>Ga0307378_10001330_pt1 | contig 40465 bp, 36 predicted proteins | sample UN1MG_FD_202238 | JGI IMG/M metagenome (GOLD analysis project Ga0307378, IMG submission 202238) | Soil microbial communities from Risofladan, Vaasa, Finland - UN-1 | ecosystem: Environmental > Terrestrial > Soil > Coastal area > Acid sulfate soil | place: Finland: Risofladan, Vaasa | collected...
GGCACCATCACAAGGGCAAGCTCTACAGCGTGCATATCGACATCAGCGTGCCGGGCAAGGACTTGGTGGTGGATCGCGCCAAGCCGCTGGACCATGCGCACGAAGATGTCTACCTGGCCGTGCGCGACGCCTTCAACGCCGCCGTGCGGCAGCTCGAAGATTATACGCGGCGCGTGCGCGGTGAGGTTAAGACCCATGAGGCCGCCCCACGGGGCGGCGGCGCTTCCGCCGCCGAGTAGGTTCGCCTCAGGCCTTCCAGAAGGCTTTGACCTTGGCGAAGCGCGCATAGGCACGCTCGGCGTCGTTCAGCCATTTTTCTTCGTCGCTTGAGTCCGCGCTGCGACCGCGCAGGTGCGTGTCGTCCTCGGCCGCCGCATGCAGCGCATGGCGCGTCGCTATGTCATTGAGCGTGCCGAGCGCGTCTTGGATGATCTCCAAGGCCACGAGAGATGTCTTCCGGCGCTTGTCGTTCTTCTTGCCGGGGAATGTCGCCGCAAAGAACTCGGTGGCGTAACGCAAGCGCTTGGCGCGGATACGGAGCCTGTGCCGCTTGTCCGCGCTGAGATCGCGCAAGTGACGCCCCCGCTTCTTGACCCGGCGCCGAAGCCGCGAGAGTTCCTTCTTGGCGTGCGGGCGGACGCGTGCGTGCGCCAGTTTGTTGTCTTCTTCGGCCCAGCGGCCCGTCTCCATCCAGGCCACAAGGTCGAGCAGCACGCCGCGAAAACGGTCTGAGCCGACGGCCTCGATCGCGCGGGCATAGGCCGCGGCGTGGCGCTCCTTGAAGTCACGATAGGCCCCGGCGATGTCAGGATCGTCCGGATGGGCCGCGCGCAAGGGCTCCAACACGTCGGCGGCGAACACGTCGAGATCGCGCGCCGGGCCGAGCTCTTGGGTCATCCACCGCAACTTGTCCTTGATGGCCTCGCGTTCTTCGACGCACGCATCCGTTTGGCCGGTGAGCATCTTGCCGAACAGCCCGATAGCGGCGCGCAGGCGTCTGAGCCCAACCCGCATCTGATGCACGGCCTCGGGAGAGCCGTCGCGCACGGCAGGCCCATTGGCCACGATTTGCCTGAGGCAACTCCGTGTGATCGTGCGGAACGCCTCCGCGTTCGTCATCTCCGGTGTCACCGTCACGACGCCCGCCCTCTCGACGGTATAGTCGCCACCTTCGAGAAGCTCAAACCCACGCTCCGCCTTGGTCTTGACGGCAAAGCTCAAGGGAATGGTCTCGGCGAGCGCGCGGGCAAGGGAAAAGAGCGCCGGCTTGTCGCCCACCTTTAATTCGAGCTCCAGCTCGGAGATCGGCGCCGCCTTGATGCCCGCGGTGACCTCCCCTTCGTCCACGGCGAGTTCGATCTCCGCACCGTCATGGTGGACCAAATACGTCTTGCGCCGGAAGCGCGTGTGGAAGCGCGGCTGCAGCCCCGCACGCACATCCGGTGTAAGCAGCGGCGCGAGCGCGGTGCCTTCCGCGGCATCGAGATCAAGCATATGGGTTGGAACGGGCCTCTCCCATTCGCGGCGCTCGAGGAACTCGCCCTCGCTCTCGGCGGCCTTGATGGTCTGCACATAGCCGTCGCCCGTGGAGCGCACGCGCAGAAAAACGCCTGCCTTGTGCAGCACACCGTCGGTAGTGTCGTAATAGATGGAGATCAGCTCGCGTGTCCCGGGCGCCGTGGCATCTGCGAGAATCGGATGTGAAAGAATCCGGGGCGCAATTCCAGGATCGAATGCGAGCTTCAGCTCGATCTCTGTCGCATCCTGCTCCGGCTTTCCCGCTGCCACGGTCGCAAACTCCAAAGAACCCGTTCGAAGACTGTGGGAAAGGCCTACATCTTACTGTCACAATCAACCCCCGCCGGGCTTCGTGCTCGCAGCAGACGCGCACAGCGCGCGTTAGGCAAAAATCTTCGGAAAAGTGCGTGTGCGTCAGACAGTTCGAACTGGGAGCCGCAAGGTTTGGCTCGAGCGCCGTCTCGTGGGCGAAGTGCGGACGGTCGAACCGGGGAGCACCTTGTCGTCGTCGGATTCGAGAAGCGCGACCTGGTCGCGTCCGCCGCGCTTGGCGACATAGAGCGCGGCATCCGCGCGCCGGAACAGTCCGGAAAGATCCGTATCCACCTCCACGTCGGAAGCCACCCCGACACTGACAGTCCCGCCCACCGCCAAACCGTTCACGAACGCAGCCGCGCGCGAGAACGCCCGCCGCACGGCCTCCGCCGCCTCGACCGCCGCAGCCGCATCGGCGCCAGGCAAGATGGCGGCGAATTCCTCGCCCCCCAGACGCCCGACGATGCTCCGCGCCTTGATGTGCTTGAGCACCGTCTTGCCGAAGATCTTCAGCACATCATCGCCGAGATTGTGGCCATAGGAGTCGTTGGTGTCCTTGAAATGGTCGAGGTCGAAGATCAGGACCGACACGGGCGTTCCGCCGAGAATCCGGCGCTGGCCGACGGCGTCGGCGGCTTCGAACAAGGCCCGGCGATTTGGCAGGCCCGTCAGACTGTCGGTGAGCGCATCGTGGCGCTGCTCCAGCTCTTCGCGTTCTTTGGCCATCGAGAGCACGGTGAAGGCCAGAGCGATCCGCAGCAGCAATGTGGCCAGAACCAAAGCGGGAAACCACGCGCTCGTGAAGATCGCGGCGGCGTCTTGGATGGGCGCGCTGAAATAGAACGGAATCCACAACAAATAGAGGGCGGCCGTGACCGTCAAAAGCGCCATGGCGGGCCGCCTCGGCAGCGCCTCCCCGGCATCCTTGAGCTCCAGCGCCGCAGCGGCGTTGTAGAAGACCACGATGGTACACGCGGCGATGAACCGAGCTCCGAACGATTCGGCTAGCCCCGAATGGGCAAAGAAGAAAAACCCGATCGGCCCGACCAAGAGCCACAGCAGAAGCGGCGAGCGGTCCGCATAGACCCGGGATGCATGCCACCGCAGCGCATGAGACAAGATCACCAGCGATGCGCCGAGCGATACGATGTCGCCGTTGTTCAGGCGCGCGGCGACGAGTATGACGGCGAGGGCGATGGATTGCAGCAGCATGGCCAAGCCCCAGCTGCCCACGAAGCGGGCGGCCGTCTCCGGATCGCGAGCCTCCCGCATCCAGGTGAACAGAAGGACGCCTGCGAGAACCGCAGTGGCCGAGACATTAACGGCCGACATCGTGATCATGTCGAGATGCATGGTCGCTCGCTTGGCGGGATTGAACTCGCCGCGACCGTACAAGAAGGGTGCTCACGGCAGGCTTTACGCCACCGCTAGAATTTTTGGCTAAGTTTAATGAACCCCGAATTTCCCGGGTAAGCCTGCCAAAAAAAACCGCCTAGTCGTCGCCCTTCGCCCGGTCGATGCCGGCGCGGATGAGATCGCCGGCCTCGGCATGCTCGGCCCAGCGCACGACCTTGACCCATTTGCCCTTCTCCAAGTCCTTATAGTGCTCGAAGAAATGCCCGATCTGCTCGATCAAGATCTCCGGCAAGTCGCGATAGCTCGTCACGCGCTTATAGAAGGGATGCAGCTCGTCGATCGGCACGGCGATGATCTTCTCGTCGATGCCTTTCTCGTCCTCCATGAGAAGCGCACCGATGGGGCGCGCGCGGATGACCACGCCCGAGGCGACCGGCGTCGGCGCGATGACCATGCAATCCACCGGATCGCCATCCTCTGACAAGGTATGAGGAATGAAGCCGTAATTCGCCGGATAGAACATCGAGGTATGCAGGAAGCGGTCGACGAACAGGGCGCCCGACTTCTTGTCGATCTCATATTTCACCGGCGACCCGCCTTGCGGGATCTCGATGATCACATTGACTTCGTCTGGCGGGTTGTCGCCAACCGGGATCGCGAGAAGATTCATTGACTGTTGTACTCCTTTAGGGCTCCACCAGCGCCACCGCACGCTCGTCGAGGGCGACCGTCTTGATCAAGGCAAAGACTCGATCACCGGGGCCGATCTCAAGCTCGTCGATGGCTTTGCGGGTGGCTAGGGCGAAAAGATGGCCGTGGCCATCCAAATCGATGGAAACACCGGCGAACGGCCCGTCCTCGGTCCCGATATTGGTCACCGTTCCGGCCAGCGCGTTGCGGATACTGAGGTTGTGGGATGAAGCCTTTGATAATGTGATGTCGGTCGATTTCACCACGACGCGTACCGCGCGGCCCGCAGGCCCGGCCCGGCTCGCCAGCCAGATGCTGCCGGCGGGGTGGGAAATCTCGGTGAGCCCGTAATCCTCATCGACGGCCTTGAGCGTGCCGGCGACCACCGAGGACCGTGCGAAACGGCTGATCCCGGCGCCTTTCAGCGCCGCGCCAAGCGCTTCCTCGACCGATCCCACCGTGGCGACGCGCCCGTTCTCCAGCACCACCACGCGCGCGGCAAGCCGCGCGACCTCTTCCACGGCATGGGACACGTAGACGATCGGGATGGCGAACCTATCGCGCAAGGATTCGATCAACGGCAGGATCTCTTGTTTTCGCTCGGTGTCGAGCGAGGCGAGCGGCTCATCCATGAGGAGGAGCGACGGGGAGGCAAGAAGCGCCCGGCCGATGGCGACACGCTGCTTCTCGCCTCCGGACAGAAGCGCCGGCCTTCGCCCGAGCAGGTGCCCGATCCCCAGCGTCTCGACCACGGGGTCGAACGCCGCACGCGCCCTGCCCTTGCCGGCGAACCAGCGTCCGTAGAGGAGGTTCTGCTTCACGGTGAGATGCGGAAACAGCCGGGCATCCTGGAACACGAGCCCGATGCGCCGCCGATGGGGTGGAATGAAGGTGCCGGTTCCGGTGTCCACCAACGTGCGGCCATCGAGCACGATGCGGCCGCGATCGGGACGGAGGAGGCCTGCGATCAGGCTGATGATGGTGGACTTGCCCGCCCCCGACCGCCCGAACAGGCAGGTGATGCCCACCTCGTTCTCGAAGGCGACATCGAGATCGAAGGCGCCGAGCTTGAGCGCCACATCGACGCTGATCATGGCAGGGCCGTGCCGGTCATGCGCCTCGCTTAGCCCCTACGCTGCCAGCCGTCCAGGTGGTGAAAATCTTGGGTGTGGTCTTCCGGCTCAGTCCCAAGCCGCATAAGCTCCCGGCCTCCAATGCCAAATCTTTGTCCTTTAGGACCATAGGACGTGCTCTCAATCTTCGACATCATTGCGGGACTGCTCACCCTCACCGCGCTGTTCGCCTGGGCCAATCACCGGTACTTGCGGCTGCCGAACAATGTCGGCTTGCTGGTGATGGGGCTCGCCGCATCGATCGCGCTGGTAGTGCTCGAGGTCTCCATCCCGCAGGTCGCACTGTTCGGCGACATCGAGAGTTTCATCGAGAAGATCAATTTCTCGGAGACGTTGCTCGACGGCATGCTCGCCTTCCTGCTGTTCGCGGGCGCGCTGCAGATCGATCTCTCTTTGTTGCGGGATCGCGCCTGGACGGTGGGCGCCATGGCGACGCTCGGCGTGGTGATCTCCACCATCCTTGTCGGGATCATGTTCTGGGGCGCCGGCCAGCTTTTCTCTCTCCCTATCGCCTTCGCTTGGGCGCTGGTGTTCGGCGCGCTGATCAGCCCGACCGACCCCATCGCCGTGCTTGCCATACTGAAACAGGCGCGCGTCGCCAAGACGCTCGAAATGGACATGGCCGGCGAGTCCTTATTCAACGACGGCGTCGGCGTGGTGCTGTTCACCATCCTGCTCGCCGCCGCCATGAGCAGTTCGGGCGATGGCGGCATCGACTTTGTCGAGATCGCGCGGCTGTTCTTCGTCGAGGCGCTGGGCGGCGCGGCGCTCGGCCTTGTCACCGGCTATGTGGCCTATCTCGCCATGCGCGGCATCGACGACTATCCGATCGAGGTTCTGATCTCGCTCGGCCTCGTCACCGGCACTTACGCGCTGGCCGGCACGATCCATGTCAGCGGCCCCATCGCCGTGGTCTCTGCCGGCGTTCTCATCGGCAACCGCGGCAAGAAATTCGCGATGAGCGACGAGACGCAACGCTATTTGTTCGACTTCTGGAGCCTGATCGACGAGATCCTGAACTCGGTCCTGTTCCTGCTGATCGGGCTCGAAGTGGTCGTCTTGCGGTTCGATGTTTCGCTGCTGCCGCTGGCGATGGCCGCGATCCCTATCGTCTTTGTCGCGCGCCTCTTGTCGGTCGCGCTGCCCATGGCCTTCGTCATGGCCAAGCAACAATTCGTGAAGGGCACCGTGCCCATTCTCACCTGGGGCGGGGTGCGCGGCGGTATTTCCGTAGCGCTGGCGCTGTCCATTCCCCTCGTTGCCGAACGGCCGCAAATCCTGGCCGCAACCTATGCCGTGGTGCTCTTCACTCTCATCGTGCAAGGTCTTACCTTACCGGCGGTGGTCAGGCGCTTCGCCAATCCGGCGCGCCGGCCAACGGCGGACTGAGGGCCCTTGAGGCTAAGACTGTTCAGGCTAAGACTGTTCAGACCACGGGCGGTTCGGCTAGAACGTTCCAGGATATCGAACCCAGAGGAATAATCATGCGACCGACGATTATTGCGTTTTGTCTCGCACTCCTGGCCATGACGTTCGGCGGGACACCCGCCGAGGCGGAGGAGGTACGCTGCCAAGCCATCCGCGACTCGGCCATGTGCGTGTCGGAGCCGTCCTGCTGGTACGACGCCAGCAACAATCAGGGATGTCTCCCGGGGCCCCGCCCGGACGAAGACGGTTGCGCGGTGCATGGCAGCGAGTCCATCTGCAATAACAGCACGCTTGACTGCGCCTGGAACGCCGCCGACAAGAAATGCGCCGGCAAGACCAACTAGGCACGCTATAAGAGGCCGCGATGATCGAGCTGCTTAGAGGCTTTCCCGACAATGTCGTGGCGATGAGCGCGCATGGCGAGGTGACCAAGCAAGACTACGAGACGGTGCTGATCCCCGCCGTCGACAAGGCGCTCCAGTCGCACGACAAGGTCCGGCTGCTCTATGAAATCGGCGCGGACTTTACCAGCTACGACGCGGGCGCCGCGTGGGAGGATTTCAAGGTCGGAATGGAGCACATCTCCCACTGGGAACGGGTGGCGGTGATCACCGACATCGAATGGATCAAGCATTCGATGCAGCTGTTCGGCTTCTTCATGCCGAGCGTGATGCGCGTCTACCCCCTGGCCGAGGCCGCCAAGGCACGGCTGTGGATTACGCAAGCCGCGTAGCCTGACGGCCGAAAAGCCGTCTTCCTGCTCAAGCCCGTCGACTAGTAAGGGTGGCAAACGACGGCGGTTGCCTCACAGGCCCTGAGGATGCAGTGGAAGGTGGTCGGGCTCACGGTCACGCCTGCCGGGTCCCTCATATGAAAGGCGATTTTCTCCGCCAGTCTTCTTTCCGCGCGCCTCTTAGAGACCCATTGATTCCTTGCGTTCGCTTCACCGCTCACGGTGAAACAGTTCCCCGGACCGACATCGCCGCCGGCACGGGCCGATGGAGACGCAATCGCAAAGGCGGCGAGCGCACAAAGCACCAACGCAGCAACCCATAACTTCTGCATTACGCGTTCCTCTCAATACCAGACGTACGCACCCTAGCGAAAGACCAAGCTCGCACGCAAACATCCAAACCCGCCATCCGCCGGAGGGCCTTGACTTGGATCATTCGTGGCGCAGGGCGTCGATGGGGTTGAGCTGCGCCGCCCGGCGCGCCGGAAAATAACCGAACACAACCCCGATCAGCGCGGAGAAGGCGAAGGCGATCACCACGATGCCCGGATCGAGCACGAAGGGGATGCCCATGCCGGTAGAGGCCGCGCCCGCGAGTCCCAGCCCCAGCATGACGCCAATCGTGCCGCCGAACAGCGACAGCACCACCGCCTCCACTAGGAATTGCATCAGCACTTGGCTCTCTTGCGCGCCGATGGCCAGCCGGATGCCGATCTCGCGCGTCCGCTCGGTGACCGACACCAGCATGATGTTCATGATGCCGATGCCGCCCACCAGCAGGCTGACGCCCGCCACGGCGCCGAGGAGCATGGTGAGCACGCCCGTGGTCGCGGTTTGCGTGTCGGCGATCTGCTTCATGTCGGCGACGCGGAAATCGTCCTCCTCCCTGGGCGTGATGCCACGGCGCTCGCGCAGCAGCCGCTCGATGTCGGCTTGCACCTTCGATGTGTCGACGCCGTCCCTGGCCGAGACATTTATGGTGTTGATGTCGGTATTGCCGGCAATGCGGCGATGATAGGTGCGGACCGGCATGAGAACCACGTCGTCGCGGTCGGTGCCGAAGCCGGATTCGCCCTTCTCGGTGAGGACGCCGATCACCTCGCACGACACATTGCTCACGCGCAGGCGCTTGCCGACGGCGTCGGTGGAACCGAACAACTTCTCATGCACCGTCTGGCCGATGATGCACACGGCACGGCCGCTTCTGGTCTCGCTGTCGAGGAAATTGCGGCCCTCCGCGAGATCCCAATCCTGGGTGACGACGTAGCTGCCATCCGTGCCGATGGTGCCCACGCTGCGGCTTTCGTTGCCGTAGACCACGGTTGTCGATTGCTGCGCCATGGGGGCCACAGCCTTGACGCCGCGCAGTTGCTCGCGCAGCTCGGTGATGTCGCGGGCATCGAATGGCTTGGCCGTGGCGCTCGAGCGGCCGGGGCCCCATTGGCCGGGGCGAATGAACAGCACGTTTGAACCGAGCTTGGCCATCTCCTCCTTGACCTTCGCGGTGGTTCCGTTGCCGATGGTGACCATGGCGATGACGGCGGACACGCCGATGACGATGCCGAGCAGGGTGAGGAAGGAGCGCAAGGCGTTGCGCCGGATGGCTTGCACCGCGAGCTTCAAGGTTTCGTAGAACATCAGGCCGCTTCCTTGCCGCGCGTGTCGCTTTCGATGCGGCCATCGACGAAGTGTACGACGCGGTCGGCGTATTCGACCATCTCCGGCTCGTGGGTGACCATGAGGATAGTGATCTTCTGCGAGCGATTGAGATCGACGAGCAGGCCCATGATCTCGTGGCTGGTCTTGGTGTCGAGATTGCCGGTCGGCTCGTCGGCTAGCAGGACGGCCGGCTTGGTGACGATGGCGCGCGCGATGGCCACGCGTTGCTGCTGGCCACCGGACAGCTCGCCCGGCGTATGCCGCTCCCTGCCCTGCAGCCCGACCCGTTCCAGCGCCTCAAGCGCCAGCGGTCGGCGCTCGGCACGGCGCATGCCGCGATAGATCAGCGGCAATTCGACATTCTCCACCGCGGAGGTGCGCGCGAGCAGATTGAAGCCTTGAAACACGAAGCCGAGATAATTGCGCCGCAGCAGCGCACGCTGCTTGCGGTCGAGGCCGCCGACCTGCACGCCACTGAAGAGATAGAGACCCGTGGTCGGTTGATCGAGACAGCCGATGATGTTCATGGCCGTCGATTTGCCCGAGCCCGACGGTCCCATGACGGCGGCGAACTCGCCTTCGTCAATCGCTAAGTTCACGCCATCGAGCGCGCGAACCTCGGCCTCGCCCTGTCCATAAACCTTGGTAACGTTGCGCAGTTCGAGCAGCGGCGGATTTGTTTTGCGGCGGGTTGCCATCGCCGGTCACTTGGCCGAGGCCGTGTCGACGATGACCGCCTGGCCGGCGGTGAGATCGCCGCGCACGATCTCCGTGCGCTTGCCATCGGTCTGCCCGACGGTGACGGAGACCTCTTCGGGGTTTTCGTCTTTGAGGACCCAGATCTTACGCTCCGCCCGGCCCGGCTGCTGGGCGCTGCTGGGCTTTCGCAGGCGTGGCGGCCCCGGCATGATCTTCTGCAAGAAATTTCGCTGGTCGACTTGGGCGTCGCTAGGCGGCGAGAAGCGCAGCGCGGCGTTGGGGACCGTCAGCGCGTCATGAACTTGCGCGACCACGATCTCCGCCGTCGCCGTCATGCCCGGGCGCAACAGGAGCTCGGTATTGTCCGTGGTGAGCACGGCCTTGTAGGTGACCACGCCTTGCACGACCTCGGAGCCGTAGCGCAGCTCCCTGATCTCCGCCGTGAAGACCTTGTCGGGATAGGCATCGACGGTGAAGGTCGCCTTCTGCCCTTCGCGCACGGTGCCGACATCGGCCTCGTCCACGTCCACCTGCACCTCCATCTTGGTGAGGTCCTCGGCGATGGTGAACAGCACCGGCGCCTGCAGAGACGAGGCCACGGTCTGCCCCGGCTCCACGATTCGGGCCAGCACGACACCGGTGATCGGCGAGCGGATCACCGCTTTCTCCAAATTCGTCTCGTTGAGGGCGAGATCGGCGGTGGCGGCGGCGACATCGGCCTTGGCGCTCTCCAGCGCGGCCAGCGCGCGCATGTGCGCCGCCTCGGCGACCTCCAGCTGCTGCGCCGCGCCGACCTTCCGGGTGACGAGCGATTGCTGGCGTTCGTGTTCCAGCTCCTTCTCCAGGACAGTCGCCTCGGCTTCGCTCACCTTGGCTTTGGCGGCCTGGAGCTTGGCGCGGGAACTGTCCACGGTGGAGTCGAGCTTGTCGGTGTCGAGCACCGCAAGCGTCTGCCCCGTCGTGACGGAACTGTTGTAGTCGACGAGGACCTCGCGGACGATGCCGGAGAGCTCGCTCGAAACCTCAACCTCGTTGGTGGGCTGGACCGTTCCGGTCGCCGTGACGGTCACGGTGAGATCGCCCTTGGTCACCGGCTCGGTGACGTAGCGGACGCCGTTGCCGGACCCGCCGCCTCCAAACAGAAGATAGAGAAGGAGCGCCGCGGCCACGGCAGCCAGGGCGACGTAGCCAGGACGCAGGCGCGCAAGCGGCGATTTGGGCTTATCGAGCCCCAGCACCGTCTCGATGTCGGCCTTGACCGTCTCGGCCTTTCCCGTATCGGCCTTGACCGTATCGGCCTTGATCTTCTTGGACGGTGTCAGCTCGTTCATCCGCGACCCTTTAGACTGCAACGACGATTCTTCCCGGCCGATACGTGGCGGCCTTGTCGCAGATCAAGTCGTACCGCCTTAAAACCCGCCGCGGCGGAGATTTTTGTGACGAAACCCCGCTTTTCGGGGCAGCGGAAACATTTCGAAACAAATTTCCCCGGCGCGAAATATCGGGAAACACGGCGAAGAACGGCGGCAATGTTCCGATCCTAGCCTGCACCCTCAACCTGTGAGGAGGGTTCCCCCATGACCATGATTTGGATGGTTTCGCTTTTGTGCTGGAGTGGCGCCGCCCTGCTGGTCGCCGGCTTGGCCTTCCCAGATATTTTTCAGATCGGGCCCCGGGAGCAAGGCTCGCGCGAAACGTCGTAGGGCAAGGTTTGGTGTCCCGCTCCGCCGCCGCTGACCGTGCTCACACAGAGTGCCGAGCACGGCCGGATTTCGGGCTCTCTATTTGCAGGGATTGCCCCTGGCGGTGACGCGCCTCGTCTTCTCACCTGGCGGATCGCTACGTTCCAGGCTCTTGTTGGCAGCCTTTTCCCATTTCCAATGGCTCCAGAACCCGCCGCATTTCTCGGCCGCTTTCCTTCTCCACTGGCTGATGGCGGCGCCTTCGAGCGTGTTCCAGCTCCAAAAGTCGTCGGCGTCGGCGTGACCCTCGACATAGTGACGGCAGCACGCATTCTCCTGAGCGATGATTGGCGTGGTGCCGAGGGTAGCTATGACGGCCAGGAGGGCCGCCACTCTAGTGCATTCTTCTATTCGTTGTCTTGCAGACATGCTTGACATCCTTTTGGCGCAGACTCTTGGTCCTCGCCGGCAGGAAACACCGATCTGCATCAAGTCGCCTTGATGCGCGTCAAAGTGGTAATCAGCTGTGGGCGCGCTGCGCGATCACGGGCGCGCCCTCGGGGTCGAGAATGCGGTAGCCGAGCAGCTTCACCCGGTCGTTGATCAGGAACCACACCAGCGCGTAGCCCCAGACCAGGCCTGCGAGTTCCCAACTGATGGCCGGCATCAACAGCCCCGACACCGCGATGATGGTGGCGAGCGCCTGAGTGCCGAACACCGCGATCAAGAGGATGCGCGCCGGCATGATCGACCAGAACGGCCCCCGCGTGCGGGTGACGAAGATGTTGAGATGCCCCGCGACCGACAGCTTTAGATACATGAGCGTCTGCACCACTTCGCGATCGAGATGCAGCATGCGCTCAGCGATATAGAACATGCCGAACGAGGCGATGACGCCGGCAATGCCGAGCATGGTCGAGATGCCGAGCACGCGATGCATGTTCCAGGCTTCCGGCTTCGGCGACGGGCGCACATTGTCATAGGCAATGGACAGGATCGCACCGTCATTGAGGAGCGCCAGCAGCACGATCATGATCGCGGTTACGGGATAGAAATTGAACACCAGGATCGCCAGCGTCATGAATAAGAGCACGCGGATCGTCTCGGCGATGCGATAGATGGCGTAGCTGTTCATGCGCTGAAAGATCTTGCGCGCTTCCTTGACCGCCTCGACGATGACGGTGAGACCGGGAGTCAGCAGGACGATGGCGGCCGCGGCCCGGGCGGCGTCGGTGGCGCCGGAAACCGCGATGCCGCAATCGGCCTGCTTCAGCGGCGGCGCATCGTTAACGCCGTCTCCGGTCATGCCGACGATGTGCCCGTCCTTCTGCAAGACATCGATGATGTGGAATTTGTGCTCGGGGAAGACCTGAGCGAAGCCGTCGGCCAGCTCGATCTGTTGATCCAGCGCGGCCTGCTGATGCGGCTTGGTGTCCTCGAAGCCGGTGGCGTCGAGAATGTTGGTGCCGAGCCCAAGCTGACCGGCAATCTCCTTGGCGATGGCCAGCTGATCGCCGGTGATCATCTTGACGTCGATGCCGAGCTCTTCGGCAGCTGCGATCATCTCCTTGGAGTCGGGGCGCGGCGGATCGAAAAGCGGCAGCACGCCGAGAAACTGCCAGTCGCCCTCGCCTTCCCCTGATGCTTTGGCAACGCCAAGCGCGCGATAGCCGCGCTTCGCCAGCGCATCGGTCGCCTTGGTCACCTCGTCGCGGACCTGGTCCGCATTGTTCGACAGCGCGAGGATGACCTGCACGGCGCCCTTGGTGACTTTGAAGGTCTTGCCGTCTGCCGCCTTCACCGTCGCCTCGGTGCGTTTATGGACGGGATCGAAGGGCTGGTAGTGGGTGGTGGCAAAACTCTTGAGCGCCGCCTGGTTGGTGACGCCGGCGATGACCGCCATGTCGATGGTGTCTTGGTCCTCGGCGCGGGAGGCGAGCGCGCCGTCGAGCACGAGTTCGTCGCGCGAGACCTTGCCGACGCAGACCGGATCGCCAAGCGTGAGCTTGTTTTGGGTGAGCGTGCCGGTCTTGTCGGAGCACAGCACGTCGACGCCGGCCAACTCTTCAATGACGGCGAGCCGGCTGACGATGGCCTGGCGGGCGGCCAGTCGGCGCGCGCCGACCGCCATGGTCGCCGACAGCACGGCGGGCATGGCGACCGGGATCGCTGCCACGGTGAGCACCAGCGCGAACTGCAGCGTGGTCATGACGGGATCGCCGCGGAACAGCGCGACAACAAAGATGAGCGTCACCAGGGCGATGGCGATGACGATCAGATAGTCGCCTATCTTCAGCACGGCCCGCTGAAAGTGGCTGACCGTATGCGCTTCCTCGACGAGCGCCGCGGTCTTGCCGAAGAAGGTATGGCCGCCGGTGGCATAGACCAGCGCGTCGGTCTCGCCTTGGCGGAGGATCGCCCCGGAATAAAGCACCTCGCCGGTTCCTTTCGACACGGGCAAGGACTCGCCGGTCAGCGCCGCTTGATCGACCTCGACGGAATCGGGGCCGAGCGCGCGGGCATCGGCCGGAACGATGTCGCCGAGGCGCAAGCGCACGATGTCGCCGGGGACCAGCAGCCTGGCGGCCAGATCGGACCATGCGCCGTCACGCTTGACCCGGGCATGCGGCGCAAGCCTGGCCTTCAACGCGGCGATGGCGTTGCCGGCCTGGTATTCTTCCCAGAAGCCGACGACCGCGTTGGCCAGCAGCAGCACCATGATAATGACGAAGTCCGACCAATGATTCACGAGGGCCGAGAGCACGGCCGCGGCCTCGATCATCCAGGGGATCGGACCCCAGAAATAAGAGAAAAATTTGAGAAGCGGATTGACTCTCTTCTCGGCGATCGCGTTGGGGCCGTATTGGGCCAGCCTCTGTTCCGCCTCCCCCTTGATCAGGCCGGTCTCGGGCGAGATCCCAAGCTTCGTCTCGAGCTTTTCGAGGGGAAGAGACTGCAAATCCGACTGATCTTTGGACGGGGTTCCGGACTCGGCCATCGCGGCACTCTCCTCGTCATGTCGCTCAAGGCCATCGCTGCGCACGTAAGGATGCCCCATCGACCGGGCCAAGTCGCGCCCATCGGCCAAAAACAACGGCCTGACCTGTGGATATGATGGACAAGAGGTTGGCCTTCCCGGCCGATCCGCAGTTTCGTTGAGCCTGCATACAGTAGTCTTGAGGACGGCGGGCGCGCGCACTTCTCACGCGGACAGCAAAGACCCCAATCCTTTATTGGAAACGTACGTCAGTTCTAATACTTGATCCGATTGCTTCATCTTATGTTGAGAGCCAGTCTCTAGATCGGGAGCGATGCGGGCCGCGGCACGCGGCAGGACGCAAAACCGTGGAGCGCCGGGTGACGCGCAACGAACATGACAGCCAAGGTCCCCTCACGCTCGCCTTCGATATCGGCGGCAGCCATTTGAAGGCGGGCATCCTCTCGCCGAAGGGAAAAATGTTGAAGGGGCCGAACCAGGTGGTCACGCCCCACCCGACCGTTCCGCAAGAGGTGGTCGAGGCGCTTGCAGGCCTCGCAGGAGCGCTCGGACCTCATGACCGCATCACCATCGGCTTTCCCGGCGTCGTGCGCGCCGACTATGTGGTCACGGCGCCCAATCTCGGCACCGCGCTGTGGCAGGGGTTTGAGCTCGCCGCGGTCCTGCACAAGCGGCTGAAGAAGCCGGTGCGCATGCTCAACGATGCGAGCGTGCAAGGCCTGGGCGCCGTTTCCGGCAAATGCGTCGAATGTGCGCTGACCATGGGAACGGGCTTCGGCTTCGCGCTGTTCGAGCATGGCCGCCTCGCCCCGCATCTCGAGATGAGCCAGCACCCCATCAAGACAAACACGACTTACGATCAATATCTTGGCGAGAAGGCGCTGGAAGCCGTCGGCCCCAAAGCGTGGAACAAGCGCGTGCGCGAGATCATTGGCGTCCTCGCGACCGTTACCAATTACGACATGCTCTATATCGGCGGCGGCAACGCGCGCTTGATCGAAAAGCCGTTGCCGGACACTGTGCGAACGGTATCGAACGAAGATGGAATCACCGGCGGCGTGAAGGTCTGGGATAAGGTGATGGATCAGAGCTTCACCGGCGTGTCATCCGCCTTTGTGACGGTAAGTTAGAGCTTAGGGAGGAACGGCGGCGGTGGCGCAGACCCAAGACGAGCTCGACGAGCTGGCGATCAATACGATCCGCACGCTCTCCATCGATGCCATTCAGAAAGCCGATTCCGGTCATCCCGGCACGGCGATGGACGCCGCACCCACCGCTTGCACGCTGTGGCAGCAATTCCTGCGCTACGACCCGAAAGCGCCGCACTGGATCAACCGCGACCGCTTCGTGCTGTCGGCGGGGCACGCCTCGATGCTGCTCTACAGCCTGATCCATCTGGCGGGGATCGAGGCGGCGGAGACCTCTTATCAGGCGAAGGGCGGCGAGGCCGTCTCGCTCGCCGACATCGAAAGCTTCCGCGAGGACGGCAGCCGCTGCCCCGGGCATCCCGAATATGGCTGGACCACGGGCGTGGAATCCACCACCGGCCCACTCGGCCAAGGCCTTGCCACCAGCGTGGGCATGGCGATGGCCGGTAAATGGCTGGCCGCGACCTACAACAAGCTCGACTTCGAGTTGTTCAATTTCAATGTCTATGCGCTCAGCGGCGAAGGCTGCCTGATGGAGGGCGTCGGCAGCGAGGCGGCCTCGCTGGCCGGGCATCTGAAGCTGTCGAACCTGTGCTGGATTTTCGACAACAACAACGTGACCATCGACGGCCACACGGATATCACCTTCACCGAGGACGTGGTCGCGCGCTTCAAGGCCTATGGCTGGAATATCGCCGAGGTCGCCGACGCCAACGATCTCGCCCAGGTCGCGGCGGCCTACAAAGAATTCCTGGCGACCGACGACCGCCCGACGCTCATTCATGTGCGAAGCCATATCGGCTATGGCTCACCCGGCAAGCACGACACGCCGGCCGCCCATGGCGAGCCGCTGGGCGTTGCGGAGGTCCGCCGCACCAAGGAATTTCTCGGCTTCGATCCGGACAAGTTCTTCGTCGTGCCGGGCGCGGTGCGCCAGCACTTCACCACCCATATGGGCCAACGCGGCGCCGACGCCCGGGCCCGGTGGGAGGTGCTGTTCGCCGATTACGCCAAGACGCACGCGGACGAGGCCAAGCAGATCGAACTGATCCGCGACCGCGAACTGCCTGAGGGGTGGGACAGCGATATCCCGGACTTCGCGCCCGATCCCAAGGGGATCGCCACGCGCGAGGCGTCCGGCAAAGTGCTCAACGCCATCGCCGCGAAGGTGCCGTGGGTCATGGGCGGCGCGGCGGACGTGGCCGGCAGCACCAAGGTGATCTTGGACTATGCGGACGCGGGTGAGTTCCAGCCTTACGGCAAGCTCGGCGATTATGGCGGCCACAATCTGCGCTACGGCATCCGCGAGCACGCCATGTGCGCCATCGTCAACGGCATGGTGCTCACGGGCATGCGCGCCTACGATTCCTGCTACCTGATCTTCACCGACTATGCGCGCGGCGCGATCCGGCTAGCCTCGCTGATGGATTTGCCGGTCCTGCATATCTGGACGCACGACTCCATCAGTCTGGGCCAAGATGGGCCGACGCATCAGCCAATCGAGCAATTGGTGTCGCTCCGCGCGATCCCCGGCATGATGGTGATCCGCCCGGCCGACGCCAACGAGACGGTGGAGGCCTATCGCCTGGCCATGCCGCATAAGAGCCGGCCCGCGGCACTGATCCTGTCCCGCCAGGCGCTGCCGATCTTCGACCGGTCGAAGCTCGGTGCGGCCTCGGGCCTCGCCAAAGGGGCTTACGTGCTGGCCGACGCGACCGACGGGAAGCCCGACGTCATTCTGATCGGCACGGGCAGCGAGGTGGCGCTGTGTCTTGCGGCGCGCGACATCCTCGCCGCCGACAAGATCAAGGCGCGAGTCGTTTCAATGCCTTGCCGCGAACTGTTCGATACCCAAGACGAAGCCTATCGGGAGTCCGTGCTGCCGTCCGCCCTCACGGCGCGCGTCACGGTCGAGGAAGCCTCGCCGATCGGCTGGGACCGCTATGCGGGGCCGAAGGGCATCGTGCTCGGTATGAACACTTTTGGCCTGTCGGCGCCGCTGAAAGTTGTCTCCGAGCATTTTGGCTTCACACCAGAGCGGGTCACGGCTGCGGCCAAAATGGCGCTGGGCCTTTAGTCTCATGCGCTCCTGTCCCGGAGCGCCCCTGACGAACGCGAAACGAGGAGAGAAACAATGCAACTCGGCATGATCGGCCTCGGCCGAATGGGTGCCAACATGGTCGTGCGGGCGATGAAGGCCGGCCACGACTGCCACGTCTTCGACACCCACGCGGACGCCGTGAGGGCGCTGACCGACAAGGGCGCCACAGGCAGCACGAAGTTGAGCGAGTTCGTGAAGGGGCTCGATAAGCCGCGGGCCGTCTGGATGATGGTGCCGGCGGGCGCCGTCGATGCGGTGGTCGCGGAACTCACGCCGCTGCTGGATGCCGGCGACATTATCATAGACGGCGGCAACTCCTATTATCACGACGATCTGCGCCGGGCTAAGGCGCTGAAAGAACACGACATCCACTATGTCGACGTGGGCGTCAGCGGCGGCGTATGGGGGCTCGATCGCGGCTATTGCATGATGATCGGCGGCGAGGACGACGTGGTGGCGCGGCTCGACCCCATCTTCAGGGCGCTGGCACCGGGCGTCGGCGACACGGAGCGCACGCCGGGCGCCACCGGCGAGCCTTCAGCCGCCGAGAACGGCTATCTCCATTGCGGGCCGAACGGCGCCGGGCATTTCGTCAAGATGGTGCATAACGGCATCGAGTACGGGATCATGGCGGCCTATGCGGAAGGCCTGAACATCCTCAAGAACGGCAATGTGGGAAAGCGCAAGCAAGAGAACGACGCGGAGACCACGCCGTTGCGCAATCCCGAATACTATCAATATGCCATCGATCTGCCGGAGGTCGCCGAAGTGTGGCGGCGCGGCAGCGTGATCGGCTCATGGCTGCTCGACCTCACGGCGAGCGCATTGCGGGCAAGCCCCGACCTCGCCAATTTCGAAGGCCGCGTATCCGACTCCGGCGAAGGCCGCTGGACGTTGCAAGCGGCCATCGACGAAGGAGTCCCTGCCCCCGTCATCAGCTCGGCGCTGTTCTCGCGCTTCGCCTCGCGCGGTAACGCGGACTTCGCCGACAAGCTGATGTCGGCCATGCGCTATGAGTTCGGCGGCCATTTCGAGAAGAAGGCGCCATGAACCAGTCGAACGGAGGTAAGTCCGACGCGCTGGTGTTTTTCGGCGCCACTGGCGACCTCGCCTACAAGCAAATCTTTCCTGCACTTTACGGCTTGGTGCGTGACGAAGGCTTATCGACGCCGATCATCGGCGTTGCGAGAGGAGGCCGAGGGCTCGAGTCGCTCAAGAAGCGCGCCGCAGACAGCGTCAAGGCCCATGGCGGCGATACCAATTCGGACGCGTTCAAGAAGCTACTGAACCAGCTCCAATATGTGGACGGCGACTACGCCGACCCAAAGACGTTCAATTCGCTGCGCAAGGATTTGGGCGACGCCAAGCGCCCCCTGCACTATCTGGCCATTCCGCCCACGCTGTTCTCCGAGGTCGCCTCGCAACTCGCCAAGTCGGGCTGCGCGGAGAATGCGCGGCTCGTGGTCGAGAAACCGTTCGGCCGCGACCGTGCGTCAGCGGACGCGCTCTCGCGCATTCTCGACGAATATTTCTCGGAAGAGGACATCTTCCGCATCGATCATTATCTCGGCAAGGAGCCGGTGCAGAACATTCTCTACACGCGCTTCGCCAACTCGATCTTCGAGCCGCTGTGGAACCGTAATCATGTGCGCAGCATCCAGATCACCATGGCGGAGAATTTCGGGGTTGAGGACCGCGGCGCGTTCTACGACGAGGCCGGCGCGATCCGCGACGTTCTGCAGAACCACATGCTGCAGATCCTCGCCTCGCTGACCATGGACCCGCCGACGGGCCAAGAGCACGAGGCCGTCCGTGACCGCAAGGCCAGCCTGCTGAAGTCGGTTCGCCCTCTCAGCCCCAATGATGTCGTGCGCGGCCAGTATGAGGGATACGAGAAAGTCCCCGGCGTTCATCCCGGCTCGACTGTTGAGACCTACGCCGCGGCGCAGCTCGCCATCGACAGCTGGCGCTGGGAAGGTGTTCCTATTTACATCCGTACCGGAAAGGTCCTGCCGGTCAGCGTTGCCGAAGCGGTGGTGCAGTTCAAGCGGCCGCCGCGCGAAACGTTTGGCGAGATTAGTTCACTCGGCTGCGGCCATATGCGGTTCCGCATCCAGCCCGACGTCACCATTGCGCTTGGCACCCGCGTGAAGGTTCCCGGCGACCGCATGATCGGCGACGACGTGGAATTGATCCTGACCCGCCAACCGGGCGCCGACAGGCCGCCCTACCAACGGCTTCTCGGGGACGCCATGAATGGCATCAGCGATCTCTTCACCCGCGAAGATATCGTCGATGCGGAATGGCGCATCGTGGACGGGGTGCTCGGCAATGCGACACCCGTCTACCGCTACAAGCCCGGCAGCTGGGGACCGGACGAGGCCGAGCAACTCGTCGGCACCGACGGGCGCTGGCTCAACCCCAAACCCGCTTAAGACCGCCGCATGTCCGACACGCACCAGGTCATCTTCCTGTTCGACGTGGACAACACGTTGCTGGACAACGACCGCATGAAGGGCGATCTCAGCGCGCATGTGGAAGCTGTTTTCGGCAAGGAGGCCGACGAGCAGCTCTGGGCGCTTTATGAGGGAGAGCGGGTCAAGCATGGCTATGCCGACTTCCTCGGCACGTTGGAGAAGTTTCGCCTCGCGCATCTGGAAAATCCGCGCGTCCTGCAACTCGCCAATTGGGTCATGGATTATCCCTATATCGAGCGCCTCTACCCGGACGCGCTCGGAGCCGTGCGCCATGTGCGTCAATGGGGCTTGCCGGTGATCCTCACCGATGGCGACGGCGTGTATCAGCCACACAAGCTCGAGCGCGCCGGCCTTCTAGACGCTTTTGGCGGCCACGTGCTGAATTACGTTCACAAAGAAAAAGAGCTCAATTCGGTGCAGAGCGCCTACCCGTCGAAGCATTACGTGCTGATCGACGACAAGCTCAAACTGCTCGATGCCGTGAAGACTGCCTGGGGGGACCGGGTCACCACGGTCTTCCCGCGCCAAGGACACTATGCCAACGATGCGCGAGCTTTAGCGGGCGCGCAGCCGGCGGATATCGAGATCGCGCGCATCGCCGATCTGATGGAGCTTGATTTTTCGGCGTTAGCGCCGGCCCGAGAAGGAGATTAGCCGTGAAAGCAACGCAAGCCTTGCACGATCTGGGTCAGAGCCTGTGGATCGACGACATCACCCGGGACATGCTCAATAGCGGTACGCTCAAGAAATATATCGACGAGCTTTCGGTCACGGGGCTCACGTCCAATCCGACTATCTTCGACAACGCGATTTCCAAGAGCGACAGCTACGACCCGGAGATCAAGCGCCTGTCGGGCGCGGGCTATACCGGCGAGGCGCTGTTCTTCGAGCTCGCCTTGCAGGATTTGTCGCGGGCCGCGGACATGTTCCTGCCGGTCCATCGGCGCACGGCGACCGTGGACGGCTTCGTCTCGCTCGAGGTCTCGCCGCTTCTCGCCTATGACACGCAAGCTACGATCGCCGAGGCAAAGCGGCTTTATGCGCGGGCGCATAAGCCGAACCTGTTCATCAAGATCCCCGGGACCAAGGAAGGCCTGCCGGCCATCGAGGAAGCGATCTTCTCAGGCATCACGGTCAATGTGACCTTGCTGTTCTCCTCGGAGCACTGCGTGGCCGCGGCCGACGCCTATATGAAGGGGCTGGAGCGGCGGGTAGCCGCCGGGCTCGATCCGGATGTGCGCTCGGTGGCCTCCATCTTCATCAGCCGCTGGGATAAGGCGGTGCTGGACAAGGTGCCGGACGAGCTCCGCGACAAGCTGGGCATCGCCGTTGCGCATCAAGCCTATCGCGATTATCGCGCCATGCTCGATTCCGACCGCTGGCAGCGGCTTGAATCCTTCGGCGCGCGGCCGCAGCGGCTCCTGTTCGCCAGCACCAGCACCAAGGATCCGCGCGCGCCCGACACTTTATATATCGGCGGCCTTGCGGCACCCAATACGGTTAACACCATGCCGGACAAGACGCTGCTTGCCTTCGCCGATCATGGCAAGCTGGAAGGCGCGCTGTCGCCCGACGGCGGCACTTGCGAGGACGTGCTTGCGGCCTACGAGAAGGCCGGTATCTCCGTGTCCGATCTCGCCGCGCAGCTGCAGAAGGAAGGCGCCGACTCCTTCGTGGCCTCGTGGCAGGACCTGCTGAAAGCCATCGACACCAAGACCAAGGCGCTGGCTTAAGGAGACCGCCATGTCCACCCAACCGACCGACACCCCGGCCTGGCAGGCGCTTGAAACGCACCATGCCAAGATCAAGGACGCGCATTTGCGGCAGCTGTTCGCCGACGATCCCGACCGCGCGGCGCGCTTTACGGTGGAAAGCGCCGGGCTTTCGCTCGACTACTCGAAGAACCGCGTGACGCAAGAGACCATGAGGCTCCTGGCCGATCTCGCCAAGGAGCGCAAAGTGGCGGAGCGGCGCGACGCCATGTTCGCCGGCGAAAAGATCAACGTGTCGGAGAACCGCGCCGTGCTGCATGTCGCTCTGCGCGCCCCGGCCGGTGAAGTGATCGAAGTCGACGGGCATAACGTGGTGCCGGACGTGCACGCGGTGCTCGACCGCATGGCGGCGTTCGCCGATAAGGTCAGGAGCGGCGCATGGAAAGGCCACACGGGCAAGCGCATCAAGACCGTCATCAATGTCGGTATTGGCGGGTCCTATCTCGGACCGGAGATGGCCTATCTGGCGCTGCGTTCCTATTCGGACCGCGACATGACCTTCCGCTTCATCTCAAACGTGGATGGCGCCTGTTTCGATGAGGCGACGCGCGACCTCGACGCGGAAGAGACGCTGTTCATCATCTCGTCCAAGACCTTCACCACGCTCGAGACCATGACCAATGCGGCGACCGCGCGCGCCTGGGCGCTGAAAAAGCTCGGCGACGAGGCGGCCGTGGCGAAGCATTTCGTCGCCGTGTCAACCAACATTGCGGGCGTGGAGAAATTCGGTATCGACACCGCCAACATGTTCGGGTTCTGGGATTGGGTCGGCGGCCGCTATTCCATGGACTCAGCGATTGGGCTGTCGACCATGATCGCCATCGGACCCGACAATTTTCGCGACCTGCTCGCCGGCTTCCACGAGATGGACCAGCATTTCAGAACGGCGCCGGTCGAGAAGAACCTGCCGATGCTGATGGGCCTGCTCACGGTCTGGTACAACAATTTCTTCGGCGCGCAGACGCTCGCGGTACTGCCCTATTCCGAGCATATGAAGCGCTTTCCGGCCTATCTCCAGCAGCTCCAGATGGAGAGCAACGGCAAGCATGTGGATCTCGCCGCGGCGCATGTGCCCGCTCAGACGGGCCCGATCATCTGGGGCGAGCCCGGCACGGACGGGCAGCACTCCTTCTATCAGCTGATCCATCAGGGCACGAAGCTGATCCCTTGCGACCTGATCGGCTTCCTTACGCCGTTGAGCGCGCTCAGCCATCACCACGACCTGCTCATGGCGAACTTGTTCGCGCAGGCCGAGGCGCTTGCTTTTGGCAAGACCGCCGCGGAACTGACCGCCGAGGGCTCGCCGCCGGCGCAGACACCGTTCCGCGTCACCGAAGGCAACCGGCCGACCAATATGATCCTGGCCGACAAACTTGACCCCAAGACGCTGGGTCGGCTGGTGGCGCTCTATGAGCACAGCGTGTTCACCCAAGGGGCGGTGTGGGATATCGACTCGTTCGATCAGTGGGGCGTGGAGCTCGGCAAGGTGTTGGCCAACCGCATCATCCCGGAGCTCTCGGCGCAGGAGCCGCCGAAGCTCAGCCATGACTCCTCGACCAACGCGCTGATCGAGCGCAACCGCAAGCACAAATTCTAGCTTTTGACGCGCATTGCGCTCCGCCCACTTCGCACGCTCGGGCGCAGGCTAGTGCCGTCCATCATGCGTCCGATGAGTGCCGACAGCAGAGGCCGATTTACTGAGCGCGAGGACGCGCGCGCTCAAGAGTCATCCTATCCGCGCTAATGGAACGCGGCATGGATAACGTCGATTACCCTAGCGACCTCATCTTTTCGCATCGACGCAAAGATGGGGAGGCTGATGCATCGTTCGGCATACCGGGTTGCAACCGGAAAGTGGTCATCGCTCAAATCGTAGCGCTCGCGCCAATAGCTCATCTGATGCAGTGGCCTGTAGTGTATCGAGAAACCTACTCCATGTTGGGTGAGGTGCTCGATGAATCGGTCGCGAGACAGACCATCGTCCCTGCTTTGGGGCAGATGCGGACCTTTACGCCGCGGCGATGCGGCCGCGCATGGCGGCGGCGCGGATGGCTTTGATGTTCTCCGCGTAACGGCCGTCGGCGAACACGCCGGAGCCCGAGACAAGCGCGTTGGCGCCAGCCTCGACCACGAGCGGCGCGGTCTCCACATGGATGCCGCCGTCCACCTCGATATGGATCGGCCGCTCACCGATCATCTCTCGGATGGCACGGATCTTCTGAAGCTGGAGCGGGATGAAGGTCTGCCCGCCAAAGCCGGGGTTCACCGTCATCACCAGGACGTGGTCGACCTTATCGATCACATATTCGATCGCGGTCTCCGGGGTGGATGGCGTGAGGCTGACGCCCGCGCGCTTGCCGAAGCTTCTGATGAGCTGGAGCGAGCGGTCGAGATGCGGCCCGGCTTCGGCATGGACCGTGATCATATCGGCGCCGGCCTTGGCGAACGCCTCGAGAAAAAGATCGCAAGGTGCGATCATCAAATGTACGTCGAACGGCTTTTTGGTGTGCGGCCTGAGCGCTTTGACCACGTCCGGGCCGATGGTGATGTTGGGCACGAAATGCCCGTCCATGACGTCGATGTGGATCCAGTCGGCGCCGGCCTTGTCCACGGCGCGCACCTCCTCGCCGAGCTTGGCGAAGTCGGCGGAAAGGATGGATGGCGCGATGATGATCTCGTGCGTCATGGCGCTTCTCGCGTGGCCGACTGTGTCACTGCCCAGCTCGACCGGGCAATCCAATACCCTCTACATCGCAGAAACTCGTGGACCTTTGGTTACTGGATTCCCGCCTTGGCGGGAATGACAAGTGGTAACTTTTCCCCTCTAACCTGAGATGCGCAACGGACGAGGCAAAGACGACATGAAACCAGCATTTGGAACGCTTCGGGTTTGCGAGGATGCCACCGATTTGGCCCGCGCCGGCGCGAAGTATTTGTGTGACCTCGCCGCGGGCCAAGAGGGCCGCACGATCGTGGCGCTGTCCGGCGGCAGCACGCCGAAGCCGCTTTACGAGCATCTGGGGCGCGAGCCGATCAAGTCGCGCCTGCCCTGGGACCGCGTCCACTGGGTGCTCGGCGATGAGCGCTTCGTGCCGCCGTCCGATCCGGCAAGCAATTACGGCATGGCGCGCGCGGCGTTTCTGGGCCACGTGCCGGTGCCGCCCGAGAACGTGCACCCCGTCGAGACGGACGGCGTGACCCTCGACGAGGCAGCTCAGCGCTACGAAGTGATGTTGCAGGGCCTCTATGGAAGCGACACGCTTCAACCGGGCCGGCCGCTGCTCAGCCTCACCCTGCTCGGGCTTGGCGAGGACGGACACACGGCCTCGCTTTTGCCGGGAGAGCCGGTGCTTCAGGAGCGACGAAAATGGGTCGCGCCCGTGCCGCGGGGCCGCACGGAGGAGCGCATCACCCTCACCTACCCCGCGCTCGATTCAAGCGCCGTGGTCGCGTTTTTGGTGTCGGGCGAAGGCAAGCGCGACATTCTCGATAAGATCTTGTCTGGCGACACGCGCTTTCCCGCCTCTCGCATTCGCCCGCAAGGCGAGGTCATCTGGTTCGCCGACCGGGCCGCCGCGGGAAGCTGGGCCTGACGCTTTCCCCGCGACGTGGCCCCGGGACGCACCCTGGCGGGGCGGCTCGAAGACCTAGCCGCACTTGAACGAGACGCCGTGGTCAGATTGCGCCTACGGCGGCCAGCTCCAGCTCGCGAACATTACCGGGGAAGTAGCAGGCCATAAGCACATCGATGGCGCCGGGCCCGAAGGCGAGACGGCGTTCGCTCTCCTGGTTGAACCCCCTGACCTCGTCCGCCAATAAGGGAATGTCTGTCTTGCGTTCGCGCAAAGGCGGTAGCATGAGCGGCACGACGTTGATGCGGTAATAGAGATCGGCGCGGAATGCGTTGCCTATCACGGCCTCTTCCAAGTTCTTGTTGGTCGCCGTGATCACACGCACGTTGGCTTTCAGCGTGTTGGTGCCGCCGACGCGCTCAAACTCCTGCTCTTGCAGCACGCGCAGTAGCTTGGCCTGGAGGGCTGCGGAAATCTCACCGATCTCGTCGAGGAACAGCGTGCCCTTGTCGGCCAGCTCGAAGCGGCCCTTGCGCGCGTTGATCGCCCCCGTGACGGCACCCTTCTCATTTCCAAACAATTCCGATTCCAGCACCGACTCGGGCAGCGCCGCGCAGTTCATCTTGATGAAGGGGCCTTTGGCGCGCGGCGATAGTTCGTGGATCGCTTTGGCGATCAACTCCTTGCCGGTACCGGGTGCGCCGCGCAGCAGCACCGGCGAATGAGACTTGGCGACAAACGTCACCTTGTCGAGGAGCGCGCGGATCACGGGGCTGTCGCCGGCAATGCCGCCGACCCGCGTTTCCTTGCGCTCCTTTCGCGGCTTGAGCTCCGAGAGTTCCTTCTGGAGACGGTGACTCTCCGCGATGAGACGCTCGCGGTCGCGCGACACGACACGCTGGAGCTGCACGGTCTGGCCGATCAGGTTGGCGATCATGGCGAGGAAGCGGACATCGGCGTCGAGCCGAAACACCGCGCGGCTGTCCCAGATGCGGTCGATGGTCAGCGTTCCCACGACGCGCGTGCCGATGCGGATGGGTACCCCGAGAAACGAAACTTTCGTTTCCTCGTCAGCGCCCAACAAGGTCACGTCTCGCCGCGAAAACAAAGGATGGTTGAACACATTCTCAACAACAAGCGGGACGGCCGTGGTCACCACCTGACCGATCGCCCGCTCGGGCAGACGCGCGCGGTAGCGCCCGTCCGAGCCTTCGTTCCAGCCGGCGCCAACCGTAATGTCGGGAATATCGTCGTCGGCGAGAAGCGAGATGACGCCGTGGCGCATCTGCATGAACGACGACAACAGGTTCACGACGTTCGAGAACGTGGTCTCGAGCCGGTTCGGCGTGTTGAGAATCTTCGAAACTTCGTAGATTCCGGTGAGCGCGATGTCGCTCGGCGAAACTACCGGTGATTCTAATTGAGCCGCTTGGGGCGCCATGGCGGGTCCTTACGCGTTTAAGGCCATGCTTTGCTCGACGCCTTGGGGCCCTCCCTAGGTATGTTTTGAACTGCTCCATCTTGGTCCGAGTTCCCCGGAATGTCGCGCCTAACCTTCAGGCCAACGCTGCCGAAGACTTGTTCGCCTGGCGCTTTTTTTGGTCCGAGGTGGTTCCTGTTGTCCATGCCTTGGGCTTGCAACACGCGGCGTAAGGGCTTAGCAGGCGCGGCATGCAAGCGATCTTCGACCAAGGCCCGCCGCCACCCTGCCCGGCGACCTTCAACCTCGCCGCCTATGTGCTCGGGCGGGCGCAAGAGCTCGGCGGCAAAATTGCGCTCGTGGTGATGAGCCCGGACGGCGCAGAGCAGTGGACCTATGCACAGCTCGAGGCGGCCGTGCTGGGAACCGCAAGCGGATTTTTCTCCGCGGGTTTAAGGCCCGGGGACCGGTTGGTTATGCGGCTCGGCAACAGCGTGGAATTCCCGATCTGCTATCTCGCAGCGCTCGCGGCAGACATCATCCCGGTGCCGACATCGCCGCTCTTGACGGCGCGCGAGGTGACACAGATTGCCGCGGATATCTCGCCGCGGCTGATCGTGGCCGAAGACGGCCTTGCGCTACCGTTAGACCCGCCCTGCCCCGTCCTGTCCGCCGAGGCCATGCGCGGAATGTACGATCTGCCGCCAGCCTCCTACGCCATGGGCGATGCGGACCGCCCCGGATACATCATCTATACGTCGGGCACCTCGGGGGAGCCCCGGGCGGTCACCCACGCCCATCGCGCGATCTGGGCGCGGCGGATGATGTGGAAAGGCTGGTATGGGCTGACCGACACCGACCGGCTGCTGCACGCGGGCGCCTTCAACTGGACCTATACGCTGGGGACCGGACTGCTCGATCCTTGGACGCGCGGCGCCACAGCGCTGATCCCCGGACCCGGCGCTGCGCCAGAAATGCTCGGCGACCTCATGGCGCAGCACGAGGCGACCATCTTCGCCGCCGCTCCGGGGATATATCGCCAGCTCCTGAGAACCCCGCCGCCCAAGCTTCCGTGCTTGCGCCACGGCCTCTCGGCCGGCGAAAAACTGCCCGAGGCGACCCGGGCCGCTTGGGAGCGCGCGACCGGCACGCCGGTCTACGAAGCCTTCGGCATGTCGGAATGCTCGACCTTCGTCTCCGGCTCACCCGCCTGCACGGCCCCGCCCGGCACGCTTGGCTATCCGCAACACGGCCGCCGCGTGGCCGTCTTGGACGAGGACGGTAGCTCGGTGGCGTTCGACACGCCGGGCGTGCTTGGTGTCTCGCGCCGCGATCCCGGGCTGATGCTGGGCTATTGGGGCGCCGATGAGGAAACACGCCAGCGCTTCGCGGGTGAATGGTTCCTGACGGGCGACCTTGTGAGCATGGCGGAGGACGGCGCACTCACCTATCTCGGCCGGGCCGACGACATGATGAATGCGGGCGGCGTCCGCGTCTCGCCGATCGAAGTCGAAAGCGCGCTGAACGCGCATCCCGCCATCCTCGAAAGCGCCGCGGTGGAAGTCACCGTCAAGGCCGACACCACCATCATTGCCGCCTTCTATGTCGCCAAAGATCCCGTCGAGACGGATGATTTGGAGCGCTTCGTCGCCGAACGCCTTGCGCGCTACAAGTGCCCGCGCCTCTACACATGCGTCGAGGCATTGCCGAAGGGGCCGAACGGGAAATTGTTGCGGCGGCGCTTGGGGGACAGCTACGACAAGCGCACCGACTGACGCCCGACACGATATCGCGCGGCGACTACCGGCGCTTCGGCTTGCGCCGGCCCGGTGAAAATTTCGACTGGGCTGGAAGCCTGATCTTGGTGCCGACCGTTGCGAAGGCCGGCATCTCGCCTGGGCGCGGCATCGCCAGCGGGCCGGCCGGCGCCTTGCCCCCGGTTCTCAGAAACTCGGCATGGCCGATGAGGCCCGCGAGCTGATCGGGACGCGCCTTGCGCTCGGCGGCGCGGTAACGCTCGTACGCCGTGCGGCTCAGAGACGAGGCCTTCGCCAACCGACGGTCCTTGTAGAAGCCCTTGGCGATCAGGAGCAGCGTGTAAACCGGGCTGCTGAAGAGATAGGCGCTGTCGAGATCGAGAACCTCAGGCGTCGTGTGCCGCCAGACCTTGAGATTTTCCTGGAGACGGTCGGACAGCTTCATGCCTTCGCGCGCCGTTCTCCAATACTCGGAGTCCTGACGATTGTTCAGGTGATAGTGCGCTTGTATGAAGTCGCGCACCTCTTCGTACACGCGGGCGACCTGGCGATTATAGGCGGCGGCCAGCTCGGGTTCGAAATCCTGCGTCGGCAAATAATGCTGAAGCCAGCGCGCCCCGAGATCGGTCATGAAGATCGCCGTCGCCTCAAGCGGCTCGATGAAGCCGCCGGAGAGGCCCAGGGCGACGCAGTTCTTCACCCAGGCATTGCGCACGCGGCCCGTCTTTATGGGAATGATGCGCGGCTCGCAGCCCTTTGCCTGATCGCCGTAGAAGGCGAGGAGTTCCGCCATGGCTTCGTCGTCGGAAATAAACCGGCTGGAGAAGATGTAGCCCGTCCCGACGCGTGTCGTCAGGGGGATGTTGAAATTCCAGCCCGCTGACAGGCCTGTCGCCCGCGTTGTCGGTGCGATGATGCGGGGGTCCTTGTGCGGGATCTGCACGACGGCGGCGCGGTCGTTCAGCAGATAGTCGCCATACGGTTCGAAAGGCTCACCCAAAGCCTGCTGCAAGATAGAGCCGCGAAAACCCGTGCAATCGATGACGAGATCGACGGGGGTGCTCGCCCTGGCGGCGCAGCGAGAGCGATTTAACAAAGCCGCGCTCGTCGAGATTGACTTCGTCCACATCGTCGAGGACGTGGTTCACCCCGCGGCTCGTGGCGACGTCTTTCAGGAACCCGGCGAGCTTTGTCGCATCGAAATGATAAGTGTAGCCCACTTCGCCGCTGAACTCGGGCTCGCCGGGACGGCGCGGCGCGAGATTGCCGCGCACGATCTCCCCCACCGGCGAAAACGCGCGCGCATACGCCATGCCGGCATCCGATGCGGCGCGCGCCGGGTCAAAGGTTACGAAGTAGTCGGCGAGTGAACGGCCGTCGATTGCGCTTGGCGCGTTCAAAATATTCAGGAACTCGACCGACTTGCCCTTGTCGTCATGGTTCCAGTTGATGAAATGCGCCGCGACTTTGAACGTCGCATCCGTGCGCTCGAAGAATTCGGCTTCCGAAATGCCGAGCTGGTTGAGCAGCACGACCATGCCGGGCAGGCTCGCCTCGCCGACGCCGACAATCGGGATCGACGGCGACTCGATCAGCGTGATCTTTAGCTCGTGCTTTGACTCTTTCGACTTGCAAAAGCGATTGAGAAAACTGGCCGCAAGCCAGCCCGCCGTGCCGCCGCCGACGATGGTGATGCTACGCAGTGGTTGGCCCATATTACTCCCCCGGAACGCCCGGCAAGACTAGAAGCCCGGCGAGCGGGTGCCAAGCCGGAATGCCGGAGCGCCGGGGCAATTCGCGGGCGGCGCTGTTGACTGGGTGGTTGTGCGCATCGCGTTCAGCCCTTCGATGTGGCGGCCATCACCGCGAGACCAAAGTTCGAACGCCCCGAGAGAGCGGTTTGCGGAGACAACGAGGTCATGCCGTTTCGCTCGCAAGCGCTTGGCCTTGCTGCGGTCGACCTTGGTCCATCCCTTATCGCCGGGGGCTGACGACGCCCTTGTCGCACCGATAGGCATTCTGCCGCTTTTCGGTGTTGTTCTGGCCTACGAGATCAAGCGGAAACCGAATGCGACCAAGCGCACGATGTATTCGTTCCGCTGGGAAGCGATCTGGTGAAACTCATCGACCGTCATGGACGAATCCGCAAGGGTGACAACGCCGCTACAAAGGGTCGGAAAGGAAATTTCGACGCCCCCTCCCCCTCGTCCCGGCTTCATGACGAGTCGATAGGTGCGATTGGGAGTGCGGCAGGCTGCAAGCTCATGCCAACGATCGGAGACGATCACTTGCCGTTGCCGATCAAAATACAGATAGTTTTCCGGCACTCGTGCGAGCTTGCCTACGAGGTGAGCGAAAAGAAGCTGTCCTCGAGAAGTTCCCGCGCCGGCTTTGGATTGATGAAGCGGGTAAACTGCCGCTGAAGATCGCTTAAGTATTCACCAGATTTGATCCCACGCCGTCCATACAGATGGACGCGATCTGCGGCAAAGCCGTACCGAACGCCGAAGAGCACATCCTTGAGGGGATAACGCCAAAGTCCCGCGAGCATTTCCTTCGCGTAGGACCGAAGTATGATGAGCAGACGGACCAGCCGCACCAGGCCGTTGCCCGGCACGTGCGGCACGCTAACCGACAACGCCGGCAAGCGAAAAGGGCGCGGAGGTGATGGGCTTTGCGTGGAGGAGCTGGCCACCATTATAGATCTCGTACCGCGCCAGTCTCTAGATCAAGGACGCGATTGCAAGATCTCACCAGAGCATAAAACTTCTGCCATGGGAATGAACGCGCGATGGCGAAGTTCAGGGACATGAAAATTCTCGGCACGACCTTGCTCGGCGCTTCGATCCCGAAGCGCCACCTCCCGAACTTCTTGGTAGACGTTCATCGTCGCCTGGCGCCTGAGCGGCGCGTGCGCCAGGCTCAATCCCTGGAACTTCCGTCAGCAGTTTGCGTCTATGAGCTTTTGGGATAGTCCCGCGATCGCGTCATCGTCGGCAAGCTCCAAGGACTTGCGGGCATCGAGACAGTTCTGCGCCGGATCGTCATTATTTGCCGCCCTCAGGCCGTAAAACATCCCGACCGTGGCGTTCTCGGCCGCCGCATTGTCAATCAGCCGCGTGCAGGACGCGACGACGTCCCCCTTGTTGTTTCCCTGAGTGCAGACGGCGAAATCCGTTTCGAAGCCGTCATAAGCAAACGCCTGAGTGGACGCAATCATCGCCAGAACTGGCAACAGCCTCACAACGCGCATTTCATTCTCCATCTGTCCGCAGGTCGGGCCCCAACAGTAAGCCCCGGCGCCTAGCCAATCGACTCCTAATTTGTTCCTCTTACCGTTCGCGTTATCAATGACGTATTCGAGCTGAGGATCGCCGCGGACGTTCGCGTAGAACCGATCGACGAGGCGGGCAATCGCCTGCTCTGAAACTCGCGGGTTTAGGGGTGCCGCTGCTGCCGCTTATCCGTTTGACCTGGTTCCGCTCAAACATGTATGTTGGATGCATGTTAGCCGCCAAACAACAACGCAATACGTAACGTGCCTCATTATCAACCGTTGGGGAGACCTCATGCGTTTGACCGTCTACACGGATTATGCATTGCGGCTCTTGATGTATTTGGCGCTTAAGGGCGATGGCTTGGTGACCATTGAAGAGGTTGCCGACAGCTACAGCGTATCGAAGAACCACCTTATGAAGGTCACCCATCAGCTTGGCGTGGGCGGCTATATCGAGACTGTCCGCGGACGCCACGGCGGTTTACGTCTTGCAAGACCCCCTAAAGAAATCAAACTTGGCGATGTTGTCCGGTACACCGAGCCTGACTTCGCGATCGTCATGTGCCTTGAGCCTGTCGATGCAGACTGCGCGATTTCGCCCGGCTGCGTCTTGCGAAAAGCGTTGGAACGCGCGCGCGACGCTTTCTTGAATGTGCTGGATCAGTACACTTTGAGCGATCTCGTCAAGCCGCGGTCGGCTCTCCGGGCCATGCTGGCCATCACTCCACGGGCGGATGCGCGCAATTAGACGCGGCGGAAGTCTGGGCTCGGTGTCTGTGGGCGGCGGCGCGGTGCCACGCAAACTCCTGAGCCCTGGCGCTTTAACACCGACCTTGGGCGGAGGTCCGCTTCGTGCCAAGAGCCGGCTTTGAGGCTCTCATTTTTGGCTTTCTAACCGGGGAATCAAAAAGCCCCGGCCGAGGCCGGGGCTCTTCGCAACCCGTCTTAACTGGCTTAGTCGGAGGGCACACAGGTCTGCATGTCCTCGTCCCAATGCTCCCCGTCCACACAGTCGGCGGCGAACACCGACGTGGCAAACGAAGCCGACACGCCAAACGCAACAACCAACGCAATCAGAGTTTTCATGTAGGTCGTACCCTCTAGGGGATGCCGGAAGCCGGCCAAGGAAACAGTTAGGAGGCAACCGGGGCAGCGCCGCGACTGAACGGCGGCGGACCTGGTATCTTTTGCGGCTGGAATTGCGGCCGACGCGCAAAGCGTTTCCGTTCACGACCAGACCCGCCGGCCCCGGGGCCAGCACAAAAATTCGGTCCGGCCATCTTTCTCACTTGAAAAAGCCACACACGTCGATGAAATGACGCACGTTTCTTGACGGGCCCAGAATCGGCGAGTGGCGCCACCATCGGTCCGTCAAAAGCCCCGGAGGGGACGCACGCCCAATGAAACTGCCATCTAGCGAGGCCGAAGAGCCTCCCAGCCGCCCGCAAGCGGCACATCAACTCCTTCCCCACACAAATCGTCCCATCAACCTTCTCAGCTCCGCGGCGGTCCCAAGCCTCGGATCGGGTCTCGCCGTGCTCACCGCACGCGCGGAGCGTTTCCCCGTCGGCCCCAAGACACGGGCCTTCCGCAAGCGCTATTTCCCACAAGTTGACCCCGCCCAGTGGAACGACTGGCGCTGGCAGGCCAGGAGCCGCATCCGCTCACTCGAAGAGCTTTCGCGCATCTTCGAGCTGTCGGACGACGAGCGCGACGCCGTCGCCCGCCATCAAGGCTCTTTGCCGCTCGGCATCACGCCCTATTATGCCAGCCTCATGTCGCGCGAGGACGCGATGGAGCCGCTGCGCCGCACCCATATCCCCGTCGGTAGCGAATATCTGAAGACGCCCGGCGAGGCGGACGACCCGCTCGGCGAGGACGGTCACAGCGCCGTGCCCGGCCTGGTGCACCGCTATCCCGACCGGGTGCTGTTCCTGGCCACCGGCTTCTGCTCCACTTATTGCCGCTACTGCACGCGCTCGCGCATGGTCGGCGAGGCGGGCGGCGATTACTCGTTCAGCCGTCCCCAATGGGAGGACGCGCTCAACTACATCGCCGACAACCCGCAGATCCGCGACGTGCTGATCTCCGGCGGCGACCCGCTCACCCTGTCGGACGAGCGCCTCGACTATCTGCTCGGCCGCTTGCGCGGCATCCCGCATGTCGAGTTCGTGCGTCTCGGCACCAAGGTGCCGGTGGTGCTGCCCATGCGCATCACTCGCTCTCTGATCCGGGTGCTCAAGAAGCATCATCCCCTGTGGATGAGCGTTCACTTCACGCACCCTACGGAACTGTCGTTGGAGGTGACGGAGGCCATGACGCGGCTGGCCGATGCCGGTATCCCGCTCGGCAGCCAGACCGTGCTGCTCAAGGACATCAACGATTCCGTGGAGACGCTGAAGACGCTCTACCACGGTCTCCTGATGCGGCGCGTGCGGCCCTACTACCTCTATCAGTGCGATCCGATCACGGGGTCCTCGCACTTCCGTACGACGATCGACAAAGGCCTTGAGATCATGCAGGGCCTGCGGGGCCATACCACCGGCTACGCCGTGCCGACCTATGTGATCGACGCGCCGGGCGGCGGCGGCAAGATCCCGCTTCTCCCCGACTATGTCGTGGGACGCGACGGCGCCGATCTGATCCTGAGGAACTTCGAGGGCAACACCTACCGCTACACTGACCCGGACGGGACGGTGGGCGGCGACCGCCCGTTCGACGGGGGCACGCTGTGATGCGCATCGCTCTCGTCTACGATCTCCGCGACGATTATCGCGCACTCGGCTTCTCCGAGGAGGCGGTGGCGGAATTCGACACGGTCGAAACGATTGACTGGCTCGCGGCCGCGCTGGAAGCGCTTGGGTGCGAGCCGGTCCGCGTTGGCCGGGGTCAGGCGCTCGCGGCCCGCCTCGTCGCAGGCGAACGCTACGATCTGGTGTTCTCGATCGCGGAAGGCGTGAAGGGCCGGTCGCGAGAAGCGCAGGTCCCGGCGCTATGCGAACTCTTCGATCAACCCTATCTGTTCTCAGACCCGCTGACGCTCGCCGTCTCGCTCGACAAGGCAATGGCCAAACGGCTCGTGCGCGCTGCCGGCGTACCAACGCCAGAGTTCGCCGTCGCGGGCACAGCCGACGACGTCGCGGACTGGGATGCGTTCCCCGCTTTCGTCAAGCCACTGGCTGAAGGCACCGGAAAGGGCTGCGAAGCAGGCTCACTCGTCCATGACAGACACGGGCTCGATCAGGCGGTGGCTCTTATCACCGGGCGTTTCCAACAGCCGGCACTCGTCGAACGCTTCTTAAGCGGACGCGAGTTCACGGTAGGCATTGTCGGCAACGGCACACAGACACGCGTGCTTGGCGTGTGCGAGATCCTGCTCAAGGCCGAGGCCGAGGCCAATATCTATTCGCTTCACAACAAGGAGCTGTGCGAGGACCTCGTAACCTATGCCCGCGCCGACGACGCTGAGGCACTGCTTGCGGGGATCCGCGCGCTGGCGGCCTACAAAGCGCTCGACTGCCGGGATGCGGGTCGCATCGACTTCCGTTCGGACGAAAACGGCGAGCCCTATTTCCTCGAAGCCAATCCGCTTGCTGGGCTCCATCCTGGCCATTCGGATCTACCGATCCTTGCCGCGCAGAACGGCATCGCATTTGTTGCCCTGATCGGGATGATTCTCGATGCGGGCCTTGCAAGATACGACTTACAGCGACCCGGAGGGGAGCGCTTGCTGCGCATCGCGTGATGGGTTCCGCGGATCGAGGCTATATCCCCGTGATCCACGCGGCGACAAGAGATCGCCCCGACGAGATCGACACTCTCCTCGCCGCCGAGGCGGTCTCCAGCGCGCTCGCCAAACGCGGCTACGCAACGGACGTCGTCCCTCTGGGTTTAGACCTCGGCTCCCTCGATCGACTGCCGCCGCGCCGGCCTCTCGTCGTGTTCAACCTGGTGGATGCGGTGGACGGCGATGGGCGGTTGGCGCCCATGATCCCCGCCCGGCTGGACGCACTCGGGCTCGCCTACACGGGCGCCGGCACGACGGCGTGGTTCGACACGCTCTCCAAGATCGGAACCAAGCTCAAGCTCGCTCACGCCGGGCTGCCCACGCCAGCATGGTCCGACGACGGCTGCGGTCTCGACGCGGAATTCAAAGCGATCGTGAAGCCCGTGTGGGAGCACGGCTCCCTCGGCATGGACGCAAGCTGCGTCATGACCGGAGCCGAAGCCCCGCAAGCGATCGTGGAACGCAACGCGCGCTGGAAGACGGAGCATTTCGCAGAAGAATTCATCGAAGGGCGCGAGTTCAACGTGTCCCTGCTCGAGGCGCGCGAGGGCGTCCAGGTGCTGCCGATCGCCGAGATCCTGTTCGAAGGCTTCGACGAGGGTGCTGCGCGCATCGTCGGCTACGACGCAAAGTGGACGCCGGACAGCGCCGCCTTCACCGGTACGCCACGCCGGTTCGGCATCGAGAACTCGGACCCGGGCCTTGCGGCTCAACTTGCGGACCTTTCCCGGCTTTGCTGGAGGCTGTTCAGTGTGCGGGGCTATGCGCGAGTCGATTTCCGCGTGATGCCGAGCGGGCTGCCCTTCATCCTTGAGGTCAACATGAATCCGTGCCTAACGCCGGACGCAGGCTTCGCCGCCGCGGCGCAAGAAGCCGGTCTTCCCTACGATGCCCTGATCGAGCGGGTCGCCGCGGCGCCACTTGCGCGGTTGCAGGCGAGCGCCTGATGCTCCGCATCCGTAAAGTCGCCGACGCCACGACCGCCGTGAACCGTGCCGCTATCGAGGCGGCGCAGAAGATCATGCGCGAGCAGTTCTCCGGCATGCCGGAGGCGGACATCGCCAAGCTGCCCGACCAGTTGTCTAACCCGCTCAAGCATCGCTTTGTGTCGCGCCTGTTCGTGGCGGAGAACGGCCGCGACCAGACGCTCGGCGTGGCGCTGCTGCTCTATTTCCCGGATATCGGCTTCTCCTATCTGGAAATCATCTCGACGGCCAAGGGGCGCATGGGCGGCGGCATTGGCGCGGCGCTCTACGAGCGGGCGCGCGAGGAGGCCCGCGCGCTCGGCACGCAGCTCTATTTTGAGTGCCTGCCCGACGATCCGGCGCTCAGTCCCAATCCCGCGATCCGAGAGGACAATGCCAGCCGGCTTAAATTCTACGAACGCTATGGCGCGTTTCCGATCGTCAACACCGCTTACGAGACGCCGGTGACGCTGGAAGCCACCGACCCGCCTTACCTCGTGCTCGATCCGCTGGGCTCGAACGATCTGCCGAGCCGCGACAAGGCGAGGAAGGTGGTGCGCGCCATCCTCGAGCGGAAATATGGCGAGCTGCCCGCAAGCTACGTGCAGACAGTGGTCGACTCGTTCAAGGACGATCCGGTGGTCTTGCGCGCGCCCCGCTACGTCAAGTCGCGCCGCGCCCCGAAGGGTGAGGTGCGCGCTGCCGGCGCGACGCGCGTCGCGCTGGTGCTCAACGACGAGCACACGCTGCATCATGTGCAGGACCGCGGCTATGTGGAGGCGCCGGTTCGTATCCGCTCGATCATGGCCGAGCTCGAACCGTCGGGCCTTTTCGAGCGCCTGCCGACGAAGCGCTTCTCCGACCGCCACATCCGCGCCGTGCATGACGGGCGGCTCGTCGATTATATTCGCAAGGCCTGCCTCATCGCCGGCTCCAAGAAGTCGATCTACCCTTACGTATTCCCGGTGCGGAATGCGACGCGGCCGCCGAAAGACGAGACGGTGCTTGCCGGCTATTACTGCATCGATACTTTTACGCCGCTGAATGAGAGCGCCTATCTCGCCGCCCGTTCGGCCGTCGATTGCTCGCTCACAGCCGCCGAGAAAGTGCTGGAAGGGGCGGGACTTGCTTATGCGCTCGTGCGGCCGCCGGGCCATCACGCCGAGACTCACGCCTTCGGCGGGTTCTGCTATTTCAACAATGCGGCCATCGCGGCGAACCTTCTGTCGCGTTACGGCAAGGTCGCCATCCTCGACATCGATTACCACCACGGCAACGGCCAGCAGGAAATCTTCTACAACCGCGCCGACGTGCTCACCGTTTCGGTGCATGGCCATCCGAGCTTCGCCTACCCGTATTTCGCCGGCTTTCGGGACGAGACGGGGATCGGCGCCGGCGCCGGCTACAATTTCAACCTCCCGCTGCCCGAACACATCACGCCGGAGCAGCACCGCACCGCCATCGCCGAGGCCTTGCGGCGGGTGAAGCGGTTCGGTCCGGCCTATCTCGTGGTCTCTCTGGGGCTCGATACGGCGCGTGGCGATCCCACCGGCACGTGGTCCAACGGCGCGCGCGACTTCGAGCGGCTCGGCCGCCTGATCGGCGAGCAGAACTATCCGACGCTCGTGGTCCAGGAGGGCGGCTATCGCGTCCGCACGCTGGGCACCAATACGCGGAACTTCTTCGCCGGGCTCGTCGCGGGTCATTCCACCGCACGCGCAGCCGCGCCCACGCCGCCGCACGATCTTGTCGCCAAGCGCGCCCGCGAGACACTGGAATGGCGCAGCGCCGTGATGGCCCACGACGTGGGCCGGGTGCGTTCGCTCGTCACCAGCACCGGCTTCTTCAGCGCGGCGGAGGTCGATATCGCCGGCGAGCTGGTGACCGAACGGCTCACCAAGGGCATCCGCTCCGGATATCATTTCGTGCTTGCCGAGCGCGGGCCCTCGCTCGTGGCGTATGCCTGCTATGGTCCGATCGACGGTACGGACGGCTCGTTCGATCTCTACTGGATTGCTGTGGCGCCGGAGGAGCAGGGCAAGGGGCTCGGCGCGCAGGTCTACACCCGGGCGGAAGCGGCCATGCGCCGGGCAGGCGCCAAGCGCATCTATGCCGACACCTCATCGTCGGACCGCTACGCGCCGACCCGCGGCTTCTACCAGCACAGAGGCTTCACCGAGCAGGCGAGCCTGGCCGACTTCTACGCCCCCGGCGACGGTAAGGTCATTTACAGGAAAGAGCTGGCCTCGACCCGACCCTCTGCATAGCCCGATTGTCCGCTTAGGATCATGTGCTGAAGGGCGGTGTTGACCTCGTTCAGGCCAATAAGTGCGCGGAGAGTGAGACGTCATCGATCGCCTTGAAGCCAACATATGCACACAGTATGATCGCTGACCGACAGCAGCAGAATACTCTGCCGCAACGCCTCAGCCCGCTATGCGTGATTGGCATCTCGCTGTCCGCGGGGAGAAGCGCGGCGAAGAAGGTCACCATAATCAAGCCGATCACCGCCGCCAGCAGCCCCCGGCCGCCATCGCGCGAGCCGAAGGCGCCTTGAGAGTTGCCACCGCCCCATTCCGCCCTCGCCGAGTGGCATCAGCTGGCAGCGTGAGAGTCTCGACCATCTCCGATCAGCCAGATCACGTCCGTTTCGTCTGACAACGCCTTGGCGTTACACCAATTTCAAGAGGCCTTTCTTGACGACCACCGAAGACCTTATCGCAACGGAGCCAGCCAATCGGCGCACCTTCGCGATCATCTCGCATCCTGACGCCGGCAAAACGACGCTGACGGAAGAGCTTCTCCTTTTCGGTGGGGCGATCCGGCTTGCCGGTCATGTGAAAGCGCGCGGCGAACGGCGCCGCACGCAGTCCGACTGGATGGAAATGGAGCGGGCCCGGGGGATTTCCGTCTCAAGCTCTGTCATGACTTTCGAGCATGAGGGACTGGTGTTCAATCTTCTCGACACCCCCGGCCACCAAGATTTCAGCGAGGATACCTACCGCACGCTCAGCGCCGTGGACTCGGCGATTATGGTGATCGATGCAGCCAAAGGCATCGAAAACCAGACGCGCAAGCTTTTCGAGGTCTGCCGGCTGCGGGACATTCCGATCATCACCTTCATCAACAAGATGGATCGCGAGGGGCGCGATCCGCTTGAGTTATTGGACGAGATCGAAAGAACATTGGCCCTCGATGTTTCCCCAGTGAGTTGGCCGGTGGGGACAGGCGTCGATTTTCATGGCTGCTTCGATCTCATTGCTTCCAAGTTTCTAACTTCCTCGGCGGGAAAAGGCGGCACTTACGATCTCGATATCGACTGCCAGGGGATCGACGATCCTAAATTGAGCGATCTCGTTCCTCTCCATCTCCTGGCGCATTTTCGGGAGACGGCGGAGCTGGCGATGTCGGCTTACAAGCCGTTCGATATCCAATCGTACCGGGAGGGTCATATGACTCCCGTCCTGTTTGGCAGCGCGCTAAAGGACTATGCCGTGCCCCAGCTGCTCCAGATGCTTACCCGCTACGCGCCGCCGCCTCAGCCGCAACCAGCCGAGCCGCAAGCCGTCGAGCCTTCGGAGGAGCGCGTGACCGGCTTCGTGTTCAAGGTTCAGGCGAATATGGACCCCAATCACCGCGATCGAGTCGCGTTCGTCCGGCTATGCTCCGGCCGGTTCCGACGCGGCATGAAGCTCAGGCAGGTTAGAACCGGTCGAACGATCGGCGTGAACAACCCGATCTTCTTCTTCGCCAGGGAACGCGAGCTTGCCGAAGAGGCTCTGCCTGGCGACATTATCGGCATTCCGAACCACGGCACCCTGCGTGTGGGCGATGCGCTGTGCGAGGGTGCCGATGTGAAGTTCACCGGGATACCGAACTTCGCACCCGAGATTTTGCGGCGCGTCCGCCTCGACGACCCGATACGCGCGAAGCAGCTCAAGCGAGCGCTCGACGACTTCGCCGAAGAAGGCGTCACTC
>Ga0307378_10001331_pt1 | contig 40463 bp, 31 predicted proteins | sample UN1MG_FD_202238 | JGI IMG/M metagenome (GOLD analysis project Ga0307378, IMG submission 202238) | Soil microbial communities from Risofladan, Vaasa, Finland - UN-1 | ecosystem: Environmental > Terrestrial > Soil > Coastal area > Acid sulfate soil | place: Finland: Risofladan, Vaasa | collected...
GGAATGTAGGGTTCGATCAGTGCCCATAGTTCATCCGTTACCAGCGGTTTGGCCATAGCCGTGCCTCCATGCACAAGGTCCCCTGGCCCAATATCGGCTACATCAATGCCATTCTGTTAGGCGCTCTAAGACTGTGCACTTGCCCGCTTCAAAAGCCTTATGCTACCAGGATCGACCCCATAGCTACAATCAAGGCAAAAGTGGGCGCCAGGAAAGCCACAAGGTCTCATGATGGTTCTCTTGACAACGTGAGGCCCCCGGGTCGGGTGGCACGGTCTTGCGCAGCAAGGCCGTGAAGGTCGGGTGAACGATCCCGCGCGGCCGCGGTTTGCGAATGGGTAACACCTTTTCTTCTCTTCGTTGCACTCAAGGAGAGTCTGGGTATTCTGTGTTGGCAGGACAGGAGTGAGCATGGGATTCCTGGAGCTTCGTCGGCATTCCACAAGAGTCCCTGGGACCGACCATCTCTCCCAGGAGGGAGTAAGACTCGCCCAACGTGTGGGCACCAGCATGGACCCGTTCGCACGGGTGATCGCCAGCCCTTCGCCGTGGACCTATGAGACGGCCATTGCGACGGGCTTCGCTGTCAGTGATCGCTACACCCCTGTTCCGTTCACCGAGACCGAATGGGAAGAACTCGGCCAGCTCATGCCGCCTGGCACTCCCTTTATCGTCAGATCGGAAACCATGCAGCGGGTCGGTCTGGCAGAGCGCCTGGGTAATGCTTTGCGCAATCAGTGGACCGATTACGCCGCCGCTGTCCCGCACGATGAATGCTGTCTTGTGGTTACGCATAGCGGATACATTGACAACAGTGCAGTCGCCTGCCTTCCTGCTGAGCGCCACGCACAGTGGGGCGAGAACTTTGGCCACTGTGAAGGCATTCGACTTGCTTTCGATGACGGACACTTCGTTTCCGGCAAGATCATCCGAGTGCGATAGCTCTGCTTGCCTGCCTACTTGTCTCGATCCTTGGCGAGCCGGCTGGCATCCCGGCGCGCCGGGACGCGGCGAGGCCGTGAATGTAGGGTGAACCGTCCCGCGGCGGCGGGGTGCGGAATCGAGAGCCCGTCGCCAAACATCTGGCCTTGGACATCACCCTCCACCCACGCGGCCAGCCCCGCAAAGACACGTAAAATCCATCCTGACAACCTTTTTATCCCCGTCAGGCGCATGCGCCGGTTATGCGCTCACTTCTTGTTCGACTCAGTCTCTTCGATACTCCACTCGCCGACGCAATGACGGTCGTAGAAGACCTTCTGTCGGGGCATCGCCAGGATTTCATGCACGACAAAACGCTTTTGAGGATCTCTGCTGAACACGGTCGAAGAGAAAGTGGAGCGCCCAACGATGGCTGTATCAGCACCTCTGTCCGTGCCAGCGATCGAGATCACCTCGTGGAACGGCACCACATGCCCACCATCGGTCGCCATGAAGACACACTCAACGGCTGTCTTCAGGCCGTAGCCGCCGATCGCCAACAAAGCCTCCACGAAAATCCACGTTGGAGACCGGTAGCCGTAGCGCGCATAGCTGAACTCGATGGTGTCACTTAGGCTAGACGGAACCGAATCCACAATGGAAACCTTGGCATCCTGCAGCTCCCGTCGGGTCTGGTCCGACATCAGTGGGTATGGAGAGTCAGGCAAGTTCCTCCAACAGGGCGGAGAGGTGACACAGAAGACAGGGATCGCAACGTCCGCAACGACGTTACGGGCCTTCAGCGCAGTCTGTCCCGAAAGGGAAGCCACGATTACAGGAGCAGCTTCTCTCTGTTCCGCCAGATACGCGATGACCGTCTCAAGAGTCGCGTCGGTATTGCTGCAGCCCGGCTTGTCGAAGAACTTGACCCTTCGTTCAGTCATTCCATCATCTCCGCATGACGTCAGAGCTGAGCGGCGTCCGTTACGCCGTCCGCTCCATCGCTCTGTTCGGCAGTTTCCATGATTCTTGCCCCGTCTACTTCAAGAATCTTCGAGATCTGACAACGTATCCGGGAGATCATCAATGCCTGCAAATTCCTTAACCACAATCGATTTGATTCGTGATTTTATTTCTTCCTTAATGCGCGGATACGTCATCTGAGACTCGCCGCCAATGCATTCGCAATTATCTTCAATCAGGATGTCCGGCAGCGCCCTCTTGGCAACATCTCCATATTCCTCGCACGACTCTCGAAACAACACTGGCCCCTTTGGAAAACCATGCTTACGCAGAACACTCTTGTCATGTTGCAGGCCCTCTGCATCCTTATGAAAAGTTAGATATAAGATCTCCGCACCCTGTTTCTCCCATGCTTTCAATTTGGCAACGGCATTGCCGATGGGCACATACGATGCGAAATCATGCACTGATGCTTCGCTGTCCCGCACTTGTTGGGATCGCTCCTCTGGCGTATGATTGACGCCATTCTTCTGCATTATTACTGTACCATGCAAGAAGACCATTATCCTCATCGATAGCCTCTCCTGCGTAATGCCGGATGAAGAAAAGATGTCAGGATGATTCGGTGGCACTCCTCACTTCCCCCACGTACCATCCGACCCTTTCACCAATATCAGTCTGCCGTCGCCGGGCCAGGGCCGCGTCAAGCCGGGCTGTCCGTCGACCGCCACCGTCAACGCTTCGCCCGGCCGGGCCAGCTCGTCACTCAACGCACCCGGCCCGCCGCGACTCCTTCAATGCCTCACCCAGAACGGCCCCGGCCTCTACAACATCACCGTCGTCAACCCCGTAATGCGTCATCAGACGAATCCACTCGCCCCACGGCGCGCGCCAAGGCCCCGCCACCCCAACACCATGCTCCGCCGCATATCCCACGAACTTCTGTCCGTCGACCAGCTCGCCATCGAACGCAATGTCGATAATATTCGTCTGTACGCGATGAGCAAGCCTCAGCGGCGGCATCTCAGCTACCAGCCCAGCCAGTTGTTTGGCACGTCGATGATCCTCGCTGAGTCGAGACGGCATCTCCCGCAGCGCCACGAGCCCCGCTGCCGCCATCGCACCCCCCTTATGTATCCCGCCGCCAAGCATCTGGCGGTACTCCCTCGCACGATCGATCACCTCTTGCGAACCGAGGACCAGCGAACCGAACGGCGCCCCCAGGCCCTTCGACAGACACACCTGTACGGTGTCCGCGCCATCTGTGAGATCAGCAACGCTCGTGCCGCTGGCCACAGCGGCGTTGAAGATCCTGGCTCCGTCAATGTGCAGTCTGAGCTCATATTCCCTCGCCACCGTGACCAGATCAGCAAGGACATCCTCCCCCCAGGCCACGCCTCCGCGGAAACTGTGGGTGTTCTCCACGCAGATCACCCCCGCGCGATGGCCGATGTCGCAATTCCGCAGGCGCTCGCGGACCATCCCCCCAGCCAGCACGCCGTTCGTCTCGATCGGAATCAGTCGGCACCCGGCCAAACGCTCGAAGCCGCCTCCCTCCGACGACACAATGTGCGTCCACGGGTCAGCGATGATCGCACCGCCCGGCTGCGAGATCGCCAGTAGACTGACGAGGTTGCCCATCGTCCCGCTGGCGACAAACAGCGCCGTCTCCTTCCCGAACATCGCAGCGCACGCCTCTTCGAGCGCCGCAACGTTGGTGTCTTCGCCCCGCAGCGCATCTCCCCCAACCTCGGCCTCCGCCATGGCACGCCGCATGGCGGGCGTCGGCTCGGTATGGATATCACTGCGCAGGTCGATTCTGTACTTGCCCAATGGCGAACCTCATCTTTCCGGATAACGACTTACCGACAATCCCTTCAGGAGGCAAAGGGTGTCAGGATGCTCTACTGGCACTTCTTACTTCCCCCACGTGCCATCAGACCCTTTCACCAATATCAGCCTGTCGTCGCCCGGCCGGGGCAGCGTCAGGGCAGGCTGTGCGTCAACCGACACGGTCAACGCTTCGCCCGGCCGGGCCAGCTCGGTATTCAGCAGAATCGCGAACGACTCGATGTGCACGGTCGTCACAGCAAACTCGCCCGGCCTGCTGCAAACCGCCTCGATCCGCGCGATCTCCGCCGCCTTGCCGGGTTCGTGCTGCTGCGACGAAGTACTCATGCTGGCCAGCCGTCCCGATTACAGAGCCCCTCGCACGTGCCGCCTAACGCGGCAGCATATCCAGCAGGATCTCCGCCGCCCCCTCCGACGCACCGGGACTCGCCAACGGCGCGATCACCTGCCGCAACTCATCCCGCATTCGCCTCAGCCGGTCCGGGTGCAGCAGCATCTCGACAGCCGCCTGCCCGATGGGCTCGGCCGATCGGTAGTACGGCATGAACTCCGGCACCACCTCGCGCCCCGCCAGCACGTTAATTAGCGCCAGGTGCCGCGTATGGATCAGCCACCGCCCGATGAGCTGGTACCCCCAGCGCGATGCGTTATACATCACGATCATCGGCGTGCCGCGATACGCCACCTCCAGCGTCGCGGTGCCCGACGCCACCAGCGCCAGGTCGGCCGCCCGAATCATCTCAGCTCGATGGTCGTAGCAGAGCGTGGCTGCAAGACCACTGGCAGCCAAAGCCGGCTCGATCACCTCACCAGCCGCCTTGCTGGCTACCGAGATGAGGAATCGCGCCGACGGGAACCGCCGGGCTACAATCCTCGCCGCATCGAGCTGACCCGGCAGCACCTCTCCAACTATGTGCCGCCGCGACCCCGGCAGCAAAGCCACCACCGGCTGGCCGCTGCCACGAAGACCCGCAACCTGCTGGTCGTCCACCGTCTGGCTGGCCAACTGATCGAACAGCGGATGCCCAACGTAGGTCGCCTCGATCCCGTGCCCCGCGAAGTACGCCGGCTCGAAGGGCAGGATGCACGCCAGCCGATCCACACGCCGGCGGATCTTGCCCACCCGGAACTGCCCCCACGCCCACGTCTGCGGCGCCACGTAGTACATCACCGGCACGCCACGCCGCCGGCATCGCCTCGCCAGCGGCAGATTCAGCGTCGGCGAGTCGATCAGCACCGCCGCGGCAAACCTCCCCGCCGCAAGCAGCCGGTCCAACCGCCAGAGCACCCGAACCGCCACACCCACGTTGGCCACCGCCCCCAGCAGCATCGCCGACCGTCCCGCCAAGTCGGCAATCGGCTCACAGCCGGCTTCACGCATCATCGGGCCCGCCAGACCGGCGAATCGCACCTTGGGCGCCCGGCGAGCCATCGCCTGGATCAGCTCGGCCCCATACGTGTCGGCACTGGCCTCACACGCGCTGATCAGCACCGTTGGCTCGTCCGAACCGTCTAAATTGGCCATATCGCGGCTGATCCCTTCGAAAGCCTCCAGAAGATCGCGACTCTACTGACCCACCCGTCGGCCTGCAACGATCGCCGACCGGCAAGCTCAACCCCCGGCTGAGGCGACCCGAGGCCCACCCCGGGCACCAGCCGCCCTGCCAAGTGCCCAAACAAATGCCCTTGACCCGATCGGCGGGCGGCCCTAAGCTTGGTGGCTCTTGTGCTCGCGGTCTTCAGTCGTAACCGCCTGCAAACAGGAAACCTAGGGTTAAGGAAAGCCCAAAATTCACACGGTGGAGGTGTAGCTTGGCGTCATCGTTGGTCCGCGAGTTGATCGATGCCGGGGTCCATTTCGGCCACCGCGTCAGTCGGTGGAACCCCAAGATGGAGCCCTACATCTTCGGCAAGCGGAATTCGATCCACATCATCGACATCAAAGAAACAGTCAAGGGCCTGCTGCGAGCCAAGAAGTTTATCGCGCAGATGGTCGCCGACGGCGATGACGTGCTGTTCGTCGGCACCAAACGCCAGGCGCGACAGGCCGTCCGAACCCAGGCCGATCGATGCGGCATGCACTATGTCACCGAACGCTGGCTGGGCGGCACCTTGACCAACTTCCGTACCGTCCGCTCCCGCCTCCAACGCCTGGAAGAACTGGAAGGCTACGAGGCCAGCGGAGAACTGGACACCTTCTCCAAGAAGATGAAAGCCACCCTCCAGCGCGAGAAACGCAAGATCGCCCGCAACCTCGGCGGCGTCAGACGGATGGAGCGGCTGCCCGGCACCTTGGTTATCGTTGACGTCCGGCGAGAACACCTCGCCGTCAAGGAGGCCAGGAAGCTTGAGATCCCCACCGTCTGCCTGATCGACACCGACAGCGATCCGGACTTCGCCGACATCCCCATCCCCGGTAACGACGATGCCATGCGCGCCGTCGAGCTGATGCTGACGCAACTGGCCGACGCGGTCGAGGAAGGCAAGAAGGGGCGGCTCGCTCCCTCCGAGGAGGCCGGCCCCCGCCGGCGTTCCCGTCGTCCTACCACGGCACGGGCCGATCGGCAGACGCCTGCCCAAGCCCCCGCCGAGGTACCAGAGCAGGCCCCAAGCGCCCAGCCGGGCACCGCCCCGCAGCCGCAGGCGGCGCAGGCAGACGCCGACCAGCCGGCGACTGAACCCCAGCCAACTCAGCCGGTTGCCACACCGTCCGAGCCCGATACAACAGGACCCGTCGAGGACCAGAGTCAGGACGACAAGACACCGGACAGCGCCGGCTAGACAACGCCGTATGCGCCAATAACCGGCCGCGATCGACGCGTGCCAACCGTCCTCTATAGACTTGGAAGGAGCGAGATCTCAATGGCGACGATCAGTGCAGCCGACGTCAAGGCGCTGCGTGACAAGACCGGGCTGCCCATGATGGACTGCAAAGCCGCCCTCGTCGAAGCCGGCGGCGATCACGAGAAGGCCACCGAAATCCTCCGCAAGAAGGGCGCTGCCGCGGCCGAGCGCAAGGCCGATCGCGAAACGGCCGAAGGCCGTATCGGCTGCTACCTCGATCAGCAGCAAGGTGTCGGAGCCCTGGTCGAGCTTCGTTGCGAGACCGCTCCGGTGGCCAAGAACGAAGGCTTCATCGCCCTGGCCAACGAACTGGCCAAAAGCGTCGCCCTCGCCGATACCCCCCCTGACGTGGAAACACTGCTTTCTCAGCCTCTGGCCGACGAGCCTGCAAAGACCATTCGCGATCGGATCAACGACACCGTCAACATCCTTCGCGAGAACATGGCCCTGGCCCGCGCCGCACGGCTCGAGGGCACATTGGCCAGCTACGTGCACCACAACGGGCAGGTCGGCGTGCTGACGCAGTTCCAGGCCGACCAGCTCGACCCCCAGTTGGCCGCCGATATCTGCATGCAGATCGCCGCCATGAGTCCTCTGGCCGTCTCACGCGACCGCATCGACCCCGAGTTGGTCAAGAAAGAGCTGGAAATCGCCCGCGACCAGGCAGCCCAGACCGGAAAGCCCGAGCAGATCCTCGATAAGATCGCCCAAGGCAAGCTCAACAAGTGGTACGCCACCTGTGTCCTGTTGGAGCAGCCGTTCGTGCGCGAAGACAAGAAGACCGTCGAACAGGTGCTCAAGGCTGCCGGGGGCGTGGTCGTCAAGGATTTCGCGCGGCTACAGGTCGGTCTGGTCGCCTGACGGCCGGTCGCACCACAACACAACCCAAGTCGGGGACAGCCGCCATGCCGGCAGGAAAGCCCAAGTATCGACGCGTCATCCTGAAAATCAGTGGCGAGGGGTTCTGCCGGTCAGGTCAGAGCGGCATCGACCAGGAGCAGCTTCAGAGCATCGCCCGCCAAATCGCCGACGTCGTCAACCTGAACGTGCAGACGGCCGTCGTGGTCGGCGGCGGCAACTTCATCCGCGGAGCCACCATCGCCCAGCAGACCCAACTGCAACCCGCCACCGCCCACTACATGGGCATGCTGGCGACCGTGCTGAACGGGCTGGCCTTGCAGGACACCCTTGAGGCCTTGGACATCGCCACAAGGCTCCAATCCGCGATCAACATCTCCGCCGTGTGCGAACCGTTCATCCGCCGACGATGCATTCGCCATCTGGAGAAGGACCGAACCGTCATCCTGTCAGCCGGCACCGGCAATCCGTTCGTCACCACCGACACCTGTGCGGCCCTGCGAGCGACCGAAATCAGCGCCGACGTCCTGCTCAAAGCCACCAAGGTGGACGGCGTGTTCGACAAAGACCCGGTCATTCACCCCGACGCCAAACGCTTCGACCGGCTCACCTACGACGAGGTCATCGACCGGCGCCTCAAAGTCATGGACGTCAGTGCCATCGATCTCTGCCAGCAGCATCGCGTGCCGATCGTCGTGTTCAATCTCACCGAACCGGGCAATATGAGACGCGTCGTCATGGGTGAGTCGGTCGGCACACTCGTAAGCGACTGACCTGCTCCGGTCTTCCGCCCTCCCCGCGCAAAAAAGAAGGGCTGCCATACGAGCTTGCGGCCCCGCCAAAAAGCCGTGCCCCACCGCGTATGGCCGGCAGCCGCCGGCGAACCAGGCGTCAGGCACCCAACAAGGGCAGCAGCGCCGAAACCAACGTCAGATAGGCGCTGCTCAGCACGAATCCCGTGCACCCGCCGGCGATCAGCACCACACTGCCGCTGACACCGGCCAGTCCGATCCACTTCAGGCTCCGTCCGTCCATCCTCGTCTCCTCACCCGACGTCGCGAAACTGCCGCTCGTACAACGTCTTGTACAGCGGGCAACTGGCTACGAGCGTATCGTGGCTGCCCACCGCAATGATCTTGCCCTCGTCCATAACCACGATCTGATCCGCCTCGGCAATCGTGCTGAATCGATGCGCCACCACGAACGTCGTCCGCCCGTGCATGATCTCGTGCAGCGCCTTCTGGATCTTCATCTCCGACTCGGAGTCCACCTGGCTGGTGGCCTCGTCGAAGATGAGGATCGCCGGGTCACGCAGAATCGCCCGGGCAATCGCCAGCCGCTGCCGCTGCCCGCCGCTGAGTGTCAGCGCCGAGATTATCGCGTCGTACCCCACCCCGACTTGCCCGTTGTGCTCGCCCTGCAGTTGCTGGATGAAGTCGTCGGCATAGGCAGCCCTGGCCGCCACCACGATTTGCTCGTCCGTCTTGTCCGGCTGGCCGTAGGCGATGTTGTTGCGGACCGTGTCGGTGAAGATCACCGTGTCCTGCGTCACCAAACCGATCTGACCTCGCAGGCTCGCCAGCGACACGTCGGCCAAGTCGGATCCGTCAAAAAGCACCTGGCCCCGCTGCGGCTGGTAAAACCGCATCAGCAGAAGGCACAGCGTGGTCTTGCCCGACCCGTTCGGCCCGACAATGGCCGTGACCTGGCCGGCTCGGACCTTCAGATTCACGCCGCGAAGGGCCGGCGTCTCCGGTCGGGCCGGATAGGCGAACCACACGTCACGAAACTCGATCCACTCCCGAAGCCTCGCCAGCGAGACGCGCCGCGTCGCCGTCTCCGGCGGCTCCTCCGAAGGCATGTCGACGACTGCGAACATTCGCTGGGCGGCCGCGTCGGCCTCCTGGAGGTGGTTGTTCACGTTGGCCAACTTGCGGATCGGGTCGAACATGGCCGCCAGACAAACCACCGACGCGATGAAGCTGCCGGCCAACCCACCCGCCGCAACGTCCTGCTTGAACACCAGGTATCCGGCAAACAGCACGAACGCTCCCACCGCCGTCACACCCACAAACTCCAGGATCGGTGAGGTGGCCGCGTCGATCCGCGCGATCTTGAGTTGCTGGCGAAGAATGCGCCGCTGCTGGCGGAAAAAACGCACCCGCTCGCGGCGCTCGGTGTGGTAGGCCTTGACGATCTGAATGCCGGCGATCTTCTCGTCCAACAGCTCGATCAGATGACCCCAGGCCATCAGCGACTTCTTCTGAGCGCGACGAATCCGCCGACCGAACTGCACGATCAGCACCGCCGCCGCCGGCGTGGCTACCACCACCGACAGCACCAACTGCCAGTTCAGATACATCGCCAGCACGAACACCCCCACCGCCTTGAGCGGCTCGCGTATCGTCTTGCCGAACAGCGAGCGCATGCCCTTGCGGATAACCTCCGAGTCGCGTGCAAAGCGCGACATCGTGTCGCCCGCCTGCTGTTGGCTGAACCACCCCATCGGCGCCTGCAATACGTGCGCGTAGGCCAGCGTCCGCATGTCCAGCAGGCCCCGCTCCGACACCAGTTCCACCATGTATTCGTGCGTAAACCGACTCACCCCACCCAACAGCGAGAACACCAGCAGCGTGCCGATCACCAGCGCCAGCATCCGCATCCTGCTGACCAGCGTCAGCTCCCTCGGCAGCAGGGCCGCCACGTCCAGCATGCGATGCTGACGCCATCCCAGCGACTCCGGCGTGATGTCCACCTGAGCTTGTCTGCCGTCGTCATACATCAGGTCGATCCGGGCTGGCCTGCCCTCCGGCAGCGCGCAGATGTGGCGGTATAGCTCCACATCCGTCCCGTGCTGCCCATTGATCGCGACGATCCGATCCACACGTGCCATACCGGCCAGGGGCGAGTTGGGATCCGCGTCGACCTTCAGCACTTTGATATAAGGCTTGGGCGGCACATCCTCGGGAAAGTCGCAGTCCAGCCGGTCCTCAGCGACGTGTCGGTACAGCCAGTCGCCCACCGTCTCATGCCGCGAGAACATCACCGTCAGGAACGGTATGATCGACGAGACAGTCAGGGTGTAGAAGATGCTCACGCCGACCGCCGCCGCCAACCCCGTCGCCAGATAGCGGCGATGAGGCCAAATGTACCCCAGCGCACGGCGGAAGTACCGTAACCTAAGCTCTGAAACGTCTTTGCGCCTGCGGCTCAATGCAGCCAACCTCACAAGATCACTGGCGGACAGTCTACCGCCGCATCGCTCGGCTGTCACCGCAGCAGTCCGACCCGCCGCCCGAACGACCGCTCTGCAGGTGATCGCGTCAGACTGCCCGCTGCGGGTCGCCCCTTGCGTTTCAAGCCTCCGAGAAAACAAGACTTACGTGGTAGCAGCGAAGTCGTGCTCGCCGTTCGGCATGCGTGGCCGGACGGGGTCAGGGGGGCGCCGACATATCACATCCGTATCACCCCACGTTCCGCGCCGAACTCGCGGAACCGTATTGCCGCCATACCCTCTCGGGCAGGAGCGCGAGCATACGCGAGGCCCCCAGACCCCTTGCATATCCAAACCGGCGCATCTACGATACGGTTATATCGTTTTGGGGCGGGAGCATTATCCGCCACCGGGAGGTGTTCCGCCGGACCTTGGGCGAAGGCGGGTATTACCAAGACGTGAAGCGTTCGCAGCACGTCTCACCGGGACGCATGACAGCGTGAGACGGTCGACGGGGCACTAACCAGCGGAGTTGACTCGCGCGGCGGGGCGGGGTGCTTGGTGCCTGAGGAGAACTGGGAAGTCGCCACTGAGGCAAAACACATGCGTGTGTTCATCAGCCACTCGTCGAAGGACAAGCCCCAGGTGGAGGTGCTTGCCTTGGCTCTTCGCGAGCGGGGCATTGAAGTCTGGCTGGACAAGTGGGAGATCGGGCCCGGGGACGACATCGTTGCCCGGATCAACGCCGGGCTGGAGGAGGCCACGGCGGGGCTGATCGTCTTTTCCAAGCACTCGCGAGAAAGCCGATGGGTCGAGGCGGAGACAAGCTACCTCACCTACGCGCGCATCAACGAGGGCAAAGTCCTGATTCCGGTCAAGGCCGGGGGCGACGCCTTTGTCCCCCCGCTGCTGCGACCGCTGGCTTACCGCGGGATTGAAGAGGTTGAGGCCATCGCTGACGCTCTCCAGGGGAGAAGGCCAAGCAGACCACCTGCTCGGACAAGGGACGAGCACAGAGTCGAGCGGGTTGTCATAGCTCTGCAACGCGAGGGGCAAGCCGGTGTTCAAGTGGACGTGCACATCGGCCAGGAGCAGTACGCGAGCCGGCCTCTGGCCGCGCTTCCGCGTGAGGTAACCAGAGGGCGCGACGCGTTTCTTCGGGGCTTCCGCTTGGGGCTTCGCCGGGATCCGGCCACGGCCGAGCGCGCGTCGCTCGAGTCCTCGGTGGTCGAGCTGGGGCGTGCGCTCTGCGGAGTTTGCCTGCCCGGCGATGCCGCTGAAGCCTTGCTCAACATGGTGGACGGCTGCCCGGTCGGGACGACGGTGGAAGTGTGGTTCGAGGCCAGTGACCCGGAGCTGCTCGGGCTGCCGTTCGAGACTCTTCGGCTGCCCGGCGACCGCCTGCTGGCGACCGTGCCTTCGGTGGTAATGGCGCGCCGGCCGATCGGGCTGCAGCACGCATACCGTCAGCCCCTGCCCGGCCCGCTCAAGATCCTCATCGCCGTGGCTGCTCCGGATGAAGAGCTGACCACCTCGGTGGTGCTCGACCAGGAGCGGGAACTCCAGAACATCCTGGACGCGACCGAGGCGGCGCAGCGCAGTGAAAACGTCGAGGTCCGCATCCTCGAGGTGGGTCATCCTGAGGTGATGGCGGCGGCGATAGAACGAGACTCTTATCACGTCCTGCACATCTCTTGCCACGGCATGCCGGGCAGGCTGGAACTCGAGGATGAGGAAGGTCGCGCCGTGCTCACAACCGCGGGGGAGCTGCTCGAGCCCATCCGCGAGGCGGGGGGCCCGCTGCCGCTGGTTTTCCTGAACGCCTGCCATGGTGGCGTCGAGGGTGGGCAAACCGCGAGCCTGGCCGAGGAGCTTCTGCGCGCCGGCGTTCCCTGCGTGCTGGCCATGCAGACGTCGGTGAGCGACTACTACGCAACCCAACTCGCCCGCGCATTCTACGAACACCTGGCACGCCGGGAGATCTTGCTGCCGAGCCGGGCCCTGGCTCAGGCCCGAAAGGACCTCGAAAAGGCGCGGCGCCGAGCGGTCGAGCGAGGCGAACCGATCGAGCAGACCCAGCCCGAATACGCCACCGCCACGCTCTTTGTCGCAGGCGACCACGAGCCGCAGCTTGGCGACTTCGCGCGCGACAAGGAGCCCCTGAGCGAGCGCCCCGTACACGACATGACCGGCCCGGTCCCGCAACTTCGCATCGACGACCTGATCGGCCGCCGCAACGAGCTGCGCCAGACGCTCCGACCCCTGCGCGACCAGACAACCGCACATGCAGGCGTGGTGCTCACCGGAATCGGCGGCGTGGGGAAAAGTGCGGTCGCGGGCCGGGCGATGCGGAGACTGGCGGAGAGCGGCTTCCTTGTGGCCGCCCACGTCGGGCCGTGGGACCTGGAACGGATCGCCGTCGCCGTGGGCACCGCGCTGGTCCGCGACGGTCGCGATGAGCTAAAGGCGCTCGGTAAGATTCTCGTGCAACCGAGCCTCGACGACCGCGTGCGCCGGCAACTGCTTGCGGGGCTTCTCGCGGCCGAGCCCCTGGTTCTCGTCCTTGACGACTTTGAGATGAACCTCACGGAGGGCGGCGCGGCCTTTCGCGACCCGGCCGTCGCCGAGTACCTCGGCGAGCTTCTTGAATCTGCCCGGCGCGGTCGTCTGCTGTTGACCTGCCGCCACCCGGTGCCCGGCACCGAGGCGCACCTGCGGCGGATCCGCATCGGTCCCTTGAGTCCCGCCGAGAGTCGCAAGCTCCTGCGGCGCCTCGACCAGCTCAGCGGGCGCGATCCCGCGGAACTCGCCCTGGTGCTGCGCGTGATCGGCGGGCATCCCCGCATGCTCGAGTTTCTCGACGGGGTGCTCCGGGGCGGGACGGGACGTCTGCCCCACGTCACAACGAAGCTGCGCAAGACGATGCAGGCCGCCCAGGTCGATCTCGACGGCGGGTCCCGGGATCTGGAGGAGGGTATTCAGCAGGCGCTGCTCCTGGGGGCCCGCGATGTGCTGTTGGAAGAGCTGCTCGACATCAGCCGGGCCGAGGACTTGGAGAGCGTGCTTCTCCAGACCGCCGTGTCGAACCTACCCGTCAGCCCTGCCGGCCTGGCGCACATGCTGGCCGATGGCCCGGCCGAGAATCTCGCTGCCGTCGAGAGCAGGCTGCATCGTTTGGAGGAGCTTTCCCTCATGTTTCGCTTCCCTGACGGGTCGGGGTGGGTGCACCGTTGGACGGCCGAGGGCCTCGCCCGACTCGTGCCCGATCAGGAATACCGCTGGCGTGCCAACCGCGCCGGGCGCTACCGCTCGTGGCGGGTCGAGCACGAGAGCCACAGTCTCGAGGACGGCTGGGAGGCCGTGCGAAACCACCTCGTCGGCCGCGACTTCGACGCGGCAACGGGGGTCGCCTTCACCTGTTTCGATGCCCTCCGCCGCTTCAACCAAACCACCGCCATTGCCGCCCTGGCGGGTGAGGTGTTGGAGGTTCTGCCTCTGGATCATCCGAACTACGGGCCCGTGGCCGACCAGGAGGGGCAAGCCCATCTCGCCCTGGGGTTCGTAACGCTTGCGGTCGAGCGGTACGAAAGCCTTTTGCGCCTTCACAAGGAACGAGCGGAGTCCGAGCCCGATCGCGCGGACTACCAGCGGGACCTGTCGGTGTCGTACAACAAGGTGGGCGACCTGTACCAGAGTTTGGGCCAGGGCGAGAAGGCGAGGGAGGCCTACCTCAACTCGCTGCAGATTGCCGAGCGCCTCGCGGAGTCCGAGCCCGATCGCGCGGACTACCAGGTAGACCTGGCCAGCTCGTTGGTAAGGGTGGCGCTAACGGGAGCGAGTGAGCGGCAGAAGGGACTCAAGCGCGCACTGTCGATCTTGACAGCTCTGCGAGACCAGGAGCGACTGGCACCCGTTGACGAGGGCAAGATCGCCGCACTCGAGCAGATGATACAGGGCGGCGGCTAGGTCGTGGCACGTCGGTCCAGTATCGAACGGCGGCGGAACCGATCGGTACGCGCAACGCAGGCCCCTTCCCCTATCGCATTGTAATTCCGCTAAAGGCAACAGGTTCTGCGGGAACCTGCGGCCGGGTGCACAGTTGGCCCGGCCCAGGACTGTTGCCTCAGATAAGCCTAAGCGCGTCGCATGGCCTCCTGAGCTCTTTGAGACGCACGTGACGCTTCGGCTGTGTTTCAAAGACCCGCCCGATCCAGACGGTGAATGAAGCTCTGCTTCCTGGCGTGTCGGCTTCGGATTTCTTGCGTGTAAACGGCAAATCGGCTCGTTTGCTTCGCCAGCGACCAGCAGTTCATCCCGATTAATGCCTTGGGCGACGAGAGCGCCACCTCGACAACCTGCTCGACGATCTCCGAGAAGAACTTCCGCGGCTCGCCGTGAGCACAATAGTAGGGATACCAACTGATGGCGGGAACCCCACCGTCATTGAATCGGCGAATGATCTGCCGAACCCATACGTCGCTGTATCCGACCCGCCAGGCGATCTCGGCGTTGGACACGCCACCGCCACTCAGCAGAATGACGCGGGCGTGGCGACTGTTGACAGGATTGGTGCACTGGCGTTTCATACGATGCAGCTTCTGACGCTCATACGGGTTGGGCCTCCGTGCCCTGACTTTGACCATTGCAGGTCTCCTCGTGATGAACTGCGGTGCTTCTCAACACGCGGAGACCCTATATATTGCCCATAACCCGTGGGCGCAAGTGCCTGTCTTAACAGCAATGACGACGACATAACTCTCAAACCGAAAGCGGCACTAGTCGGCGTGTGGCGCGAAAGGCGCTTCGTACTCCACGCGCAGGTCGTTCTCGCCGACTTGCAGCGGGTGGGTGATATTCGCACGGACGGCGAGGTGGCGCTCGCCCTGGTCGATCACGTAGCCGCTGGAGGGACACGGGCTGAGCGGCTGGCCGTTGAAGAGCAGGGCTTTGATGCGGGCCCGTGGGTCGAGGCGGAGCTGTAGGACGATGCCGGCCGGCGGATCGGCGATCTTGTTGTTGACCTGCACGCGGACGGTGGCGACGTGGCCGGGGTCGGCCGGGAGCCGCGAGACGTTGAAGATCCCGCCCTCGAGGATGGCGCGGGCGGTCTTGCGGCGGTTGACGCGGCGCTGCCGGCAGTCGGCGCCGTAGGCCATGAGGCAGCCGACGGGCGAACCGGCGATCAGGTCGCAGGGATATCCTCGGTAGGGCTGGTGCCGGTCTTGGCGGTCGCCGACGCGCACCAACGTCGAAAGCCGCGCCACGGCCGAGCGGATCGAATCTTCGAGCGGGTAGTAGTTCTCCGTCGTCTCGACGGTGTAGGTCAGGGCGTTGTCCTCGGCCAACAGGCGCAGGAAGAGCGAGTCCTGGTGCTGCTCGCCGGCGCGCAGCGGGACGATGTGACAGAAACGCTGCGGGTAACCGAGGGCCTCGGCTGCGGCGTCCATCTCGTGGCTGACGGCCAGGCTCGCCAGGAACAGCCCGTTGCGGCCGGCGAGCATGGGGACGTATTGGCTGTCGCCGATCGCACCGCCGGCCAGGCCGTGGACATCGGCGTAGCAGTCGGGGATCCAGTGCTGTGCGACGGCGTAGGCGGCGCGGGCCTCGGGCGTGGTCGGTTCCTTGCCGAGCGGAAAGGCCTGGTAAATGTTGACGTCCTGCGCGTTGTGGTAGGTGTTGCGGACCGCGCCGTCGGGGTTGAGGCAGGGGCATATGAGGATCACCTGCGTGCGCAGATGTCGCGAGCCGTCGTTGGTGAGCAGCCAGCGGGCCAGGGCAAGGACGGCAGCGCGGCCGACCTCCTCGCTTCCGTGCGTGCCGCCGGTGAAGAAGGCGACGGACTTCTGCTCGACGGACACAGCCGGGTCGGTAAGAGTGAGCAGCGGGATGGGTCGTCCCTCAAACGACTTGCCCATGTCCTCGAACGTGCAGTAACCGGGTACCTGGCGGGCAAGGGCCTGGCATTCACTCATGACCTCTTCATAGGTTGGCCTGGTTGCGGGCATTGCAGACCTCCAAGCGGCGATGACGGCGCAACGTGGCAGCCGCGCCGTCTGTTGTGCGAACGATGTTCATCCTAGCCGATGGTGCGACTTTGGGAAGTAGCTACTGGGCAGACGGACGCACATTAGATCCAAGGTAGGTTGACGAAAAGGAAAGTACTGATAGGACGGTGGTCGGCCTGCGATCTTAAGTCGGTCATCGGCGGAATTCTGCTATGGCCCGCTCAAGAACCGGATCACGTCCGGTCGCCACATCTTCGACAGTCGGTTTTGCCAGGACATCCGGCTGAATGCCCATGCCGATGAATTCAGATTTGTCGGGCAAGAGCATGTAGCGGGTACAGACACGGAACGATCCGCCCCCGGGCAATTCGAGCATCAGTGGATTGCCTGTGCTTCCGCATGTGGGTTCGCCGATGGTCTTTGCGCGCCCTCCGACTGCCAGCGGACCGACGAAATCCTCCGCGGCGCTGGCCGTAGCGGCTGATATCAGCAGGACGAGTTCTCCCAGGAAGCTTGGTGTATTTATCGCCGGGGTCAATGATGGCATTTGGACTACTTCCCACGTGACGCCGGTCCCGTTCTCGCCACGGCCCCACCCGCGCAGCGCCGGAGCATAGGTGGCCCGCCGTTCGACCATACCCGGCAGATCCGTCTTGATAAGGCGTTGGATGATGCGATCACCGTTGCCACTGTTGCCCCCGCTGTTGCCCCGCAGATCGATGATGAGACCGTCTATCTGGCCAAGCGAGGTCAGCGCCTCGTCGAACTGCCGGACCACCTCACTGTCGCTGAAGCTGCTGATTTTCACGTATCCAATGTTCCGGGCGATACGGCGAGTCGTGATACGGCCATCGCGGCTGAGCGGGTTGTAAAGGGTCCAAGGCGTTTGCCCGCTTTGCTCTTTCCGGCTCCAGCGACATGTGTACAGCCGTCCATCAGGTTTACGCAAAGTTACTTCGACAGCCGTGCCTCTCGCGCCTCGAAGTAGCCTCGACGCGGTATCCAAGCGGCGACCGTGATCGGTGGCTGAGGGAAGATACGGGATAATGTGTGCCGCCGCATAGGCGCCAACGGGTGTTCCGTCTACCTCCACCAGCGCGTCGCCCAGAGCCAACTGACCTCGGGACTCCGCATCGACGGCGTAGCCGACAACCACATACTGATCGGCGACGTACCAAAGCCGCACCGGTGGAGAAACATCTTCCTGTTTTCGAAGACGGGACGGTGGAGTAACACTTACATGGGGATCATGCGCGAGTGCAACGAACGCCTGTAGCCGCCGGTAATACTCCCAATCAGACTGCTCGGGCAGCACCTGCGCAATTCGTCGACGGAACTCTGTGTCCCAGTCAAGCTCGCCCAGGCGATGCCACATCGGATAGTTGTACTTGACCTCCGACCAGATCAGCGCGAGTCCCCCAACCCTATCCTGAGCCGAGAGCGTTGACGCTTCGGTTCGGAGCTGACCGGCGGTCGGCGCCGTGGTAGGCCCAGACCAAGCCGGTCCGGGCAGCGCCACGAGCACAACCAGAACGGAAAGCACTTCCGTCCACTGTCCGCGAATCATCCTCGTCTTCTGCAACCAGGCACCCACATCCTAGCCGATGACCCCGCTTTGGGAAGTAGCTGTTGGGCAGGCAGGCGCAGATCAGATCCAACGCGACTTGGCGAGGGGAAAGGGTTGATGGGATGGCGTTCGGCGTAGGACATCAAACAGAGTTACTTCCCTCTCCTGCCCAGTGTATTCGAAACCCGTGAAGGCCGACGGTTAAGCTTGGTCGAATGGTGACACTCCGTCGCCAAGTGCGCGCACAGGAAAAGATGTATGTCTCGCGTTGGGAAAAAAGTTCATTTGGCGCGTTTTTTTGTGGTTTTTTGCTTGACAGGATGATTCGCAGCGATAGATTGCACGGTTCAGATTGGCTTAAGGCACCATTCTCTAAAGAAAGGAGGCGAATGATGAGGATGCTAGACATTCGCGCCAATGGGGCCGCCTCCGGTTCGGTCGCCATTACGGCGTAACCTCGGTCACTTCCGCAAGACAAACTGGTAGACGGCGGGAGCGTCCGCGCAGATCGAACTAGCGCGGTCCGACATTTTGTGTATTTGAGGGCCTTCAGTCAGGGGCCTGGTGGGGTTGGCGCGCCGCGTGTGCCCGCAGAGCGGGTGTCGTGACGGCGAGGCAGACCTCGGTGTGATCGGTGTGCGCCGATCGATGGTGAGTAGAGATGTGGATCATGAATGCAAGACGAATGGGAATAGGAACGATGTCACAGCAGCAGGTGATGGCGTATCAAATGGAGCCGTTGGTCGAATCCGATCGCAGGATCGTGCGGGCGGTGGCTCGGTTGCAGTACTTGGCGTGGGGCGTGGCGCCGAGCGAGGAGACGGTCGAGCAGCGGGCCGCTCGACTGAGCGACGAACTCGCTCAGTATGTGCCGGCCAGCATGGGTGTGTTCGTAGCCAGTTGGCGTATGTGCGTCACGGGCGTGGGCAGGATATGTCGACACGCCGAGGTTGGGTCGCAGTGGTGGCTGACGCTCCTGGTGCATCCGAACCATCGTCGTCGAGGCATCGCCACGGGATTGTTCGGTGCGTGTCGCAGCCATGCGGCCGAGCACGGCGCGAGCGTGATCCGGTCCGAGTTTCGAGCCGACAACGTTGCCGCGGTGGCCCTGCACGAGCGGCTGGGCTTTCTTTGTGACGGTCGGCTGCGCTGTCCGTCGGACGGCAGCGAGACGGCCGTGTTCAGCCTGGCGTTGTAGGATGCGGACGCATGACACATACGGACGAGGTTGCCGAGGCCCGCGCCCGCGATGCCGCAATCCACTATGGACACAAAACCCCGGCGAAACGGAAGAAGCCAGTGAGATACGGGCTTATTACATCCCGCTGCAAGGCAGTGGCCGATCGCATCGCTTTTCCCGCACAGTCGTCGGTCCTCGACGAGGCAGCGCTGTTCCTGCGGGTGGTGAAGGCATACGACCTTGATAGGCCGAGCGATTGTCGCTTCCTGAGTCGCGGCGATTCAGACGTATACCGAGTGTGTGCCTCCGGCAAGCGGTACTACCTGAAGGTATACAGACCTCCCCATGGCCTTCCGCGGGCGGAGGCCGAGGCTCGGTTCGTGCGGGATCTGCACGCGGCCGGCGCGCCGGTCGTGCCCCCCGTTCCGCGGCGAGACGGGCGGTATGCCTGTGAGGCCGTCGCGGCCGAAGGCCGGCGCCCGATCCTCCTTTTCGAGGAGGCGCCCGTGGCGGCTTTCTCGGCCGCCAACGTGGCCGACTGCTGCGCGCTGGGGCGGGCCGTGGCCACATTGCATGACACGGCTGACTCGCTTGACCAGAAGTACGATTTGCCGGTGTTCGATGGGGTCTGGGTTCTCAACCGCATGTTCCCGTACGCCCGGTCATACCTGTCGCCGAGGGACTATGCGTACACCCGTCAACTTCTGGAACGAGTGACGGGACTTCTGCACGGGCTGCCTACGTCCTTGCCGCACTTCGGTGTGTGTCACCGCGACTTGGCGCTGTCGAATATCCGGCAGACGGAGGATGGCCGAATCACGTTCTTCGACTTTGGCGACGCCTCCTACACCTGGCGGGCCTACGAGCTTGCTGCGCTGCGCGAACGGCTCCCCGGCGATGGTGCGCCCTGTAGCGCGTCCGGCCGCCGCGACGCGTTGCTTGAAGGGTACTCCGCCATTCGAGCCGTGCCGGCGGGCATTCCGGAGTGCATCCCGGCGCTGGTGTTGCTTGGCCGTCTGCTGTGGTTCTGCGCGGCGATGGCGAAATGCCCCCTTCGCATGGGCACAGACGGGTTCAGTGAGCAGTTCATCTGCAAAGAACTCTCCGTCGCCCGGGATCTGGAGGCGCAACTTCCGGCGGGCGCATGAATTGCGCCAACAGACGAATCGAGGCGACGTGTGACAGCGTGCCTCATCGAAGTCGTTATGTGATATCATCGGCGCCTGACCTCGTTCCAGTCTGCTTTAGGAAAACCGAATGACTGTGCGAATCGAATATCGTCCTGCACATCTCACATTTGAGGAGTTCCGCCGCGTCGACGGGGAGTGCTTTCCCGCAGAGTCCATCGCGTCTGAAGGCTTTTCTACCTTCATGGCAGACAACTTCTGGGCAGCATACGACGGTGACTCGTTGGTGGCGTTTAGCCACGTCGTCCGCAAACCGGACGTCGCGTGGATATCGAGGATCGCCACCTCTACTGCCTACCGAAATCAGGGCGTCGCGACAGAGCTGATGCGCACCATGGTTCATCACTGCCTTCGAATCGGCCTGTCGGACATGATGCTCTATGTACAGAGCGACAATACCGCCGCCATACGTCTATACGAATGCTTTGGATTCCGGACGGTCGAATCAGCCTATCAGTTCATCCTCTCAGGGCCTCGGCTGCTGAGACCGCCTCCTGATGCCGTCGCCGCACCTATCACCGCAGTTCCGATCACGGACCTCAGTGGGTCCTCCCTGCCACACTGGCCACGTGAGTGGTCCAATATCGCCGATACGCACAGACCGCCTGAGCAGTATGTTCTGGTCTTTCACGATGAGTCTGGCACGCATCGCGGATACTGTAGGCTGGTCCCGCGCTTCCCCGGCTGCTTCCCATTTGTCGTCGACAGACCCTCGACATACCTTACTGGGGTGCTGCACGCTCTCCATGATTTCCTGTTGCCCGAAAGGGATATCTTGAAGCTAACGTTTTCCGATGATGCACTCGCTGATGCATGTGTTGAGCTTGGGTTGAAGCTCAACTATCAGCTTTTTAAGATGCTTCGACTAGCCGGCAAGCCATGATGTGTGAGACCGGGATGGCGCCCGACGTGACGGCGGAAGGATTGCATCGCCACCGAGGTGAGAAGCAGTCGAGGTGCTCGCGCGCCGGATCTGTGTCCAGACCGTTCGATGCATTGTAGTTGTCGCCTGGAAGTGTTAGGATTGCGGTCGCGCGGCGAACTGGCGGGGAAGTCTGGGGCGCCGCCGGTGCAAGGGGCGGTTGCATGTGTAACCTTGAGAGGATACTGGAATGGAACCAGCGGAATTGCCCAAGACCGTCGCCTACTGCGGGCTGGTGTGCGGTTTGTGTCCGCCGCCGCGCACGTGCGAGTGCCGAACAAGCCCCAAGCCCGAGGAAGCTAACTGCTACCAGCGGAACTGTTGCATCGGCAAGGACCTGGACGGCTGCTGGGAGTGCGACGAGTTTCCGTGCGATAGGGGGTACTACAGCAAGGACAACATGTGGCGCGGCTTGAACGTGGCTTCGGTTCAGTGCGTCCGAGACGGCGGCAAGGAGGATCTGGTCAAGCTGATCCTGGCGCGCCATGGCGGGCAGCACTATCACGGGTTCTACATGCGAAAGACACCCGACCAGGTGCTGCGCATGCTGCGGGATGCACCGGAAGAACCGGGTTCGTAGACGGACTCGCAGGGGATGAAGGCGCTGCTCCGCGCGTCGCAGGCACGAGACGACTTGGGACAGCGCCTCAGAACCGGGGTTCCTGGCTGCGATAGATCGAAATGCGCCGGCCAGTGCCGCTGGTGGTCGCACCGGGCGAGCCCTGAAAGGACGACGGCGACCACAGCGAAATCGCCAAGCCCACCACGCCTGCACAGGGGCACCATCGGCAGGAGACGAATATGGCAAGGATAGTGTGTCGTGTGATGACCGGCGTTGCTCCTGTCCTGATATGGTCGGCCACGCTGGCGACGGACGGTCCTGAACCGACGACAGCCCCTGGATCGGAGACGCTCACGCTGGTGGCAGCCGGCGCGGCGGTGACGGTCGACCCGGCTGGCGGCAAGGTCACATCCATCCGAGTGCGCGACGCGGAGGAAATGGCGACGGAACACCCTGCTGGCAGCGAGAAGCCCTTCGGCTACCTCGAAGTGATCGACCTGCGCGACCACCGCCGATACAATCCGGTGCTGGGGAAACCGCTCATCGTGAAGTTGAGCGTGTCTGGCGAGGCTGACGAGGGGGCAGCCTGCTTCGAGCAGCAATACGACGGGGCGCCGTTTGCGGTCCGCCAGACCCTCCGCGAGACGCCAGCGGGCGTGCGGTGGGAGGCGACGCTGCGACTCCTGGAGGGTCAGGACCAGAACCGTTCCGTTCGGATCAACTGGGTGCTGCCCCTGCCTTACGGTTGGCACTTTTGGGGACCCAACTCCGTTGCGTCCAGCCAGACCAATGGCGTCACGCCCTACCGCTTCGTCTACGGCCACACCGACCCAGGTACCTGGGCCACGGTCATCCCGCTGGTAGGTGTGTGGGGCGAGAAGGCGGGCGCGGCGGTTTTCTCGCCTCCCGACGTACGCAAGTGCCAGATCAGCTTCGACGTGTTCACCCAGGACTGCCTCGACGCAGGCAGGGGCGTCGTCCGCCAGACCCAGGACTTGCAGAGCCTGCGCGTCGCGCACCACATGGTCGGTCTGCGTCCGGGCAAGGAATTGCGCCTGGCGATCTGCATCGCGGGCACGCGGGCGGACTGGCGCAGCGTCCTGGGCCACTACGTGAACGCTTACCCGGAGCTGTTCGAGCCCGCCCCGGCAGCGCGGAAGTACGAGGGGCTCTATGGCATAACCTCGCCGGCAGCTTGGGTCCACGACGGCGACCACCGTCGTACGAGCAGATTCCTCTCGGCCGTGCGGGCGACCTGCGTGGAGGTCCACGCCCACTTCCTCGAGTACGGCTATTACATTGACGACGACGTCGTCGCTAACCCGGACAAGGAGTACCGGTGTCGACCGCACGATTGGAAGCCCCTCACGTATGCCGGCAACCGCAGGATCTTCGGCGAGATGCTGGCTTGCGGCGCCGCACCGTTTTTGTACTTCCATAACGTCCACGCCCGACCGGAGACGGTGGCCAAGCACTTCCCCGGATTGGTGGCGTTCGATGAACGTGGCGAACCGCAGAACGTCTACCGGGGCGAATGGGCCGTCGCCGCTCAGGTGGATAACGCCTTCGGTCGCCACCTCATCGACCAACTCCACCGACTGATAAGCGCCTACCCGGAGGTGCCCGGTTTCTTCGTGGACAACTATTCCGGGCAGCGGATCGACTTCGCTCACGATGACGGCGTGACGATGGTGCACAATCGGCCGGCGTATGACTTCAACCGCAACCTGCAGGATGTCGGCACAGAGTGTCTGCGAATCGGGCGCGAGGCGGGCAAAGTGATGATGGTGAACAAGCTCGCCACGATAGAGAGTGCGAAGGGCGCGGACATGGTGCTTGTCGAAGCACTGGACCCGCAAACATTCGTGGTGCACGCCTTCGCCTGTGTGAACCGCGCGTTCTTTCCGTTCGGGCCGGACCGGTCCCAGGGCGAAGAGGTGGAGGAGCATCTGCTTCAACTCTTACTGATTTGGGGCGGCACGCCGGCCGTCCGACCGCGCGAGCACCTGGCCCTGCTTAGCGCCTATCGCTCGCTGACCGACGCGCTCATCGGGAAGCGCTGGGTGTTCGACGAAGACCCCCTCACGTTGCCGGCCGGCTATGAGGGTCAGATCTTCCGCATCGATCCGCACGCGCCGCACGCGGGCGACGTCGTGGTGACGGTGGTCGACCCGAATCGCTCGTGGAAGGACGGCAAGTTCAGCGAAGGCGCAATCGTGACCGTCCGCTTGCCCGAGGCTGCCGAATTGAGCAAGGCGACCTGGCTGTCCGTTGAGCGATGGGACCAGCAGCCCACGACCTGCCAAATCGAGCGAACGGGCCGATCCCTGAAGATTCATCTGCCGCCGGTCGGCGCCGTCGGCATCCTGCGCCTCAGTCGATGACGGGCAGACCCGGCGAATCCGATGGGTGGTCCTTGTTGAAGCCACCATACCGGTAACGGGCGTCCCTGCAGGGCGGGGACGTCGGTGAAGCCGTTAACGCTTCGCATGTCTGCATGGTCGCCCCCGGTCAGCCGACATTCCCCAGATATAGGCGGTTCTTGAAGATACAGAACCACCCCATGGTGCGCCTCCAGTATGCCGGACCTTCGGCAGCTATCTTACTCGAAATAGAGGACTTGCCCAGTCGCCGCTCGTGGACCACGTGCTTGGAGCACAGCAGGATGGCCGACGGGAGGAATCAGCAGCCTGGACCTTTCGGTCAGGAACTCCCGCCGCACAATCTTGGCACATAAGGGCTTGGCCAAGGCAACTACAGCTTACGTGACCGTGGTTGCACAGCGCGCCGGGACTCGAGCGAGGACCAAGGGTGTGCGTCGCTGTGCCGCGATCACCCATCGTAGCGATAGCCCACGCTATGCACCGTCAGGATGATCGCCGGGTGCTTAGGGTCCTGTTCGATTCGCTTGCGAAGCTGAGAGATGTGTTGATCGAGCGTGCGGCTGTTGGGGATGTGGTCGAGCCCCCAGGCTTCCTGGAAAAGCGTGCGCCGGTCGACGACTCGCCCCTTGTTATCGTGCAGTGTTCGCAGGATTGTGATGTCCCGCAGGCTCAGTTCGATAATGTGGTCGCCGCGCCGGGCCCGCAGTTCGTCCGGGAGCACCTCCAGGTCGCCCATTTGCAGAGGCTGGGCTGTCGGTGACCGGCTGGCCGACGACAGGTAGCGGCGCGTGACGGCGCGGATTCGGGCGACCACCTCGCGTATGCCGAACGGTTTAACGATGTAGTCGTCGGCGCCGAGTTCGAGGCCAACCACCTTGTCGATCTCCTCCGACTTGGCGCTGATGAAGATCACGGGGACGGCTGCCTTCAGCTTGCGGATCTCGCGGCAGACGTCATAGCCGCTCAGGCCGGGCATCATAATGTCGAGGCACACGAAATCCGGATCTTCACTCTTGAAAAGCTCCAACGCATCGTGACCGTTCCTGGCGGTGACGGTCTGGTAGCCTTCGAGCTGGAGGATTTCTTCGAGCCCGTTGAGAATGTTCGGGTCGTCCTCGGCGATGAGTATCTTCATGGTGCTTCTCCCTCCGGCGCCGGCGGGGTGGCAATGCGAAGCTCGAACACGGCGCCCTCGTTCGTCGGCAGGACCACAAGGTCGCCACCGTGCAGCCGCGCCAGGTCTCGCGCGATCGACAGGCCGATGCCCGTGCCCGCCACGCCGTCGGTGAGTTTGTTGCTGATGCGGTGAAACGGCAGAAAGATCCGTTCCCGCTGGACGTGCGGGATGCCCGGGCCTCGGTCGGCGACGGTAACCACGGTCCGCCCGTCTCGCTGTCGGGTGGTGATGTTCAGCACGCCACCGGACGCGGCATACTTCTCGACATTGTTGAACAGATTGCCCAGGATCTGTTCGAGGGCGTCGCGGTCGAGCTGAACCTGTTGGCCCGCCTGGGCGTCCAGCGTCACGTCGATACCGTGGGCCTTGAGCGAGGGCCGGAAATGCTCGAGCACCGCTTCGACGACTTCGTCCACCACGTCGCGGCGCGGGTGCAGGGCGAGTTCGTGCCTCTGTTTGCGACTGAAGCTGAGGATATTGCCGATCAGGCGACTGAGACGCTGGCTTTCGGAGACTATCACGTCGAGCCGTCTGCGGACCTTCTCGTCCTCGTCCGGCAGGCCGGCCTCCAACAGTTCGGCATACATGCGGATGTTGGTCAGAGGCGTCTTCAGTTCGTGCGAGACCTGGTTGACAAACGTGATCCGTTGTGCGGCTTCACGCATCTCTCGGGTGTTTTCGCGATAGAAGTACACAGCCAGCCCGGCCAGCACCAAGCCGACCGCGACCACAGCCCCTGCCAGGCTAAGATAGGTGCCGAACCCACCCAGTGCGGCCATCTGTTCAGGTGGGAGGTAATACTTCAGCGTCCAGGCGTTGAGCGGATATTGCAGCGGCTTGGCGACCACGGGCTGCTGGTCCGAACCCGATTCGTACGCGCCCCATTGATAGACCACCTCGTCGAGCGCGTTACACAAGGCAATGCGTCCCTGTAAGGGATACGTGGCAGTCGGATCGGTGTTCGGCAGCAGACCGATGACATCAGCAAGCAGTCGTACACTATCGAGTTCGGCACCGAGGATGTTGCCCAAAGCGTCCTGCCGCCAGAACAGAACCTGCATCCCTCGACCCCAGTACCATGTGTACCAGCCATGGGTCCTGACGGGCTGTGAGCCCGACTCGGCTGGCGAGGGCGTCTGCTGCACAGACTGCCTTGCCTGTCTCGGCTGCGGACGAGGCGGCGAGGGGACTTTCTGTGAGCTGCGCTCGATGGGTCTGTCCTGCGATTGGTGGATCAGGTTTTTGCCGATGAGGATGTCCTTGGTCCGCTGGAGGAAGTCCCATTCGGCCTGGCTGAGCTGGTCGGTGGGCGAGGGAAAGAGGACTCTCCCCGTGGCGTCGAGATGAAACATCTGCTCGACAAACGGCGCGCTGCGTGTGAGTTTGCGGAGCGACTCTGCATCCGGCGATTCGACATCGATCAGTCCCAGCAGGTTGCTCTCGCGCTGCTGCATGAACTGAGCGATCGTGCGATCGACATCGAACAGCTCTTGCAGCAGGAGTTCACTGAATCTGTCGCGGACGGCCTCCTGCTCATAGCGGGCCACCCGAAGCCCCAGCCACATGACAAGCCCGAGCGGCAGCAGCACCATGAGCAGGAAGATGACGATCAGTTTCGGCTTCAAGCTAACCGATCCTCAACTCAACCAGCACCTCGAGCCGGCCCCGCCGTCGCCGTCAACGCTTGCCCGCGCGACCCGCTGACTGCTGCTGGCTGCGATGGAGCTGATCCGCCCGCATGATCTTGCGCTGCTTTCCCCAGTATCTGTCCTCAAGTTTATCGGCATCCTCGGCGTTTTGCACCGCATATTCACCCAGCCTCTTGGAACCGTACTTCGCCGCGTTGGAGCCAAGGTAGCGTTCGTTCAGCAAGAGATTGCGACGCGCATCCGCGATTTTTCCCGCATCCCTGAGTTGCACGGCCAGCGCATTCCGCTCGGCTGCGATGAGTTCGACCACGTCCACGGCCACGGTCGTGTTGGTTCGTGCCTCGACGAGTTCCTTTGAGCGGGTGAAGCTTACCTCCAACGACCTGCCCAGTCGATCGGTCGTGCCTGTCCTCATATTGTCGTAGGTCACGCTCACTGTGGCCAGCGGGCGCGTGCTGTCGGCGGGCATAGGCGGCACCTCGATCTCCAGCAGAATAAACTTCTCGTGCTTGCTGTCGAGCTGGTTGACCAGAACGAACACGTTCTGACCGTTGATCGCGCCGCTGCGGCCAAGCAGCCGGACGGGGCGGATCCCCGGGGCGCAGGTGATCTGCGTTCCGATATCCCGGGCGACAATGGAAAGAGCCTGGCCGAACTCGCTGTCGAACACAGCGGCCAGATCCCCTGCCTCCTCGACGAAGTAGTGGTTGCCGTCACTGTCGTAGGCGAGCCGGGTCATGAGGTCTTCGTTGTAGTTCAGGCCCAGTCCGATCGTCGTGACCGAGATGCCTTCCTTGATGAGCGAGCGGCCCAGAGCCCCCAGCTCGGCAGGCGTCTGCGGCCCGACGTTGGCTAGCCCGTCGGACAGCAGTACCAGTCGGGCGGGTCGGTCATCTGCCAGGAACTTCCTCAACTCCTCGGCGCCCTTACTGACGCCGGCGAACAGGGCGGTGCTCCCGCCGGCGTTGATGCTGCGGATCTTCCTGAAGACGGCCTGCTTGTCGGTTACCTTGGTCGCGGGGATCAAGACGTCGACGGTGGACTGATAGGTGACCACCGAGATGATGTCCGCGGTGCCGAGACGGTCGATGGCCATGATGGCCGCCTCTTTGGCCCGGGCGATCTTCTCACCGCGCATGGAGCCCGAGATGTCGATCACCACGGCAATGTTGACCGGCCGGCGCTGACCACCGTTGTCCAAGTCGAATCCGCTCAGGCCGACCCGCAGATAGGCCGTCTGTTGGCTGTCGGCCAGCAGCACGGGCTTGTCGATGGCTGTGTGCAGGCCCAACTGCCCACCGTGGGCCACGTCGGCGCGGATCAGGTCGGCAGCCGGCAAAACGACGAGCAGAGCAGCCACCAGTTGTGTGAGAGGTGATGAGGCGTTCATGATCTTCTCCTTTCCAGTGAGCTTTGGTCTGCGTATAGCGCCTGATTCTCCCGAGACGGCACATCGTACTCATTAGAACTATACGGAATCGGCCAAGACGAGTGGTCAGCCCCAGGTAAGATGACTGTAAAAGATTTGTGAGCATCCTCGGGTACACGGGGCGCTGGCTAGCGGGCAAAGTCATTAAGGGACTGCTGATTGGGGGTGCCGGGGCGAGTCTGGGTTTCAAGTCTGTAGCGCATCGCTCGGACAGTCCGGCGGACTATGCGGGTGACCTCGCTACGGCTAGGATCAACGAGGAATCGTGGTCGGTGGTCTCGGTCATGTGTCCAGGTCGCCGACACTTGGCGCAAACGACGGAGGTGTGGGAGTGAACGTGACCCTGACGATCAGCACGTGGGACTTCAAGCATCTTGGCAGCGAGTACGCATCGGCGGCTCGCGTCATTGAGAAGATTCATTCGCTTGGCTACGGCACCGAACTGTGGCTCAACTGGGATGCCGAGCCCGAGTTCTACGACCGAGCCAACTGGGACGACCTGCGAACGATCGTGGGGGCATCGCCGGCGCTGTCGTTTCACACGCGAAACCAGCAAGACCGCATGTTCGAGGAGATTGAGCTGTTGGCCTACCTTGGCGGTCGGGCGCTGGTCGTCCATCCATGCGTGGTGAGTCTGGCGGAGTACCGGCAGGAGCGCCCGGCCGGCCATCCGGATGTCCCTTTCATTCGAGACTTGGCGGCCGCCGCCCGGCAGCACGGCGTGTTCTTGGCTTTGGAGAACATCTTCGCCCGCACCTTCCTCGATCGGACGCTGGAACACGTTGAGACCTTTGACGAGCGCGGCGGACTTGGCATCTGCATTGACCTCGGGCACGCCGAAATGCGGCGGGACGAGGTCCACGATGCCCACGAGGCTCCCGAGACGCTCATAGGTGATTACGGTCCGGTGCTGCTGCACCTGCACGTTCACGACGTGGTCGACGGGCGAGATCACAAGCCGCTCGGGACGGGGTCGCTCAACTACGACGCGATCGCCGCCGCTCTGCGCGACGTCGATTTCCACGGCACGGCCGCGCTCGAGATCCAGGCGGACGATCCTGTTGCCACCATCCACGAGGGCTGGCAGTATCTCAAGCAGGCCTTTGGTGACGACCTGAATCGATAGGCGAACGGCCACGAACCGGCACTGAGGCGTTGGCTGCCCGGCGGTCGATCCGCCTGAACGCCGAGCGAGGATGGTCCGGACGAGGGGTCTGGCTGACAGAAGCGAAGGAGAGCGAAATGGCTGCGGTCATGATGATGATTTGGGTGCTCGGCGACAGCCAGAAGGTCAATCCCATTTCGGGCAACATATTGGAGGAGCATTACTGGCATCAGATCGAAGGCAAGGGCGATCCCTACTACGCCGCGCCCAGCTATCAGGGCGAGCGCTCGGGCAGTCTGCGCAAAAAGTCGGCCGTCTGGGACTACGACAGCAAGCGCATATCGCTGAGAGTTGCGAGCAATGAATTCGTAGCCTTTCAGGTGATCGTCGCCCACACCGGTAAGCCGCTGAAAGGCGTGTCGGTCAGCGTGGGCGAGCTGACCGGACCCGACGGTGCGACCATCAGCTCCGACCACATCGAGGTGTTCGTCGAGTGGTACGTGAACGTCGCCAGCCTGGCCAAGGACAGTTGGGACTACCGAACGTACCACGGCCCGAAGTATTGGTATCCCGATGCACTGATTCCGTGCAAGTTCGACCGGTGGGGCAAAGTCGACGTTCCCGACGAGCGGCTGGGTGTGCCCGGTCAGACGTGTCAGGGGTTCTGGGTCGATGTGTACGTGCCGCACAAGACGAAGCCCGGTGCGTATCGCGGCACGGTGGTCGTATCGGCGGCCGACGGCGCACGCCAGGAGCTCGACCTGCACCTGGAGGTCCTGCCGTGGCAGTTGCCCGACGAGCTGAGCTTCGTGGCTGAGATGAACACCTACTCCAACCGCTTCGCGCGGGAGCCAAACTTCGATGCCGAGGACGGCAGCGCCAAGCATTTCGCCATCGAAGAGGCCTTTCACAAGATGGCCCATCAACACCGCTGCACGTTAAACATCTTCCCCGGCTGGCCGTCGCGACGCGAGCGCACGACCAGGCAAGTCGTGGATCAGAGCTACGTGCCCAAGATGGCCGGTGCCGGCGAGAAGATCCATGTGGCTGACTGGTCCCAGTTCGATCGACATTTCGAGCGATACTTCACCGGCGATGCGTTCAAAGACTGTCCGCGTGCGGGCGTGCCGCTGACCCACTTTTACCTGCCCTTCAGTCTCGGCTGGCCGAGCGCGTTCTCGCAGTACTACGAAGATCGCCAGACGTACGAAACGGAATACGTCAGAATCCTCAGGGAATTCGACGCGCATATCGCCGAGAAGGGCTGGAACAGGACGCAGTTCCAATACTTCTTCAACGGCAAGAAGAAGTTCGGCGAGCCGTGGAATACGGACGAACCCACCGCCAAGGACGAGTACGACGCGCTGCGCTACTATGGGGACCTGCTGATCAAGGCCATCGGGCCACGTACCGCCCGCAAGGGCAACATACGCTATCGGATCGACATCGGGACGTACCGCACGGCCGGAACGCAGCTTGACGGGGTGGTCGACCTGCGCTGCGTGAACTACGAGGTTACCCCGCCCGCGTTCTGGGGTGACTGGACCAACGGTCTGCGGCCCGGCAAGGCCGCCGGCGAGCAGTGGTGGTACTATGCCCAGGACCACAAGAGGCAGCGCCATACGCGGATCGATTGGGCGCTGACTTGTACGATCCTCTGGGGTTGGGCCGGTTGGGACCTGAAGACCGACGGTTTCTGCCAGTGGCAGTGCGTGGGCTGGGTAAACGAGGACCCGTACGGTCTGCCCGGTGGGGGATGGAGCTATGCCCACCTGTTCTATCCGGGAAAACGCTTCGGGTACGACGGCCCGATCGCGTCGATGCGTCTCAAGGGCATTCGCCGCGGGCTACAGGACTATGAGCATCTGGCGATCCTGACGCAGCGATGCAAGGGCGATTCGGCGCGAGCGGACGCGATTCTGCGCAAGTACTATAGTCTTACCGGCGCCGAGCCAGGTTCGATCCGCGTTGAGGCTGAGGACACCTACAAGATGCGCTACGAGACGTTCGCGGCGATTCTCGCAGCCGAGACGGCTCGTGCCCAATGAGCGTACCGCGTCGTGCGGAGGTCTGGCGGCGATCTGCGAATTGCGGCTGCGCGAGCGTTTCGGGCAGCGGGTACTGGTCACGATGCTCAAACCCAAGTGCCTGCAACGTCGGCGACAGGTGTTTTACCGTCGAGTTCTATCCCCTGGCCCCTTCTGCGACCTGCGCCATGTATAGCACCGCGTCGCCGTCGAACGGTGAGGTCAAGGCTCGCCTTGCCCCGCCTGCCACGGGCTCGCCACGGACGACCGCGCCGGTGGACGGGTTGAACCATTCCACCCGGAAGTGGCTGGAAACGGCGGAAAGATCCACCGTCACCCATGGGCCTTGCGGCAGATACACCAGATACTCGGCGCCGTCGGCGGCTGTGCTGGCCAGACAGTAGCCCGACGAGGCCAGCCCGGGCTCGGGCTTCATGGCGGCCAGATTCATCCTGTCGGCGTACATGCGGGTGTAGCCCATGTTGATGCGAAGGGTGTCCCAGTAGGGATCGGGCTTTCCGTTCTGTGGCCCGTTGCGGGTCAACACGTACCAGGGGGCAGGGTCGATGTAAGGGTCCATGAAAAGCGTCTGCTGGCCGCGGGTGAAGCTCTTCCAGACCCAGGCGCGCTGGCCGCCGATGCCGACCTTCTGAAGGGCCGTGAAGAAGAAGGAGTGATCGGTGTCGTTCAGGATGACCTTGCTGCCGTCAGCCGCAGGCGGGTCGGTCTGATAGCCTCCTTCCGGGCTCGGGGAGATCCAGTCGGCGGGGCTTTCGAACAACATCGAGTTGCCGCCATCGGGCCACTGGACGGTCATGCCCACCGGGTGTTGGGTGGGCTTACCGGCTTCGTAGGTCTTGATGAAGCGGATAATGTGGTACTGCCACGCGGTATTGGCTGGACCACCGTTGTCCTCATTCGTGATTTCATAGAGGACGTTACTCAGGTCGTTGACGGTGTCGATAACCTTCGCCACGTAGGCCTCGTGGACCGCTGTAATCGCGGGAACTGTCAGGCTATGCACTTCCAGGCCCTTACCATCCTTGTCGGGATCGCCGTCAATGCTGTTGATGTTGTTGTCGGCGTGGAAGGGGTGCCCCGGCCAGGGGTCGTGGTGATCTTTATCCTTTTCCGTGATGCTGAATCCCTGGAACAGCATGACGATTACGTACATGCCGCGGTCGCGGGCGGCGATGACCCGCTCGCGCATGCGGTCGAAATAGAGTTGGTTGAACTTTGTTAGGTCGAACTTCGGCTCCCCGTCGCGTGCATCACCCGGGCCCGTGCGCAGGTAGGGCATCGGATCCTGCCGGTACGTGATTCTGCCCGCGGCATCAAAGGAGGCGGCGTGTTCCCATGCCCACAGCCGGAAGCAGTTGTGCTTGCGGGCCTCGAGGAAGTCCAGGTACTCGTCGAAGTCGACGGTGGGATTCGAACGCTCGGGCAGCCGGGTGATCTCCTGCAAGTTGTTCCAGGTGTGCGAGCCCGTCACGAAAACGACCTTGCCGCTGCCATCGGTGAAGTATCGTGGGTTTGCCGGATGGACTCGAAGAGGACCCTTGGCCATGACGTTTGACTCCCCTATTTGCCGTGTCGTGTTCACGTTGGCCTGTTGATCTCGATTGAATCGGCGGTTCGCACGCCGTGCCGCCACCGACACGCGTACGCATCTGCCGCGCCACGCCGCCAACCGCAAGTCGCGTGCGGCAGGGCTCGCCATGCGCCGACCGATGAGTCTAAGGCCCGTCGCCTGGAACGGGTAGATCGCGGAAAAACGCCAGCAGCGCGGGCACGTCCATGGCGTGGCCCATGTCGGGGCTGACGATCAACCGGACGTTGTCGGCCGAGCCGGCGGCGGCGTAGATCTGCCTGATCTCCTGCAACATCTCGGGCACGGCCTCGTTGTACGCGGCGGCGTAGTTGTCCTTGCCTGGTTCGTTCAGGCTTGGGGTGTCCCGTTGGCCGTAGTGAATGACCAGCGGTCGAGGCGCGTTCATGCCCGCAATGTCGCTGCGTTCCATCCAGTTGACGATACCGGGAACGCAGTGGGCCGGTCCGTTGTAGCACCGACAAAAGTGAAGGGCGAACGATCCCGAGCTGCCGCTGGCGAAGATGCGCCGCACGCGCTGGCTGAATGGCGGGTAGGCGACCGCCAGATCACCGCCGTAGGACAGACCGGCTGCGAAGATGTCCGTCACCGACAGCTCGGCAGCCAGCCAGTTTTCCCATCGCAGAAGATCCTCGATGTTCTCACCGACGACCGAGCAGCCATGGAGAAACGCGTCGGTGACATACGAGAAGTGCATACTCTGCTCGTAGTCCATGCGGTAGCCCGGCCGACCGGCGGCCAGATCGCGCAGCGGCCCGAACCCGCGATGGATGGGCAGCAGCACCACATAGCCCGCCCTGGCCAGTTCGATAGCAAAGCCGCGGTAGGCATCGTTGCGGAGCCCGAGGCATCCCTCGCCCCTGCCGGGGCTGTGGCCGTGAATGGCCATCACGGCCGTGCCCGGCATGCAGTCGGTCTCGGGACGCAGCAGGTAGGCAGGGATCGACAGATCCTCGGATACGTTCATCACCAGCACCGAGATCCGCACGCCCTCGTGCACGGTATGGCGGAGCGGGCTCACGCTAACGGGCGCGGCCACAGGTAGCTGGAGATTCAGCAGCTCGGCCAGCTTGGCTCGGGCACGATCGCACCACGCCCGAAACTCGCCGCCGACGTGTTTGTAGGACAGCACTCGGCCGCCCGGTGCGTGCAGAAACCTCAGCGTCAACTCTGAACTGTCGATCAGGAAATCCTGGTCCATCGCATTCATCCGTCCTGTGGGGCGTGACCTATCTACATCGTCAACTTATGACCGCTGTCGTCGAGGCCCTGTTCGTCATAACGGCGTCCCCAGACCAGTCGCATGCCGAATCCCGGCGCCGATGGGACATCCAGCACGCCCTGCCGGACTTCATACAGGGAAGTATCGACGCCCTCGGTCTCGTCGATCACGCCTTCCACGGGCGATACGCCACCGACACCCGCCAGCAGGTGGGCCGCATAGTAGGTCTTGAGCTTCAGATCGAAGGTATGCGGCGACAGCAGCAGGCCGCACTCGATGGCTCGCCTCGCCAGCTTGCGCCATCGCGTGAAGCCATACCCGTCGATGTCGAGGTTCAGGATGTCGACCAGGCCCTCAGCGCCGAGGTCGAGCAGGAACTCGACATCGGCTTTTGCCTCGCCTTCGACGACTTTTGTGGCTGGGCTGAGCCGTTCGATCTGATCCCTGAGGCGTCGCAGCTCGTCCCGGGTTTCGTGGAAGGGCTCTTCGATGGCGTACAACTGACAGTCGGCGACGGCCTGGAAGTAACTCAGAAACCCGTCGCAAGTGAAGCCGTTGTTGGCGTCGACCATCAGCAGCACATCGGGGAAACGCTCGCGTATCGCGCGGGTCACCTCGATGTCCCTGTGCAAACCCTGCTCTTCGGGCATCCATCGGCGACCGCGGCCGATCTTGATCTTGAAGCTGCGATACCCCAACTCGTAGTCCTGGCGGCAGTGATCGAGGACGACTTCGAGCCCGCCCGGATCGTAGGCTGGTGTGACGTCGTCCATGTAGATCATGGCGTCGTAGACGGGCACTGCCTTCCCGCCGGCCGCACCCAGCATTCGGTAGACGGGCACATCGAGAATGACGCCGGCCAGATCGTGCAACGCGAAATCCAACGGCATGGCGTCGTCGGCCATGACTCCCACAGCCGGGTCAAAAACGTCGCACAGCCGCCGGCCGTGCAGTTGAGGCGTCTGCCCTGGTGGCAGGTGCCGGCAGATGCCCCATCCAGCCGCGCCCTGATCGGTGACCACCTCGCGCACGAGCAGTTCGCGTCCGTAGCCGTGCTCTTCGAGATTGGCGTTGCGCCCGACGAGGCGAGGCCAGCGTGTGCGAATCTTGTACGTCCGGATTTCGGCTATGCGGTGTTCGGCGAGGCGTTCGGCGTGCAATAGCGTCACAGCATGCTCCTGTCGTCGGCCCGGTGCTCGTGGCGGCACCGTGCAGTCGTGCTTCGCTGGTGATCGGGTCCACAGCAGCGTCCTGGGTGGTGAGGATACCGCCTGGCTGCGGCAAGCGGGAGCGTGGTGATGTTTTTTCCTGGGCCGACATGGTCGACGGGGTAGTGACAGGGACGAATCGGCTGGAAAAAGGCGATGTCCAACGGCGCAGGTAGACGCTGCCGCAATGGCTCGGACCTTGATACAATGACCGCCCACGGTTTGGTGGATGAGGGTGTTTTCCTTGCGGGCGCGTTTGGCCGCCATCATTGGAGCAGGCACGACGAGAGGACAGGGCTAATGACGGATAAGAAGCTGCGGATTCTGTTGATCGGGGCACATCCGGACGATTGCGAGGTCAAGTGCGGCGGCACAGCCGCGCTGTGGGCGCGGGCGGGGCATACCGTACGGTTCGTCAGCGCGACCAACGGGCAGACGGGCCATCACGAAATCGGTGGGGTCGAGTTGACGCGCCGTCGAATTGCCGAAGCCCGGGCGGCAGCCGCGGTGATCGGCATCGAGAGTCAGGTGCTGCCCATCCCCAACGGGCAGATCGAGCCGACCTTGCCCTACCGGTGGATGTTCATCCGCCTGCTGCGCGAGTTCCAGCCCGACCTCGTGATTACGCACCGACCCAACGACTACCACCCCGACCACCGCTATACGTCGCAGCTCGTGCAGGATTCGTCCTACGTGGTGACGGTGCCCAACACCGTGCCGGAAACGCCGGCGCTGCGCCGCATGCCCGTGATCATGTACATGTCCGACACGTTCGCCAGGCCGTACGCCTTCCAGGCCGACGTCGCGATCGACATCGACGCGGTGATCGACACCAAGGTCGACATGATGCACCAGCACGCCAGCCAGTTCTACGAATGGGTGCCGTACAACCAGGACATTCTCGACCAGGTACCCGACGGCGACGACGCACGCCGCAAGTGGCTGTTCGATTGGCGGACGCCTGCCGACCGCGACCGGGCCGACCGCTATCGCGAGCAGTTGATCGTCCGCTACGGCCAAAAGCACGGGGCAGCCGTCAAGTACGCCGAGGCCTACGAGGCGTGCGAGTACGGCGCGCCCTTTGACGAGGCACTGGCGAAAAAGCTTTTCGGCGAACTGTAGCGCGGACGCGATTGATGGGGTGCAGGGAGAGTTGGCTTCCCCGTCCCCGGCTGGGGCGCTTCAGGAAGCCGTGGAAAAGGTTTGAACGAGCGATCCAGGACGGCGAGGTCGCCACCGCCATAACAAAGGGGGGTCGAGCCTGGGCAGCTCAACCCCTCTTGTTTCTGCCGTTCGAGCCTACTTGCACGCAAGCGGGCTACGGACACAGCGGCGGCTTGGTCGGCCCGCGATGTCCTATATTGGCCTTGACCACACTGTAGTCCGCCGTGGTTACACGGCCACTGCCGTTCAGATCCGCACGCACGTCACCCCGCGCGCCCAACGCCGCCTTCACGCACGTATAATCCGCCGTGGTCACGCGGCCGCTGTTGTTGCAGTCGCCGACGAGCGTGTACACCTCGAACTGGAACGGTACCATGCACGCCCAATCAGGCGCCGACTCGACCTGGTACCACGTCAAATCGGGCAACACCCCACTGTTCGGATCGTTCGGATCCGTGTTCTCCCTGCCCTCGAGCGTCGTGCCGTTCGGATCGTCCACGTCAATCGAATACACAAAGTTCGCGCTGACGTCCGCGCAGCCGTTGGTCATGTCGGTAATAACCAGCGGGTTGCCCGAATCCGGAAGCGTGATCGGACGGTCGAAGGTGCACAGGATGAGGTTGTTCAGCGTCTTGGGCAGCGACCCGTCCGCCGGCGGTTCGCTGGCGAGCAGTGTGACGAGCGGCGTCACCTCCACCGTCGTGCACACCGGCGCCGACACACAGCCGTTTCCGTCGGTCACCGTCAGGCAGTACTCGCCGGCCACGGCGGGTGAGATCACGGGGCATTGCTGGTCGGACCAGTAGTCGTCCGGTCCGGTCCAGTAGTAGCTGGCCATTCCGTCAGGCCCGCAAAGTTGCACGTCCTGTCCTTCACAGACCGGACCGTCGTTCGACGCCGTCGCCGTCGGGTTGGCATTGACCGTTAGTGTGGCCGGATCGCTGGGGGTGGTACCGCAGTCGTCGGTCACGTCGCAGGTGATCTGCGCCCCGTTGTCGACGAGCTGCACATCGGTCAGCGTCAATGTGTCGCTGTCCTCGCCCACCGGTGAGCCATTCTTGTACCACGGATAATGCAACGTGCCAAGGCCCCTCGCCGTCACCGTGAAGGTAGCGTTGCCACCCGCACATACCGTCTGTGGCTGAGGCTGCTCGATAATCTCAGGCCCCGTCACATCAGGCAGTACAACCGGACCATATCCATACTCATTGTCCTTGCCCGGATCACCGAGGTCGATAGTCTCGCTTTCAAGATAGGCCCGGAGTTGCGTATTGGTGTAGCTGGGGAACCGTTGAAGAACCAGTGCGGCAACGCCGGCCATGTGCGGCGCGGCCGCCGACGTGCCGGTAAAGCCACCCGCGTAGGTCCAGCTTGCGGTGTCGTCCGGTCCACACACGTCGGGTTTGATCAAGGCGGGGTTGCCGGTGTACGCACCGTTGTTCGGCCCCAGTGAGCTGTATGGCTGGGTCGGCCCTGTGGTGTACACATCTTCGTCAATAGCCCCGGCTGCCACCACTGAGGCGGCATCGCCAGGAGAGCCGATGCTACCGCTGGGCGTGTAGTTTCCGGCGCTAACGTGAAGATCCCAGATTGGGCTGCGCAGCACCAGCGTCTGCGAGCCGCTTGCGGAGTACTTGTAGATGAGCAGTCCATACCCAGCCCAGGCGGGGACCACGGTTGGATCAAGATCCCAGCGGCGCAGTTCTTTAGGGGGGAGAGGCGAACTGTGCCGCGTCTCACATTTGTCCAGGATGTACCAAGTGTCGCCCGGATGGATGAGCAACCACAGATCGTAGTCCTCCGTTGTGGAGGGCCAGTTGTTCCAAGTCAGATAGGCACTGATAGTTGATCCGGCGGGGATCTGGTACCCGTCGTTGAGTATATTGATGTTTCCCCCATTGGGGAACTGGTGCGTCTCCGGCCAGCCAGGATAGGGCGTGAACACGCTACGGTAGTTCCGCCTTCGGTCGTTGCCCGCCGAATTGACCCAGAGGATTCCGTTGGGGTCTGCGTTTGCGTCGTTGGCGATGCCAACGGGTGACGGCGTCACTGAGCTATAAGCGACACCATCGAAGAAGTTAAACCCATACCAACCCAGCGAATGACTGATGATGTCAATACCGTTGGTCTTGCAGGCGGTCTTCGCCGCATCGAGGTCATGCGCATCTCCGATCTTGATGAGGTGCAGCTCAGCATCGGGAGCAAGGTCGTAAACAATCTCGGCCACGCCGACCCCGTGTACGGTATCGGTCTCCATGCCCTTCCCCGTCAGGTCGAGCGTGATGACGGCCGCGGGGATCTCACCCGCAGCTATGGCAGCAGCCAAGCCAATGAAACCAAAATCGATTACGGCAACCTTCGTCCCGGCGCCGGTGCAGCATGTATGCCAGTCGTCGGCGTTCATCTTTTGCACGCCCTCGGAGACAACATCGAACTCGGGGCGAATGGGGAGGCGCATGTAGTCGATCTGACCGATATTGCGGGCCGCAGTCAGCAGGGAACCCACGGGCAGCCGGGCTTTGATCGTGTCCTTGCCGATGCGGATCACGTTGACGCCGTTCTGCGCAAGAAGCGGCGCGAGGGTATCGGGCGTGGTTCCTCCGATCGGAACCACAATGACCGTAACGCAATCATCCGAGACAGGAAGAAGGTGCCTTGTGGCGTACGCGGCTGCCTGGTCGCGCCCTCCCCGCACGCGTCGATCGGCCAGCTCGAGCAACTGGCCCCGCAACTTCCCGGCAGCGTCCGGATAGCGGGCGAGCAATTGCTCCTTCGATTCTGCCATTGTCCCAAAGGTCTGCACATCCTTGCTCAGCAGCACGGCCGGGCCGTCCGGATAGCGCAACGGTGGCTCCGCAGCCAGGACCCCTGCCGCCGAATAGACGACCGCCACGGTGACGAGCCACGTCAACACGGCGCCAGCACGCGCCCTGACCGTTCGCACACTTCTCATGTTCGTGCCCTCCTCGTGTTAGGGAGGCTCCATGGCCTCCAGAAGTTTCGGAAAGACAGGCAATCCAGACGCCGACGGGGTTCGATCCGAGAAAGAGAGACTGTCGTGCTCATCAGCAGCCGACGACAGAATGTGACGCTTCTCTCGTGAACCTCCTGTCAACTCCCCTGCGGAACTGGCCCCATCAAGCTACCAAACGATGATGTTACGCAAAGTGCAGCGCGGTTACCAGAGAAAAAAGGCGAAATTATGTCGCCTGGGCGAATTCGGGGGGGGTGGGGCCAAAAGCTGTCGAGATTGGATGGGGACATCCTTCAACTTGTTTTGCGACAACCACTTAGTTCGACTTTCGCACTTTCGGAAGGTGATGAATGATCGTGGTTTAAGCAAAAACAAGCCTCCTGGCCGATGCGTTGGTTGTAGGGACAACGCATGGAGCAAGGAGGCTCGCCGTGACTCTTG
>Ga0307378_10001332_pt1 | contig 40419 bp, 29 predicted proteins | sample UN1MG_FD_202238 | JGI IMG/M metagenome (GOLD analysis project Ga0307378, IMG submission 202238) | Soil microbial communities from Risofladan, Vaasa, Finland - UN-1 | ecosystem: Environmental > Terrestrial > Soil > Coastal area > Acid sulfate soil | place: Finland: Risofladan, Vaasa | collected...
AAAGCGCCCACATCGACCGATTACGAAAACTCCTCGACCGGGCGATCTTGACTCGGAATCGGCAGTTGCTATCATTGCTCGCTAGTGCGCTCCGCAAGTGGCGCCGGTGGGTCAGTTGATCAAATAGGGAGGTCTTGGGGATTTGGGCAAAACAAAGGCGCTCAAGTTTCGCTACGTCTGGTTGTGGTTCTTGATACTTGGACTGCTCGCCATCCTTTATTTGCCGTCTCTTAAGTTCGACCTCTTCGCTGACGACTTCGGCTTTTATGGGCACAGGGACCTCGGCGTCACGCTAATTAATTATTTCTTCAAAGGGGAAAGACCGGGGTTGAATCCAGAGGAACACACGGGTTTTCGTCCTCTGGGTGTTTATGTCGGGGAAAGACCGGGGCCGGGCCCAAAGAGCTCCAGGTTCTTTCGCCCGCTTACTGATTACGTCTGGGCTCTCAAATTCGCTCTGTTTGGGACACGAATCGATTATTACCACGCCGTCGCGATCCTCGTTCACTTGCTCAACACCATGCTCGTTTTCGTCTTTGCGCGGAGACTGCTAGGCCTCGACCACGTGTGGTCGCTGTGCGCCTCGCTTCTGTTTGCGGTCTTTTGGTTCAACTTCGAGGCGGTGGCCTGGCTCTCGGCTAATGATACTGCCATCTGCACCGCATTTCTCCTGTCAGCTATTCTGTTTTCGGTCAGGTACGTGCGTCAAGCCGGCATTGGCGCGCTGTTTGCCCTATCTCTGTCTATGCTCCTTGCCATAGCCAGCAAGGAGTTTGCGTTGGTCATGCCTCTCGTTGTAGGGCTTATCTGGTTCCTCCCCTTCGAGAGACCTCCAAAAGGGGCGAAAAGAAGGATTCTGATTGTGCTGGCGATCGCTGTTGCCCTGGTTGCTGGCTACGTGGTGCTGAGGCTTGCGCTGGCCTTTGTGGTTCCCCCCCTAGAGATCACGCCTAGCCTCTTGCTGAGGACCGGCCATGGCTTGTTGACGATCTTTTGGTGTCCAGTTGAATACCGTTTCCTCGGGGCGCTTGGCGCGATATTCTTTCTATTATGCCTGTTTCAGGCCAGAACGCGGATTCTGGCTCTGCTAGTCTTGGTCTTGTTGGGTCCAGCCTTTGTCCAGGCGGCGGCGACTAGATATAACTATCCCGCCAGCGTCGCATTTGCGCTTATGCTGGTCTTGGTCCTAAAGACGTTCGAGGAGAGGCCCCGCTCCAGAATTACTTTGCTCCAAATCGGCCTACTCGTCGCACTGGCGTGCGGCACGCTCTACGCGTTCGTGACGCACGGCGGCCAGAGCGTTCCGTTCGTGCTGGGGGGGCTTGTGCTAGCAATCGCTCTACTGTTATATGGCTGGAAAAGAGGGCGAATACGGGCCTCAAGCGTTGTAGGTTTTATGCTGGTGGCCCTTATTGCGGCCGGCCATTTTGGTCTGGCGATGGACTTCCCCTGGCCGTGTAGATTGGGCGGGAAGGCCAGGAGCCTGGCGGAGAGTCTTCTCCCTCAGCTGCCCGACGGAAACTCGCCGCTCACAGTAGTTGCGACTAAGTCGGCATTCGTCAAGGAGGGCGAGCCAGTTTTTATGGACCATGTTCTGGCTTTCGCAACGCTCCTCTCCGGCCGAGAGTTTCCCTTCGTTCGGATTGAGGACATGCTTGAGAAGATCGCCGAATGCCCTGACACCAGGCTGGATGAGCACGTTATTGTAATAGGGCAGGCCGATGAAAAGATCGCTAGCCGTGATGACATCAGGGCGCTCCTTAGGCTGCGGCAAGCCTCTTACCTGATCCCGCCGCCGGACATGCTGTCCTTCGCATTCAACGGCACTCTCGACCAATCGGGGCGGAGGTTTGCGGCCTGCGACGTCGATCACAAAGCTGTTGGCTGCCTAGAGATGAGAGACAACCCGGTGGACACAATTGCCTATGACCTCATATCGGTCGGGTTTCTCAACCCGAACCAGTTGCCGGCGCAGTTCGCCTGGCTCGAGTGGTATCGACGTGGCAACCAGCGCCCTGTCGGCAGGGCTGTGAGAGAGATTGAGGCCGGACAGGCGGCGTTTATGCTGAGACGCCAAATCGACTGGCTCACTGCGCGAGAAGTCACCAGGATCACGACAGGTCTCGTGGGTGAAGACGGGATTCCCTTCCTCGGCGCGATCTCCATTCGCAAGCAGCCGGGGAAGCGCAGGTGACCTCTCGCGGAATCGAGGCTGCCTTTCCCGAAGCCCGCAGTTGACTTGCAGAGCCTGAAGCGGACCGGCACTCTCCCGAACGACAACTAACCGCAGCGCTGTTGATTTGACCCGGCCAAGTTCTGCATTTGAAGTTCTGCAATCGTGTGCTCGTGGTTCCAGAGGCTGTCCAATAAAGGGGTCAGCCGTGTTTCTTGTAGGGGCGATTCACGAATCGCCCACAATATGTTGTGGCGCTGGCGTCGGGCGGTTCGTGAACCGCCCCTACATCCAGGGCCAGGCATCCTTAAACACAAGGATTCTGCCATGCAGATGCACTTATTGGACAGCCTCAAACCTGCGAAGGCTAATAGCTGTCTTGGCAGAAGCTATTTTCCGTCGAAATCGGGACCAGAGGTCCCATCATTGCCTCCGCTATTATCAGGCTCTATCACGGATTCTGGCGCGCCATTCGCTTTCACCAACTTGACATCGGCGACCTCAAAGCATTTAGTCACTCCCGAGGCGAGCTGAACATCGACCGTTTGCTTAAGAGGGTTGACGGTCTTGACCTTCCCGGGGCCAGAAGGCGTCTCAACGGCCGCACCTTCCTTCGGTATCCCGCGACTCAGCTCTTCGTACATGGATTCCTCATAGACCAGGCAGCAGAGCAGTCGGCCGCATACTCCAGATATCTTGGAGGGGTTGAGCGTCAGATTCTGGTCTCGCGCCATTTTTTTGGAGACCGGCTGAAAGTTATGGAGAAACGCCTTGCAACAAAGCTCCCGACCGCAATAGCCTATGCCCCCGAGTATCTTCGCCTCGTCCCGGACGCCGACCTGTTTGAGCTCTATCCTTGTCCGAAACTGATGTGCGAGGTCGCGAACAAGCTCTCGAAAATCGACCCTAGTTTCCGCGGTGAAATAGAATAGAGCCTGCGACCTGTCGAAAGCATACTCGACCCGAACGAGCTTCATCAGAAGCTCTCTTTTCTTGATCAGTTGCCGGCAGGCCTCGAACGCATCTCGCTCCATTTTTTCGTTTTCAAGAACCTTCTTGAAGTCATCCTCTTTCGCGAGGCGCAGCACTTCCCATTGGTCTGAGGAGAGCTTCTCGGGGTCGGTCATTTTGGGGCCAGAAACGACCCGGCCAAATCGCTCTCTCCCTTTCGAGCCGACAATACAGAGATTGCCGGGGTCGAGCCATAGGTGGCGACAAGCACACTGCTCAAAAGAACCCATCTGGCGCAATCTGACGGTTACAGCTATTACCTGCAAGAATATTCAACCTCTCTTGAACTTATGGCTTAGGAACTTCAGTACAAAAGACAACCATACGTGGCGGCATAAAAAGATCAAGAACCGGTGGTGATAAGCATGTTGCTGTTTGGTTGAAGTTATCACAACAAGAAGTTCTATGCGCTGCGTAGCTCGCGAACGGGCATTGCATTGCACCGCCCCGTTGTGGTAATACTAATGCCAATGGCAGATTGGTTTGTGAGCTACGGGATTAGGTGAGGGTGAATCAGAGCCCGGTCACACTGGGTCGGTGCGAGGCGCCGAAGCGCAGGTCAAGGATAGCCAAGTTCTTCATAACGCGTCGTCTAGGTGTGTCGAGGCTTGCGCTCGTTGTGCTGGTGCCCACGATCCTTTTCACGCGACATTCCTTCCCTGGGGACTCCGTGACGTGCTATGTCATGCAGGTCCTAGGCCCGGCGCTGATAATCGTGGGTGGTCTCGGGCGAGTCTGGTCTATTCTGTATATCAGCGGCAAAAAAAGTAAGAAGCTGACATCTGCCGGCCCATATTCAATGATGCAGCATCCGCTCTATTCGTTCAGCGGCATTCTGTGCTTGGGCGTGGCGATCGCGTTTGAGAACGTGCTTCTGCTGGTATTCATGGTTCCGCTATTCGTCCTTTACTACTTTGCGGTCATATCGAGAGAAGAGGGGAAGCTCTCAAAGGAGCTCGGCGCAGAATACGACCGATACCGCATGGCAACGCCCCGGTTTCTCCCGCCTGGAAGGATGGTGTGATGGCGATCGAGGAGCGCGCGGTGCTTCGGACGATAAGGGAATCGATGTTGTTCTTGCTGCTGATCCCGCTGGCGATCGTGGTCAACCTTATGCATGGGACGGGCGTTCTACCAGCTGTTGTGCTCTTTTAGTCTGACGTTCGCTTATGCACTCAGACGTGGCGGTGCCGCACCCCGAGTCCTCGCAGAGCGCGTCAATACAACCCAGTCGATTACTGCTTTTGCCCCGCCGGTATTTGCTTGCGTCTGAGGAACAGGTTGAGGCCCAGAAAGACAAGACAAGAGACCGCAACGCCAAAGACAGATGGGTCAAAGGTGTCCATGAATTCATACGCGGCCTTGCCAAGAGGCGCCCAGTCCAGCCTGGCGTTCAGGAAGAGGAGGCCTCGGTAGGCCAGTGTTGCCCCTGTGGCCACGAGCATCGTGACAAAGATGTCCCTAGAGAGTCTCTTGGACCGATTCTTAGACAGCACACCTACGACCACCGGGAGGATTATCGCCGGCGCCCAAACATGATAAGTGAACAGTAATAGACCGATGATGTCTGACCAAAGGATTGCGACCAGTATGGCCGCGCCTCCCAGGCCGGCAGAGCAGATACGGGCAAGCCTCAGCATCTTCCCATCTCCCTTGTCCTTCCAGCCAAGTTGATGCTCGAAGAGGTCCTTGACGAAGATAGCCGTGGAGGAGTTGAGGGCCGAGTCGGCGGATGACATTACAGCCATCAGCAGTGCGCCGATTATCATCCCGCCGATGACGGGGTTGTTCAGCTGCTTGACGACCATCGGCAGCGCTTGCTGAGGTTCGATATCGGGAAAGTTTATCCGTGCATAAAGCGCGATGAAGAATAGGACGACTGGAAAGACGATTGCCAGAAAGAACCCAACCCCGGCAATGCCTATCTTTGTCTGCCTGATATTCTTGCCGACGCAGTAACGCGTCGCGTAGCCGGGCGCGAACGTCTCGCCCAGAAGGAAAGCAAGAAAGGTTGTTATGAGAAATAACCACCCCTTGCCACCCTCCATTTGAAAGAATTCAGGTTTGATCATATCCGTTACGCCATCCCAGTGCAGGATAATCGTCGGCGCACAGGCGGCAAGCGTTACGACAAAACCGACCATAAGCACGACAAACTGGTACACGTCAGTGTGAATTACCGCCAGAAGCCCGCCAGCCGTGCTGTAAATCACCACCATGGAGCCACCGATGAGTATCGCCCAATTCAGAATGCTCTGCGTTTCCGCAAACTGGGGTAGGATCGCGGACAGAACCCAGCCGAATGCGGCCATCTGTGCGGCAACTATGAAGACTGAGAACAGAAGAGAGAGAATCAGAACCAAGAATCGCGGGCCCTCACCAAAACGGTGCCCAAAATAACCCGCCACCGTGTAGAGCTCCGCTTTTCGGAACTTTGGAGCTACGACCAGGCCCGAGAAAATGAAATGGATATACCATCCCATTGAGACCAGGAGCATTAGGATGCCCCAATCGTAGGTTTTGCCGATCGCCCCGATCGAGGCCCCGCCTCCGATGACGGTGGCGCCCATCGTGCAGAAGAGAAAGAACCAACCGACGTTGCGCCCAGCGACCAAGAAGTCGTCGGTGCTCCCAACCTCTTTTGCTTTGCGAACGCCCTTGATAAAAACGAAGACGACATATCCGATAACGATGGCCCAGAGTATCAACTGATTAGACAATGGTCTCCTCCGTTGAGAGCGCTAGACGCAGAAAAGGCGACCGCCGCAGTGATTGGCGTTTACACGGCTTGCCAGCGCTCGAGCAATCCTTTAAGCCGCCCTCCGACGTCTAGAACTGCCAGTTGAACAGGTTCAGCGCGCAAGGCGTCGATAGACTTCCCAATGAGATGGTAGGTCATGCCTTTAGGCCAATATTCGTTGATCCAGGCGTCAAATTGGTCCGCGCTGTACCAATAGGACTCGTAGTCAGTGTGCGTTTGAATATGACCTGTCTTGATCACCTGTTTGACAGCCGCCTTGTCGCGCCGAAGCATAAAACCTTGCTTGACAAGTCGGCCTTTTCGGTCAAATACATCGATGCTGAGAGTCTGCTGTGCGCCATGAGCTCTTCTGTAGCCTTGAGGAACCTGAATATGGCGGGAATCGGCATAGGTGTCCGGCTCAAGCCATAGTGGCTGCCCGCAGACATCCATAGTGGATTCGTAATTACTGAGTGCGAAAGCCTGCGCTGCCTCCTGAAGATAGCCGCTAATGAGGGCGATTCCGCCGCCGGCCTCGACAGCTCGGCGCATAGTCTTGAAGAGCTCCGCCGCGCCTGACGGGCCCTGCATGACGCCGATGCTGTTGCAGAGTGACACGACTACCGGCAGCGGGTACTTCTTCAATGGTCCTAGCTCAAAAGCGGAGCCTACCCGGAAAAACAACTTCGAGCCAATCAAGGCGCCCAGCCCAGCGGAAACAAGTTTTTCTTTGGCCAGCTCGATCATGTGTTCTGAGAAATCCAGTCCGCCGACGGAACGCAGCCGTCGCGCCAGCAAGGGGTCGTACCCGCAAACGGGAAGGGATTGGCGCGCTCGGCGGAGCTTTTCGGCCGAATCTGGGTCCAAGTCCGCATCATTTGCCGTTTTCAGACCATAGCGCAGGTGTAAACGGCCAGACCCACAGCCGACGTCAAATAATTGAACGGACCGGCCACGCTCACGGACAAGATAAAGCAGGAGACGGTCGAGAAAATCCTCCTCAAAGGCCTCGTATGCCACTATATCCGGATGTCCGCAGACAACATGCTCTTCGTAGCGGTGCACGCATGAGTCCCACACGTTCCTGTCCCGCTGCTGCGCTCGGCTGAGTTGTTTATCCATCTGTGGCCAAGCTTATCTGGTTTTCTTGGTGGTTAGATGAGATGGCGGGGGAGACCTTGCATTGTTCGTTTTGCAGGTCCTTCTGGAACTCTTCAAGAGGTGGTTCTACTTCCTTTAAAACGTAACTACCGCTCATTAGCCTGAGTAACGCCGAGTAATTGAGATGGAATCGAATCTTATCCCCGACCTTAAGGCCACCACTCTCATCGCCAACATTGATAACGGTAATGTCGCTGCTGGCGCCTGCGATCTTATACTCCTTGTTGACCGGCGCAAGCCCGGCGACATCCGTATCCAGCTGCCCAACATTTACTAGCGCCCGATACCCCCGCTGTCCAGGCGAAATCTCTTCCTGGTTCATACCGTTCTCGAAAGGAGTCACGGCACTGGTCTCAACCAGCGGAACCAGGCCCTTCTCCTTGATCTCGGTGATCTCTGCCTCAAGCAGCACCACGTCGTCCCGAAGTTCGGGTAACGTGCCCCCATCAATTAGATTGGTGCCCAAGAAGAGCGCCTCACCTATGCGGAAGTGATTGATGGCTTTCGGCAGCAGTCCCTCTAGAATAAGAGGTAGGGAAATGGTAGAACCGGCAGAGACCATCGGCAGTTTCCGTTGGAACTTCAGCTCAAGCAATTCGCGGTAAAGCAAGAGCTGCATGAACTGATCAACTGTAGGCACCGCACCGGCCAAACAGCCTAAGTTGGCGCCGATTCCAATAACCTCGATGTGCGGCAACTGAAACACCTGCCGATAAAACTTCACCAGCGAACCCGGCAGTATCCCCTCCCGCAGATCGCCGAGCTCAATCATGATGATGATACGATGTATCTTGCCGAGGCGGCCGCTCACCTCGTTGAGCGCCTCGATAACCTTAATCTCACTGTTCAGGCTGACATCCGCGAGGCGCACGGTCTCCTCGATCGATGACAGGGAAGGTCCACGTAGGTACCACGCCTCGAAATCAGGGATAATTCGCTCGATGGCGCGGAGGTTATCGAGGCGAGAATCGCCCATCGACCGAACACCCAGAAGCTGTAGAGCTGTTAGCGCATCGGTGTGGCCGCACAAGACTTTGGTGACTACCGTCCAGCTAGCTCCTTGACGCTTCATCCAGCCGCTGACTACAGCGACATTATGCTCCAGCGCGTCGAGGTTAATGATAACCCGGCTCACTTGATATACCTCATCTCGGCATATTTGCTTGTGAACCCGAGTCGATAATAGAGCCGCTTGGCTGGATTGGCGTGCTCAACGTGTAGCTTGATGTCTCCATCGCTGATCTGGACCCCTTTCCTGACCAGCATCGCTCCAATGCCCTTGCCACGCATTGATGGCGCCACTGCTACAAACAGAAGCAAGTTCTCAGGCACGTAGCCCTTCATGCCCGTTCGCAGCATTACAAGTGCACCCGCCAGGTGACCGGCAGACTCGGCAATCAGGACGAAACCGCCCCTACCAGGTTCGGACGAAAGAGCATAGTCAATGCCGCTATCAATATCAGATACCGGGTCTTCGAAGGGCTTGAGGCTCTTGTGGAGAAACCCCGCAAGCTTCTGCCGGTCTAGATATGCAGGAAAATCCTCGTCCTTTTTTATCACGAGGATCTGAAGCTCAGGAACTTCTAGGTTAACGTCGCTTTGTGGTATCTCGGATTGGTTAACGTTGTGGATAAAACCCTCCTAACCTTGTTCATCAAATAATTGCATCATTTCAACTTATATCTATTTGGCGCCAAAAGAAGCCGTTTCCCCACCAAAGAACGCTAACCATTAAGAGGCTCCCTCTGGGGAAGCGCAAATTTGACCCTCCCTTTTAGTTAAACACAAATCAGTAAGCGTGTCAAGTCGCTTTGCGGATGAATAGGCTTTTGCCCTGCCCGGCACACCGGAAGGACCTCATCGGCATCACCATGAAGGCCAGTCAGCAATTGCTTGACCTGATGCGGAGCTGGCTTATATTACATGCTGGAATAGGGGTGAGAGAAATGCCGAGAAGAGCAACGGTAGCAGAGCAGAGGAAGTACGCTGTTCTTGATGTCCAGTCTGCGAAAGAGGTCGCATCGGGCTGGCTCGAGAACGCCCAGCTACAGAACGCTGTTGATTTCGGTCTGCCGGAAATAGACGATCGCTATCACGTCTGGCGCACAGCCCTCCTGAACAGGTCAACCGGTCAGCGTATTGGCGAGGTTGTCATAGACGCTCGCACGTCGCTGGTTCTCGAAGACAAGTCAACCTCGCCTTCGGTGTTGGAGGCCTGCCTTCTTGGGAGAAATGAGGACGTCCACAGAGAATCAACAGACCGCACCAAGCAGATACGCTTTCGTTCATCTTTGCGCAGCACAATCGCTCTAGGTGACAGCGAAGAGATACTGCAAGACCTGCCTGCTGGCTGCATCGATCTCGCCTTCACTTCGCCGCCCTACTTCAACGCTCGGCCTGAGTACACCGATTACATCTCCTACGAAGACTATCTTCTCAAGATCCGCAAGGTGATACGGAACACTCATCGCGTCTTGTCCGAGGGCCGCTTCTTTGTCATGAACGTGTCGCCGGTTCTCATAAGACGGACCAGCCGGAATCAGTCTTCGCGCCGAATCGCACTGCCATTTGACCTACATAGGGTTTTCATCGATGAGGGATACGACTTCATAGATGACATCATCTGGGTGAAGCCGGAAGGCGCCGGTTGGGCAACTGGTCGAGGGAGGCGATTTGCAGCCGACAGAAATCCACTTCAATATAAGCCCGTCCCGGTGACGGAATACGTGCTGGTTTATCGCAAGCACTCTGCGAAGTTGATTGACTGGAACATCCGGACTCACCCAGAACCCGGGTCAGTCAGAGCGTCCCGCATTGGTGACGGTTATGAGCGAACGAATGTCTGGAGAATCAAGCCCGCACACGACAGACGGCACCCCGCCGTCTTTCCAGTTGAACTAGCTGAGAGAGTCATTACATATTACTCGTTCAAAGACGACGCAGTGCTAGACCCATTCGCGGGGATCGGCACAGTTGGCAAGGCTGCCGCAAAACTGGGGCGCCGGTTTGTGCTAATCGAGTTGAGCCCAGATTATATCGACATCATTCGTGAAGAGGCCAAGAATTGGCTCGGCAAAGAAGCCGGGCAGGTGCTGACCATAAACTGTCCGCCAATTGAGACAGAAGACATCCTTTTCTGAGTGAGGATATGCCGAAAGGAACATCTGAGGTAAAAAGTCTCAGCGAACTAATGACACCTGCCGGACTGAAGCTACTTTCAGCTAGCGGGACCGACTTAGTTCGAGAAATAGGTTTAGACGTGGTGCGGGGAGTTGTGCTTGATGTTCTAACTGGGCACAACATCCGGGACTCGACCGAGGTTTTGACGCGGCGCCGCATTGTTGCGATCAATCTCGCAACGGTCGATCTCTTTCTTAAGGGCTTGGCTCTATCTAACAGCTTCATCAGTGAATTGCCTCATCTGGCCACGACCATTCTTGGGGCGGGCGCTCCTAGCAAGGCAGAAAGATGGCTAGCTCAATGGGTTCTCGGCCTGACAGACAAAGGCTTCCAGAATGTTTTGAGGGACAATCCGGATGCGCTTAAGAGATATCGAGACCGTTACATCGAGACCTGCCGGCAAACAATCGAGAAGCATACGGAACGCAGTGGGCAATTGCGTGGCAGCTTAGCGATCGATTCTGGTGTTCGAGCGGAGATCAATTGGCTGGCCATGACATATCTTCTCAACACGATTGGGTCCCAGACTTTGGCGATTCGTGGGTCCGACAAATCAGCCTATGGCAAGCTATTCGAGAAGCTGATTCTTGGTTCTCTGCTTCACATCCTGGGGTTCAAGTTCGTCACCTGTCCGCCGGATGAATTCGACGGCGTGTTCTGGTTGTCTTCAAAAGACAAGCGGCGCGAGAGCGATGCAACGCTGTTGTATCAAGCGGGCAAGGGCGTGCGCTTTGACATAGGCTTCATTGGCCGTGGGAATCCTGAGATCTCACTAGATAAGGTGACACGATTCGAGCGCGAGATTGAGATAGGCGGTTCTGCGCACTACATGGCGACGATCATTATCGTTGACCGTATCGGTCCGAACAGCAGCATTGAACGTCTGGCGAGAGAGATAGGCGCCTGCATCATACAGATGAGCGCTGGATATTGGCCCCGGGAAGTTGCTCAGGAATTGAACCGCGTGTTGGGCTTTGAGCACAAGCTCTTGAAGATGAAGCAAAGCCGAATAGGTAAGTTCCTTGAGCGAGAGCTGAGCACGGTTCCTCTTGAGGATTTCATCGGCCCGAGCAGTGACTAGCCCGTGTGTGTATTGGACAGCGGCCTTTTACTTCAAGCACCGTCCCAGGCTAGTCAGCTTCACGTCGCCGCCCCTCGCCGAAATGTGCCGAAGGGGGGACTCGAACCCCCACGTGCGCAATTACACACTAGGTCCTGAACCTAGCGCGTCTACCAGTTCCGCCACTTCGGCATCAATCTATTTAGCGGGCATCCGGCTGATTGTCGGCCTTGGGAAGCATTTTTTGATGGCCGAACTAATCTCACGATGCTCGCAGTCTATCTGAACGATATTCGGCGCTTCTGTCGATGCTGTCAAGAGCGCCCGATTGCGCTCTACATCTCTACATCTTGCCCTTAAGAGCGCGGTAGTATCGCTCATCGCCGGCTTGGGTAGCACGCCCACGCACTTTCCAAACCGCGCAGTGGCACGCCGGCTATCAGTCAGCACAACTCTCAAGACCATAAAAAGCTATGACAGAAGATAGAATCCAAACCTCACGTGGACAGCGTTAGGCTAAGCTCTTCTATTGCCATATATTGAGCGGCAAGATAACGTTCTAGAGATTGGCAAGAGCGCCTCGGCCCGGTCGGGGAGTGCGCTTGCTGGTCGTAGAGTTTGGATAACTGAGAGCCGCGAAGCTGAGTTTGGGTAGTGCTTAGGGCTGCCTGTTAAGGAGCAGCTCTGGCTGGAGTTTTTGGAATGATTGGAATGAGAAGTTGACGAATGGAGTGAACGAAGTGTTTTCTACTCGCAAGAGGCGGCTGCATCTCGTTGTCCTCCTGTGTTTTGCGGCTTTTTCGTTGCTTCTCTACTTCAAGACCACCTCGTACTACTTCTGCGCCGATACGTTCGATTTTCTTGGCCCTTTGAGCAAGGCCAACCTGGACCACGCCCTATTCAATCCCGAGTTGACATACACCTACCGGCCAGTCCCTCGCCTCTCCTGGCTTGTCTTCTTCACTTTTCTCGGAAGAGACCCGTTCTGGTATCACGTCATCAATATCCTCACTCATGCGCTCTGCGGCTTTCTGATCTATCTTTTGGCGAGGCGACTCAGGGATGAGACGTGGTGGGCTGTGTTCGCCGGCGCGATTTTTTTGTCGATGCCTGTCCATTTCGACGCCGTGAGCACCATATACCACTGGGTAGAGCCGGTCAGCACTTGCCTCTTGCTCATTTCGTTACTTCTTTACATGAAGGCCACTGGCGGGGACCGTAGGCGGCTGCCCTGGGCCTCTGCACTTGTATATTTGATCGCGATAATGACCAAACAGAGCACCGCATCGATGCTGCTTTTCTTGGTCGCATGGGAGATTCTCATCGACAGAAAGGAGCGGCCGTTCTGGGGCTACATTAGTGGCCGCATCAAATACTGGCTTCCGCTTGTTGCTGCGCTTGGGCTCGCGGCTGGGCTCAACTTCATGGCGAAGCCAGGCGACAAGGATGTGGGGATGGTGCTGTCAATCTCGCTGAGTTACAGGTTGCCCTTTTTCCTTCTTTCGATGCTGGTCAAGGCGGCCAAGCCGTGGTTCTTGCCGGGACTAATACTAATGGTCATGGCCCCGCTCATAAAGGGAGGAAGACTTGCCAGATTCTCGCTTCTTGCCACGGCGCTCTTGCCGTTTCCATTCTACGCTCTCACCTCCGACCGGCATGCATACCTCCCCAGCATCGGCCTTGCGCTCGCGCTGGCCGCGCTGATCAGGTCTCGTGCTTCGCAGAGTAGCGCAGCTTCGCAGAGTAGCATCGGGGGCCGGGCAGCGCCCGGCACGAACAATGTCGCGACATTTGAAAAACTTAGGCCGCATCGCGCAAGCAGCCACAGGCGGCCGGCCCCGGTGCTCATTGATGTTCTGCTCCTGTGCACCATCATCGGTTTTTTCCTGATGCCATATCGCGCTTTAGGTCCTGCCTCGTTTGGCAGTGCGGCGGGGCAGTTGCATTCCCAGGTCGATCCGGCATATTGGCAATCGGTGGGAATCACGCTCAAGAGGCTAATCTTTGGCGAATCGCTTACTGCGCAGGGTCTGTCCATCAGATCAGCGCTTCTCATGCTTGCGAGCGTCGTGAACCTGCTGGCCATTCCTGGGCTCGCCCTGTTTCGGGTCTTTCGCTGGCGAGGGCCGTTGAATCAGCTCGCCTGGCGCTCTGTCAGGATAGGCCTCCTAGTCGTGTTACTCGTCGTGTTCTCCGCTGCGACTTTCTCGCGGACGGGCAGCGATTGGCGCCCTGACGCCTGGAAGGCGGACGCGGTGGTGATGGACATGAAGACGCGGGTTCCCGACCTGCCTAACAACACTACTGTTTATGTCTCCGATGACAGCGCCTTGCCGCCGCTCATGCGGATTGAGTTCTACTACGACCTGAAGCAGATTGCCGCCAAGAGATACTCTGATTTCTTCTGTGACGTAGCCAAGGGCGAGCAACCGCCCAGCCCCGAGCAAATGCGCTGTTTCGTGTTTCAGGACGGTCGGCTCCTGCGGAGCGAGTCGGACGAGGCTTTGCTCCGGGAGAAGTTTAAGAATTGCTGGCGCCCGGAGTTCGCGAATACTGATATAACGCTTGGGCGATGGTCCATGCCCCGCCGGCCGGATGCTGGCGTTCTAGACGATAGGTGGCAGCTGCGGCGTTTCGGTCTGCCCGAACAGGTCGAAGGAGTTGGAGGTCGCCCGCTTCACGGCAAGGCATCGCTCTGCTATTCTGACCTGTCGGTTCCAACGCTTGCTGTCAACGAGGTGGAGCTCGTCTTGGGCGCCGAGTCGCCTGACCATGGCCTCCATAAGATGCGGCTTGAGTGGCAGCTGGACGGTCGCCGGTGGTTTGGTCGAGATTTTGACCTGCCCTACGACGGGGTTGTGCGGAAACAGACATTCAAGCTCAGCACTTCGCGGGACTGGTTTATGGCTGACCGTCTGACCGGCCTGTGCCTTGTTTTCGAGACGGAACCAGAGACAATTGAGGTTGATTCTGTGGCCCTGATGTTCGGTCTAAGGGTCGGTGTCGGCGTGATGTGGTTCCCTGGCGGAGATGAGCAGCTGCAAACTGCCTTCCAAGATATTTTTAGCGTGAGGTAGCATGTCGAGTCTTTCGGCGCGCAATGCCCTGGCCAGGGCGCTTGATGCGCCGCGAGCGGGTCTTTTTTGAGCGGGATTGGCGAGGGTTTATGGACGACGTGGAGAGAATGACGCCTACGGGGCACGGCGAACGTGTGGCGGTTTTCAGGGACCCGGAGCTTGCTTACCCATCGACCCCGCCTTTCAACCCGCCGATCGAGTATCCCGAGTATCCGTTCAAGGGCAAAGGTGCTCTGGATGAGACCAATCACGTCTATGCCGCCGTCCGCGAGACACTCCGCTTGCTTGGACTGGACGAGGCGCACTACGACCAGCCAAACTGGAACCCGTTGCGAGAGATCGTAACGCCCGGCGACCGGGTAGTCATCAGCCCAAACTTCGTCATGGACTACCACATCAACTCCGAAACGATCTTCTCGATCGCGACGCACGGCTCCGTCATCAGGGCGATAGCGGATTACGTCGAGGTAGCGCTTCGGGGCGAGGGCCGTATCCTGTTTGCTGACGCGCCTCAGTTCAACGCGCGGTTCGAGAGGCTCATCCAGCAAACCGGCCTCGAGCAAGTAGCCCAGTTCTACAGGAAGAGCTCGCGCGTCGAGACCGGCCTGATGGACCTGCGGCGAGTCAGGAGCACAATTCAGCACGGGCTCGTCGTCGATAGGGAGGTTGTCGATACGTTCGAGACCGAGAGCGTAATCGTTGACCTGGGCATGGACAGCATGTTCCCGGAGCTGGGAGAGACGCTCTCTAGTCTGTTTGGGTCGGATTATGACCGTCGCGAGACCTGCTCACATCATAACATGACCACCAACAGGTATTGCCTCTCGAAGAGAGTGCTGGAGAGTGATGTTCTGATCGGAGTGCCGAAGCTCAAGACCCATAAGAAAACCGGCGTAACGCTCAGCCTCAAGAACTTCGTAGGCATAAACACCGACAAGAACTTTCTGCCGCACTATCGCGTGGGTGATGCGCTGGAGGGAGGGGATGAGTTTCCGATCGAGAGGGACAGGCTTCTGCGGATAAAAACGAAGCTTGTCCGGAAGGCCATTGATTGCCTGCTGGCCAGAAGAGGTAGGGCAGTCGCCAAGATCGCCTCGGGGCTTTTGCCGATCCTGTTCCCCGTCAAGGAGCGGGGGGCGCACAGATCGGAACAGCCACAGATCGACGCCTTTTACAGGAAGTTCCTTCACAAGTCCGTGCGGATGGGCAATTGGGAGAGCAACGACACGACATGGCGGATGGTGCTCGACATAGCGCGCGCTTTTTTCTACGCCGGTGTTGATGGCAAGATGCAAGATACGAAGCAGCGGCGGTTCTTCGCGGTGATTGATGGAATTATTGGCGGAGACGCGAACGGCCCGATGGCCTCACAGCCACGCCGAGAGGGTGTTCTAGTGGCCGGCAGAGACCCGGTTGCAGTTGACTTCACAGCAGCCAGGATCATGGGCTTCGAGCCTATGAGCCTGAGCACTCTTGCCCGAGCTATGCAGGAGCACAGGTTCAGGTTAGGTAGCGCCGGCAACATCCTGCTTGGGACCAACTGGGATGACTGGACGAGCGGGATAACACCGGATAAGAGCCTCCGGTTTCGGGCGCCCGACCATTGGGACAGCATCGTGGCGTGGCAGCGGACACACTGAGCGAGAGGGCGACAGATGATCGAGTTTAAGATACGCGATTTCCTCTATCCGAGGCGCCTTCTTTACTGGCGATGGTTTCTCTGGAGGAGCCAGTATTATCCCCGTGAGCGGCTGCTCAGTCTCCAATGGAAGCTTTTGTCGAGAATGCTCGACCACTGTCTTGAGCATGTCCCCCACTATCGAAACCTCTTCAAGAAACTCGGCCTCAAAAGGTCCGATTTCAGGCGCCTGAGGGACCTGTCGAGGCTGCCTATCCTCTCGAAGGATTACCTGATCGAGCATCATGACGAGTTCAAGGCCGATAATTTCGAGAGGTTCCGGCCAAGGGCCATCCAAACGAGTGGGACGACGGGTTCGCCGCTGACGGTTTATTGGGATAGCGATTCCAACGTTATCGAGTTCACGTGTATGTGGCGGCATTTTTCCTGGCTCGGCTATCGGCTGGGCGAGCCGTTCTTGGACATCCGCAGCGTGGTAATGGATGCCCCGGGTGGCTACAAGTGGAACCGCAAGTGCCGCGGGCTTGAGATGTCTTCTGACATAATTGATGCGGCAAACATAGGCAAGTATGCCGAGCTCTTGCGCAGCTACCACGTGAAGCTTTGGCGTGGCCACCCGGCCGCCATCGATTCTCTATGCCGGCTCCTTTCGGACGCGGGTATCGACGACGTCAGACCCAAATGCGTCTTCACTGCGTCCGAGGCCGTGCTTGACCATCAGAGGAGGTTTATCGAGAAGTGGAGCGGCGTCCCCGTGTGCGATAATTATGGCCTGAAAGAGCACAATGTGTTGATCACTCAGTGCCCTCAGGGCGGCTACCACGTCGCGATGGAATATGGCATCGTCGAGATCATCAACGATGATGGGACGCCTGCGGGTCCCGGCGAGGAGGGCAGGATTATCGCAACAGGGCTTCACAACAAGGCCTTCCCCCTCATCCGTTATGACACGATGGACTACGCCACGCCAACGGACCGAATCTGCCGGTGCGGGCGAACCCTCCCACTTGTTGAGCGCCTGACCGGCCGGGTTGACGACCGCGTCCAAACCGCGGATGGCCGGTGGGTATCAGGGCTTTCTTTCGCATTCTTTTTCCCAAAAGGCATCAAGAGAGCGCAGCTACTCCAGAAGGAGAAGCTAACTCTTGACGTCTATGTCGTGCCCAATCCCGAGTTTGACGACGAGACCGCCAACACGCTGCGCGCCGAGCTCAAGAGGAAGCTCGGAGAAGCGATGGTAGTCCGCATCCACACCGCCGAGGAGGTCCCCTATCGCTCGTGCGGCAAGTTCAAGTTCGTTATCAGCCAGATGGATGAGAAGCCGCCCAGGTAGCAGGTTGTAAGTTGAAAGTAGTCCGCTGCCGGGCCGAAGAGCGGGCGCAGGAGGCGTGGGATTCCGGGCGCAGAGTCGCACACCACGGTAGAGCTGATTCAGCTGGCGAAGTAGCGATAATAGATAAACAGCAGGATGCCTGTCGCGGTCGCCAACACAGCGTAGGCGTAAAAGATGGCGAGACTTGGCTCGAAGAACGTTAGGACATACATCCCAGCTATGGCGACCATTCCGACCGCGAATATGGTGACGAAGACCCTTATCTCGCGGGGACGGAGCTTCAGCAAGAAAATCAACACAAAAATACCGATGCAGACCGCCGCCATCAGAATGACGAATCTCACGTCGCCAAATATCTCCACCATATTCTCCATCTTACTCGCCATGAAAGAGCACTTTCATTAGAGCGCCACCGTCATTGATCAGAGAAATGGCTCGCGGCAACGGCACACACCTCACCTTCTGACCGCCCAACTTGCCAACACTCGGCTTCAATGCTAAATTTGACGCCCTACGGATTATTACTGATAACTATATTGTAGAATAATGTCAATTGCTCTTTCAAAGTCAAGATGTCTTTTGTGATCACGGCCGCTTTTCTTGCATGTATTATCCTGCTTGCGTGGTTCTCTGCGCAGCACCCTGCGTCAGCGATAGCGCTCGGGGCCTTTTTCTTCCCCTTCGAGAGCTATTATCAGCTTGGCGTTACCATCACGAGCAACGAGCTTCTGATACTATCTATCTTTTCAGGATTGGTCGTTCGATTCATAAGGGGCAATATAGACTTCAGGAGAATCCTCAGGGTCTGCCTGCTTTTCATGCCGTTTTGTGTGTGGATGTTTATCTCGAGCGCTTCTGCAGCTTCGACTTCAAATGCACTCAAGGATATCCTTCGTTGGCTCTCATTTTTTGCGGTTTTCACGGTTTCTGCCCTGTCCATGGAGAGCCTCAACGATCTTAGGAAGCTCATCATATCGCTTGTCGCGGCCAGCGTGCCAGCCTCGCTTTATGGCATCTTCCAGTCCGTCATGGGACCCCCCTCGGCCGCGTTTGAGCTCGAACCGCACTCCCGCATCGATTCGCTCTTCTGTCTAACGACTGGATGGCACGTCAGGGCGCACTCGTTCTTCAATCAGGCCAACTCGTTTGCGTGCTACCTCGTGATCATCCTGCCGCTCTGCATATTCCTATTTGCGCGAAACAGAACAGCATTAGGCAAGGCCGCTGCCGCTGCTGCCCTCGTGCTCAACCTCATCGCCCTGATGCTCACGTTCTCCCGCACATCGTGGCCGCTGGCCCTGGCGTCACTCGCTGCTCTTCTTTATTTCGGCAGAGCGAAAGGTGAGGCTAAACCCTCAGGCCGCCGGCCGCTAATGCTAGTCCTGCTTGCGGTGCTGGCGCTCGCCTTAGTCGCAGCTGTGCTCTTTCGAGGCGCGGACTTCGCCTCGCTCGTGTCGATGGACTCGGGCATTCAGCGAGTGCATCTCTACCGTGCAGGGCTGTCGATGATCGCAGAGCGGCCTGTCCTCGGCTATGGACCCGGCAACTACCACCTGGCGATGGCGCACGTCCAGATGGGCAGTGGCGAGGAGCGCCTCAAGCGAGCGCACCTGCACAATCTTTACTTACAGACAGCGCTGGAATCTGGGATAGTTGGCCTGTGCGCCTTCCTTTTCTTCGCCGTGTCGGTGGTCTGGCTTCTGATTCGCTCCTTGCGCAGCACCCAAGCTGCTGATGCCGGGGCGGTCTGCGTCTCGGCGTGCGCCTTCTTTGCCTACAATATGATCGATGTCTTTCGATACCACGGCGTGCATCTCATCGCGGGGGCGATCATGGGAGCGGGGCTCGCGATACGGACGCTGGCTAGGTCTCACGAAGGGTCAGCGAGGTCGTGATGCTGGCAGTTTCTTTGGCGAGAGCGCCTAGGGACGTAGGATGAATCTTCTTCAGAGAGTCTTTATGAACGTGTCGTTCAAGAGCCTCGGCGAGGTCGGACGCAAGGTTATCGGTTTCGGCTTCGTCATATTCTTGGCGCGCACGCTTGGCGATAAGGGTCTAGGGAAGTATGGCTTCCTGTTGCTCTACACGAACCTGTTTGCGATGGTCGCCGACGCGGGGCTCAACACGCTCTACGCAAGAGAGAGCGCCAAGGAGCCCCAGAGCAGGCAGCAGACCATGTCCGCCCTCCTTCTGATCAAGCTCATACTGAGCGCCGTAACGGCCATCCTCGTGGCGTCAGTAACCTACGTGCTCATTGCGGCGGGGAAGATCGACCTCTCCTCGGCAGACCTCCTGCCCCTGGCACTCTTCGCACTCTATTGGATATTGAACACGATGATCGATCTGGTCAACGCAGTCTATATTGAGCGGCAGAGACTCGCCTACGATGCCGCGATCAACCTCGGCCATCGAGCGCTTGCTGTGGTTCTGGGCGTAGTCCTTGTTCTCGTCTTCAGGAATGTTCTTGCCGTCTCCGCTTCCTACGTAATAGCGGCCGTTGTCTCGCTTGTGGCAACGTGCTTTGTCGTTGCATCGCGGTTCAAGATCAGGCCCTGGCCCAGCTTACGGACTGGCCGCGTGCGTCATCTGCTCCTCGAAGCCCTGCCGCTCATATTCTCCCTCTTCTTCTCCTTTGTCTATTTCCACATCGACGTTGTCATGCTAAGGATGTTCACCAACGAGGCGGTAGTCGGCTGGTACGTGGCGTCCTTTAAGATTCTGGAGTTCACGATGCTCCTGCCGGGCGCAGCAGCCATGGTCGTTCTACCGCTTTTTGCCAAGCAGTTCGTAAGAGATAGGGAGCAGCTCGTGGTCATATCTGGGCAGCTCGTCCGCATCCTGTTCGGAGCCGGGCTTTTCGTGGCCTTCGTTCTGACAACGCTTGCCGGCCGGATAATCCCGATCTTCGGCAAGGACTTCGGGCCCCAGTCGCAGCTTGCTCTTCAGATACTCGTGTGGACAATCCCACTTATCTACGTCGATTATGTGCTGATCTATCTCCTTGTGGCCAGCAGCCATCAGCGCAAGAATGCGATAGCCGCTTTCTTCTGTGCGATGCTCAACATCTCACTCAATTACGCCCTCATACCGTCCTACAGCTACAAGGGAGCAGCTGCCGCAACCGTCGTAACGCAGGTCCTATTGATGATGCTCAGCGCACATTTCGTTAGGAAACCGCTCCCCTCATTCAGAATGTGCAAATACATACTCCGGGTCGCGGCCGCCGGCGCCTTTGCGGGCGCTGCGCTGTGGCTTGCGCGTGGCCTCGGGTCGGAGCTTCAGTGCGTTGTAACCTTAGCGGTCTTTGCTATCTGTCTTTTGCTCTTCAAAGGGGTAACGAAAGAGGACAAGGAGCTCCTGTCGCAGCTCTTAGCACGAGGCAATGCGAGCAGACAGACCATCTCCTGACGCGAGAATGCGGACGTGAGTCGCCGCCGAGCCTCTTGGCTTCTGGCGCTAATCGTCAGCGTTCAGGTCGGCGCAAGCGTCTTCTGGATTGCATACGACAGGCGGCCACCTTGCGGCCAGGACTGCGTGAGGCACACGCTCGATGCGGTCCGCATCCTGCCACAGACAAGCCGCTTCACGGCCGGCTTGATCAACATTATCGATCGCTATTTAGACGCATATCCTCCTGCGCACAGGTCTGTCGTCGGCAGCCTCTTCCGCATTTTCGGTGTGGACAAGAGACTTGCGCTGGGCACATCCGCCCTGTGCTTCGCAGCGCTTATCTTGGTCGTGTATGCCATCTCGAGGTCTCTTGTTCAGGAGAGCGCCTCGCCCGCCCTGCTCGCCGCGTTCCTGGTCGGATGCTTCCCCGCCGTCTTCGCGGCTTCGCACTTCGACAATCTCAGCATGATGTTGACGTTAGGTGTGGCCTTGAGCGTTCTGTGCCTCATCCGCACTGACGGTTTTCGGGGGGCTGGCTGGTCCGCTGCGCTTGGCCTATCGCTTGGACTCGGGCTTCTGATCAAGTGGACATTCTTCGTGTTTCTGGTCGGCCCGTTGGCACTGACTATCGCGAGCAGAGCCCGCCAGGGCATCATGTCCAAGAGACTGCGAAACCTCGGCATCGCGATCGCGTTTGCCCTCTTAATCGCGCTCCCGTGGTACGCAAAGCACCTTGAAGACGTGCTCTCGCTTTTTCGGCTCAACAAGGATATCTACACGGGCATATATCCATCACACCCTTTCAACTTGTTCAGCCTCGGCTTCTACATCATCCGTTTCATAGGTGGGATGACCCCGGTCCTTTCCGGTGTGGTTGTGCTCGGCTTTGTGGTCCTGTTGATCAAGAGAAGATTAAACCGCGTCGCCATCCCCCTAGGCTGGGTTATGGGTGCGTTCGCCATCATGCTCTTCTTCTATCCCAAGTGGCCGCGATACATGCTGCCGGCATACCCCGCCCTCGCGATTGTCGCTGGCCACGGTATCTGCTCATTGAAGCCATCGACTGGTCGGTCAGTCCTGATCACACTCATTATTGTACTGGGACTTATCATGCTCTTGCAGGGGGCTATACCCCATGACGTCATCGCCACTACCTTCAGGTCCTCTTTCTTCGAGCACCTCGTAACGCCTCTGTTCCCGACACGAGACGATTGGCAGATACCGCGCATCGTTCGCACAATCGCTGCTGACTGGGGACGTCCTTCAGAGCTCTGCTCGGTGGCAGTAGCGCCCAAATTGCCGGCGTTGCAGGCGATCTACTGCAACTTCGAGACGATTATGAATCAGAGAAAGAGGATTCTCTTTAAGACCTTGAGCAGTGACAACTTTTTTTGGTATCTCGTTGACTCGGACTATATCGTCACCAGAACTGGCCCATTCCTGACGTTGTCTTGGGAGGCCGAGGCCTCGCCCTGGGTGCCTGCCGACCGGCAGGTTCAGCTTCTGGAGAAGCTACTCGCCGATCCGCCAAAGCTGTTAAGCCAACACTATCAGCTGGTTGCCCGATTCAACGGCAGTGATGATCAGACCATAACAATCTCGAGGCGGACCTCGAAGTTCACTCGGGATGAGCAAGTGGAGCTGCTGGAGCTGCTGTCGCCGATATTCCGCAAGCCGGAGGAGAAAGAGATCGCACTCAGGATAATCTATCGCCGGCGGGGCTGGTTTGGGCGCTCGCGCAAGCTCTGGGAGAAGCTCGAGGACGAGGGCCTCAATCGCTCCTGGCTCGATACGGAGCGGGGGCCGGACCTCGTCGATGTGCTCGAGGCGGAGGACATGGTCCACAACTTCAGGGCGGGCATCTTTGCGGGAAGAAGAGTGCACGGCGGCTGGGAGATACTCCGCCCCAGCGAGCAGCTGGCTCCCGTCCTTCTCCCAGAAGGTCAGGCGTCGCTAACGCTTGTCGCCCAGGCAAAACCGAAAGGGGGAGAGTGGCCGACTATTCAGGTCGCGTTGGACGGGAAGGTTCTGTGGCAGGGCAAGATAACGTCAGAGGAGCCTTCGCTCTATCGATTCGAGGCGCAGACACAGAAGCGTAGCGGGATGCTTTGCATCAAGATGCTTGCGCCGCGGGGCAGCGAGGAGCGCGATGGGAGCTCCGTCGTCCTCGACAAGGTTATCATCAGAAGGGCCAGCAATCCCTCGGGACAGCGCCATCGCCCTCCCGCAGAGGGATAAGGACTGGACAAGCCCGGCCCTGGGTTCGGCCCCGGCAGGGCTTTTTAATCCCCTTTTATGCTAAACCAGAGCTCCGAGATCGGCGAGATCAGCTCGAACGTCCCGCGTTTTGTGAAGGCTGCGAGTATCTTGAAATCCACCGGTGGGACTGCCGCGGCCGGGATGACCAGCACGGGTATTGTCTCGCTCTGGTAGGCGGTGAGGCTATATGGGACAGCATTGAAGCCCAGCGTCCAATTGGGATAGGCGTAGAAGGTGGAGGAGCCATCTATGAAGCCAACAATGTGAAGGTCAGCGTCGATCGGCTCGCTCTGATCGTTTGAGAGGTCTGCCGTGATGTTCACGGTCTGGTTGGTCTTATAGACCTGCTCAACGCTGCTTAGGGAAACCAGCGGCGCATTTAGCAGGCCAGCGTCGCCACCATACTCGCCACCGTATATGCCCAGGCCTCCGGCCAGGCATGGCGAATCGGACGGCCATCCGGCCCCCGTCGTCTGCACGTGCACGTCGTCAACGAAGAACGTGTCGCCAGCTTTAGTGTAATCCTCGGTGGTGCCACACTTGAAAAGCGTCTTGTAGTTGTCTTCCGAGGTGTCCACGGCCACCTTGATCGAGGTCCGGGTGTTGGACAGAACCTCGAACGTCCTCGATTGTCCGCCATAGATTATATACATCCCCGTTGTGTTGGGCACGAGGTCAAGACCGACGAGCGAATCCGTCGTCCAGTGAGCGTCCGTGCAGACCAGCGTGTCGTAGTTGGCGCCAGAGATGGAAGAAACTAGGCCAACGCCGACCAGCAACGGGTCGCTTGTCATGTCAGTCACGCCAGGCGATATCCCCTCGTAGTCCGACTCGCGATTCGAGGCGATGCAGTTCTGAGTGAGAGTCGGCGAGGAATCCTGACAGAAAAGGCCGATCTCGTTCTGAGCAATGATGTTGTATTGAAGCTGTGGCGACGAATCGAATACGCTTACGCCTCGTTCGTAGTGGTCAATGATGGCGTTGTTGCTCAACATGCAGCTGGAGCCTCTGGTAACGACTACGCCGTCATAGAGGCTGTTGATGACCTTGTTGTTGAGGATGTAGCCGTTCGACGCTATCGTGTAGATGCCATGCTCGAAGCCGGCGATCCTGTTGTTGCGCACCAGCGGCGATATATTCTCCGCCCAAATCCCCACGTATCGCCCCGTTATCTCATTGTTGTAAATGATGGGAGCGCCAGAGCCCTTGGCCATGATGCAGACGTAAACTGCGTCGATGCTGTTGTTGAATATCTGTGGGGAGGTGTTTTCTGACCTGATGCCCACGTATCTGCTCTGGATGTAGTTGTTCTCGATGACGACGTCGGCGCCCTTGCAGTCGATCCCGATTATGCCCTCCTCGATCGAGAGGCCCGACACCCTGCTCCCTTGCGCAGCCTGAATGGCAATCGCGTCTGCCCCGGCATCGACAACCGACCGACTTCTGCCGCTGCCAAGAAGCGTTACGCCCTCCTTGAGGACGAGCGCCTCATTGAAAGCGCCAACGCCGACACAGACCACGTCGCCCGAGGCGGCGGCGTCTATTGCGTCCTGAATCGTCCGATACTCGGATGGGACGTAGAGTGCGCTAGCTTGAACACCCGTTGGAAAGCACCAGAAAACCGTTAAGATAATTGCAGACAAGGAAAGAACCCTAATATGTCTCATTGAAAAGCTCCTTAAGAACTGTGATTGATGTCAGAACACCTGTCTCTTCAGGGACGCATCCCACAGACCCAAGATAGCAAAGCAGCTGTCAAGATACAAGCCTCGAGGAGCTCCCCGATAATCAGATTGATCGTTTCTGAAGTTGAGCTCTGAAGCTGGCTGGCACATAGGCACGGGAGTTCATATCGAAAGCCGAGTTGTTGCTTCTTTCACCTAACGGGTGCGAACGAGGAGCAGGCTGTAATCCCCGACAGGGGATACCGTGGGTAGCCGTGCGTGCAACGCAACGGGGAGGGGGATTGTGGCGGTATTCGCACCGTCAGGCTACGCCTGCGGCTACCCATGGTCTGCCCTTCGGGCAAGAGCTTCTGCCCTCCATCCGCGAGGCAGCCGCAACGTTCCGCGCTCCAATCTGATTGTCGAGAAGTTGGGCACAATCAGACCGGCTGAGATGAGCTCTCATGGTAGGGGCGGTTCACGAACCGCCCTTCTTATGATGTCTGCCAAACAAGTTTGGGGTAAATCGGGTTGCGTCAATAACATCGGGCGATTCGTGAATCGCCCCTACAACGGTTTCCGGCGCTATGATTGGCCGCACCCTCCATGCACATTACGCCCGCATCCTTTAGGGGTGCTGCCTGCTGCACCCTCCTTATGATTTGCCAAATGCAGATAGGACGGGGCAAGCACCGCCCCTACGACTCCACAACGACTTCTTGGACAGCCTCTCATATTGAGGGCGCCTTCAGTTGCAAGTTGAGGCATTATCGGTAGATTATACATCAATGCCGCGGAGACCATTTCGTAGGCGGCATCTTTATCGGCATTTGACGTGGTGGGCTGTTGGACGGAGAAGCCGAACGAGAGGGGACGCAAGCCGTGAAGGAGCTAAGGGCTGACGCGCTTGAGATTTTCGAGGCGGGACTCGCCGCAGTGGACGGGGGTGAGTCTGTGAGACGAGCGATTTCTCGCAAGGGAGGAGAGGTCCTGATTTCGGCCTTGGATGCCCAGGTCCGGGTCAACCTCGATGAGTATGAGCGGGTTCTCCTGGTCGGAGGCGGCAAGGCAGGGGCGTCTATGGCGGAGGCCTTGGTTGACGCGCTTGGCGAGGCGGCGATCTCGGCGGGTGCGATCACTGTCCCGCTTGGAAGCAAACAGCCCGACATTCCTGAGCGCATCGAGGTTTTCGAGGCAACGCATCCGCTGCCGAGCGATTCTGCGGTCGAGGCGGTGCGTCGTATGGTCGAGCTTGCAGAGGGGGCGATCGAGAGGGACCTCATTTTCTTTCTGCTATCTGGCGGTGGCTCTGCGATGCTGCCGCTTCCGGCAGGAGATATAACGCTTGCGGACAAGGTTGAGGCGACGAAGCAGCTTCTCGCGTCGGGCGCCACGATAGATGAGGTCAACGCGATAAGGAAGCACATCTCGGCGATCAAGGGCGGACAGTTCTTGAGGGCGGCGAACCCCGCGCGGGTCATCTCGCTCATCATCTCTGACGTGATCGGCGACCGGCTCGAGTCGGTGGGGTCGGGGCCAACGGTAAAGAACACGACGACGTTCGCCGATTGTGTCGAGATAGTGCGCCGCTACCGGCTTTCAAGAAAGCTGCCAGCATCGGTCTTGAAACGGCTGAGGGACGGGGCGCACGGGAAGTTCTCAGGGCCGGAGGACATTGAAGATGCGGTCTTTGAGAGGTGTGATAACGTTGTCGTCTCCAACAACGATGTTGCGCTCGCGGCTTGCCAAGGGGCCGCACAGTCGCTTGGGTACTCGACGGTCAACCTCGGCGCGAGGGTCTTTGGCGAGGCGCGGGAGGTGGCAAAGGTGATGGTGGGCATAGCCCAGTCGGCCCAGGCGCGCGCGTATCCGGCGAGTCCCCCGTGCTGCATCATCTCCGGAGGTGAGTTGACCGTTACCCTTACGGGTGACGGGCTCGGCGGTCGGAATCAGGAGTTCGCACTTGCGGCCGCGCTTCACCTGCGCGGGACAGACAGCATCGTGATACTGAGCGCCGGGACTGATGGGATTGACGGGTCGAGCGAGGCGGCGGGCGCGATCATAGACGGCAAAACAACTGCGCGCGGGGCCTACGAGGGGATGGATGCCGCCGATTATCTTGCCCGGAGCGACTCGTTCTCGTATCTTGACGCCATTGGTGATACGATAATAACTGGGCGGACTGGCACGAACGTGATGGACATCAGGCTTTTGATGGTGGACGTGTAGGGAGGGGTGTGGCGGCGGGCATGATGGGCGAAATACATTGTAGAGGCGGCTCGCGATACGCCCGTTGTATGTGTGGGTGATCTGTGAGAACAATCGACGTCAACCTAGCTGACAGGGCCTATCCGATAATTCTCGACTCAGGCTCTCTTGGCCAGATCGGGGATTTTCTGCGCGAGCGCTTTGAGGCGGACGCTCCTGTCGTTGTTATCACCGATGAGAACGTTGGCCGCATCTACACAGACAGCGTCGAGTGCGCAATCGCGGATGCGGGCTTTGATGTTTTAATTCATGTTATTGAGCCGGGGGAGACGTCCAAGCGACTCGAGACCGTGTCTCGCATATACGACTTCCTCATAAAGCACAAGACCCCGCGCGCGGGCATAATAGTTGCTCTAGGAGGGGGGGTTGTCGGCGACGTAGCATCGTTCGTCGCTTCCACATACAAGCGTGGTGTGCCCTACGTTGCGGTTCCGACTTCGCTGCTCGCACACGTTGATTCGAGCGTTGGTGGCAAGACGGGGATTCATCATGGCGGTGAGAAGAATGTCATCGGGACGTTCTATCAGCCTCGGCTGGTCCTCATCGACATTGATACCCTGAGGACGTTACCCACTCGTGAGCTACTTGCGGGGATGGCTGAGGTCGTCAAGTACGCGGTTGCCCTGGATGGGGAGCTCTTTTCGTTTCTTGAGAGCAGCTATCAGAAGGTACTTCGCCTGAAACCGGGGCCGCTTCTTCATGTTATCGGCCGCTGCTGCGAGCTCAAGGCCGGGCTCGTTGAGCAGGATGAGTTCGATGAGGGGCCGAGGCACGTGTTGAACTACGGGCACACGATAGCCCATGCGCTCGAGGCATCGACAGGCTTCAGGGTGTTTTTGCACGGTGAGGCGGTCAGCATAGGGGTGGTGGCTGCCGCGAAGGTGTCTCGTGCGGTCGGGAGATGCTCGGATGAGGACGTTCGGCGCCAGGAGCGGCTCTTGAGGGCTATCGGCCTTCCCACAAGGCTCGATAAGGCGGCAATACCGAGGCTAATCGATCATCTATACGCCGATAAGAAGCTTGTGGCGGACAAAATCCGCCTCGTCGTATGCACCGGCATTGGCTCTGCTGACCTCTGGCCCGTTGCCCCCGAGGAGCTGGTGAGGCATCTGTCGGCGCTTTGATTCGAGCGAGATGAGCGGTGTTCATCAACTCTCCTTTCCTCCAATTCTTCTCTTCATCCTTCCGCCTTCATCCTTCATCCTTCCGCCTTCATCCTTCCGCCTTCATCCTTATGTGTGCTACCCCTTCACAACGGCGAGTGGCCTCAATCTGGCCACCTTGCGCGAGATGCCTGTCTCGTGAACCACGCGGACGACCTCGTCGATGTCCTTGTAGGCGGCGGGCATCTCCTCAGCGAGCGTTCTGCGGGATGCGGCGCGAACAATGATGCCCAGCTCTGCTAGCTCGTGGTCGATCTGTCTGCCCCTCGCATGCTTGATCGCCTGGTGCCTGCTCATGACCCGCCCGGCCCCGTGGCAGGTGCTGCCGAAGGTCTCTCGCATTGCTGTGTCAGTTCCGACAAGGACGTAGGAGGCCGTGCCCATGTCGCCAGGGATGAGGACCGGCTGCCCGACGGGGCGGTAGGGTTCGGGAAGCTCGGGATGGCCGGGTGGGAAGGCCCGTGTGGCGCCCTTGCGGTGGACCATGAGCGTGGTTACCTGGCCGTCGATCTCGTGGCTCTCGCGTTTTAGGATATTGTGCGCCACGTCATAGACCAGCGAGAGCCCGTGTTGGGCGGGGCCGATGCCCAGCGCATGCTCAAAGGCCTCAATCGCCCAGCAGCCCAAGCACTGCCGATTGGCCCAGGCGTAGTTCGCGGCGCAGCTCATCGCCTCGATGTATTCCTTCCCCTCGGGCGAGTCGGTTGGGGCGCAGACGAGCTGTCGGTCGGGGATGTCGATTCCGAACTTCGGGAAAGCGTTTGCCAGCGAGGCGAGAGCGTCCGTGCAGACCTGATGGCCGAAGCCGCGTGAGCCTGAATGGACCATCACCGTAACCTGGTCCCTGAAGAGCCCGAACGCCTCGGCCGTGGTTTGATCGAAGACCTCCTCAACGAACTGCACCTCGACGAAATGGTTGCCCGCGCCCAGGGTGCCAATTTGCTGAAGCCCCCGCTGGTAGGCTTTCGTGCTGATGACGTCGGGATTGGCGCTCTCCAGTCGGCCACTTGCCTCGGTGCGCTCGAGGTCGGAAGCGGCCCCATAGCCCTGGGCGACAGCCCATCCAGCCCCGTTGCGGAGAACGTCGGCGAGCTTGGTAGGGGAGAGCTTGATCTTGCCTCGGCAGCCGACCCCGCAGGGGATGCGCTCAAACAGTGCGTTGGCGATCCTCTGCAAGTGGGGCCTCACGTCCGACACCGTGAGCTTGCTTGCCAGAAGACGCACGCCGCAGTTGATGTCGTAGCCGACCCCGCCCGGGGTCACAACGCCCGTTTCCTCCAGCGTCGCCACGACCCCGCCAATTGGCAGGCCGTAGCCATAGTGAATGTCGGGCATCGCGTAGGATGCAACGACGATTCCCGGCAGTGAGGCCGCGTTTGCGATTTGGTCGAGCGGGTCCGCTCCCTCGGCCCGTCCCTGAAGCAGCCGCTTGCTGGCGAAGACTATGCCGTCAACCCTCATACAAGGCTTGTAGCTTCTGGGCAGGCGCCATTTGAAGGGGCTTATTCTCTCGAGCTGAGCCAGATCAACCATTCTGGCCCTCGCACGGATGTTCCCAAACGATCTGATAGCCGTTGAAGACCGGTCCATCGGTGCAGACCCTCTTGTATGTAGTGGGGCCTTCCTGAGGGCCATCATCCTCGGAAGGGAGCGCTCCCTCTCGGACCTTAACCGCACATCCCAGGCAAGTCCCAACGCCGCACGCCATCCGTTCTTCAAGAAGCACAAGTAGGCGTTGGACGTGGTTGTGCCTTGCGATGGTAGTAAGCGCTTCAAGCATCGGGCGGGGTCCGCAGCCGACGAGGGTGGTCTCGGCAGGATACGTCGGGTTAGCCTGGAAGAGTCGCTCGACCAGGTCGCACGCGGTCCCACAGAAGGCGCCCTGATCGCCTGGGTACATCGAGGCGACAATGGAGGGCATGAAGTTGTCAAAGAGCCGTGAGACGACGAGCCTAAGTGGTTCCGTGGTCTTGGGTAGCGCCCAGCGATAGACTGGGGGAACCTCGGTCAATGAAAGGCGCACAGGGCTTTGGCCGCGGTTATTCACGCCGAGCACTGTCAGCGGGCGCAGAGGGCTTGTGCTGAGTGCCTTGGCGAGGAAGTTGACGCCGGCGAGGCCGATCCCTCCTGCGACGAGCAGCGTGCGTTTCCAGCCGTCGGCGTTGAAGCCATTGCCGAGCGGCCCCAGGAACCGCAGACGGTCACCCGGTCGAACCATCGACAAGTGCAACGTGCCCCGTCCGACAGTCTTGAAAAGAAGCGTTACATGCGCAGGCTCGTTCTTTGACCGGGGAGCGTAGTCGAAGATGCTCATCGGCCGGGGTAGCATTGTCCTGTCGCCAACCGGCTCGATCAGGAAACGTGCGAGATGGCCGCCGTGCAGGCGTTCGTGTGGCGGGAGGAAATCGTCGGAGTTGGGCTGGGAAGAGACGAGAATGAACTGGCCAGGTATGGGGTCGGGGAAATCAGACGGCATCCTAAGGACCAGTCGGTTGAAGCTGCCGCGAGGTTTGATGCGTTGCACAGTGCATTCGCCCGCAAGAATGCCCTGGGTGCTCTCCTCAGACAACTCTGCCGTCGATCATCCTGATTTGGCCGGAGGTTATCGTGCACACCGGCGCACCTTGGAGCGACCAGCCGGCGAATGGGCAGTTGCGCCCCTTTGAGTAGAACTTGGCAGGGTCGATAGTGACTTTTTTTGCGGTGTCAATGATAGTGATGTCAGCATCAGACCCTCTCAATAACCTCCCCTTTTTCAGGCCGATCGCATCCGCCGGACCGGTCGTTAGTTTTTGGATGAGCAGCGCGAGCGGGACACGTTTCGTGGCGACAAGCCGGTCCAGACAAACAGGTATGGCGCTCTCCAGACCGATTATCCCGAATGGTGCCGCGATGTAATCTTGCTCCTTGTCGGTTGTCGTGTGAGGCGCATGGTCGGTCGCAATGGCGTCTATCGTGCCGTCCAAAAGGCCTTCTATCAGTGCATCTACGTCATCCTGCGTCCTGAGCGGCGGATTGACCTTCGTGCTAGTGTCGTAATCGGACTTCTCCACCGCCTCGTCCGTGAGGGCGAGGTGATGCGGCGTGGTCTCCGCGGTGACCTTTATTCCGGCCTTCTTGGCCTGTCTAATCAGCTCAACTGACTCCTTCGTTGAGACGTGCATTATGTGGACTGGCACGCCGGTCAGTGCGGAGAGTGAGATGTCTCGATAGACCATGCTGGTCTCCGCCTGAGGCGGTATTGGGGGGAGGCCGAGCCTGGTTGACACGAAGCCCTCGTGCATAACGCCGCCGGCAGACAACGTCGTGTCCTCGCTGTGCGAGAGCACGCGGACCTTGAAATCGCTCGCATACTCGAGCGCATGGCGCATCATCATGCTGTTTGAGACGCAATTCCCGTCATCCGTTACGGCCACGATCCCCGCCTCGGCCATTTCGCCAATTTCTGCGAGCGACTCTCCCTTTCTATCGCGGGTGATTGCTCCCGCCGGGAAGATGTGGACAAGGCCGCTTCTGGCGGCTTGCTGAAGGATGAACAGCGTCGTTGATTGGTTGTCATTGGCGGGGAAGGTGTTCGGCATAGTTATGACAGACGTGAAGCCGCCCGCGGCGGCCGCCATCATGCCCGTCTTGATGGTCTCGGCATCCTCGCGTCCCGGCTCGCGGAAGTGGACGTGGATGTCGATGAGGCCCGGAGTTATGATGAGTCCGTGCGCGTCGATGACGATCCTGTCGCTTTTTTTGAGCGCCCTTGGGCCTTTTTTGCCTGGGCGGATGAGCAAGGCGTCTCTGAGTGGGATGGGCTTTTTTGAGATTTTCTTGATGAGCCCGTCCTCGACAAGAATGCTTCCCACGTAATCGATATTATCGCCCGGGGAGATTATCCTGCCGCCGCTAATCACTAACTTCATAGATGCTCCTTCCGCCAAGCAGCAAGAGAAGAACAGCCATTCTGATCGAGACGCCGTTGGCCACCTGGTCAAGTATCACCGAGAATGGGCCATCGGCGACTTCGGGGTCGATCTCAACGCCGCGGTTTATCGGGCCGGGGTGCATAATGATGCAGTCTTTTTTAAGGTATTTCAGGTGTTCTAGCTTGAGCCCGAAGTAACGGTTGTATTCCCTGAGTGATGGGAACCTCGTGGCAGCATCGCGCTCGGTCTGTATGCGGAGAAGCATGACGACATCCTTGTCCTTGATGGCATCTTTGAGGCTAGGTGCGACCTTGACCCCGAGCCTGGTCACATCGAACGGGAGCATGGTCTTGGGGGCCATGACCGTAACCTCCGCCCCCATCTTGGTTAAGCACGGAATGTTGGAGCCAGCGACGCGGCTGCGGGCTATGTCGCCGATGATGGCGACCTTAAGGCCTTTAATCTCTTTCTTTCTCTCGCGGATCGTCATGAGGTCCAAGAGGGCTTGCGTGGGGTGCTCGTGGAAACCGTCCCCGGCGTTTATGACCGAGGCATCCATGAGTTTGGCGAGCCTGTGAGGGAAACCAGCCACGCTGTGCCGGATGACAACCACGCTGGGGTTCATTGCGGAGAGGTTCTTGGCGGTATCGACGAGCGTCTCGCCTTTTGAAATGCTGCTGTCCGAAACAGAGAAGTTCACGCTATCGGCCGATAGCCGCTTCTGAGCGATCTCAAACGATACCCGCGTTCTCGTGCTCGGCTCGAAAAAGAGGTTGACGACGGTTCTGCCTCGCAGCGTCGGGACCTTCTTGACGGTTCGCTCGTTAATGGTCTTTGTCGATTCTGCAAGGTCAAGGATCATCGATATCTCAAACGGGGACAGGTCGGCGATTCCCAGGAGGTCCTTTCTTCTCACTTATGTCCCCTTTGGGGTCTCGATGGGGATACAATGGCCATGTCCTGCCCGTCTTTCTCCTTGACCCTGACGCGAACCCACTGCGAGGGAAGTGTTATGAGCCGCATGGCCAGAAAGTCGGCCTGGATGGGAATCTCCCTCAGACCGCGGTCGATGAGCTCCACTAACCTGACGCACCCGGTCCGGCCCAGGTCGGCAAAACATATCAGAGCTGCCCTTATCGTCCTTCCTGTATAGAGCACATCATCGACAAGGAAGACAGTCTTGCCATCTATCGAGAAATCGATCTTGCTGTCATTTATCTTCGGCTGCTGAAGTCCCGCAGTGGCGAAATCGTCCCGATAAAAACCTATGTCCAGCGCACCCACATCCACTCGCCGACCAGTGCGCTCCATGAAGCCGGCAGCGAGTCGCTCCGCCAAGTGGTTTCCTCGGGACCTTATCCCGATGAAAGCGATCTCGTCGTCGTCTGTCACTGCCGCCAAAATCTCGTTCAGGAGTTCCTCGAGCATTTCCTTGAATTGGGCAGCGCCAGCTACCACCAATTCGTCAGTTTCCGCTCTCAAGTCGATCGTTTGCATGTTGATGTCCAGAATGTCAAGTTTGGTCTGCTGAGGGAACCGCTATACCATAGGCATGTATTTTCTTGTAGAGGCTCGTTCTATCAATCCCAAGCTTTTTTGCCGTGCTGCTCACGCCCCAGTCATTCTGTTGAAGATGATATACAATATACTCCTTCTCGAACTGTTGTCTCGCCTTCTTCAGTGGCACGTCCCTCGCAATCGCAATGGGGCCTGTCGCTTTAGGCACCAGGTCGGGTATCTGGTGTGCGGAAATCTCCGCATTGGTCGTCATTATCATCGTTCGTTCCACTATGTTCCTGAGCTCACGCACGTTGCCAGGCCAAGGATACGACTGCAAAAGCTCCATTGCGGCCTTGCTGAATTGCTTGGTTTTCTTGCCATACTCGTTGCAGAACTGCTTGGCGAAATAATCCGCCAAGAGCGGTATATCCTCAAGACGTTCCTTCAGCGGTGACACGACGATCGGTATCACGTTCAGCCTGTAGAACAGGTCCTCTCGGAACTCATCTCTCTCGATGAGCGCCACCAGGTCCTTGTTTGAGGCGGAGATCACCCTGACATCTACACTGACCTGCCTCCCACCGCCGACGCGCGCGAAGCGCTGCTCCTCAAGAGACCTTAGGACCTTGGCCTGTGTCTTGAGGCTCATGTCCCCCACCTCATCGAGAAAGAGCGTCCCACCGTGAGCAAGCTCGAACTTCCCAATGCGCTGCCTGGTAGCGCCGGTGAAGGCGCCCTTCTCGTGGCCGAAAAGCTCGCTCTCTATCAGTTCCTCGGGGATAGCAGCGCAGTTGACCTCTATGAAGGGACCGTCCTTGCGAAGGCTCATCTCGTGGATCATCCCCGCCACAAGCTCCTTGCCTGTCCCGTTCTCCCCCATTATCAGGACCCTTGCGTTTGACGGGGCGGCCTGTTTCGCCTGCTCGCGAATCCTCTCAATCGCCTCGCTCTTGCCGATGAGCTCATATTTGCCCCTGACCCTCTGCTTAAGAGCCCTAATCTGAAGGCTCTGCCGCCTAGACTCGAGCGCATGCTGGATATGCTGGAGGATGTTCTCCAAAGAGAGCGGCTTTTCTATGAACCCATAGGCACCGAGCTTCATCGACTGAACCGCCAAGTCTATTGTCCCATGGCCCGAGATAACTATCACAGTAACCTCGGGATGGTCCTGTTTGACTTTCTTTAGCACCTCCATCCCGCTCACACCGGGCAACCATATATCGAGAAGAATGACGGCCGGAACCATCTTCTCCAGAAAGGCTAGCGTCTCACCAGCGTCCGATACCGCCGACACGTCATACCCCTCATCCTGCAGGACAGCAATCAATGAAGACCGAATCGTGGGATTGTCGTCCACGACAAGTATCTGCTCGTTTGCCTTGCTCACCGTTTTCTGTCCTGTCTCGTCACACGAATCCCTCATGCGAAAACATGCTATCCGGGGAGCTCAATGATGAACTTAGTCCCCCTGGGCACGTTGTCCTCTACACGGATGTAACCATTGTGGTCTTCGATTATCCTCTGCACAATCGCAAGGCCCAGCCCGGTCCCACGCTTTTTGGTCGAGAAATACGGCAGGAAAAGCTTCTCCTTACTCTCCTGATCGATGCCATCTCCGTCGTCAGCCAGCTCGATGCGGACGATCTTCAGGACATTCTCATAGTGGGTCGAAATGTCGATAGTGACGAATTTGCTGGCAGCCTCCAGAGCGTTGTTGATAAGGTTCTTGAAGACCTGCTTCATCTGCTCGGCGTCTATCTTGGTTCGCGGGACCGACTCGTCGAGCGTAAGATTAACCTTCGCGTTTGAGAGGTTGCCGTCGTAGAGGCTGAGAACATCCTGGATGACCTTATGAATGTCGTCGGGTCGGGCCTGAACTTCGGGCATTCTAGCGAAGCGCGAGAACTCGTTGACCAAGAGCTTCAGGCCGTTGATCTCTTGAATGATCGTGTCGATGCATTCCTTGAACAGAGCCTGGTCCTCGGGGCCTAGGTTGCGGGAATGTTTCTGAAGTCGCTGAGCGTAGAGCTGTATGGGCGTCAGTGGATTCTTGATCTCGTGTGCTATCCTTCGTGCCACCTGCCTCCACGCGGCCGATTTCTTGGCCTTCAGCAGCTGCGAGAGGTCCTCGAACACCATCACGAAGCCCATCTCGTTCTCTGATCGGTCCCGAAGAACCGCCAGCGTAACCAAGAGCGTTCGAACTTGGCCTCTTATAGTAATCTGGCATTCGTGCTCGCGAACGCTGCGATTCGTCTTGACGATCGTCTGAATCAGGTCCCCAAACTCCCGCAGGTCCGGAGCGAAGAACACCTCCTTAAAGTCGCGCTGGACACATGCTTCCTCCTGAAGGTGAAGTATCGACAGCGCCGATTCGTTGATGATCGTTATCTTGCCCTTGATGTTGAACGACACCACCCCGGTCGCGATGTTCGACAGGATAGACTCCATGTGCCGGCGCCTCCTGTCGTAGTCCCGGCTCGACCTCGACAGCTGGTTCTCGGCCTTGTTCACAGCGGTCTTGCTCGCCTTTAAGTCCGCCGCCATCTTGTTGAAGGCATTTACTAAAAGGCCCATCTCGTCGTCTGTCTCGCCGCTAAGATGAACGCCGAAATCGCCCCTGGCAACCGACTGAAGCCCCTTGAGGAGCCGCTCGATCGGACCCGTCATTACCTTAGCCACGTAGAACCCAAACCAGGTCGCCGCAAAAATTATGAGCAGGGTAATGATCAGAACCAGAGCGACATAGACCTTCTGCTTCCAGACCTCTTTTGTGGAGAATAGCCTATAACGCGTGATCGAGGAGGAGACCTGTTTCTTTGACAACGATATCTGCGGCGGGACGACATACTTGACAATGACCGCACCGAGCACTTTTCCTTCAGGAGATTTGACTGGCACTGCACAGCTAATAATGTCGGCCTTATTCGCAGAGAGATTCTCAACGATCCTGCTCTTCTCACTCTTGAGCAGCAGGCCAATGCGGTCTCGGTCGAACTTGAAAGTCGCATCTGTGAGCAACGCCTTAGCTTCGCTAACTCTTGTAATCTCCTTGTCGCCCTCCAGAACCTGAGCACCACCAAGGCCATACTCGCGCACTTTATCTGAGACCAGCTTGACAAGCTCGTCGTGCCTGCTTGCCGAAAGCAGCCCCCTCTTCTGCACCAGCTCTGCGATCATTCTCGCCCAGCGCTCCGCCCGCTTGACGTCCTGAGCGTGATAGAAACTCGCGATATCAACCGCCTGCTGATAGACCCTCTCGACGTCCGGAATCAGTAGCTTGCCGAAAGTCTCACGCACAAGGCCCGACGCCAGCATGTAAAGTAAGATCGATGGTATGAGCGAGAAGCCCACAAAGGCAATCACCAGCTTAGTTCTGAGCTTGGCGCCAACCTTCTTGTGCTTCCGCTCGAAATACAGCTTGATCAAGTTGCGGAAGATCAGGACCACCAACAGCATCGTTATCAATGTGTTGAGCATGAGCGTGAACTGCCAAATGCCCCGCTCAAAACTCGAGCCGCTGTGGCCCTCGTTGTCCATAAGGCTGCCGCTTTCCATATAAACGACAACCGACGAGGCAATGACCAAAAACAGCACGACAGCGAGGGCGACGATTAGCCTCTTGCGGCGCATTACGAGCTTGGGTGGCCGCTCTCCCTCTCTCACCGCCTCATGCGGAGCTAAACGGCCTTCGGAAGAAAGATCGTCTGATGGCGCGGGCCCGGATTGCCTCGTCACTTATATACCTCCGGACTTGGCTCCGTGGACGGCGATGTGCCGAAGCCTTGCTGCCAGCCAGAGCGACCGCTTTGAAGCGAGCTAGTAGAGATTCTCTCTGAGTAAAACCAGCTCGTCGTGTAACCCGTCCTAAGAAACCACAAAAGTTTACCGAAGGGGAAATCCACCTCGCTCGCAGCCACGTCGCAGAACACCCCAGCGGAATAGATGCGCAAGGGGTATTTCTCCATCAGCAGGGGTATGGGTATCTCAGTCTCCAGGTTCAACAGGTTCGCCCTCGCGTCTTTCTCGTCCATAAACGTCTTGCTGACCTGCTTGTCGCCTTGTAGCTGAACCACCGTATAGGATTTCTTGACCGGGTCGTATGATGCCTCTTTCTTGACAGTCATAGAACGGAGCTGCCCGTCAAACCAGAAGTCGCGCTCCTCAAACACAGCCGCCTTGAAAGAGAGCTTGAGCGGGAGCCCGGAGGTGAAGAACTCCTCCAACTCCTCATTCATCCAGTTTAGGAGCCTGGACTTGATCACGACGACTCTCCTGTTCGCGTCGATCACGGCGGACGGCTTTAACATCCGGGGCTCGGGCTCGAAGGCCGCAGGCTGTGACTCTGTCTTGCCCAGCAAAGGAGATGCGGCCAACATAGTAGCGACAAAAATTGCCCATAGGCCAAATCTGTTCATAAGGACTCCCACGCAGCTTGAACCCAAAAATCCCACCACAACTCTCCCCCCCAAAAACTAGCCAACCGTCGCCTCACATTGATTGAGACCGATTGTAGGGTTGGGGCACGGCCTCGTCAAGCAAGCTCTGAATCGTGCAAGCAGGTTTTCGGCCTCTTGAGGCGGTCTTTAGCTGAGATTCTCCCGCACCATTCCTCTTAAGATACACGAGCCGTATAGCTCGGCTTCCCTGAGAGGTCTGCCAAACCAACCTTGCCCGAAGCCTTGACCGCATCGGTTTGCCTTGACATAATGACTAATTATTAGGGTGAGGCAAGAATCGAGCCCTGCTTTGGTCCGGGGCTACCGGACGCGACTAGCTCGAGTGATTGGGCTCCTATTAGGAGGATGATGTATGAGATTTGTCAGGATTTTGGCCTTGATGGCTTCTGTGATGTTGATAGTTGCCTGTGTTGGCTGCGGTGAGGGAGAACAGACAAGCGCACCGAAGGCGCCAGCGCCGGCCGCGATGCAGGCACCAGCGGGGGCTTCAGAGGGCACAGTGGCCACGGATGCCAACAAGGTAGTTGCCAAGAGCGGCGATTTGGCTGTAACCGAGGGCGAGGTGGATGAGCTGCTCGCCAGAAACCTTAAATACAGCATGATGATGTCCGGTGGCAAGATGCCAGAGCTAACGGCACAGCAGAAGGAGCAGCAGAGAAGGAACACGATAAGGAACCTCATGGTCTCGAAGCTCCTATTGAATGAGGCGAAGGCAAGCGGTTTGACTGTTACGGACAAGGAGATTGATGAGAAGCTCGAACAGATTTACAAGATGTATGGCAGCAAAGAGAAGTTCCTTCAGTCCTCGGGTCTTTCGGGAACCAGCGATGAGAGCCTTCACGAGCAAATGGCCGACACGATACTAAGGGAGAAATACATAGAGAAGGATGTCTATTCACATATCCCGGAGCCGACAGAGGATGAGATGCAGAAGTGGTATGACGAGAACAAGAGCAAGTTCAGCACTCCGGAGACGGTCAAGGTTAAGACTATCACGGTGAACGTCGCCGAGGGGGCATCGGAGGCGGACGTTGCGAAAGCCCAGGAGCGGATTTTGAGCCTGGCGAAGCGGATCAAGAAGGGCGAGGCCTTTGATGCAGTGGCCAAGGAGGCTTCTGCTGATAGATGGGCGCCGAAAGGCGGCGAGATGGGCTTGATTCGTAGGGGCCAGGCGAGGCTGGGTGACAAGTTCGACGAGGCCGCGTTCTCAGCCGAAGTGGGCAAGCTGACCGGCCCGGTAAGGACAACGGCGGGATTTTGTCTGCTTGAGGCAACAGAGAAGCAGCCGGCCAAGGTCAAGACATACGAAGAGGCGAAGGACCAGGTCAAGAACTGGCTGCCGGGGCTGAGGAAGTTCAAGGCAATGGGCGAGTTTATGAGCAAGAAGAAGAGCGAGCTGAAGATAGAATACGTCGGCGGGGAGCAGCAGCCCTTATAGCGATGACATTGGCAATCGTGCTGGCCTCAGCTTCTCCGCGACGGGCCTCCTTATTAAGGAGCGCTGGGATACCGTTCGAGATTGTCCAGCCCGGTCAGGTTGAGCGAGAGGTGGACGGGCCTAGTGACCCGAAGGAGCTTGCCAAGGCGCTAGCTTGTGCCAAGGCCAAGAGCGTGACGACTGGTTCAGACCGCGTTTTTCTGGCTTGTGATACTTTGGTGGCGGTTGATGATACTATTCTGGGCAAGCCGAACTCCCCGAACGACGCGCGGCGGATGCTCAGGCTCCTCTCCGATCGCTGGCACCGGGTCATCACCGGTGTCTGCGTTCTGGACGCGGGATCGGGGAGGGAGCTTCTCGATTGTGAGGAGACAAGAGTCCGTTTCGTGAGGCTTGAGCCAGATGAGATCGAGGCCTACGTCGCATCGGGCGAGCCGCTCGACAAGGCAGGCGCTTATGGCATACAGGGTGGTGCGTCTTCATTCATAGCCGGTCTGCAAGGGCCTCTGGACAATGTAATTGGCTTGCCGGTGCGGCTAGTCCGCAGAATGCTCTCTGAATTGAGGGACAGAGTTGAAGACACTTAAGCTCGCCCCATCGATACTATCTGCCGATTTTGCCAAGCTGGGCGAGGAGATCGCCTCCGTCGAGAGGGGCGGCGCTGACATCATTCACATCGACGTGATGGACGGCCATTTCGTGCCAAATATCACTGTCGGTCCTCTCGTTGTCGAGGCGGCTCGCGCCTCAACCAACCTGCCGCTCGACGTTCACCTGATGATCGAACATCCTGACCGCTACATCGAGAGCTTTGCGAAGGCCGGGGCCGACATGATCAGTGTGCAGATTGAGGCAGCTACGCATCTTGAACGGACCATCGCGGCGATCAAGGCTCTCGGCGCTGAGGCCGGCGTGGTCCTGAACCCGGCGACGCCGCTCAACACAGCGGAAGAGATCGTTCCTGTCGTGGATTTCATCCTCTTGATGTC
>Ga0307378_10001333_pt1 | contig 40353 bp, 53 predicted proteins | sample UN1MG_FD_202238 | JGI IMG/M metagenome (GOLD analysis project Ga0307378, IMG submission 202238) | Soil microbial communities from Risofladan, Vaasa, Finland - UN-1 | ecosystem: Environmental > Terrestrial > Soil > Coastal area > Acid sulfate soil | place: Finland: Risofladan, Vaasa | collected...
CGTGAAATTGGAGGCAGCATCGGCGTCCAGGCTGATGGAAGCCGTTGTGTCCACCAGCATGTCGCTAAGCGTGACAACGAAGTCTTCCGTGCCAGTGAAGGTCACATCGCCTTCAGCACCAGATGTGGTGATCGTGTTGCCGTTGATGTAGGCGTTCTGGAGGGTGACGCTGCCGCCCGTGGAGAGTGCCGTCCAGGTGGTGCCCGATCCCGTCGAAGTGTTCAGGTAGAGCTCGGCGCCCGTGCCCGTGTCCCGGAAGAACAGCGAGCCGGCAAGGCCCGTGACGGAACCGCTCGGGTCCGAGTCGCCCACGAACATCTCCACGGAGTCGCCGTTCGTCCCCGTCGTCGTGAGTTGTAGGAGGGCTTCGTCCTCGTCGTTAGGACCTGAGATCCGCATACGGGCCTGCGTGCCCGTTCCAGCCGCATCTCCCAGGACCAGCGTGATGTCGCCGCTCGATCCCGTCCCGGTTCCGTCACCAGAAGTCAGGAAAATCTCGGCACCGTTGCCGTCCGTGGACAGAGCGGAGCCAGCGGTCAGCGAAACCGCCCCACCGTCACCGGTTGCCCCTGCGCCGGAGTTTCCACCATTGATGATGGCCGGACCTCCCGAACCCGTGCCGTTGCCGTCTCCCGCATCTACAAGGAGAGTCCCACCTGAACCGTTGGATCCCGCGGAGGACCCCGAGTTCAGCGTGAGCGTGCCCCCGCTGCCGGTCGCGTTGTCGGCGGCATCGACGAGGATGTTCCCGCTCGTCGTGGTCGAAAGCGTGAGGTTCGCCCCATCGACCGTGAAATTCGACGCCACGTCCGCATCGAGGCTGATGGCGTCCGTCGTGTCGAAGTTGACGGTGACGGAGCCACCGACGATGAAGTCCTCGGTGCCGTTGATGGTGACGTCGCCCTCGACGGCCGAGGTGGTGATCGTGTTCCCCGCCTCGTAGGCCGTCTGGAGGGTCGTGCCCGCTGCCGTGGAGAGGAGCGTCCACGCCGTGCCCGATCCAGTCGAGCTGTTGACGTAGACCTCACCACCGGAGCCCGTGTCCCGCAGGAACAGCGAACCGGCAGGGGCCGTCACGACCGTGTCCGGGTTGCTCGAGCCCGCGAACACCTGGACGGTCTCGCCGTTGGTGCCCGTGGCGGACAGCTGCAGGAGCGCCTCGTCCTCGTCCGCTGGACTCGTGATGTCGACGCGGCCCGCAGTCCCGGTCGTGAACCCGTCACCAGGCACCAAGACGATGGAGGCGCCATCGGCCGTACCCGCCGTGGACGATCCAGCCGTGATCGTGACGTCGTTGGCCGAAGCGTTGGCCGCGTTGGCCGTGTTCAGGGCCATCGTGGTCGTCGCGTCGAGGTCGAGCTCGGCCGCCGACGAAATGTTCACGTCCCCGCTGGTCACGGTCGTGAGGTCCAGGTTGCCCGCCGTGACCGTGACGTTCGAAGCAGCCGTTCCGTCGATGCTGAACCCGTTGGATCCCGTCATCTGCACGTCAAAAGACGTACTGTCGAAATCGAAAGGAGCGTTGAGGTCCACGCCACCCGTCGTCGTGATGACGAAAGTTTCGGTGCCCGCGAAGGTGACGTTGCCTTCACCCGCCGACGTGGTGATCGTGTTGCCCTGCTCGTAGGCTTCCTGGAGGTCAACAACACCTTGAATCGTGAAGTCGTTGTAGGTGATGCCCGTCGTCGTCGAGACAGTCGAGGTTTGCCAGTTCCCGGAAGAATCCCCCTGGATCACGTTCACGTTCACGATGCGAATATCACCGCCGCCGGTCGCATCCGTCGTGAAGTCGTTGACCACCCAAGGAACGGTGGTCCCCGTGACACCGATGCCCTTGATGGTCAGCGTCGTGCCGACGTGGCTCAAAACCTCAAAGATGCCGTCGTTGCCTTGGTCGTTCGCCCCCGCGATCTGGATGATGTCGCCCGCAGCAAACGTGCCCGCTCCCGTCGTGATGACAGTCGGGTTGCTGACCGCGGCCACGCCGGCTGTGAACCCGGCTGCGGCAACCACGTCGGCCGTGGCGGTCGGCAGGACGTTGATGACCAAGCCGCCCGTCTGCGCGACCACGGCCGTGTAGTCGGCATTCAGGTACAGGTGGTTGTCCCTGATGTTGACCTGTTCGCTGTGGATGGTCGTGGTGGTGCCGTTGACGGTGAGGTCGCCGTCGATCAGCATGTTCGCGCCCGAAATCAGCTGCCAGTCAGTCGAAGACTGGATGATGTCCGGGGTGCCCCCGGTCTCCGGGGTGCGCGGCAGACCTGTGGTCAGGTCCAGCAGCATCAGATTGTCGGTTTGGTTACCAGCCATGGTGACGTTCCTTTACGAGCGAAGGGCGATGAGTTGCGGGCGGAAGACGACCTTCGGGGTCGCCGTGACTCCGTTCGCGCCCTGGAGAGTTCCGATCGTGAAAATGGCGTTGCCGCCGGCCCCAGGAGGCGCGATGCTCGCAAGCCCCGTGGACGTACTGAGGAAGACGAGGCGCCCGTTGAGCGCCCCAGCAGGCGCCGCTGTGAAACGCACGCTGGGAAGCGCCCCCGTGTGCGTGACGACCTGGACGAGAACTCCGATCCCGACGGTCTGTGCTGAAACCCCGATCACTTCATAATTGGCCGTCCCTATAGACGAATCCGCGCGGATCACGTCTCCCGCGCTGTCCAACGTCAGGAGGTCCCCGGCCGTCAGAGCTTCTCCCGAAGTGAAAACTTGGATCGAGGTGAGGTCGCCCGTGAGGATGTCGGTGATGGCGTCCTGGACGTTGTCGGCAGTCAGGGTGGTGAGACCACTGCTGTCGAACGTGATGTCCCGGGCGATCCGACTTTGGTTGATTTGCCACTCAGTGTTCGTGGGATCCGCCACGAGCCACAGGGCATCCCCCTGCAGGGCCAGCACTTGGCTCACCGCCCCATCGATCGTTTCGGCGCCAGAGCGCGTCACCGTCACGGCGTTGGCCGATGCGTCGATCTTCTGGACCTGGACGTCGTTGCCGAGTCGCGTAGTCGTCAGCGGCATCGTGACCGTCACGGGTCCCGCCGTGGCGTCGACGAGGACCACCTGCTCGGTCCCCACCACGTAGGGTCCCGCCGCCGTGACGACAACGGTGGGCCCCGTCGTGTCAAAGACGTAGCCCTGCGCCGCCATGAAATCATCAAGATCTACATCGCGCGTGCCGTCCACGACGGTGATTTCGGTCCAGGGCGTCCGCTGGAAAAAATCAAGAGTGGCCCCCGATCCAATCTCGATGAAATCATCGAGATTCGCTGGAGTAGTTCCCTGCCAACGATAGCGACGTGTGCTCATGCCGCCACCTCCAGGGAAATCTCAGGCTGGATCGAGCCGCCCCCTGCGATCGCGACTTTAGTAGCCTCGATCCGGACACGGTCTCCAGCAACCACCACCACGGAGTTCACCGTGTCGGCCCCACTCGCAGTCGTGCTAGCCACTCCAATGGTGAGCACGGTGGCCACCCCGTTGACGAAAACCGTGTAAGTGATGACTGCTCCAGTGCCACCAGGGCTGTTGTGACGGACATATAGATTCCGCAGAGTGCCGCCCCTCGGCACACGCCATTCATTGAAAGCGGTGGAGCTCGACAAGGGGGCCAGCCGAGCCTCAAAACCTGGGTCCAGCACCCTGGACGCGGTGCTGCTGCCCACACTGTTGTTGCCCCACATGACGATCGCCGTCGCCGCCCCGCCGGCCGCGGCCAAAGCAAGGTCGATGCCGTTGAGATGGGAGGTGAGCTCCTCGACGCTCGTCGTGAACGGCCCGACGACCGTCCGCGTGTAAGTCGTCGGGACAAAATCGATGTCGAGTCTGTCGCCATCGATCTCGTCGGTCCCGAGGTGGATGTGCGTGGGCGCGTGGAGGGCCGGCGCGGGGGCACCAAAACTCAGAACCCCGGCCCCGTTCGTCAAAAGGGCCTCCCCTGGAGCACCATCCACACCCGGCCATGTCAGGCCATCGATGATGACGTTGTCGCCACCGCCCCCTCCCGGGTCGAGCACCAAATCGGTGACCCCGATGATGCTGTCCCCGCTCGAGACGATGATGTTGGTGCCGCCCGTCGTGTTCCCGTTGACGAGGATCTCGGCCAAAGTGGCATCCACCGAGAGCGTCACCGGAGAGTTGGCCCCTCCGTCCACGAGGGCGATGCCGGTGCCTGCCGTCAGGACGCGCTCGTCGGTCAGCGTCGCATCGAGCGACATGACGACGTACTCGGCGTTGACTGGAGCCCCTCCTCCGCCACCACCGGGGATCGTGATGTCCACCGCGCCGGCGCCGGCCGAACTGGCGACGACGCCCGCACCAATGAAATCAAACGTGGAGACGGCGGCATCGATCAGGATGCCCTCGTCGAACACGGCGACGGTGCCACCCCCACTGGCCACGTTCGGGAAGAATTGGCCCCCGATGTAACCGAAGACGTTGGTCCCGAAACCCCCGACGTCGCCGCCCGAGTTGAACTGCGTGACGACGCGCCCCTCGCTCAGACACAGGTTGGCGCCAACCACGATCTCGGCCGCAAGGTCGGGACCCACCGAAGGGAACTCGAGGAGGTACGACCCGGGAGCCGCACCAGCGAGCCCGGTGGCCGGCACGGCGTCGGAGATGACGTGCTCGCCGGTGAGTTTCCTGAATGTTCCCGTGATCGGGAACGTGACGGTGACGGGCTCCCCGACCATGAACCCGATAGAGTCCAGGACGGTTGGGATCACGTTGTCGGGAATGACGAGACGCAGGACGTTCCCGACGCGCTCCGCGTTGAGAACGGCCGGCCGCAGGGTCTGGCCCGTCCCCGCCGGGCCGCCGCAGTTCCCCTTGTCCCTCAGCTGGAGGATGATCTCCGTCCTGATGAGGCCCAGGACGGTGAGTTTGCAGATGTCGCCGCTGTGCCACGAAACAAACGTCCTCGTGGACATGGCGATGTCCACGGGCGGAAGCGTCGTGCCGGAACCGAAGGGGACCGGCACCGCGCGCGTCCGGTTTTTCTGGATCGTGATCTCATCGAGATCGTAGATCGTCACCGACGCCGGGTTAGGGCGACCATCGGCGTAGACTCCAGTGTGGGTGCACCGGACGATGAGGACGGCGACGATATTGCTCATGGCGCAGGCCCGAAGGCGGGACACAGGAGTCCCTGTCTACGCGCCGCTATCGACCGAAAACCGATGAAACGGGAGAGCCCCCGCTTTTCACGCACCCCCCTGGAACGTCTAGCCGGGCTTCCGGCGCCCGAAAGCGAATGCCCGGTTCATCCTCCGACGCCGCTGCTCGCACTTGGAGCAGGGTCGGATGCCCAGAGCATCGGTGACCTTCTTGACCAAGTCCCCGGCTCCCACAGGCTCGCTGAGGGGCAATGGGAGCATCACCTTGGGAGGTGGATTCTCGGGCTCGGACTCCATGGACTTGCTCAAAGTACCGCTATCGACCGAAATTCACACAAATGAGCGAGGCGACAAAACTCCTCGGCCGACGTTCGGACCGAAGCTGGAACGCACGCCGAACCCGAATTTCGGCTGGCGCAGACCTCGGATGAATTTCACGGTCCGAGCTTTGGCCTCCGTGGCTTTGTCAAATTGTCCTTCGGCGTTCTGCTTGAGGCTCTCGTACTTGCTGGACTTCTCGATGCTCAGACTGATGCCGCCGATGGAGTAGTCGAACTCGTCGGCCACCCAGTTGATGCTGAGGGCGAACAGCGCGTGAACGGCAGCGCCCCACAGAATAAAGGTCCTCCAAGCGGGCTTCTGCTGGCACAGGTTGTTGAGGGTGCGGATCCCCTCGGTCTCGGGAGGGAACGAGTTGAACCAGTCCAGCGCCATCTCGAGATAGCACAACAGCTCGTGGTCCTCCCAGATGTAGCCGAACACCCGGTTGTACTTCTTGACCACTCCCTCCTGCTCGGGGGGACGGAAGTGGTAATTCCGGTCCGGGTTGTTGTCGCGGAGCATGATCCGCAATTTGTCGATCAAGCCGGCTTCGCAGGTGGAGAACAGACGCTGCCCCTCGGAGTAGCTGACGGGATCCGTGACCCCGAACTCCTGCACCACCACTTGGTCCTCGTCGGCCAGCGTCTGCTTGAACGTCCAGCGAATCCTGTAGTCACCCGCGCTCGCGCCGGGCGGAACCATGAGCGCCGCGTAATACTCCCCGATGGAGGGGTTCACCGGCGTACGTTCAGCAGCACCGATCGGGACCTCGATTCCAGGAGGCCCCGAACTCTGGTCCACGAAAAAGATGGTGTAGAAGATCTCAGCGGCGTTGATGGGGACGCCGAGGCTGTCAACCAGGAAAATGGAGAGGTCGTTGCGACCGAGCTCCGTGCCGACGTTGAAGCATACGGGCACGGCCTACCTCACAGCCTCACATCGGACAAATCGAAGATCTCCACCACGTTCTGGGGGATCTCCTCATCACTGGTAGTGTCCTTGACCTGAACGGCGTCCGGTTCGGGATCGGTCTCGACCTTGACGGTGACCTCGACCTGCTGTTTTTCGGCAGCTGGCGCGCCCTCCTCGTCGTCGTCCCCTGCTTGGAGCAGGGCTTTGGTGTTGCGCATCCACTCGTCCATCACGACGAGAAGATCCTCGAGGAATTGATCGTCGGACTGGTCGATGCCCTTGTAGTTGATCAGGCGGGTGTAGATCTCGTTCTTGTACGAGAACGCGGCCTCAATGGACCGCTTCGTGGAATTGCCCAGATCGTCCACGCTGTCGACCGAGAGCACACTCTCCTCGATCTGCGGGAGGATCTCCTGCTTGATGGCCCGGCGCGCCATGGGGGAGATGGCCATGAGCGCGGTCTTCTCGCGTTCGCTGGCGACGTGCCGCTGCACGGCGTCGTTCCCCTCGATCAGCTGCTCCAGGCGCACGGGTTCAGGCCCTCCCCTCGTGAGTGAGAGACTTCATGACCTTGATCTCGTCGGAGTAGGTCAGCGCAGAGACTTTGCTGGTCCGGTTGTAGTACTGGTCGCGAAGTTCGCGAAGACTCGAACCGTCGCCCTCCTCGAAAACGAAGTAGACGCGGCCTCCATCACGATCTGTGCCGATCAGCTTCACTCCAGCAACTTTCAGGTACGCGGCGTAGTACAGGTCCGAAGTCCTGTAGCCTTCCTTCTTTTCGTCCGTCATTTTCCATCTCCGTTTGTTCGTTTGTTCGTTTGTGTTGTCTGACCGTCCCAGTAGGGAGGGGGGAAGGAGAGCACCGACTAGGGCGATGCTCTGGACGCTACACGTAGAGCGTTCCGTCGTCGGCGTACACGGTGACCGCGGCTCCCGTGGTCGGGACGCCGAGCGCATCGTCGTACGTGAAGTTCACCGACTTGAGCAGCGACACGTTGCCGTTGAGGTTCGAGCACTTGAACTGGCCGATGTCGTAGAGCTGCTTGTAGACGCCCGCGACGAAGTCCCCGTTCCGGGCAGCGGTCTTAACGCCACCCGCAGCGAGGTCAGTGCCAGAGTCGATCTGGTAACCGTTACCCGCCAGGACGCCCAGGAGCTCCGTGAGGACGCCCGTGGAACCGCCGGCCGTCAGGGTTGTGCCGGCCACGACGGCCGCCAAGGCGGCGTCCACGGCCGCCAGGTCCAGCACGGTGCCCGCCTCTGCGATGACGACCAGGGCCGCCGCCGCCGCGTCCGCCTGGACGCCCGTGAACGGGGCACCAGCACCGGCAGTGGTGTTGATGTTGCCGAGCAGGTAGGCCGCCACACCCGTCAGGTCAGCTGAGGTTGTGAACGTGGGCCCAGCACCCACGCTGCCGGTAGCCGCCGCGTCGGGGATGTTGTGGATGTACCCGGTCTGGCCGAGGCCAGGAGGGTAGATGTAGTTTTTGCTCGAGGTGTTGGGCCACAGATCGACCACCTGGAGAACCCCATCGGGGATGTCCGTGCGACGCATGATGAGAAAAACTTGAGCCATCGTCTTGTCTCCTTACGGGGTGAAGAAGGTACCGTCGTCGTTGTAGACGACGACTGCCTCGCCATTGGGGGCGCCTGCGACACCCGCGTAAACGAAACCGCTGTCCGCGAACCCCGCGAGCTCACCGCCGACGAACGACAGCGGCAGGCCGTCGTTGAGAAACAGCGCCCGGTTCGATTCCGGGACGAAGCCCGGACCGCCGGAAGCCCCCACGGCAGGCTGCACGTCCCAAACAATGGCCGCGGTCTCGATCTGAACCCCTCGAGGGGTCTGGTACTGGCGACCAGCCAGGATGTCGAGCACCCTCGGAAGCTGAGCCGCCGTGACGGCAGCACCACCGACGAGCGCGCCGTTGATGGCAGCCAAGTCGAGCACGCCCGCAGCCGCGGTCAGGTCACCGTACGCATACAGGACCAGAACGGCCGCCGCACCCGTGTTGGCGTCCGCTGCTGTGATGGCCGCCGCGTCTGCACCGCCGGCCATGCCGACCGGCGAGAAGCCGGGAGCGTTGCTCGAGGCGAGCACGAGGTTGCCGGCCGCGCCATCCATGTTCGCCGTGATGGTCACGACCCCTGCGACCGGGACCGCAGTCACGAGGTTGGCCAACCCACCAGGCTGTGTCAGACCGTTGAGCGGGTCGTTGATCGCCGCCGCAAGGTCGGCCGCAATACCCGCGTCCGTACCCGACGAAACGTCGAAGTTGTTGGAACCGGGCGTCCGAGCCACCCCAACAGCGGTGAACAACTGCGCACCAACCGTCACCGTGTCGGTGGCGATGATAGGAGTCACCGCAACGGCGGTGAACGTACCGACCGCCGCCGCCCCCGTCCCGTCGTTGAGGTTCGTGATGATCCAGGAAGCCAATCCGTTGGCCGCGCGGTGCATCACCGTGTCGCCGGCGCCGTTGAGCGCCGTCACGACCGTTTCGTTCTCGACAGCGTTGATGTACTTGGTCTGACCCGGAGGGTCGATGATCAAGTTCCGTTGCGACACGTTCGGGTCCATGTCGAGGACTTGGAGCGTCCCGTCCGGGATGTCGTTCCGCTTCATGATGATGTAGGGCATCGTCTTGCTCCTTAGAGGACGGTTCCGTCGTCAGCGAGGACGAGAATGGCCGCGCCGAACGCGTTGTTGTACTCGAAGTCGGCCCGCTTGTAGTTGAACAGGTCGCCCGCGCCGTTGGACACGTTGAAGGCCCCCGTCGCCAAGATGGTCTTGACCCCCGGCGTGGTGGCGAAGAACCCGAGGCGAACCGGGTTGAACACAGCGGCAACGCCCCCGACCTCGCTGCCCGCGGGCAGCTGGTACTTCGCGCCCGACAGGATCGAGAGGAGCTCGGTCAGGACGCCCGTGGAGGCGCCAGCCGTGAGGCCGGTGCCCGCCGTCGCGCCCGCGGTGATCAGCGCGGCATCGACCGCCGCGAGGGTCACCGCCGCGCCGGACTGGGCCAGCGCGATGATCGCCGTGGCCGAGGCGTTGGCGACCGCGGCCACAAGGGCCGTTCCGGAGCTGTCCTCGACGTTGTCGATCAGGTAGGCCCCGATCCCGCAGGCGTCGCGCACGGTCAGGATCGGTCCCGCGCCGCTCGTGATCACCGCGACTTCGGTCGGGATGTCGCGGACGTACCCGCTCTGTCCCGGAGGATCGAGCGTGTAGTTCCGCTGGGAGTCGTTTGGCTTGAGATCGTCGACTTGCAAGACCCCGTTGGGGATGTCGGTCCGGCGCATGATGATGAACGGCATCGTAAAATTCCTCCGGCTGGTCCCGGTTCGGGGGTTGTCTCTGTATTGGAGGGACCTATAAACGGATAACCGATAGCGCGCCCCTAGCGCATACCGGTGACGGTCGAGATGAGGATGGAAAAGTTGGGATTCCCGCCGGTCGAGCAGAGGACGAGTTCGTCCTTCATGCCGCTGGCGTGCGAAATACTGGTCTGGGGGTCGATCTGCATCAGGGGCTGCTCGAGCGACGCCGCGAAATAGAGCGGGAGTGCCGCGTCGTGGTTGGTGATCACGATGGCGTCCGCAAAGGCCGGCACGCCGAAGACCATGGCCTCGGGGGGCGCCGGGAGCCCCGGGACCGCCGTCGCCAGGGACGGCGCCGTCCCGTAGAGGCTCAGCGCCGGCCGCGGCACCGAGAAGTACTCGGGGCCCTGAACGATGGTGATGACCGACTGATTGATGTTGTCGGCCGTGACGGGGAAGATCGGGGCGGCGGTCGTCCTGACCTGCGTGCGCACGAACCACAGGTTGCTGTCGGGGGGCACCTCGGGGGAGAGGCCGAAGAACTCGTTGGGATCGAAGGTGGCCCGGGTCTGGCCACGCGTGATGTCCCCGGAGATCCCCGTGCGGCGCAGCCGGATGGGCTTCGTGATCAGGGTGACGCCGCGATTCACGTCGAACAGGGCCGTCGTGCCCACCCCTCCGACCCCGTTGTCGGGGCCGTAGGCGTTGTCCAGGCTGTTGGCGACCCGGACCCGGTAGCCCAGGATGTTGTCGTCGTTGATGTACTGGAGCGTCACGAACGCGGCGGACCGGTTCAGCACGCTAGGAGACGGGATGGCGAAACTCATGCGGACTTAATCTCCTTCCGAGCGCGGCTGTCGTACCCGCTGGTGTCCTTCCCCTTGGACCTGGCGAGTTTCGCAGCGTCGCTCCAGGACTTGGTGCGCTCTCCGTCCACGTTGGGGGCGAGACTCGGGACCATGCCGTCCCCCTTCTGCTCGCGCTCCTTGGACTCCAGTCGTTTGTTTTTCTCGCGCATCTGGCCGGAGATGCGGTTGTTCTTCGAGGCCCAACCGTCGCCAGAGAAGTTGACGTAGGGCACCGTGAAAACGCGAATCGTCTCCTCCGAACCGCATTCGGGGCACGGGTACGTCGCCTTGGGCTCGTACTCGGACATGCGCATCTCGAACTCGAAAGGCTGCTCGCAGGACTGACACTCGTAGGGGTAGGTGGCCATCAGGACTCCTCCCTCTCAAAGTACCGACGCAGCACCGAGCGGCTGATCTGCCGCTCCAAATGACGTTGCGCCACGCGCGCTGCGATTCGCTCGTTCACGATCTCGACCTCAATTGAATCGGGGCTATCAACGGAAAACCGGGACCCGAGCTTCCGGAGGGGGCTCTTCCTGGGGCGCACGAAAAACCGCGCAGACTTCTCCAGCACCGCATAGGCGTGCTTGCAGACCGGGCGCCAGCGCGCCGGGTCCCGGATCTTGGGATAGGCCGCGGTGCCCTGGAGGGGTCCCTTCTGGTAGTCGGACTTGGTCCCCCAGTGCTCGGGCCCCCACCAGCGCCAGAACGGGCAGCTACATGAAACTCGGAGGTTGAGCTTCGGAAAGTTCGACGCGCTCCCGTGCTTGAACGCTTGGACACGCACGGCGTGCTCCCCGACGCGCCAGTGCCAGATCCAGTTCTTCGTGTCGGTCCGCGCGAGTTTCGGGGTGTACTCCTTGGACCTTTCCTTGATCTTGCGGTCGCACCGGCGAAGAATCTCCCCGACGGTGAACGCCACGCGCTCGTGGCCCCCCTCGGGGCCGAAGGCCGAACGCGCGCCGACGCCGAACCCGGGGCGCACGAGTTGGCGGATGAAGCTGGCCGTCGCCTGCTTCACGTCGAAGTTGTTGTTGAGGAGGTAGCGATCTTGGCGCCCGTCGGGGATCGCCTGCGTGTTGTTGACCGCGTCGGAGTACCACTCCATCGGGAGGACTTTCCCGGACCCGTCCGTCGGGTTGTTCGTCGTCGGGATGTCGATAGCGCCAGCGGCCGGGGGTTGATGTTGCGTGTAGAGCCCCGGTTGGTGCTTCTCGAAAACGTCGGGCGTCCGTAAAGACTCGCCTTTTTGATCGGTCGGGTCCTTGCGGGGGGTCCCCATCCCGCGGCTCTGACCGGGCCCGAAGTTCTGATCGAGCTGCTCGGGCGCCTGGGTCTTCTTGACCGTCGTGTCCCAGTCCATGTTGGTGCCCACGGTCGTGTCGAGCCCGAGGAGCTCCATCATGTCGGCCAACAATTCGAGGCCGGCCTGGAAATCTTGGGACGATCTTTTGCCCTTATTGATCGGCTTGTTGAGTTTGTTCTCCTCGCGCCACGCCTTCGTTTTCTGGGCAGGGGTCCTGCCGTCAATGCCTTTGCGTTCGTAGCGTTTCGGGTAATCGCGCCGGTACTGCAGCTTCTTTTTCGTCGCGGGCTGCCGTTTCTCGATTTTGTATTGCTTCTTCTCTTGGCGTTTCTTGGGTTGCTTGTTGCGCCGGTACCACCGCAGGGGCGCCATCTTCCCGGGACCCCCGAGGTTGTGCTGACGCTGGGACGGGAACGGCCCCTTGTTCGTGGTGCCCGCGCCCTGGACCTCCAGCTGGTCATCGATCGGGTCTTCCTCGTAGATGTCGTCGTACTCGTCGTCGGCGCCCGCGAGCGTCTCGTTGCGGCGCGTCGGCATGTTGTAGTCGTACTTGGTCGGATGCCCATACTCGGCCCCAGGCTCATCGAGCGTCCGGTACGGGATGTGCCGCGGCTTGTTGTAGGTGGTCGGGCCGATTCTCTTCTCGCGCTTCTTGTCGTGGTTCGACGGGAGCGGGAGCGCCCTCTCCTTCTCGCGCGCCTCGCCGGGAGCCACGGGCCACATGGCGTCCATGTTCCCCTGCCCCCGGTCGAGGTTCGTGCTCTCCAGCTGGCTGGGCAGGATGCCCAGGGTCGACTTGTCGTCTACGACGGTCTTGTAGCCGGGCGTGTCCTGCCACAGGGGGCGGTACGCCTTCTTGATCCCGAAGTCGGGCACGCTACCCCCTCCCGACGTGACGACGGGCGACGCGACGCGCCATGTGCCGCTCCGCCACCCGGTGCGCCGTCTGCCGGAGCATGGGAACCCCGAACGCGCGCGCCCCCTCGACCGTCTCGTCCACGAGGTTGCGGCGCGAGAGGGGCAGCCGCTCCCGCAGGTGCTCCTCCCCCATGATGGCGAGCGCGTAACTCGTCTCGTCGAGTTGGGACTCCAGCTTCTCGAGACGCCTCGGGAAGTTCACGATGATGTCCCCGGCGACCTGGTAGAGATGCTCCTTCGCGGGAGACTTCTCCACGAGTTCCATCACCTTGTTGAGCAGCTGATGGACCCGGTGGGCCTCGATCCGCGCGGCGTTCACGCCGCCGGCGATGAGGGCCCATCCCGCTTGGCTGCCTGCTTTTCGTGAAAAGGCCATGGAGCACCCTCACAAGGGGAGAGCCCATCGGCCGAAAACCGAGACGGGGCTACTTGGCCTTCCCGCGTTTCTTGGCACCCTTCTTGGAGCGGTTCTTCAGCTCGACGGCGAGGGCCTTCTTGATCTCCTCCCGGGCCAACTCGGTCTCCACGGCCAGAATCCCCTTGAGGTACAGGGGATTCTCGATGTGCTTCATGGCGGCGGCGACGCGCTCGCTGACCTTCCGATCCTTGTTCCACTCGAAGTCGGGGACCATCATCTTCACGGCCGCGTAGGCCGGGTCCTGCTCAGGACGCCGGTGCACCTCCGGGGTGGGCGTCACCGCGGCGTCGGGCAGAAGGTCCGTGAGCTCCTCGCCGGACGCGGCCTCCTGCACGTCTCCCGTAGCGACGGCCGCGCCCTTCGGGGCGTTCGACACGGTGCCCACGACCTCATCGTCGCTCTCGTACTTCTGGACGCGCATCTGCTTGCCCTCCTGCGTCCGCTGGATCGCCGTGCTCGAGGTGTTCGAGTCGGTGGCCACGAAACTCTGTCTCGTGGGCGACAAGATGCGCCCCACGGCCACGCCGCCGTCGACCTCCGTCACGGGAGCCTTGCCTGCGGTCTTCTTGCGCCCACCCACTTGGGCCCCGTCGCCCATGTGGATGGACTCGGTATTGCCCGACTGCACCTTGGCGGACTCGTCCAGCCGGATGGGAGCCTGCCCCCCGCCCGACAAGGAGATCCGTCCCATGTCGCGCTGCTCGTCCACGACGATCACTCCAGATCCCCCGAAACGGGGGCGCGGCGCGGGGCTCTGGGCCGATGGCTTGGCCGGCGCCACGTTGAGAGGGATTTCCTCCTCGCGCTCGATGAGCGTCCTGCGCTTGTTCCCGATGTTGCCGACGACGGTGCCCACCTCCGTGGCCTCCTCGCGGATGATCGGCATGACCACGCGATCGTCCTCCGCATCGACGGGGAGGTTCCTCGCGGTGCGCCTCACGGTGCGGGGCGGCGCGGGGGCGGGCTCGTCATCATCGTCGTCCACCGCGTTCAGCATCGCCAAGATGGATGCCTCGACCTCCGCCTTCACGTCCTCATCATCCTCGACCTCGCGCTCCTCGGCCTCGCGCCCCTCCGTCCACTCGTCCATCTCCTCCTCGATCGCGGACAGGACGTCATCGAGGTCGTCGTCCCCGGTGGACGAGACTTCCGCCACCGCGGCGCGGCCAGCTTCCGTCTCCATCGGCACGTTGCGCACGGCGTTCTCGTTCGTGGCCTCGCGCCGCCTTTTGCGGTCCGCTACGGACATGACCTCGCGCTCCTCCGCCTGCGTCGTCTCAACCGACACCTTGACGGGACGCTCGTTGCCCCGGTGCTCCGTCGCGCGCACCTGGATGCCCGCGGCCTTGGGCCGGTAGCGCGTCACCTTGTCACCGACCAGGATGCACCACCCCCCGTTGATGGCGCTGCGCAGCTGCGGGACGTCGGTGAACTGACGGCCGTCCTTGAGCACGACGGTGTTGCCGTCGTACTCGAACTGCTCCCCCTTCGCGGGGACGTAGCCGCCAGCCCCCGTGTCGATGAAGCCGAAGGAGACGCCGTCGACGTTCACCTGATAGACACGGAATTCGTTGACCTGAAAATTGATCTCGGGCATTGGTTGGGATCCCGGTTAGTGAAAACCGCCAGGATCACCTTACCAGGCGTCGCCGTCCCCGGATCAGTGAACCGTCTCGCCGTTCTTCCGCAGAGGAGTGCCCTGGACGGCTTCCTCGGCCTCCTCGGCCGGGAATTCCTCCATAGCGTCGCTCAGAGTTTCCCGGATGATCGGAAGGAATTCCTGCCGCACGCGGACCCTGGAGACCACCGTGGCCTCCTTTTCGGCCGCCGAGTAGACCATGAAATCGAGGAAACAATCGGGGCCCACCTCCTCCACGACCCTGAACGCGTTGGCGAACTGGCCGAATTTCACGTCGTCAGCGACGTTGACCTTCGTGATGTGCGGAGCTTTTGCCATGCAAGGACTTTCAGTCAGGCACTGTACCGGGGGCCCCGGTGGGGCCGATCGTTCTCTCGGGAGGGACGTCGACCTCCACCTGATCCCACCCCATCTCCATCAGCTGCCGCAGGTAACGCCGCGGAATCCGAAAAATGAAGGTGTACCGGCCGTCCAAGAAGTGAGCGCCGGGCTCGTACGACGCCTCGGGACACTCCTCGAAAAGAATCGCTAGGTCATCGAACCGCTCGGCGACGTACTGCATGGCCACGGCCACGCACGACATCCCCGTGGGGGTGTCCGGCGCGTCGCGCAACTTCGACGTCACGTTTGGCACCGTAACGTGGCATGTGATGGTGTCCTGCGCTCCAGGGAAACGAAGGACTTTGGCCCCCGTGGCCATACTCAATGGGGCCCTCTATAGGGTTTTCACCGCCCTTCTTTGAGAAACACGTGAATTTCAAGTGAGTTACGGAACCATTCTGCCTCCATGCGCAGGTGGGAGAAACGTGCGTGCATCGCGGCCTCGTCCCGCATCTTGCCTGGGACCTCGCCGAGCAGCCTGAGCGGGTGCGCGTTGGCCGTCTGGAGTTCCGCGATTCTGCGTTCGACGTCCTGCGTCCAGCCGATCTTGATCGGACCGTCATCGCCGCTCTGCACGAAGTAGACGACCCCCTCACGCTCGAGCGGCTGCACGTACCCCTCCTCGTACCGCACCGGGAGCACCTTGGGGCGCCCGTGCACCACGAGGCACTGCCACAGTCCCGTCGTGAGGACGCCGTAGACGGGAGCAGCCTCTCCGGGGACGTACGCGTAGGAGACGGCGTCGTCCACGTGCTCGAGCCGCACGTAGTCCTCACGGAGACAGCCGCGCTCGTGGGAGTCCAGAAGCCGCACCCAGTGGGTGGGCTCGAAGCCATCCAATTCCACGTAAGGATAGAGACGGCGCAGGTCGGACCGCGACACGATCTGAGGTCGGCCCACGACGCACGCTACCGACTGTCGAGCATCCAGATCTCGACGGCCTTGTCGATCGCGTAGTCGTGCGGCATCGTGGCGAGCTCGTAGCTCTCGTAGAGGGACTCCGCGCGCGGCTTCATCATCTTGCGGATCTCCTCCTCGGGAACACCGAAAAGCCGTTTCACGCGATAGCTCTCGCGGTACGCCTGCACCTCCAGAGCCCACCGTCCTTCCGCCGTGACGTACATGAGCCCCATCAGCAGCGGCGTGTGCTTGTCGTACTCGCGGACGTGCACGATCTCGTGCCAGAGGATCTCGGCTTTCGTGGGCTCCGACATCTCGTCCCAGGTCGCGGCCACGTAGATCTTCGTGGGAAACGTCGTCGTGAACTTCTGCCACTGCTCGATGCCCTCGGCCTTCGGCAGGATCGTGATGCCGTTGTCCTCGATCTCCTGCATCGCCAAGAGGTAGGCCTCGTGCGGATCGGACGGGATGACCCCGTTGGCGGCCATCTCGGACGTCTCGCGCGCGAGGTCCTCGTAGTAGGAATCGGAGGGGACGCCATCCTCGTACTGCGGCGGCGCGTGCACCTTCACCGCCAACCCCGGACACCCGGCGAGCAGCAGGAACGAACAGGCAACAGCTGAAACGAGTATGGTCCTCATGGCGTCTCCACCTTGCGGGCGCCTATAGGGAGACCATCAAAATGTGGTGGGTCTACGTCATCCAGAGCGAGCAACGGAGATTCACGAAAGCCGGGCGCGAAGCCCCGGGCTTCCACTACGTGGGCTCCACGACGGACCCCGCACGGCGGCTCCGACAGCACCAGGGAGAGATCAAAGGAGGCAGCAAGTACACGGCCCAGCACCGACCGTGGTCACCACGTGCACTCTACGGACCGTACGCGGACAGGTCGGAGGCGTTCAAGGCCGAGATGGCGCTCAAGCGGGGGAAACGCGGGCCGGCCCGGTGCAAATGGAGCCCCGACGACCACCCCCTGTGCAGGGGCGACGGCGCCGGGCATCCCTGGGTCTCCGACCCGACGTGGCGCGCCGGCTAGGCGACTTCCTTGAGCCAGATCTTCTCGGTCTCGCGCTTGTACTGACCCGAGTCGAGCGCCTGGAGTTTGTAGTCGGACCGCATCGAGGTGATCTTGGCGCCCACCCACTTGCGGATCGCCGTGTCGCTCGCGCCCTTCCCGATCGCCTTCATGGCGCGGATGCTCTCGCGGTAGGCGGGCGCCTCCATGCGCCAGCGTCCTTCGGCCGACTTGTAAGTCCACGCGAACTTCGTGAACCCCCAGGCCTTGCGTTGCCGAGTGTGCACCAACTCGTGCCACAGGATCTTGGCCTTGGACTCCAACGAGTACTCGTCCCAGTTGCCAGCGAGCCAGATGGTCTTGCTGAGGGTCGTCGTGAAATCCATCCCGCTCTGGATGAGGCCCGGCTTCTTCTTGAGCCGGTAGCCGGCCTCCTTGAGCAGGGCGACCGCCTTGTCGTACGCCTCCTGCGGGTCGTTGGGGATCTTCCCCTTGTACAGGTACGCAGTGGAGGCACCGGCCTTGAGATCGCTCGAGCTGAGCTTTCGGTTCTTCTGCCAAAATTTCCACGCCATGACGGGTCTCCATTCAGGGGGGATGATTTTGCCCGAGCCAGATGGCGTAGGCGCCCACAAGATCTTTGTAGGGGTCGCTCATCACGCCGGCGTCGGGGACCGAAGCGGCGAACTTCAAGGCCGCGTCCAAGTCCATCCCCATGTAGCGCATGGCGTAAGCCGCCGCGACCGCGCCCGTGCGGTCGGTGCCGTTCATGCAGTGGAAATAGACGAACAGGCCGTCGCCCTGTCGCAGGATGCCCAGGTACTCGATCAGGCCGATGAAGTTGTAACTCTGCTTCTCGGGGCCCAGCACGATCCCGTCGTGGCCACCCTCGATCTGCCACCAGCACAGGTGCCCCGGCGCCGTGCCGTGGCGCAGCTTCACGCCGTCGCCCAGGAGGCGCGCGGGGTTCCACTTCGGCTGGTTGAACTGCGGAGGGATGTTCGGGGCCCCGGGGAAAGCCACGACCGGCACGCCGTAGGCGTTGAGCTCGACGAGCCACTGGTCGCGCTCGCCCCCCTCGATGTTGTCGATCAGGCTGACGTCGACCAGCGCGCAGCCGGGGTCGAGGTCGAGCGCCATCGCCAGCTCGTGGTAGGCGAATTCGCCGTTCTTGTTGATGGGGATGTTCCCGCGCCACACGGGCGTGTGGTCGCACATCTCGACGAGAGAACAGCGCGACGGGTCGAAGACGGCCATGCTACAGCCTCAGGAACATCCCCGTCTGCCGCTCGAACACGTCGACGATTTGGTCGGGCCGCACGCCGTCGTACACCCGGAGGGGGCGCTCCCCCTTCGCGGTCTTGAGCAGGAAGGTCACCTTGTAGGCCCCTCCAGCCGCCGCCTCGACGGCGACCTTGTTGCCCCGGATCGCGCGCCGGTTGGACCACTCAAACGAAAGGCCGTCCCCCCGCGCCTCCACCTTGCGGGCGCCGAGCATGGCGCCGAGCCGGGCGCGGCCTCCCATCTGGCCGAGGATCGTTTCGCCCGCGACCTTGTCGTGGAACCGGTTGAGACCGAGTTGGATCACCGCGAACCCCGGCGTGTTCGGGCCGTCCCAGTAGAGGACCCCCTGCGGAGGCCCCTTGTCCACCAAGACCCCTTCGCCGCCGTTCGGCGTCTGGATGGTCACGCCATGGATCACCTCGTCGTAGTCGGTCTGGACGAGCCGGCGGACGCGGACGGCCGGCTCGGGACGGTCCCCAGGCCTGTACGCGATGTCCACCTGGTCGCCGGCGCGCAGGATCCGGAGCATCTCGACCTGGGAGAACTGGTCGATGGCGATGTCGCGGACCCCGGCGTTTTTCACGATCTCCAGCATCAGGGCGGAGCGGAACTCGGGGTCCTTCTTGGCCAGGTCCGCCACGGCGGTCGTGGCTTTCTTGTGGTGCTCGGTCATGTGGGCTCCGGGGGCAACTCTCGTCAGAGGGAAGCCCATAGACCGAAAACCGCTCAGCTTTTGAACGTCAAGAGGGGTCTCAGGCGCATCACCGGGCTCGCCAATCCCTGTTCGGCCTGGATTTTCACGATCGGGTCGATGTCCTTGTAGGCCGCCGGGGCCTCCTCCCACAGGCGCTCCTCGCGGAGTGTCACGCACTCGACCCCCTCCAGGCCCATGTCGAAGTCGGGGCGCCCCTTCCGGGTCATCTCGAACCGTGTCCGGGCGCGGCCGGCCCCGTGCGAGGCCGAGTTCAGGAACCGACGGCTCCCGAGCCCCCGCATCACGTAGGACGAGGTCCCCATCGACCCCGGGATCAGGACGGGCTGTCCCTCGAAAGCCGGGGTCGCTCCCTTGCGGTGGACGAACCTCTCCCCCTCCTGGGTCACGATGTTGTGCGACACGTCGTAGAAGCACGAGGCCCCCACGTCCCCGTGGACTTGACGGAACCGGTCGCGCACCATCGCCGCCAACACCACCCGGTTCACGGCGGCGAAGTTGGCCGCGCACCCCATCGCGCCCATGTACTCCTGGGCGTCGTCGCCGTGGAGCGCGAACACCTCGGGCCACTTGTGTCCCTTCGGCCACCGCTCTTTGGCGATCTCGGCCCACTGAGTGCCGATGCCTTTGCCGATGCCTCTCGAGCCCGTGTGGATCATGAAAGCGAGTTGCCCCACCTTCATGTTCGGCCACCAGGCCGCCAGCGTCCCGTAGTCCAAGATCTCCTCGACCACTTGGATCTCGACGAAATGGTTGCCGCCCCCGACCGTGCCGAGGTCCGGGTCCCTGACGACGTCCCGATCCTTGGAGAGGCGCCCCTCGACCCACTTGGTGTCGGCGCGGAACGATCCCCGGTGCCACGTGAAGGACTTCGCCTCGATCGCCATCAGGCCCAGGTGGGCGCGGGCCATCAGGCCCATCGGGTTCTTGGCGAGCTCCTCCTCCCAACCGTAGGCGCCGTCCCGGTAGATCGCGCGGAGGGTCGATGTGGTCATCGGCAGGTCACGGGTTCCCAGCAGCAGGTCCCCTCGCAGGAGAGCCACGAGCTCCTTCTTGCGCGACAAGAATTGGTCGACCGTCACGTCGATCAGGTCCAGCCGCATCCCGCAGTTGATGTCCGTGCCGATGGCCTGCGGGATGACCATGTTGGCCGTCTCCACGACGCAGCCCACGGGCACGAGGTGCCCGGGGTGGAAGTCAGGGGTGGCACAGGCGCCGCAGACGTGGCCGCCCTCCGGGTGGCTCGCGGAGGCGAACATGGCGAGCTGCTTGACCGCCTTCGTCTCCAGGGGGAACCCTTCGGGCAAAAGGATCTCGGCCGCCGGGCCATCGTGGGAGGCACGCCGGATCTTGTAGATGGGACCGTCTTGTGTGATCTCGACACCCTCCCGCAGGAGGGCCCGAGCGAGTCGTTTGAATTGCATGCTGAGCTCCGCGACGCCCCTCAACCGCGTGGGAGGGCCGTCAGAAAGAGGTTTGGAAGTTCAGCAGCCGCGGCACCAGAGGTACGCGGTCGGGGGGACCTTACCCGCCCCAGGGGCGTCGCGCAAGGGCAGCCGCGCCCTTACCCGCGCGGGGGCACGACTTCCCAGTCGTTGCCGAACAGCATGTCCATGAACACCGGCATCCCCGTGAAGCTGGAGATGCCTTCCTCGTAGTACCGGCCGAATTGCTCGACCATCCCATGCGGCAACTCGCAGCCCGCCCCGTCCTTCCAGCAACGCTGGCGGACGCGGCGACCGGCCACGATCATCTCGCGGGCCCAGCCAGTCGTCCCCTCGGGGTACTTCGGCGGCGACGGGGCCGCCCCCGCGGGCGCGGACGCCCCCGCGATGCTGATGGCGCCTGCCCCCGCTGCGCCGAGGCCGAGGTAGCGGAGGAAGTTGCGTCGGTTCTCTTTAGCCATCGCCCGACATCCTACCGCAGGTCCGGCGTCGGCATGACGAACTTCCCGATCCCGGCGTAGCCCCGCTCTTCGGGCCACAGGAGGTACTCCTTCGGGACGTGGTCCGTGTACCAGACGTCGTTGCCGGTCCGGCGGAACTCGTGGCCGTCCGCGTGCATGTCGAGGGCCCGTACCTTGATGATCACGGGCTTCCCGCGACGGGACCCGACCTTCGTGGCCGTTTCGTAGTCGGGGGACAAGTGGACCGCATGGCGGCTCATCTTGAGCAGCCCAGCTGAGCGGATCGCCACGACGAACTTCTCCGGCGTCCCGTGGTACAGGCACTCGGGGGGCTCGCACGGGTCATCCCCCAAATCGACTTGCACGCTGTGACCCTGCCGGGCCCGGATGCGCAAGCCGTCGTCGCTGAACTCGAACCGCTTCTTGTCGTTCGTGTCCACGACCTGCTGGAGGATCTCGCGGGTGAGCCCCCCGGCGCGCCCGCGAGTCTTCGCCTGCCGGAGCAGCGCCGCAACCTCCGTCCACCCGGCCTCGTCCAACTCGATGCCGATCTTGCCGGGGTCGTGCCTGAGCACCAAGCTCAGGAACTTCGATGATCTCTTCAAATTCGCTTCCATTTTCAATCTCGCTTTTAGGGTGGCCTAACCCATATTTAGGGTAAGATCAACCCTAATCGAAACGAGAGGGGCTGCTCGGCTACTGCAAGGAGTTCGCGCGCTCGGATCCGCGAAGGCTCCGAGCCAGTTCCCGATTGGAAAAGCCGTCCTCGCCGGTGACCTCTCGTTCGATTTTCACGAACGGAGGAAGGGGGATCTCGGCCTCCAGATCCTCGACCTCCAACTCCAGCACGCAGAGGGGGGCCCCCTCGGCATGCGGGCCGCGGCGCCAGTCGACGTAGGTGTCGAGCTCGAAGTAGTGGCCCTCCCACACGAAACACGTCCGCTTCTTCCGGATGGTCGCGCAGTCGTCGTCTCGACGCCCCAGCGCCATCAGGTGCTCGGCCGGGGTGATCATGCGGTCGAACTCGGCCGCGGAACCCGGGCCCTTCCTGCGCTTGATCGTGTGCGTGTAGACGAAGCTGGTGCCCTGCCCGCGCCTGCGCACGCGCTCCTCCTCGTCCCCTTCCCCCGGCAGCAGGTAGACCTGCTCGATGTCGACGGTCACGTGCGGGACCGGGATGTCCTCGACGGAAGCCACGAGGAATTTGCGCTCGTCCTCCATCGGCTCGGGCACCCCGACGACGCGGCAAATGGCCGCCATCGCGTCCCGGATTTTGTCCTCGAAGTCGGAGCGGTTGTCGATGACGCGCAGGTGGGGGTGTCCCACCCAGGCGGCCTGCGTCTTGCCGTCCAACTCGCGCGCCTGCTCCGGCGTCTCCGTGCGGGCGGTGTTGTTGGCGAGCGTGTAGAACTCCTCGGCCCCGATGGCCGCGGTGACGAGGTGGATCACGGCGTCGTACCGCTGGTCCCTCAGCTGGACCTCGGTCGACCCCATGTTGTCGAGGATGGTCTGCCACATCTCGGGCGTCACGTACGCCTTCGTGTCCATCATCCCGCGGTCGCACAGGAACACGGTCTTGGGGTTCGCGTAGACGGAGGCGATCTTCCGGAAGGAGTCCTCGGTGGCCATCACGGTCGAGAGCAGGACGGTCTCCAGATCCACGACCTGCGCCTGGGTCACGTCCGCCAAGGAGAAGCCGCCTTGGAACAGCATGGTCGGTGTCTCGGGCACCGTGAACACGCGGAACCCCAGGCTCTCGAGCCGCTCCGCGATGCGGGCCATGGCGGTCGTCTTGCCCCCGCAAGGGCCTCCAGTCAGGACGATTCGGTGGTGGGTCATGGCGCCGGACTCTCCCGGCGTTCTACCCCCTTTTCCAGGGGTCACGGACGGCTCGTACGCCCCAGGGGGATCACGGCCTCCCCGTCCTCGTGCAGGAGCCTTTCCATCTCGTCCCACGAGATGCGCGCGTCCCCGCCCTTCCCCCAGGCTGATCCCCAGGAGTTGTGGAGAACGAAGTACCGCTCTTTCACGTTGACCGCCTTGCAGAGGATCGCGTGGCCCCCGACCGGGTCCCCGGAGACGTGCAGGTACCCGCAGCTGTGCGGGTCGAACATCGACTCGTACCAGGCGAGGCCCAGGACCGCGGGCCCCTTGTAGCCGACCGCCATGACGAGGTCGTCCAGGCCGAATGCCCACCGGTACTCCTTGATGTACCCGAGCTGCTGGAGCACCTGGATGCCCGAGATGACAGCGGTGCCCTCGTACTGCGGCTTCGCCCCCGGGTAGCTGCCGCCGCCCCACGGGTCGATTTTCTGCGCCTCCCAGTAGATCTTCTCCCGGGCAAATTTCTCGGCCACGCCGGTCACGACGCCGGGCCGCGCGATGAGCTCGTGCGTGCAGGAGAAACCCACGCATGCTCCTTCGGACCCTTGGTTGAGGTGCTTCCCGCAGGACCAGCTGTAGCCCCGGGCCTTCTTCGCTGAGATCGTCTTGCGAATCGGGTATTTCCGGGAGCGGTCATCGAAATGGACGAGCCGGGCGAGGCGCTTGTCGGAGACCGTGGAACCGTCGCGGAGTTTGGCCATGACCCGGGAATTCTATAGAGCCGATAGCGCGCCCTACTCCTCGGGCTCCATCGTGACCATCAACGGGTGCTGGGCCCGGCGGGCGTACATCTGGGCTTGGACCACCTTCGTCTCGGCGATCTCGTGCGTGTAGATGCCGGCGACCGCGACACCTTTCTGATGGACCTCAAGCATGATCCTCGTCGCGTCCTCCGCAGTTTTGCGGAAAACGTATTGGACGAGCACGATGACGAAATCCATGGGGGTGTAGTCGTCGTTGAGGATGACCACGCGGTACATCGGGGGCTTCTGGGTGCGTTGCTCGTCGCGCTCCTTGACCCCGACGCCAACATCGGCCGGGCGCTCTTCGTCGTCGCGTCGTTCTTCCCCCATGCCTCGTTATACCTCAGACGATAGATGCTCTACCGGCTGACCTGAGCCATGCGGCGCGACGCGAGCCATGCGGCGCGACGCGAGCACCTTGTCGAAAAAGGTCGGATCGCGCACCCATGACGCGTACTCGTCGCGGGTCATGCCGAGGAACTCGTGGAGCGAACCCCACCCGTCCCCCTCGTGCCACATCTGGACCCAGACGTCGATGGGGTCCGTGTGGGTCGCGCTCTCGAGGCGGTAATCGACGTAGGTCCTCATGTCGGTTTGCCATTCTTGAAGGTCACGTTGCCATGCTCGTCCACGGTCGTCGTGATGCCGGTGGGGGAGGACAGGCTCCCCTTGCCGCAGCCGGGCGTCGGGCAGAAATAGTTGCCCGTCTCCACGTCGCGTTCAAGGTCCGCGCCGCAGCCGATGCAGCCCATCGTGACGTCCCCGAAACCGCTCTTGATGTCGAAGCTACCCACCGGTAAGCCTCCTCGCGACGGACGCGTTGGCCCAGAAACGAGTCTCCTCCAAGTGCGTCAGGGCGAGCGCCTGCTCCCGGGACTCGGGGCAGGTTTCCACGATGAGGTCGGCCAGTTCCCGGACCTTCGCCCCGATCTTCGTGTACCGCTCGGGCTGGTCCCCCGTGGGCGGATGGTAGGTGAACCGGGTGTCGAGCTCGTCCTTGGTGATCGGCATGCGACCACCCTACCGATGGTCACTCCCGCAAGACCCACCGGTAGACGGGGACCTGCCGCATCTGCGGGCTCGGCTCCCGGGGACCCTCCTGCTTGAAATCCCAACGGCAGAAATGGGTCTTACGGCCCTCAGAGAGCCGGATGAAGCACTTGGAGCACCGGGGTCCGGCGCCCAGGGCGTTCCACCACGCCGTCTTCGGGTCGGTGCGGCCCTCGGCCGCCGCGATCTCGTCGACGTGGCGCACCTGCATGGGCACCAGGCGGTGCCCCACAACCACCCGCTCGTAGCGGGGATCGTTCTTCTTGCGGGGCTTGGGGTTGGGGTTCTGACTGTGGTTGGGGTTGGACTTGCTCATCGTCGTAAACCGAGAAGGTTTACGAGTACGGCGGAGCCCTACCTCTCAAGCCAAGTTGTCGTGCTTTGAGCACCGGCGGCCAAAGTAGACGAGGTATCACGGAGTGTCAAGACCCGAACAGGTCCAGCACCGAAGGCTGATTCTCCCCGAGGCGTTCCCGGATCTCGTCCTCGGTCTGGAGGGTCCCGTCCCCCATGATGTGGACCACCTCGACGCCGGCCTTCACCAAGTCGGCGCCCACGAGTCTCCGACGGTGACACAGGGTCGGATCAGCCTCGCTGCACATGATCGCCATCGGCCCCAACATTTTCACGTTGACGGCCCGGAGGAGCCCCGCGAACTCTGTGCGGTACAACGGCGTCTCGCGGATCTTGTCGTAATCGATCTTCCCGTCCGGGCCCCGTAGTTCGGGGTCATCGGGCATGCCGCCAAGGGAGTGCCCCGAGAACACGTAGGGGCGCCCGGTCTGCCGGAGGCTCTCGCACACGTCCTCCCGGTTGAACTGAGGGTTGTACCGGCTGTACGGCTTGCTCCGGACGTCCACGACCACGAGGACGCCGTGACGGGCGACGCGGTCGAGGAGGTCCTCGACCGGCTTGTTGCTGTGCCCGATGGTGTAGATCCGCATCAGCCGTTCAACAGGTCCGCGATGTCGGGGCCCTCGGCCACCTTGGGTTTCTCACGCCACGTCCACGACTTGCGGGCCTCGGGGGGCAGCTGACCGTGCCTCTCCTCGTAGGCCGTCAGGAACCGGCGCGCGCCCTCGTTGACGTACCCCCCGCCAGTGATCTCCCCGAAATCGGGCAGGTACCGGCGGCAGATCTCGTCCATCGCCTCGTCCCGGGCGACCTTCGCCAAGATCGACGCCGCCGACACGCAGATGTGACGGACGTCGGCCTTGTTCTCGGCCACGAGGTTCGGCCAGCGGGCCGAGAGGCGCCCGAAGATGGGCTCGCCGTCGCAGATGATGCGATCCCCCGGCGTCGCCCCGATCTCGTCGAGGAGCCGCAGCGCCCCCTCCCGCTCGAGGTCGTCCAGGCGCCCATGGCTCACGTAGCGGTCGATCTCCTCCGGGGGGAACGACACCATCGCGTGGAGGCACCGGACCTGCACGGCCGGGCGAACGGCCAGCCGGGCCTTCTTGGCCTTCTTGCCACTCCCGTACTTCTTGCTGTCTTGGACGCCGAGCCCGCGCAACTCGGCCTCCTGCTCGATGGTGATGGCCACCGCGGCCATCACCATCGGCCCCAGGACGGGACCTCGGCCTGCCTCGTCGATGCCTATGAGTCTCATCTCGACCCTTATACCCGGTAGGGTGGCATGGGATGGCGAAGAGCAAATTGCCGAAGTGGGGGAGCCCCAAGAAGAAGAAACGGGGGCACGAGTGGCCCAAGCCGGAGACCACGGTGGAGCCGGAGGCCGTGTTCGTGGTGGGGGCGATGCTGTCCGTCATCAACGTCGACACGCGGAACCGCGAGGAGGTCGAGGTGCTGCTCGGCGCGGCGGCCGGCGAGCTCCTCGACCAGTCCGGGAGCCTCCCGGTCCAGTGGTACCGGATGGTCGTCCCGGCCAACAACATGGTCGTGCGCATGTTCTTCGCGCAGAAACGCGTCAACCGCACCGGCGAGTACCGCAACCCGCAGTTCCAAGTCGACGTCGTGCTCGACGGCGACCTCGTCGGGCACGACCCCAACCCCGACGACGTGTCGCGCCCCATCAAGTTCATCAAGGGGCGCCTGCTGTTCCTGGACGAGGCGATGTCGGAGACGATGGACCAGCCGACCGCGGGCATGGCCCGCTGCGTCACGAAGGTCGAGCTCCCGAGCCAGCTGGCCGAGGACCACACGCACCCGGTCGGCTCGGAGGCCGTAGTCGTCTCGACCACGACGGACGACGACACGTTCTTGATCGAGATCCAGGCCGACGGCTTCCAAGAGTGCCTGGAGGTCCCGCGCTCCGCGATCGAGTTCGGGGTGGACGCCCAGACGACCGGCGCGCCGAACTAGCCGGTGTCCTGGACGCGCAGGATCGACGGCTTGTAGCCCAGGCGCTCGGCCGTTTCCATCTGCGTCTTCTTCCGCAGCTGGTAGCCGGCGAGGTATCCAGCCTCGTACTCGGCAGCGATCTCCGGGTCCTCGTGGGCCGTAAATTTGGGGTCCCTGGCGGTGCCCACCACGCCGTGCTTCCACCCGCGCATGTAACACTGGAACAACTCGCCAGGCCTGCGGTTCTCGTTAGGGTCGTACACCATGCAACCACCCTACCGCACGGCACGATTCAGTAGGAGCCCATCGAACTGCCGACCGCCACGAGCCCCTCCAGGGCCTCGAGGTTCCGGTGGTCGTCGCACAGGTCGTACGTGCGGTGGTCCACCATGGCCGCGGTCTGCGTCCAGTTCTCGCAGCCCTCGACCTGACACCGCTGCTGCGTGTTCCGGGTGGTGCCGAACTCCAGGTTGACGTGGTTGTCGAGGAGGTACCGCTTGTAGCACTCGCGCGCTTCCTCGGCGGTCTCGTGACCGTCATCGTGGTAGCGGTCCTGGTGATCCCGCCTCTCCTCCTGCGACGCGTGGGCCATCTTGCCCATGTCGTCACCGAGCCGGTGCACGAGTTCCTCCTCGGTGCCCTCGGTCCAGCCGCGACAGTAGCCGATCGGCGTCACGTGCCCGTCGTTCCTGCGGGTGTAGTCCCACCGTTTGTCCGTCTGTCGTTGAAGTGCCTCGTAGTAGTTCATCGTTCCTTGATCCTTCCACCCTCCCGGTCGTCGCGCCATAGCGAGACCGTCGCCGGGTAGTCGTCGAATTGTGGCACACGATCCAGTGGCTCGGGGTGGCATCAGGGTGGCAAAAACGTGGCCGCGTCCCGCGCCCGGGCGATCTTCGCCCGGTCACGCGATCGTGGCCGGGGAGGGCGCACCCAACTCCCGGATGACCTTCGCCACGGTCGAGCTCGTCCTGACCGACGAGAGGCTCCAGTAGATCACCGTGTCGACGCCCTCGATGGCCTCGGCCCCGGCGAAGGCCGAGCGCATGGCGCTCTCGACCGTGTGCCCGGCGATGCCGTCCTGACGGTAGGCAGCGAGACCGATCGCCATCTTCTTGTCCGTCCCGAACACCTTGTTCCAGCGGCGCACGAGCCTGGGGACGACGGTGGTCGGGGAGATGCCGCTCGTGTTCGTCGAGTAGCACTGCGGCACGACGTAGTCGCAGACCTCGTAGAGCGGCCCGAACTTCTCGACGGGCGTGTACCCGATACCGTTCACCCCCATCCGGCAGTTCAGCTGCTCAAACGCGTCCGCGATGCGTTTCGCCGCCTTCCCGTGGTCCATCGGTTTCTGGGCCAGCGTCCAGGGCTCCTCCGCGTCCCACTGGAGCGAGCTGACGCCGAGCTCGTTGCACAGGGGGACCAGCGCCTCCGCGGCCTGGTCGATGTACTTCTCGTGGGGCATCACCCACGACATGAAGTGCACGTCGAGGTTGTTCGCCTTCGCCAGTTCAACGAGACCCCGGATCTTCGAGACTTGGAACATGTCGAAATCCCTCGCGGCCCGGGCGCCCGAGTGGTCGTTCACGATCACGTCGAGGCGCCGGATGTTGTTCGCCACGCACAGCTGCACGTCCCGCACCGGGTTGTTGAGCGACGCGCGGCCCGTCCACATGCCGATCGTCATCCGGCCCGGCTCCTCGATCTCCGGCTCAGGGGCCGGCTCGGTCACCTCGATGCCCGGCGGCAGGATCGAAACCGGGGGCTCCACGGTCTCCTTCTCGGGAGGCTGGATCTCGGTCACCTCCGCCCCGATCGGCCGCGGGGCCTCCTCGGCCCCCGCCTTCTCGCGAAACAGGTTGAGGATCAGGTCGATGATCTTGCGCAGCATGGGGGCCTCCCAGAGGAGGCCCCCATAATCCGATCACCGCGGAGCGGCAGCGAACCGCACCGTCTGGCCCTCGGAGTCGATGGCCAGGATCACGTCCGGGGGGATCCCCCGATCGGTCAGGATTGTTGCGCCCCACAAATCCGCGTGCCCTGGCGCCCGCTCGGGGGGAACATCAAGCACGTCGCGTCCGAACTTGCGAATCGGAGCGTAGGTGAGCGCGTTCATCAACAGCCACCGCGGCTTGAACCCGTCCCCCTCGAGTAAGTCGAACATCTGGCTCATGCCGATGGGGGTGAGTGGGACCGGAGGAGCGCGGGGGATCAGATCGCTCCCCGTCACGATGGCCCTCGTCAGCATGGGGGCGATCTGCGGGTACTCACGCCACCGGATCCAGTTGCCGGACGACATCACTCCGCCTCCTTGAACTTCATCGACACGAGGTGCCGGGGCTCGATGATGCCCGCGTCGGCCAGGTCGCTGACGAGCTCCGGGTACCGCTCAGGATGCTTGAGCCACATGCGCCCCGTGAGCACCCCCTCCTTCTCGTCGTACGTGCTCGTGAATTCCATCCCGATGTCGCTTTCCGGCGGCGCGAGCACCCCCTCCCTCTCGAGTTTCTCGACCGCGGCCCGGAGGCGCTCGGTCAGGATTTCCTGGATCCGCTGCTGCACGCCGAGCGTGTTCTCCTTCCCGGCGAACTCGTGGAGCGTGGTCAGGATCTCATCGCGCATGTGCTCCACGACGAACCGCTGGAGCACCGCCGCCGGCTTCTCCTGCTCCCAGAACGTAACCGCGTCGGGGTCGTCCACGTCGTACTCAGCGAGCCTCGCGGCCTGCACGGCGTCCTCCCGGAACTTGTACGGGCCCACGGACCCCTCCTCGGGGTACTCGGAGTCGTGGAAATACCAACCCTTGTTGAACGGGATCTCGATCTCCAAGGCTTTGGGCATCACCCGCTTGGAGCCCCACATCTCGGGGCGCCCCGGCGGCTCGCCCCAGATCTCGTCGCGCGTGGCGACGCGTTCCTCCTCCTCTCCTCCCGTCGCGGCCCACAGCTCGGGGTCGTGCAGGATGTTGAGGGGGTCCCCCACCATCTTCTGACGCTTGAGAATGGCGCGAACCTTGAGCAGCTTGCACTTCTCACACTCACCGCGTCCAGGCGTCTTGGTCTCGAACGTCTTGGTCGTGAACTCGCCACAAAGCGACGCGTGGACGCGCCCGTCCTCGGGACCGTCCTCGTAGACGTGGTACTCCATCGACCCCCCGGTGTCGTAAACCTTGTGCCAGCTGCGACGCACGGCCTCGCGGACCTCTTCGAGGGAATGCCTGCGCCGTTTTTTCCACCACGCGTCGTCCCAGAGGTTGCGGTCCGCGAGGGCCATGTACGGGTGCATGTAGGTGCCCTCGGGCGGCTCGGGCAGCGAGTTCTTGAGGACGTGTTGGACGAACTGGTGGGGGAGCCGCACGTTGTGGTGCTCGACGTAGTGGGCCAACCCTTCGGGCCAGACGTACACGCCGTCGGTCATGTCGGAGCGCCCGAGCGCCCCGTGGGAGAGCGCGGTCATGTTCGCCTCCTCCGACAACCGGGCCGCGCGCCTGCGGGCCACGAGCCGCTCCTCCGGGGACAAATTCTCGTCCGAAGTTCCCCGTCCCTCGAAAAACGCACGGCGCCCTCCCGTCGACAGCGAGCAGCCGAGCAGGCACAGCTGGTCCACCAGGGAGCGCAGGAGGGTGTGCCCGCGCCTCAGGTGCACGAGCACCTTGGCGCGGACGTCCGCGTCCCACGAGGCGTCCACCATGTCGAGGGGGTCGGGCCAGTCGAGGTGCCCCTCGTTGCGCCAGTAGCCGACGCGCTGGAGCCTCTGCGGCGCGCGGTCCTCCCCGCCGAGCGCGCGGCGGGCCTGCATGTACGTCTCCCCCGTCTCGGCCATGCGGGCGCGGACGGTCTTCTTGAATTTCTTGCTCTGCGTCATCTTCGATCCTCAGCCTCGATGACAGGTGTCGATCCCGCGCTCGACCCCATCATCTGACGAGGTTCGAAGATCCCTGTCCGAGGTTTGGCGGCCCCTTCGCCCCCGTCGCATCCTGTCCGCGGGGACAGGCTTTGGGGGTCGGGCGCAGACGGAACGCCCACGGAGATACTACCCGGGGCGCCCCGGGTCGTCTACTCGACCTGCGAGAGGGCCATCTGACCCCCGAGATTCTTGAAAAACTGGCAACGCCCGGTGTCGGGCGCGACGGCGCCGGCCGGGGAGTTGTAGTGGCAGTGACCGCAGGCGAAATGGAACTGCGACTCCCGGCCGTCCATCAGGTCCGTGGTGCCCGGATGCCACCCCGGGTTCCGGTAGCACGCCTCGATGACATGGCCGCACTCCAGCACGAAGTGAATCTGCGTGGTGTCGGGGAGATTGCGGACCTCAAGCGCGCGACGCTTGGGCCACTCCCGCCACTCGCTACGCCGGTTGCCCTTCGGCATCCTACGCTCAGGCGTCGACGGCGTAGAGTTCACCGAGGGTCACGCCGTGGAGTTTGTGCTTCTCGACCAGCACCCTCCCGCTGTCCCCGATGATGTCGCGCATGACGGTCAGGACCGACTCGCGCAGGCGTCGGTTAACCTCGGCCTGCATCGTCCTGTCCAATATCGGGTCAGCTGGATCGGGGGTCACCTTCGCGCGCCCCGAAGTGGACACCCGCGTCTTCCTCGACTTCTGAACACCGTTGGGCTTGCCGTTGGACTTGCCGTTGGGCTTGCGCGACGCCGAACCGAACTCTTTCTCGAGCGCCCTCAGGTCGTCCTCGGAGACCGTCGTGATCTCGCGCTTCTCGATGCGCTTGATCTTGGGCCTCGTCAGCCCCGTGCGGTCCGCCAGCTCGTACTGGCTCAGCCCCGCGGCTGTGCGTAGATCACGCATCTTCTTGGACAGTTTGGCGGTCAGGGGTACTCGTTCGGACATGGGGGCCTCCTGTCCCTTCTACCCCCTCCGATGGCCGGCCGAACCTGGACGCCCCGATCGCAGCCTGGACGCCACAGCGGCGCCTCAGGACTCCTGAGGCGGCTGATCCCAGAGAACGGCAAGAATCGGCTACGGGTCAGGAGCCCATTGGGCGTTGGCGTAGACAACCCCCTCGTCACCGTTGTCGAGCCGGCGCACCCGGTAGCTGACCACGGTGCTCACCAGAGCCGGCGCCATCCCCAGAGCCGGGGTCGGCACGGTCAAAGCCTTGACCACCTCGACACGGACCGGGACCTCGTGCCCCTCCTCATCGAGTTGGAAAACGGTGCCGACGTCACCGGGGCCCACGTGATGGTCGTGCATGGTCGGACGGTAGGCCACGACATACCCTACCGCCATCTCTCCGTTTTCGGCCTATAGTGCGCCCTCCATGAAGATGGGGGCCCACGACAAAAGCCAGCCGGAGCTCTGGCTGAAATTCCTCAAGGCCCGTTTCGGGGCCCAGGGGGGGCGCGCGCTCGTCAGGAACACGAACCCGGACTCGCGCGATTCCCATCCCCGGGTGGAGGTTTTCACGCTCCTGCAGACGGACGACCGGTTCCGCCGCGTGATGCTGACCGAGTACAAGCGGTGGCGGCAGGATCGGAAAAAAGAGGACGACGGCGGCGCCAAGAAGCAGCCGCGCCGGATGAAGAGCGACATCGACGTGCCCCAGGGGACCCTCGACATCCGCGACGTGATGAAGGACGCCGGCCACGAGCTCTACCTCGTCGGGGGCGCCGTGCGGGATCATCTCCTCGGCAAGAAGCCCAAGGACTTCGACCTCGCCACCGAGGCGCAGCCCGACGAGGTCATCAGGCTGCTCTCCCGGGACGGCCGGTTCAAGGTCGAGGAGGACCCGAAGGGCAAGCAGTTCGGCATCGTCCTCGTGCACGACAACGAGGGCATCGAGTACGAGATCGCCACGTTCCGCGAGGACGTGGGCGAGGGGCGACGTCCCGACGAGGTGAAGTTCACGACCATCGACGAGGACGTGACCCGGCGCGACCTGACCATCAACGCGCTGTTCTACGACCTCGACACCAACGAGATCGTGGACTACGTGGGCGGCATCGACGACCTCAAGAACGGGGTCATCAAGACGGTCGGGAAACCAGCTGACCGGTTCCGCGAGGACAAACTCCGCGTGATGCGGGTGCTCCGTTTCGCGGGGCGCCTGGGGGCCGAGATCGACGCCGAGACGGCGAAAGCGATCAAGGACGACCCCGACCTGCACGAGGTCTCCCCCGAGCGCATCCACGACGAGTTCACCCGGGGCATCGCGACCGCCAAGGACCCCAAGCACTACCTCAAGATGGTCGAGGACCTCGGCCTGTTCGACCAGGTGTTCCCGGACCTCGAGGTCGGCAAGCAATACCTCGACACGCCCGACTCCACCATGCAGATGGTGAGCCTCCTGCGCGACAACAAGCCCAAGGACATCCAGCGCGTGCTCCACCAGATGAAGTACGCGAAGGACGAGGTCAACAAACTCCTGTTCCTCCTCAAGATGCGCGAGTTGAGCCCCGAGGAGGCCGTCGAGCTCAAGAAGATCTACCGCAAGCTCCAGAACACCGAGGGCGTGCAGATGGGCGCCTCGGACGTCATGGAGGGCGCCAAGGCCCTCGGGAAACCGGCCGCCGACCACGCCAAGGCTTTCGTGAACTTCGCGGAGGCGCCCCCGGCCCTCACGGGCAAGGAGCTCATGGAGCGCGGCGTGAAGAAGGGACCCGAGATGGGGCTCGCCATCGCCCGCGCCGAGCGCGAGGCCTACGAGGCGATGCTCGGCAAATCCTAGGGGTTGCGGATCACGGCCGAGGCCCTGGCCCGCAAAACCTCGTCCGACTCCAACGTGGAGAACTGGACGTAGAAACCGAGCATCGGGAGCGGCAGCACGTAGAGGCGCCGCATCTTGCGGTCCCAGTACGCGCCGACCCACAGGTCGTACCACGCGAAGAGATGTTTCACGTGGAACGTCTCGCCCTCGCGACGCAGCCCAAGTTGGTCGCACAGGGTGTCGAGGTCCCGGCCGCGCGCCTGCGGCAGCCCGAAGCCCTCGACCATCATCTCGCGCGCGTCCATTTGTCGTCGCACTCCCCGCTCATCCGCAGCCCTAGTGCACCGGAGGAACGCCGCCCGACGAGCCGTCGTCGGGGTCGTCCGATTTGTCGCTCTTGCCGATCACCTGCCCGTGCACGTCCACGAGGCTGGACCGCCCCGAGCGGAAGTTCCCGAGGGCCTCGCTCGTGCCCGCGTACGCGCCACGGACGTTCCCCACGTCGTAGGAGGCCACGGCCGCGCCGGCCATGCCGCCAGCCATCGCCACCCCGTCCGCGAACCCCTCGGCGTTGGCCGCGAGGAACACGAACTTCCAGCCGAACTTGTCGGTGGCCCGGCCGATGGCGTCGCGCGCGTCCTGTGCCTTGTTCTCCCGCGACGCGTTCTCCTGCCCGTCGGTGATCACGATGACGGCGATCTTCCCTGGACGCTCGTCCTCGGGCTCCTTGAGGATCCGGGCCTCCATCGCCCCCAGCGACTTGACCACCGCGTCGTTGAGCGCGGTGCTCCCGCGCGGCACGAGGCGGCAGTCGTCCGCGCAGATCTCGCCCGAGCCCTTGGCCTCGAAAACCGTCTCCCACACGTCATCGAACTGGTAGAGGCTCACCCGGCACCGGCCCGGGAGCCCGTGCTGCTCGGTGATGGTGGTCCACAGGCCGCCCTCCATGTCGTCCTTGAGGGAGGCCATCGAGCCGCTGCGGTCGAGGACCACGGCAATCTCGGTCAGGTCGTTGCTGGGGGCGGTCACGTCTGTCATGGCGTTACTTATACCCGCCGAGTTTCACGTTCTGACGGGAGCGGCCCCCATCCTCACCTGCTTGGACCGCGCGAAGTCGAGGGCGTCCTGCCATCCCGCGTCGTCGGCCGGGAAACGGGCCCGGGACGGGGGCGCGACCTTGCGGTCGGGTTCGGCCGGGGGCTCCCGGAAGTGCGGGTCGATCCGCCTCCAGTAGATCACGGCCTCGACCGTCGTGTCGAGGAACACCATGACCTTCTTCGCGTCGAACGAACACTTGGTGCACGACGGGTACTGGACCCTCACGACGAGGTGCTTCCCCACCTGCTCGACCTCCAGCACCTCGAACTGGTCGGGGTCCGGCGTCCGGGCCAACAACTCCTTCTCGCGCTCCTCGGCCTTCTGCTTCGCATACGCCGCGTTCCGGCTGACCTCGCGAGCGCGCCCCTCAGGCGAGGATGAGCAATCGGGATCTCCTGGGGCATGGCGACAAGTCATCGTAAAACTCCTCCCCCCTTCTACCCGGCCGTATTTTCACGAAGCGCCCGCATGGCTTTCACCCTACCCGGCGCGTCCGGCCGCCCATTCTTTGATGAGTTTGAGGCCCCGCTTGTCCGCGTAGTCCGCCATCAGCTTGCCGTCGAGGTGGTCGTTCTCGTGCTGCACGGCCTGCGAGAACAGGTTGTTCCCCGTCGTGTCCATCGAGAATTCGACGCCGTGACGGTCGTGCGCCGTGACGTGGACCCACTCGGGACGCTTGGCGAAGATGAACACCCCCGGGAAACTCAGGCACCCCTCGCGCCGGCGCTCGACCTTCTCGGAGACCGCCTCGACCCTCGGGTTGACGAACACCCACGGGTCCCCCCCGGCGTCGCCGTTGACCGGGCGCGGGTCGATCACGAAGATGCGGACGCAGTTCCCCACCTGCGGCGCCGCGAGCCCCACGCCCCCCGAGGCGAACATCGTGTAGACCAAGTCGTCGATGAACCCTTGGAACAGGTGGAGTTGGTCAAGCTCGACGCGCTCACATTTCTGTACCAGGCGCGGGTCCGGGTACTCGAGGATCTTGAGCAAACTGCCCATCTGTCCCTTCTACGCCATCGCCCCCATCTGGTCCCAGACGCGCTTGGCCTCCTCGGCGTCCCCGCGCTGTTTGGCCTTCCAATAGCTGTTGGCGAGGTCACTCATCTCCTGATCCCTCCGGCGCTCCTCGTCGTCGCCCCTCTCCTTCTCGTCCTCCTCCAGCCGCATGGCGCGGCTCAGGAGCGCCTTGTACTTCTCGCGGTGCGCGGCCTTCTGCTCGTCCGTGTAGTCGGTCTCCTCCCAGTCCATCTCGCGCATCAGCCTGCCGGCCTGGGCCAAATCGTCACGGACCTCCCGCATCTCGTCGGAGCCGCCAAGATCGGGCTTCTCCACCCGAGGCTTACCGATTTCTTTCCCCTCAGGGTCGAGCCCCGCGCTGTCGAGGATGTCCTTGAACCGGCGCGGCGACATCCACCCCTCCTTCATCGCCCGGTCGTACTGCCCCGACTCGAGGGCTTCTCGCACGAAGTCCTGGTAGACGCGCTTGAAAGTCGAGCGTCCTTGATCGCTGAACCCCCCTGAGGTCTTGAACGGGAACGCCTTGCGCCAGATTTTGCTCAGGAACTTCCCGATGCCCTTCTTCTGGTGCTCTTCGGCGACCTGCACGAGCGTCGCTCCCCACTCGTCCGCGACGGAGCCGATCGGGGTGGCGCCGTCGTACGCGCGAACGGTCGTCCCGAACAGCGGGAGCCCACGGTCGAGCATCTCCTCCTCGCTGAGGTACGTGGCGAGGCCGGTCTCGGGATCGCGGACGATGTCGCCGTCCTCGTTCGTCTTCGTGTACTTGTTGCGATCGGTGCCCCGGTAGAAACTGACCGTCGTGTCCCCGAAATCTCGCTCGCCGATCTTGACGTCGCTCTCCTTGGGTTCGCCCATCCACGAGAGGCTCTCGACGGTCTGCGTCTTGATCTCGCCCGGCGCGTGGTACTTCTTGCCCGCCCCCTCCTGGACGCGGTCGTGGTACTCCCACAGCGGGATCGCCCAGGGGTTCTCCCGCTCGATCCTCTCGCGCGTCTCCTCCAGCTGCGCGGGGTCCTTGCGGCCGGAGTCCTGTTCCCGGCGGCGCCCCCTCCACCATTCGAGGTAGACCCGTCGCTGCTCCTTCTCGGGGAGGCTCTCGTACAGGACCTTGTTGCCCGTGTCCGGATTGCGGAACCTCTTCCCCCGAACATGCTCTTGGAACTCCGGCCTCCCCCGCAGCTCGGCCACGAGGAGCCGAGCCATCTCGGGGTGCCCCAGCGCGAACCGGAGGATCTGTGCCGCGACGCGCCTCACGCCAGAGGGAATCCATAGACCGAAAACCCGTTGGCGGCCATCCCTGCGTCAGGTACAGTCCCGGGCATCGGCTCCCAGAGGCCAGTAGCCAGCAACGGGTGGGGACGCCCCGGCTGGTGACTCGTGCCTAGCTCCCCGGTGCGCCGATTTTCACGAAACACCGCGCACGAGCGCCGACATGGGCAGCCGTCCTTGTTCTACCTGGACGCCGCACGCAGGAACCCACGCATCCACCGCGAGGCCACCCTGCGGGCCTGCTTGTGCCGCTGTGCCTGCGCCTGGGCCTGCTGGAACTGGCGCCAGAGCGTCTTGAGCGCCTGCTTCCCGGCCCGCGCGACCCCGTGGTCGTCGGACCGCGTGAGCTGCTGGATCCCCTTGAACGTCAGGTAGTCCTTGCGGCGTTTCGGGTGCCCCTTCGGAAGAGGGTGCCGGAACGTGCGGCCGCCGATCCACTGCTCGAACTGCTCGATCTGCCGGCGCTGCTCGCCGCCCGGCCCGTACGCCTTCTCGGCGACCTCGTTGAACATGCCGTGCTGCTGGCGCGCCTTCTCCAGGGCCGTCTTGGCCTCCCCCTGCGGCTCGGCGTCGAAGACCTGCGTGAGGCTCGGCGTGTGGAAGAAACGGCGGCCGCCCTGCCACCCGTCGATCGGCCTCCCGGTCTCCGGATGCTTGCGCCCGTGCGACTTGGCGAGCGCGCCGATGAAGGCCGCGTCCCGGTCCGGGTCCGTCGTGCCCATCGCGTGGTCCCGCATCAGCCCCGTGAACGTCCTGATCGCGTCGCTCTTGGCCTCGTCGCTGTCGAGTTTCGCGTCCATCAGGGTGCGCCCCTGAGGGTCCACGACGGCGAGGCCGGTGACCTCGTCCTTCCTGGGATTGTCGCCGCTGGTCGTGAGGCCAACGAACAGGACGTTGCGCGTGCGGCCCTGCTCGGGGTCCTGGTTGCGCCGGATCTCCCCGAGCTTCTCGGGATCGCTGAGCACCTGGAAAACCTGCCGCGTGGCCTCCGTGTCCGCATACGCCGTATGGGCGTTCTCAAGGGTGATGTCCAGCTGCTCGGTCGTGTTGCCGAGGCTCTGGTGCTGCATGCCCGCGAGCCACGAGAGCACCTGCGTGTCGATGATGTCGTCCCCGATCTTCTGGTCGGAACCGGCGCGGTCGAGCTCGAACTCGATGAACCGCTGGTCAAAGAACGGGTTCTGCCCGACGACCCTCCGCTCCTTGATGATGTCGGCGATCTGGTCGCGCATCTCATCGAATGGCACCGCGTCAGACCAGTCGTCGGTCTTCCGGGCCTCGGCCTCCTCGTCAGAAGGGTTTAGGTGAAACTCGCGCCACTGGTCCTCCAGCGCCTTGAGTTTCGTCTTGTCCTTCTTCCACCCGTCGTAGAGATCGCCCCGACGAATGGAACCGTCGGGGCCCTCGACATCTTGGTCCATGAACCGCTGCCACGCGGGATAGCCGTTCACGTCGAGGGCGTAGGGCGAAGCCGACTCGAGGTTCTTGGGCTTGAACTTGGCCTCGTGGACGGGTTCCCCGGTCTTGGGGTCCCTGAGCAACGGTTCGCCGTTCTCGCCGAGCATGCTGATGGACAGCATCTCGGCCTTCCCGGGGTAGAGGCCCGTCGTCTCGGTGTCGAGGAAGACGGATGGTCTGCGGCGCGCCATCGGCTCACCGGGGGGACGCTATAAAGCCACTACCCAAAACCGCCCACGTCCTGGGGGCCGTAGTCCGCCAGCACGGCCGGTGTGACGCCGCAGCGGTGCACACAGGGGCTCCCGTCACTCTCCCGGCGACTCGGGTCGTGGACCGTGAACGGAACGCGGCCCGACGGCTCCGGGCTCCCGACCATGATCGTGCAGCCCTCCTTCGGCAAACTCCCGAAGATCCTCTCCAGCATCTGGTGGGGTGCCATGCCGTCACCCTACCTGGATTCCCCCTTGTCGGGCAGCGGGATCTTCTCCTGCATGGCGACCGCGAAGAAGTCGCAGGCGGTGTCGTTGGCGTACGGTTCTTTGCCCCAGGCTCCCATGGTGCCCCTTATACGGCGTCCAGCGTCCACCAAGGCAGGGAAGGGTCAGGAAGCCAGTTGACCCCCTGCGGGCCCGGCATCTCCAGGACGCGCTCCTGATCCCCCAGGAACGCCGGCACGTTGCCCTCGGTCAGGTGGCCTCTCCGCCGCAGCTCGGCCCAGTCGAGGCACAGGGTCCCCATGTGGCACGTGCCGTAGCGGCGGAAATGCCAGCCCAGGCACCCGATGGCCTGGAGGAGGGCGACCGTGAGCGCCTGCGCCAGCTGCTCGTCCTCCCCCACCTCGGCCCCCGCGAGGATGACCTCGCGATCCACGGTCGAGTGCTCGCCCCGACCTCCCCCGTAGTCATCGATCCCCCGGCGCGCCGGAGGGGCGAGCAGCCAGTGGGCGAGCTCGTGCGCGCCGGACCAGTCGTCGCAGCCCCCAAGGTGCACGACACCCTGCTCCCCCGAGTACATGACGCCCTCTGGCGCGTGCTCGGGCGTCCAGCCCAGGCCGGCCTGCCCGTAGAGGTCAAGCACCGCCTGAGACGGCAGGCGCTCGCGCCAGTTCTCGTCGTAGGGGCCCACCGAGTCTTGTACCCGAGGATTTTCACGAAACTAACCGAGCTCGTCCTCGTCCACGAGGACGGCCGACGTGACGCCGCAGCGGTGCACCCAGGGACTCCCGTCGCTCTCCCGGCGGCTCGGGTCGCGGACCGTGAACGGGATGCGGCCCGACGGCTCGGGGGCTCGATCTCCAACTTCTCCGCGAACGCCGTCCACGCCTGGACCATCTTCGGGTACGTCTGCCCCCACAGGCGGTCGAACAACGGCCTCGGCAGAGCGCGGACGAAGCAGAACACGATCGACGTCGCCGCGTCCCACAGCATCGCCTCGCGCCAGAGCTCTCCGCACCCCTCCGGCAGCGAGCACTCCAGCCTGGAGCCCTCGACGCGCACGGGCAGCTCGCCGTCCAGCAACTCCACGAAATGGTTCACCTTGACGGCGGCGTCCTTCAGGGCGCCTCTCAGATCGCCCTCCCCGAGACGGTCGCGCATCGGCCACAGGGCCGCCCCGAGTTCCTCCTCCAGGGCCCCCATCTCGACCTCGTAGGGGCCGAACACGGGGAAACCACCGTCGGGTACTTCCCACACCGGCATGCCGTCACTCTACCGGGTCAGGCGCCCCTCCACCGAGACCCCAAGGGTGGTTGAACCACCGCTGGGCCAAGGTCCGGTTGTCAAACTTCACCGTGGCCGCCCGGGAGTGAGCACGGCACACCTGACGACCGTCACGCTCGGTGACGTGCCTGCGCGTGCACGGGCTGTGCTCCTTCGTGAGAG
>Ga0307378_10001336_pt1 | contig 40324 bp, 26 predicted proteins | sample UN1MG_FD_202238 | JGI IMG/M metagenome (GOLD analysis project Ga0307378, IMG submission 202238) | Soil microbial communities from Risofladan, Vaasa, Finland - UN-1 | ecosystem: Environmental > Terrestrial > Soil > Coastal area > Acid sulfate soil | place: Finland: Risofladan, Vaasa | collected...
AAAAACGGTTTCCATTTTTTGGTTGGCGCTCAGCGACACCCACGACACAACCTGTAGGGTGGGTCAAGCGCAGCGAGACCCACGAGGCAACCCACCTGACGGAAGGAATACTACGATGCCCGACCCGACCCGCCGTGACTTCCTCAAACAGTCTTTCGCCGCCGGCGCCGCCGCGTTGGCCGCCGGCCCGCTCGCGCAAACGCTTCTCCTCGGCGCCGAGAAGCCCGGCTCCAGGATGAAGCTGGGGTTGGTCACCTACCTGTGGGGTCAGGACTGGGACCTGCCGACCTTGATCGCCAACTGCGAGAAGTCCGAGGTGCTGGGCGTGGAACTGCGGACCACGCACCCCCACGGCGTGGAGCCGTCGCTGAACCTGGGCGAGCGCATGGAAGTGAAGAAGCGGTTCGCCGACAGCCCGGTCGCCTTCGTCGGCCCGGGCAGCAACGAGTGCTTCGACCACCCGGACCCCGAAGCCCTCCAAGCGGCCATCGAGGCGACCAAGGCCTTCGTCAAGCTCAGCCACGACTGCGGCGCAAGCGGCGTGAAGGTCAAGCCGAACAGCTTCCACAAGGACGTGCCGCGCGAGAAGACGATCGAGCAGATCGGCAAGTCGCTGAATATCGTCGCCGCGTTCGCCGCCGACTACGGACAACAGATCCGCCTGGAGGTCCACGGCCAGTGCGCGCCCCTGCCGATCATGAAGCAAATCATGGACGTGGCCGATCACCCCAACGTGGGTGTCTGCTGGAACTCGAACGCCCAGGACCTGGACGGCGAGGGCCTGGAGCACAACTTCAACCTTGTCAAGCGCCGCTTCGGCGCCACCGCCCACGTCCGCGAGATGAACCTCGACGACTACCCGTACCGGCAGTTGATGGGTCTCTTCGTCAAGATGAACTACGACGGCTGGATCCTCCTGGAATGCCGCACCAGCCCGGAAGACCGCGTCGCGGCCCTGATCGAGCAGCGAAAGGTGTGGGAGGACATGGTCGCCATGGCGATGGCGCGGCTGTGAGGACGCGACGGACCTTGCTGGGGTCCGGCCCGGCCCCTCGGACCGGGCCCGCGGATGCCGCGAGGAAACGGAAACGATGGGGTTTCTCTCTCGACTTCTCCGGCGCCTGCTGGGAGGAAGTTGCCCGGCTTCCGTCGGATCACTGCGCCGCGTCGATGAATCGGCAGAGGCCGGCGACTACATCGATGAGTCGACGGCGCTCGCCTTCCCGTCGGTCCTCGGCGGAATGGTGCGACGCAAAGTCTGGCCCTATGAGGCTAGCGACACGCAAGGCATCGCAGTTGCCTACAGTTGCGAAAACGGCGAGGCGACCGTCTTCGTCGCCAGACGCGTGGCCAGTGACGTGCCGGATGGGGGCGACTCGGACGTTGCCGCCCGCGAGGTCGAACGGGCCTTGAGCGTGCTGGACCACATGGAAGCGACGGGCAGATACTCGTCGGTCAAGAAGTACCAAGGCTCCGTGATCCGGCTGGGCACGGCGCCCGACAATCTCACCTGGGCCAGGGCCGCCTTCACCGCGAGGTATAAGGGAGCACCGCTCATCTCGATGATCTATGTCACGGGATTGAGGAACCACGTCGTCAAGCTCCGCATCACGTCCAACGACCCGCGTGCGGATTGCCTCCAAAGTCTTCCGAGTGCGCTGGGGGATCTGCTCACCCGGCAGCGATGAGTTGGTAGCGTCGCTGCGATGCCGATAGGGGCGATTGGGAGGAGGCCGGTCGTGTGCGTCGGTAGGAACGGCACGGAACAACCGGCGACTCAAGCCGCGTTGCAGCCACCCTTGCGAGACCGGACCGCGGCACCAAGGACCCTGGACGGAAGACTGCGTCACCGCCGCATCAGCGCTCCCGGATCACGATCGCGCCCGCCATCGCCCAGACGGCAAAGAACGCGAGGCACAGTATCACCTGAATGAACTCGACGGGCATGATCGGTATCGCCGCGGGAAGTAGCTTCCGGCCAGATGGTTCGCAGTCTCTGGCCGTGTCATCGGCCTGCCCGGAGGCCCGGCTGGAGACTCTCGGCCGCGGCTGGCCCAACCCAACCGACCGTGTGCCGGACCGCAGAACACAAGCTTCGCGCGATCCGCGGGACCGCCATTGCCGGCCGGTACACCCTCAAGAGGGGTGGCCGGGGACGGAGTGCGAAAATGCCGCTAATAATGGACAAAACAAATGCTATTTTATGTCTAAAATCGAGGCCCCTGAAGCCGTGCATCTCCTGCCCAGACTCCCCGACGATCCGGCTCACTCTGAGGCCGCCAACGCCCGGCGACGGGCGCGGGCTTCGATGATCCTCATCTCCAGTTCCGCCTGAGCCTTCCGGACCCACCGCTCCAGATTGTGAAACCATTCCTGCGGCTTCTTGTCGTGCATGGAGAAGCCCTCGATCTCGCATTCCCGGCTCCGGTTGGCCATCTCCCGCACGATCGCGGCCAAATCCAGCAGCCGGAGCGCAAATTGGTCCAGCGTGTCGGGGTCATACGGTTGGAGCGTCATGCAGCCTCCCAGAGTCTGAGCCACGCAAGCCCGATTACTTGACTGGTATTCTAGCCAAATGGGGCCCCCACGTCGAGCGGTGCGGTCATGGATGCACACGCATTTCTGCGTAAAGGACGGGGCCTGAGGAACACGAAATGCACATTTTATGTCCAAAAAGAGGGTTGAAATTATGTACCTTTCGTGCTAGCTTGCCCGTGGTCAGTGCCGGCCGGGCAGCCTCCAGCCTTGGCCCGAGATGGGACGGAAGCCCTCTTGTGCTGGATATGCACACCCGCCGCACGAGGCATTTTCGTGGCAAATGTGGCGAAGGAGCAGAGCCCATGGTCGATACGGGAAATCCCAATCCGCTGACGCCACCGGGCGGCGCAGCTCTGGAAGCGTCGCTGGAGGCGATCGCCCGAGCCGTCGCCGGGTGGCGCGAGTCGGAGGTGGTGGCCGCCAAGGCCCGGGGCGTAATCATCGGCTACCACGCTCGTTGGGCCCGCAGCGGATGGAAAGCCGTGCTCGTCCGGCCGGTGTTCCACCTGCCGATCGTCAACCCGCCGACCGGCTATCGCTCCAAGACGTTCACCCAGGCGGGACGATGCGATGGCGTGGTCGTCCGAGATCGCCGGGAGTGGCTCTTGGAGTCAAAAACCGTCGGGGAGGAGATCGATCGCAGGGACGCCCCGTTCTGGCGCCGGCTGGCGGTCGACACCCAGACCGACACGTACGCCCAAGCCCGGCTCCAGCAGGGCCGGCCGGTGGCCGGCATTCTGTACGACGTGCTCCGCCGGCCCCAAGTCAAGCCCCGGGTCGTCCCCAAAGGGAATCCCAAGAGGACCGATCCGGAGAACGTGGGCACGCGTCTGGAGCTACAGAGGCGGAAGACGTACTTCGGTTGGCCGGTTGACCCGCGGGAGCGAGAGGGGGTTTTTCAGGGAGACGGGCGGGAGACGCCCGCACTCTACTCCGCGCGGATTGCGGCCGACACGATCCGACGCCCCGGCTGGTACTTCCAGCGGCGGGCCGTCCAGCGGAGCGAGGAGCAACTGGCCCGTCACCGGCGAGACCTGTGGCAGACGGCGGTGGAGATCCGTCTTGCGCGGCGAGCCGGCCGACACTACGCCAATAGCGACGCGTGCATGGCCTACGGCCGACCCTGCCCCTACCTGGCGATCTGCTCCGGACGAGACACGCCCGACTCCGACCGTTGGGAACCGGCAGAATCGCTTCACCCGGAGCTGGCCGACGAGCTGGGCGACGCGGACCCACAGAGCGTGTTGACGCACACCCGCATGCAGTGCTTCAAGCTCTGTCGCCGGAGACATTACTACCGATACGATCTGGGGATCGTTCCGGTCGAGCATCCGCTGGGGGAGACGCTCCGCTTCGCCCGCGTGATTCGGCAGGCGCTGGCGGCCTGGTGGAGAAACCTGGAACCGACTGGATAGGGGGCCGTGGACGGTGAGCGAGCAGTCGCATTGGGCGTTCGACGGACCGGACGAGTCGTCGTGCTCGGGTGGCGGAAGCGACGGCCCCTGGGATGAGTGGGACGAGCTTGCCCTGGGATTGCCCGACGAGCACGTCTGGGACGCCTTCGAGCTGGATGACGCCTTGGAAGAGCCCGAGCCGGAGTACGGCGACTTCTGGCCCGAGACGGACGACGAAGAGGAGGTGGCCGAATGATTTCCTTTGCCGTGGTCGACGAGATCGAGCGCCTGCTGCACGAAGGCGGCTTCTCGCAGCGAAAGATCGCCCGGCGGGTCAACGTGAGCCGGGGCACCGTCAACGCAATCGCCCGGGGCCAACGGCCCGACTATCGCGCCCGACGGCGGGAGCGGGCGGACGACTTCGTCGCGCCCAGCGGTCCGGTGTGCCGGTGTCCGACCTGCGGTGCCCGGGTGCAGATGCCCTGCCTCGCATGCCGGGTGCGCGCGATCCAGGAGAGCCGGCGGCGGTCGCAGAAGCAATCTCCCGTCGAGCGGCGCCGGGAGGCTGCCGTTTGGTAGCTTCGGGGGACTGGGAGGGCACGTCAGGGCGTTCTGCGTGCGTGCAAGTACGTATCCTACGGCTTCCGCCTGGTTCCGCTGTGGAGCAAGCTTGAGCGAAGCTCCAGAATCTTCACCCAGCCCCCTCGCCAGCGGGCATTGTGTGTCGTCTGAAGCCGAAGGTCTCATTACTTGAGCACCCCGCCTGATGGGGAGACAGGCTTCTCCGAAGCCGGGCCCGAAGCGTGTCTCATTTACTTCGCCCGCGACGGGTATTCGCCACGTGGTTGTTCGAGACGGCTTTTTGCGACTCGCATCCCGGCGGGGGCCATCGTTTTGGCTTGCTCCCGGTCGCGCTCTGCAATAGGAAGGTTTTGCAGGTCGGCGACTTGGGCAGGTGAGCCTCTGGGCCGCCTTGATCCGGCGCGTGTAACAGTCGGTGCTGCTCCGGAGTTTGTCGGCACAGCCCGCTCATTGTCGGCCGAAACCTACGGCTCTTTTCGAAGTGACTTGTGTTCTGGGAGATACCTCACCGGAAAGGCGGGATTCTGCAAAACTCATGTCCAAGGGATCCCTCTGGCGAACCCATGTCCGCTGGCGCCACGAAACGACAAGACTCGGGCGGGCAACCGACGCAGGCCCTGCGCCAAAGAGGGCAGCCCTTTCAGGCTGTGACCAGAACTGAAGCGGACGTCACATTGCGGCAACCAGCAAGAACCATCAACCATTGGAGGAAGCGGCAAATCGCGCTCTCACGCGGTTACTTGTGCTGCGCCCTCTGGACGGATGCCAGAAGCCATAGTCCTCGATAAGCCATGGACGACGAATTCAACTATCGCACCTTCTCGACGGATTCAGTGCTGGAACGGCTCTTGATGCGGTACGAGCATAGCCAGCGACCGATTTCCGTTGATTTTCGTAGACTTTTCCATTGCCTCTCAACGGCGGACCGCGTCACTCATTTGCTCCACCCCTATCCTGCGAAATTGTTGATGCACATACCGTTCTTCTTTCTCGCCAATAGGGTTTTCTCGGATCCCGCCGATGTGATACTCGACCCATTCTGTGGCTCTGGTACGGTGTTGCTGGAGTCCCAGTTGGCGGGACGCACCTCTGTCGGCCTGGACTCAAATCCCCTTGCCCGACTAGTTGCGCGTGTGAAGACCACCTCGATCGCAGTGCGTCCATTGCGCCGCGCAGTACAAGGGCTACTGGCCAAGTATCACAACATTAAGGTCACTGAAGTATCAGTACATCAAGGTCACTTATGAGGTAAATCGAGGGTTTGGGATGGGCGGGCGGAACGGAAGGAGGGCGTAGCCCGACTGGAGTTCCGCCCACCACCCCCGCCGGCGCGGCCGGGGGGGCCGAGCCGCTGGCGTCGGCGGGCGGGGGGATCCCCGATCCGGCCGTTTCGGAGAAGCCCGTGCGGCGGCGGTTCACGGCGGAGTACAAGATCCGCATGCTCCGCGAGGCCGATCGGGCCCAGAGGGCCGTGTCGCAGCGGTCGCAGCGGGCGCGGCGGGCGCCGCAACGGAGCGAAGCGCAGAACATCGCCGAGCGGTTCCGTGACCACGGCCCGTATTACTTCACCTTCCTCAAGGCGCCGGGACGGCCCGTATTACTTCACCTTCCTCAAGGCGCCGGGGGTGGAGCCGACCAATCATGCCATGGAGCAGCGGATGCGGTTTGTGGCCATCGACCGCAAGATCACGCAGGGCACGCGCGGAGAGCGTGGGCGACGCTGGTGCGAACGCATCTGGACCGTGCCGGCCACCTGCGTGCAACGAGGCCGGTCGGCGTTCCCGTTCCTCTACCGGTCGATCGTCGCGCACTTCTCCGGCCCCACCCCGCCGTCGCTCTTGGCGATGCCGCCGTGAGTCGCCCTCATTCACGTTCCCCGGACTGATTCCGCTTCCCCCTCGTCTCCACGCTCAGCCCCTCTTCCCCAGCGACCCGTTTCGAGATCCGACGACCCGTTGATTGTCCGGAACCCCCATTTCACCCGGAAGCCGTGAATGGCCACCTGCAATCGGAGCTGGAGGAACTGCATCGCAAGAGCCGCAAGGGGTAGGATCAGGCGCGGGCGTCCCCGGGCGGGGGCTCACGGCGCCAGAGGCCCAAGGGGATTGGCCGGGCTGGAGAAGATCTTCCGGCCGGGTCGAGCGACAAGGAAGGCTAACGCGACGACGGCGAACCGACCCCGTGGCCGTCACGTCATGCTGAGCGCCGGCAGCGCGCTGCCGGCATGCGGGAACCCGCCGGTGCTTCCCAGCGGCGCGGGAGTGAAACTGGGATCGATCATCCGGCGGAAGTAGTCGCAGTCGGCACGCGGCATCGGATGAGGCTCGAGCTGCTCCTCCGGAATCGGCAGACCGAAGAACGTGTCGTAGGCTTGAGGGCGCTCCCGGTCGATCCGGTCGAAATTGAGGCTCAACGCCACGGCGGGATGATTGCGCACCGTCGGATAGGCCGTCTGCTCGCCGATCACTCGAAAATCCATGTAGCGTCGATAGAACCGGGCGTGCTTCGGGTGCACGGCGACCAGCAGCTCCTCCACCCCGCGTCGCCGGGCGTGCTGGACCATTAAACGGCTGAGCCTCAGGAACACGGGGAAGAACCCGCGGAACTGGCTGCGGCGGTCGGCCAGACAGGAGACTTCGCCCAAAAGCAGGCCCCGCTCACGCCGTACGGCGACCTCGTCGGCGTACACCGATTCCATGGGCAACCCCAACTGGCCGTCGATGACCAGGCTGAGCGTGAAAATGGCCGCCCCGTCCAGGGTCGCGACGAACACCTCGGTGGTCGGCAGCAGGTGATAGGGCGTCACGCGCATCCGGTACACGTTCGGTTCGCCCAAGCCCGCCTCCAGATAGGATTTGTAGACGAGCCGAAACGCCGAGGCACGTTGTTCTCGGGTGGCCGCGATGCTGCATTCAATATCCGCCGTCGTCCTCTCGGACAAGTCAAGCTCAGCGATTGGCATGGTGCGTGTCTACCTAGGTGTCGTCATTCATCGCCGCGGTCGCTAATGCTCCATAACGTGGGTGGTTCGCTCGGATCTCATGCGATCCCGGTGAAAATGGATCCCGACGCAACGCCGGCCGCCGACTTCGCGCAGTCGCCCCCTCCGCGTCGAACGCGGCCAAGCCTCCGGGGCTCGGCTACCGAGCTTCACGAGAAATTCCGTTTCGCGCGCAGGCAGAACGTGACAGGCAATCAGCAAGTCGAAACGGGTACCGTGTGACAAGTGATAAGTGACAAACGTGACAAGCAACGTACGACGTGTAACCCAACGTCACGGCGCGTCGTGAATGCCGGAAGCACAAATCACGGGTGAATCTCGACACGACGAACCGCGGTGGCAACGACGCGATCCATGCGGCCTTGCCTGAGCTTTGGCACCCCAAGCGCGATGGATAGGCTTACGGAAAAGGCTCTTCGCTTCGGTATCGCTCGACCTCGGCGGCCCTTGAGTCCGAACGGACGGGCAATCGCCAAACGAGCGACCAGCGAGAGGATTTGGGGAGTCTACAGAAGCGTACGTCGCCTGCGCGCCGTGTCAAACGACTTTCGCCGGCGCTTGACCGCCGTGTCGGAGGGGGCCCGGCGCGGCAAACCGCCGGCTTCAAGACAACGCGGAGCCGCCGACCCGCCCAGCCGTCACCACCCGCACAACCGGCAAACCTTGCACCCGTGACCGGGGTCCGCCCTTATAGCTCGCCGGCGGCATGTCGCAGACGGAGCACGGCCAACACGGCGTCGTAGGTCGCGTTGTCGTGGTTTCGGTAGGCTTGGGTACGCAGCTTCTCCGCGTCGAGGACTTCCGTGTGGATTCCCATGCCCGAGTTGTAGCGTTCCCGGACCACGCGGAGGTTCTCTTCGGCCTGTTGGACCGCCTCGGCCGTGACTTCCCGCCGCCGGCGGGTTTCCTCCACGTGGAGCCACGCCCGGCGGACCTCCAGCGCGATCACCGACTCCAGCTCCGCCTGAAATCGTCGCGCGCTCTCGGCCTTGTCTGAGACCGCCGCGGCCTCGTGCCGGTTTCGCCCGAAATCGAGCACGTTCCACGAGAGCCCTACGCCGACCGAAGTGATCCCCTCCGGCGAGCGAAATCGGTTCTCTTCAAAGGCGTGTTCCCCGCGCAGCTCGATCTGCGGTCGGTTCTCGGCGACCACGCTCTGAGCCTGGTGATCGAGGGCACGGGCCTGCGCCTTGAGCCTGGTCAGCGCCGGGCGTTTTTGCAGAGCGCCGGCCGTAAGGCTTTCCAGGTCTTCGGCGACGGCTCCCGCTTCCAGCTCGGCGATGTGAACCGGCGAGTCGAGCGGCCGGCCCAGCCGTCGATTGTACGCCGCACTGCCCGCATCGAGCTGGTTGCGGACCTGAATGGCACTTTGGCGGGCATCGGCGAGTGACACCTGGGCGGCCAGCAAGTCGTTCACGGGAACCTGGTCGTACTTGAACAGGAGCTTCACGTCCCGCAGGTGGGCCTCCAAGCTCTTCACCGTGCTTTCCGCAAGCTCGACCTCGCGCCGGGCCCGAAGCACCGTCACGTAGTCCTCGGCGACCCGCAGTCGGAGATCCATCTCCGACTGCTCCAGCCCGAACTGGGCCGACGACAATCGGGCGTCCGCCGCGGCAATGCCGTGCTGAATGCGGCCGCTCGTGTAAAGGGGCAAGTCCACCTTCGTGCGGAAGGCGAAGCTCTCGTCCTGGGCATAGGGGAACGTGTCGGTCGCCAGCGGGATCCCGGGGAAGTCAAAATGGAAGGCCGGCTCGGCGTCCCGCGCGACGTAGGAGCCTTCCACGCTCAACGCCGGCCAGCGCATGGCCTGGGCGGATCGCAGCGAGTGATCGGCGGCAGAGACTTCCCATCGCTCGGCCTCCAGCTTCTGGTTGACCGCCAGTGCCGTCGACCACGCCTCGTCAAGCGTTTCCGATCGGTCCCCACCACGGGCCAATGACGCCGCAGGGGATTCGGCACGCACGGGGGGCAGGCGGCGGACGATCCTCGTGGCGAACCGCGGATCGGCCGGCTCGGGGGTCGAGCCTTGTGCCGCCGCCGGAGGCCGCCCAGTGTACGTCGTCGCGGTGGGATGCCCGGGCCACGAGTCGGCTCGCGCTCCCCGGGAGACGATGCCCCCGAGAGCCAGCAGAATCACCGCGCAGGTGCCTGGCCGGAACGCCATTGGTCGACCGTCCCCCAAGGGTGCTGGGCTGGAGCGGAAGACGAGGCGGGCCGGCATCTCCCCCTCCACTAGGGGAAGCTCGCCCTTTCTGCCGTGCCGCATCCATGCGCCCACGTCCAGTCCCAATACGCCCCCCTATTCAGCAGTTCGGCCATTTGCACGCCAGCCCGTTAGGATGAATCCGGCCTCGGCAGCCCCAAACCGCGTCTGCCTACTCCTTGCCCTGTGCTCGGTCGCCCTCCTTCGCTTTCGGCTCCTCCGGCGGCTCGTAGTCGGTGAACTCCGCCAGGAGGACTTCGGCGACCCACTGGGCGGCCCGGCCGACCACCTCCGGGCAGTCGCCTTCGGCCCCTTTCCGCACGTCCCGGCACAATACCGTCCCATACTCCTCCTTGAACCGGTCGTAGACCTTGTGCAATAGCTCGTGGGCGAGCTTGGCGCTCCCTTCGAAGGTCTCGCCGCGCGTGCTCCCGCACAAATGGCCGATGACCATGCCCGCCCCGGTGAACGCACCGCAGTTCTGGACGTTGACCGGCGTGGCCCCGCCGTCCAGGCACGTAGAGCCGCGGAACAGGCCGACGTCGACCGCCACCAGCGGGATCGCGTCCTGACAGGCGGCGACCGTGCACCGGGCGCAGCCGCCGTGCTCCTTCTCGTACCGGTAGCCCAGCTCGTAGGCCCTCCGGATGATCTCCTCGGCCGGGCAATCGAGCTCCACGCGATCGCCAAGCTTTAGCACCTTCGGCTTCTCGCCGCACTGGCCGGGTGCTGGAAGCGAGCCGCCCAGGAGGAGAGCGGCCCCCGCGCCCGTGCCCGAAAGCAGTTGGCGCCGGCTGATTCCGCGTGGCCCCTTGCGGTTCGTGTCGATGTGGCTCGTCATGGCATGCTCCGCGTTTCTCGGTTGCTCTCTCGTCGAGGATCGCTATCGCTTCGCCCGTTGATACCACGGGACCCAGCTCGGGTAGTCGGACTCCGGGGGCAGGCGGTGCTCGGGCTTGGGCTGCGGCGCGGTGGCCGTGTTGTAGAAGACGTACAGCCCGGGCTTGCCCGGGGCGACCACGTCGTTGTCGCCGTCCCGGTCCAGGTCGACGACGATCACCTTCATTCCCACGGCGATGGCCCCGTTCGGCGGCGGGTTCTGTGTCTCCTCGCCCGGAATCCACGGCAGGTGGTTGAAGGAGAGGACGTGCCGCTCGAACCGGCCGCCCTGGAGGTCGTACCAGAAGGCGAACAGCGGCTCGTAGCAGCTCGTGTCGCGGCCGTGATGGGCGAACAGGCGCTTGCCGGTCACCAGGTCCGGCTTGCCGTCGCCGTTCAGGTCGCCCAGGGCCATCGTGTGGAACTGCCCGAAGTCGGTCTCGACCCAGTGGGTCGCGAACGTCCGCTTGCCGTCGGCGCCGAGCTTCTGCTCCAGCCAGGCCAGGCCGTATTCGTGCGACGCGCCCACGATGAGGTCGGCGAGCCCGTCTTCGTTGACGTCGCAGACCAGCATCGGGTGCGAGGCCGGGATGTACTCGTCCGGCTTGCCCACCCGGTGGACGAGATAGTCGGCGTGGAACGGCCACTCGCCTTCGGTCGCCTTGGCAGGCTGCTCGTACCAGCCCTTGGGCGTGACGATGTCGACCCGCCCGTCGCCGTTCACGTCGCCCAGCCCGTTGCCGTGGTTCTCCCCCTCCGTGCCCACCACGTGCTCCACCAGCCACGGGGCCTTGTCGACGTGCTCGATCCAGGTCATCGCCTGGCCGTCGACGGGCGCCCAGTGGTTGCAGAGGATATCGTCGTCGCCGTCGCCGTCGATGTCGCCGTGGATGACGCCCTCCATGTTCAGGGCCGAGTGGATCCGCGTGGCCTTCCACTTGGCGCCGGCCTTGAGCCCTTCGGGACCCGGGTTCTCATACCAGAACGCCCCTTTCATCCGCATCCACCCGGAGCTGACCACGTCGGGCCAGCCGTCGCGGTTGACGTCCATGGCGAACTCGCTGTTGTCGTCGGTCTCCGGTCCGTTCGTCTCGGCGCCCTCGCGGAAATCCTCGTGCCTGGTCCACTCCGGCGCTTCGTACCAGTTGCGACCGGCGGCCAGGTCGACGTCGCCGTCGCCGTCGAAGTCGGCGGCCGACGCGCATTCGCAGAACGGGCCGAACCAGTAGGAATGGTTGGCCGGGTCGTGCGCCGGCCCGTCGATCTTGACGGGCACGAAGATCGGCTCCCCGGCCAGCGCCACGGCCGGGGCGACGGCCAGAAGGACGACGAGACAACCTGTCGCGATTCTCATGGCGGAAGCTCCTCTCGATGGTAGGGCAATGCAGGCGATGGACGCGAGGACCTCGGCCACCAGCCGAGTCGGGACGCGGCTGGGCCAGGGGGTACCGCGAGTCTAGGTGGCGGCCCGCCGCGGGGCAAGAGAAGGCGGTCGTTTTCCGCGCCGAGACGCCCAACCGAGGGGGATCGCCTTCCGCCGTCGCGGCCGATTCGTGGGCCGATCGAGCCGTCGGCGCGCCCCGACGGCGGAAAAACTGGAAGCACCCGGGGGCGCCCAAAACATCGCCTTGCGGCTCGGCGCTAACATGGTAAGCTCGACCGTGTTAGGCCGAAACCCGAGTGCCCGAAAGCCCCGGAAACAGCCCGTCCAAGTGTCCAACAATGCCGACCACGACACGCCCTAAGTCCATGCCTGGAAGCACGTTGCGTCGAAACCATTTGTTGGACGGTTTTTCTTGGTCCGGCCAAAACCTCCAAGTGCTTTCGTGCCCGGGTGTTGCGCAAGTGACCTCGTCCGAAAAGGGCGTTTCGCCCAGTACCTACCTTGCGCGCAGGTGGCCTGTGACCCCGTAGCACCTGCGCCGGAACCCCAGCGCATTCACCATGGAACCCCAGCGCACTCCCCCTCGGGCCCGCGCGCACGTGCGATCACGGTATCTGAAGGGGGTAGCGCCCCTCATAGGTGGCGACATCGAGGCCGGCAGCCGAAGTGACCGCGTCCAACAAAGCCCGCGCCCGAGACCGTCGGCGAAGCGACACGGCGTGACATCGCGAACCCCGCGGCGGACGAGTTGCAGCCCTGTCAGCCAGCCCAACGCAACCCACGGTGCGCCACCCCTTTGTACCCGTAAGGATGCTTTAGGGGCTTCTCAAACATCGGCCCCGCGGCTACACTGCCCGATACGCTCGACTGCGACTCAGCACGGGCGAGACGCCAGTGCCGCGCGCCGATTCGACTCGAAGCTGTCGCGCGAGTGTTGTCTCGCTTGTTCTCCGGATATTTCTGTGCAGCGTGCAGTCCCCGGTTCGGATGTCGCCCGTCAACCCCGAAGGGGTTGCACACCGCCCGATCGACGCGTGTGCCTGGTACAACCCCGTTGGGGTTGGGGGGGGCTCGTTACCCGCCAACCCAGGGTGCGCTTCGCGACCCTGGGCTGTGTTGTTGAACGCCTTCGGCGTACGAGGATGGAACACAAACGGGAAACCATGTGCCGAGTGATTGACGCTCGGTCTTGAGCAGGCCACACGGCGTGTGCCTGCTACTCCGCCGGCCGTGAACAGCTGCGCGAAAACCTCCGTGACCTGGTCACGTGCCGTGCGGTTCAGTGGCCCGGCTACGGATTCTCCACGTCTCGCAGCAGCGTGGCCGACATCAGGCCCACGACCACTTCGTTGGCCAGGCATCGCACGGTGAGCGAGCGGAGGTCGCGATCGGGGTCGAGCGGCAGGTCCAAGAGCGTGGCCCGACCCTTGCCGAGATCGATCCGAGGCGGGTGCGGCCCGGGGATCGAGAACCCGTCGATCTCGACCTGGTAGTCCGCCTCGATCGGCCACCAGGTCGTCGGATTCCGCAGCGCCAAGCGGTCCGGCTCGCCATCGGCGTAGGTCACCAGGATCTCCCCGTTGTCGAGCTGCGAGTGCATCGGGTGCGTCGAACCGGCCACGAGGAACCAGGCGTGTCGGGCCCGGCCGGAAAGCGGGACGTCGACCGCCTCGGGAAAGTTGTCCCACTGAGACGTGAACACGACGTTGGGCTCCTCGCCGGGCCCGGGCGTGGCGATGGGAATCCCCTGCGGCGTGGCCAGTCGGCCCTCGGCACCGGCCGCGGCACGCAACGCGGCGTCGTCGATCTGGGGGATCTGCTTGCCGCCGTAGCACCAGTCGCCGTAGCCGTGAAGCGGCATCTGGAGCGAGCAATAGGGCGACCGCGGCGAGCGATACTCGTGCTGGAAGATCTGCGTCACGCGGTCGTTGAACGTCCCCTTCAGATCGACGCAGTCGAAGGCGCGCGGATCGATCTCGGCCGACTTCCGCCAATCGACGACGGCACCGCGGACCGTTCGGTCCGGGGCCAACGCGACGCAGATCGGGTTCGTGCCGGGCACCACGCCCTTGGCCGGCAGACGGATCGCATCCGACTTCGATCGCGGCGGGATTTCGAGCTGCGCCGAACCGGCCGCCGCTTGGCACGCGATCGCCGCCTCGGCCGCGATTGGCTCGCCCGTGTTGTTGCGGACCACGAATTGCACTTCGCCCCGCTCTCGGTCCACCCGGGCGTCGCGGATTTCCATCGCGGGCCGAATCTCGAACTCCAGCGGCATCCACCAGGAGACGTCGCCCTGCTCGACGCGGACGAACACGGTCCGGTGCCCGGGCAGCCCCACGGCCCTTGCGCGCAAGCCGGAGGCCGCTTGAGCGACGTCGGCGAGCGCCTGTTGCGGGTCATGCACCTCGCGGAGCGCGGCGGGGCCGGTGTCCACGGCGAACGTCTCTCCCAATCCAACCACGGCGGGGCACTGCGCCTGCTGCGGTTCGGGGCCTTCCCAGGAGATCTGCACCGTGGCTCCGTCGGCTGCCGGCGCGCGAATCTCGATGGCCGGCTCGCCCACGCGGTCGAGGCATTTCCATTCCGCCTCGCGGCCGTTGACCGTCACTTGGGCGACCTGCACGCCCCGGGCGGCCGCTTGAAGGCGCAATCGCATCGGTGACTGGAACCGGGCGCGGACGTCGAAGCGCTCCACGTTCCCGGTCCGCGCGTACGTATATCCGACGTCCGGCGTGTCGATCGAGGCGGAGTCCCAGTCCCGGGGCAGCCCCGGGCGGATCAGCAATTCGCCGGCCAGGGCGTCGGGCACGATGCCGAACAGCCCCTCGACCAGCGTGCGCCCGAACATGCCCACCGAACAGGAGAAGTCGGTGGCCACGCCGGTCCAGTGCCCGTCGTAGTCCGACGTGCCCTGGCACGCCCCCGGCGCCCGGCTACAGAGCATCGCGTCGACAATCGCGCCGTGATAGAGCTGGTAGGCCTTCTCGCGCCGGCCCGCCTGCCAGTAGGCCAGCGCCGTATGGGCCACTTCGCTCCCCAGCACGTTGCGGACGCTCCAGATGTAGGGAACCCAGTTCGACGTCCAGAGCGTCACCGAGTCGCCCTGGATGGGAACGTGCTCGATCTGCGTGTCGACGTAGCGGAGCATCTGGCAGGCCTGGAACGGGTCGGGCACGTCGGAGTCGATCGGGTGATACACGCTGGGCAGCTCGGCGCTGGGGTGCAGACGCCCGAGCCCCAAGAGGTCGCGGTACTCGGCGAACCACCCCTCCCGGGGCATCCAGAGCACCCGGTTCATCGCGGCCAGGATCCTGTCGGCCTCGCGCCGGAAAGGCGCCGGGTCTTCGCCCAGCATCTCGGCCAGCCGGGCCGCCAGCCGGAACGCGCGGTAGTTGTAGGCCGAGGCCTGCGTACACGCCCCGCCGCTGTAGTGATGGGCGTCGCTGATCAGCGTGTTGGCGAAGTTCTCAAAAAGGCCGTCGTCGTCCGGGTCGAAGCAGCGCTTCTCCCAATCGAGATGGTCCACGATCACGGGCCACATCTCGCGCGCGAAGTCGACGTCGCCCGTCCACATCAGGTGCCAGAGAAGCTGGTCGATGTACACCTGCTGCATGTCGTAGGAGTTGCGAGCGTCCTTTTCGGGAAAGACGGGGATGTACCCGCGCGTGTAGAGGACCGAGTCGCTCGCCTGCCGGGCCAGGTTGCGCTCGGGGTCGGCGTGCGGCTTGCCGGTGGCCGGCTCCTTGAGTTGCACTTGGGCGAACGCGCGGAAGTGCGTTCGGGCCCGGTCGTGCCACCCGAGCTCGCTGGCAATGTAGGCCCCGCGCCAGCCGAGATACGGGAAGTGCCACCGGACGCCGCCGTGCGAGTAGGTGGGCGGGTCCCAGAGCCCGTCGCCAGCCGCCGAGATCGCCGCGGCCGCGGCCTGCATCACGGGGTCGGAGGCCGTGACCCGCACCCGTTCGGCGATGCCCTTGCGACGAGCTTCCGCCGCGGCGAACACGGCCGGCAGCTCCGCCCGCTTCGCCGCCGCTTTGTCCTTCGCCAACCACTCGAACGCGAGGAACGCCTGGTCTCCGGGCTTAACGGCCCGTCGCCCCGCCAGAATCGGCCGCTTCTCTCCGCGGGAAGCCAGCAGCTCGGTCGGCGAAGCCAGCTTGTCGGCGTCGGCGATCGCCAGATCCGACCCCGGCGGCATCGTGCCGGCAACGGGCCGCTCCCCGTGGCAGGGCGCGCGAAGCTCGAACCCTCCCTCGGTCAGCTCGAACCGGTTGCCCTCGCAGTCCTTCGGCCGCAGCAGGCAGGCCGACTCCGGGCAGTAGCCGCAGGTGTCGAGATTCAGTTGATTGAACCCCGAGGCCCCGCCGAACGCCCAGGCCAGCTCCACGGGCGGGGCGTCGTCGGAAAGGCCCGCGCGGAGCACCACGCCCTCGGCGTCGGCCAGCGGGACCACGTCGAGGCTCAGCCGGCCGCGCCCGAGCAGGACGTCGCGAATCTCGTATCCCATGGCGCCGCCTCGATACCGGGCGGCGACGCGCTCCGCCGCGGAGAGCCACTTCGACTTCCCGTCGGCGACGATTCCCAGCCAGAGCGTGCCCCCTTTGCCCGGCAGCGAAAGGAGCACTTCCGGCAGATCGCCCGCGTGGACGTAGAACGCCGTGTTGCTCCCGTAGAGCGGGCGGTTGAAGCGATGCTCCCCGTTCTCGATGACGAAATCAGTCCCCTCGGGGCGATAGCGCCTCGGCCGAACCAGGCGCGGCAACGGGGCCCGCTCCGGCTCGCCCGGCACCCGGCGATACGCGTAAACCACCGGATCGCCCGCGAAGCTCGTCGTGTAGAGCGTCTTCTCCGCGTCGTTCGGGTCGATGGCCACGGCGGTGGTCGACACGGCCAGGGCATGCGTCTTGAGCAGCTTCCCATCGGGTGAATACTCCAGCAGGCTCCTGCTGCCGCCGCCCGAGCCTTCGAGCACGTAGAGGTGCCCGTCGCAGTCGACGGCCATGTCGTGCGACGTGGACGAGCTCACCTGCGCGGTGGTGATCTGGCCGATCAGCCGGCCTTCCAGGTCCATCTGGAAGACGATCGGCGACTGGTAGTTCATGGCCCAGAGGGTCGACCCGTCGGAGGCGACCGCACAGAGCGCCCCTTTCACGGCCGGCTCGATCCGCCGCATCGGCCCGCCGTCGCTGGGCAGCACGGCCAGGAAGTCGCGGGCCCCGGTGGCCACGAAATCTTCGCCGCACGCCACGCCGTGTCCGAGATACTGCACGGTCCCCCCGCCCAGGTCGCGATCCGGAAGCGGGCGTCCGTCCTTGTCGTAGCACCGCACCCAGCCCCCGAACTCGCCCACCCAGAAATGCCGGCCGTCGAACGCCAGCCCGCGATTCATCTTGTCGCACCGAAACACGGCCCGGTGGATCTGGTACGAGTACGTCGCGTCGGGCGCTTCCGCGGCAACGCAGGGCGGCGGCGTCGCCGCGGTACACGCGACGAGGAGCGAAACCACAAAGCTCAGCCGCAGAACGACTCCCGCCGTGAGCCCCCGGCCTTGTGCCGGGGGAAAGAAGGTCTGGCGACCAGGCGCCTCAGTCGTCGAACGCTTCTTCCCCGGCACAGGGCAGGTGAGGGACGAGGCAAGAAATCCCCAAGTTGTCTTCCGGTCGGTCCTGAGGCAGCGGCACATGGCATGGGCATCCGGGAGTTCGGGCCGGCGGGAAGCGGCCGTGACGCGCGACTCGGCAAATGTTGACGACCCGCCCCCGGATGGTACCATCATTCTGTCCGTGCAACCATCCTGTGACCGTGCAAGAAGGGAGGAGTCTTTGGGGGCAGAGCGCCTTTAGACGTTGGCGGCTATACGGTAACGTCTAACGGCGCTCTGACCCTCAAATCCTCAAATCCCTCGAAGGACGACTGCAAGCTCTACGGCCCCCAGGGCGAGCTGATCCGCGAAGTCGCTCCCCAAGGAGAAGTCCCCCTCGTCCAGCACGGCCCCAACCAAGCCACCTTCCACGCCGACACCCCGCCGGGCTTGAGCGCCCGGGCCCACGTGAGCGTGATTACGTCCGGCAAGCCGTTCGCGTAGCGGTGCCTCGATTTGCCTCCACAGGGGGGTTGCGCGATCGCCACAACAGGTTAGCATGGCAGTTGGCTCGCCCACCGACTTGCGGCCCGGGCCGTCGGGCGGGTAGGATCTATACAAATGTGGACTAATACGCCGTTCCGGAGACGGATCGATGGGACTCGATGTGAACAAGGTCTACCAAGGGGATTGCCTCGAGCGGCTCGCCCAGATTGAGGCCGAGAGCGTCGATCTGGTGTTTGCCGATCCGCCGTTCAACATCGGCTACGACTACGACTTGTACGACGACCGTCGTTCCCGGCGAGACTATCTCGCGTGGTCCAGCAGTTGGATGGCGGCAGTCTCCCGCGTGCTCAAGCCCACCGGGACGTTGTGGCTGGCTATCGGCGACGAGTATGCGGCTGAGTTGAAGCTCGTCGCTCAGGATGACGTCGGTTTCACGTGCCGCAGTTGGGTAATCTGGTACTACACGTTCGGCGTCAACTGCGTTCGCGGCTTCAGCCGCTCGCACACGCACTTGTTTCACTTCGTCAAGGACCCGGACCACTTCACCTTCAACGGCGAGAATCCGGTCGTCCGCGTTCCGTCTGCCCGACAGCTCGTCTATAGGGACGCTCGCGCCAATCCGAAAGGCCGACTGCCCGACAACACGTGGATCCTCCGCCCGCAGGACGCACCTCCGTCGGGTTTCGCGACCATGCACGACACCTGGTACTTCGCTCGGGTGGCAGGCACTTTCAAGGAGCGCGAAGGGTTTCACGGATGCCAGATGCCCGAGCAGCTACTGGGACGCATCATCCGCATTTCGAGCAACCCGCAGGAGCTTGTCCTCGACCCATTCGCCGGGAGCGGCACGACTCTAGCCGTGGCCAAGAAGCTCGGGCGTCGTTGGCTGGGTATCGAATTGTCGCGGGAGTACGTGAAGCGGATTCGCCAGCGCATTGCAGCCGCGCGCGTGGGAAGCCCCTTGGACGGGCCTGCGGACCCAGTGCGAAGCGCCCCCAAGACGTCCGCGGGGAAGAAGAAGGGGCGAATGCGCAACGGCCGCGTGCTTCCCGAGTTGGACCGAGACACCGAACGAGGCATCATCGACGCTTACCGCGCGACGTGCGCAGGGAAGTCAACCGACTACGTCCTTTGCGACCCCGAGCTGGACGCGCAATTCATCGCCGCGTGCCGGAAGAAGGGCTTGCGCGGTGGTGCGTATCTCTGGAATCGATTGCTGCTGAGAATCCGGAAAGCCGGAAAGCTGCCTAGAGTTGACGCGCCACGCAAGAGGCTGAGGTTCGAGGACATGGATGCGTACAGTTTCGCGAGCGAAATCGCAACGCAGTTCGTGAGCGTGAACTACGCGTATTCTCTCGACGACATCCTCTGTTCCCCCAAAGCGGCGGCGGAGTTCGATGAAATAGCGCACCAATTCGCACCCGGGTTCTCGCCATTCCAGTATCGATGGGCAGCCCTGGCGATCCGGAAGTGGCGGAAGAAGTCGCGATCGCTTGCGAAGGAACGTTTTCTTGATTGGTTGAAGATGGATCTTCCTCGAGCGACGCCTCTGCCGCGCTGCGCTACGCCCAGGTACGAACTACCCGGCGTATACGTATTGGCCAACGGGAATCAACCTTTGTACGTCGGCGAAACACGCAACCTTAGAAGGCGAATCGAGCGGACGCTGGAAACGGACGGCTGGACGAAGTTCGATCCCCAGTCTTTGAGGTTTGTCCCGCGTGAGGACAAACGAGGCGAGCAGCATGCCCTGCAATCCGTGCTGATCCATCGAGAAACACCTTTGCTCAACTGGCAGTATCTCTTACCAGATTTGTAGCCGTCGGTTCCACGTAACGCACCGTTCCTCAGAGACGCCTATGCCGGACGTCCCCGCATCGAACGCGGAGAGGTCGCTTGCCATCTGTTCTCTGTTCGAGAGCGAGGTGTTGGTTTGGCTGCTGCTGCGCAATTGGCATCACCCGCTTGCCGAAGACGACGACTTTCGAAATCAACTGTTGGAGACGGCCACAGCCGTACTTGACACGGCAGCGCACGGGCCACGCAACTCCGTATTCATCGAGGGAATGCCCGCATCCGACATGAACCTGGTCGCCGCACTCTGGTACGCCGAAAACCGGGCGCTGGAGGATTTGCAGATCGAATCCAGTGAGGAGCACGGGGCGAGACTTCGGTGGCTTGAGGCCGTCCGACGCGGTTTGCCGTCTTGTTTCTGTCCTCAAGACAATCTCGCATAGACGCTTCTCGCACCCATCTCGGTGAGTGGCAATGCCCAAGATACCGCGCCAGAGACTCGTGATCACCTTCGACGATCTGCCTTTGCAGGAGGCAGTTCGAAAGCTCTTCGTTTTCGGGGTCAGAGCGCCGTTAGCCGTTAGCGGCCATACGGCAACGTCTAACGGCGCTCTGAAGCTCAAGTGCGCCTATTCCTTCTGGTCCCCGTCCCTCAGCACCTGCGCGCGGGTGTTCCTCTCGTCGGCGTAGTTGTAGCCGTAGATGACGACTTCGGCCATGTCGTAGGGGAACTGGCGGTCGGTGGAGATTCTCTTGGCGCGGCGGGCCAGGTCGTCTTGGGCGATGTGCTCGGGGCGGGGGAGGGCGACGAGGATCTTGTTGCCGGCGCCTCGGACGTCGAAGATGTAGAGATCGTCGAAGACCTCCTGATAGGTGCGTACCATGGAGTCGTAGAGGCGGTTCGACGCGCGGCTCCAGATGTTGCCCACGGCCACGCCCTTGGGGCTGAGGGCCCGGCGCACGGCTTGGAGGAACTCGCGCGTGGCCAGGTGGTAGGGGATGTTCTCGCTGCCGAAGGCGTCGAGGAAGATCAGGTCGTAGGGGTTGCGGCACTCTTCGATGAACCGCCGGCCGTCGGCCACGAAGGCGTGCAGCGTGGCGTCCTCGCGGAACCCGAAGTACCGCTTGGCCACCAGGACCACGTCCGGGTCGATGTCCACCACGTCGATCGTCGCCTGCGGGTAGTGCTTGTGGAGGAAGCCGGGCACCGTGCCCCCGCCCAGCCCGACGATCAGGATCCGCTTCGGCTCCGGGAAGAACGCCAGCCCCATGGGCATCGCCCGGGCGTACGGAAGCTCCAGGTGGTCGGGTTCGCCCACCTTGACCACGCTCTGCCGGGCCCCGTGCTTTTCGAACCACAACGTGCGCAGGCCGCGGTCGTCCTCGGTGACCACGATCGTGCTGTAGGGCGACGGCTTCTCGTAAAGGACCTTCTGGTCCGCCAGCACCGCGACGCAACACGCCAGCACCGCGGCGAGCCCCACCAGAAACAGCTTTCGGCGCATCATCGGTCGAATCCTCCACCCCGTGGCTGCCAACAAGACCATCCTCGACAGGCCCCTTCCCTGCTAAGCGGGACCGAATAACCGTTGCACGGTGGTTACAGGGTGCCGCGGGCATCTTGCCCGTGCACTGGCGAGACGCCAGTGGCACCCAGCCGTGCAACCTTTTCCACGTCCCGTTTAGTGTACTTGCCGCGGACGCCGGCCGCCAGATTCTTGGACAACCGCTCGCCGTACGGTAAGATGACCGGCAAAGGTCGTCGGTCCATCCAGGCCACACGGCGGAGGCTCGACAATGATCGGAAGGGCTGTGCTCATCGCGTTTTCGGCCGTCGCACTTACCCAACGCGCGGCCCCTGCGGAGGGGGCAGACGCGCCTCAGGCCGTGGACGTGACCCGGGAGATCCGGGCCCTGGTCGAGGCCGACTGGATCGACCAGGACCGGCGATTCGTGCCCGCCCACACGCCGCCGGGCGAGCCCGTGAAGGTCAATGCCCAGGGCGTCACCACCGCCCAGGACGCCGCCGGGGCGGTCGACGGGATCAAGAACGGCCGGTTCGGCTTCCACGTGGCCTTGGGCGAGACGGACCCCTGGTGGCAGGTCGACCTGGGCCGAGACTACCGGCTCGACCGCGTGGTCATCTTCAACCGGACCGACGGCGGCCAAGCACCGCGCACTCGGAACATCGGCATCCAGGTCGCCCGCGACGCAGAGCCCGAGCGGTTCGTGCCGGTCTACGAGCACGACGGCACGGTGTTCTACGGCGCGGGCGAGAAGAAGCCGCTGGTCGTGCGGTTCGACGGGCGGGACGTGACCGCCCGGATCGTCCGGCTTTTCGTGCCCGGCGTGTGCCATTTCGCGTTGGACGAAGTGGAGGTCTACGCGGGGGACGACCCGGAGAAGAACGTCGCCCTGGGCAGGCCGGCCGATCAGAAGAGCGTCAGCCGCCACTCGTATCCCGGCACGCCCGGCGAGCCAACGCCGTCGTGGGTGCCGACCGGCCCGGCCTTCCGGCTGGAGCACGCGCGGGACGTCGTGCGCCGGGCGCGCGAGCTGGCCGCCCGGCTGCGACCGAAGGCCGATCCCCGGCGGCTCGATCCGCGGGTGGCCGATCTGGGCAAGCTCGACGGCCGTCTGGCCGAGTTGGAGGCCAAGCCGGTCGTGCCCGACGAGGTCCGCAAAGAGGTCTACTTCGACGCCCGACGGCTGCTGCGCAAGATCGCCTTCTCCAATCCGCTCTTGGATTTCGACAAGCTGTTGTTCGTCAAGCGGCACCGGGGCAGCCTGCCTCACGTGTGCGACCAGTACTATGGCTTCACGGCCGTGCCGGGCGGAGGCCTGTTCGTACTGTCGGATCCGTTCGGCGATCATCCCAAGCTGGCCAATCTGCTGGAAGACTCCGTGGTCGGCGGCGGACGCCTCGCCGGCCAGAAGCTACTGCCCGGCTCGTTCCTCTCGCCGGAAGTGTCGTACGACGGCAAGACGATCCTCTTTGCCTACAGCGAGAACCGCGAGCCCATGCAGTCGTGGGACGAGGTATGGCCTCCGTCGAAGAGCAGCAGGAAGTGGACGCCGACCAACTGCTATCACGTCTTCCAGGTGGGCGCCGACGGCGCCGGGCTGGTGCAGTCGACCGACGGCCCCTGGGACGACTTCGATCCCTGCTTTTTGCCCAACGGCCGCGTCGCGTTCATCTCCGAGCGTCGCGGCGGGTACGTTCGCTGCGGCATCCGGGCGTGCCGGAGCTTCAACCTCTGCTCGATGAAGCCCGACGGAAGCGACATCTCCATTCTGAGCTACTTCGACACCAACGAATGGCATCCGAGCGTGAACCACGAGGGGATGATCGTCTTCACCCGCTGGGATTACATCGATCGCAACACGCAGATCGCCCATCATCTGTGGACCTGCTATCCCGACGGTCGGGACGCCCGCGCGCCGCACGGCAACTACCCGGTCGAGCGGGGCGACCGGCCGTGGGCCGAGCTGAGCATTCGGGCGGTCCCGGGGTCGCACCGCTACGTGGCCACGGCGGCGCCGCACCACGGTTATGCCTTCGGATCGCTGGTGCTGCTCGACGTGCGGAAGCTCGACGACAGCGGCAACTCCCAGGTCACGCGGCTGACGCCCGAGGTGCCTTTTCCCGAAGCCGAGGGGCCGATCCGCGAGAACGAGGTCTACGGCACGCCCTGGCCGCTCAGCGAGGAGGACTACCTGTGCGTGTACGATCCGCAGGCGGCAAACCACGGCATCTACTGGATCGATCGCCACGGGAACAAGGAGCTGATCTACCGCGACCCCTCGATCTTGTGCGTTAGCCCCATTCCGCTCCGTCCCCGCCCCGTGCCGCCGGTGATTCCCGAACGGACGACGGAGCCGGTTGTCGCCGGGAAAGCGACCGAGCGGGATCGGCCGGCGACCATCGCGCTGGTGAACGTCTACGACGGCGATTTCCAATGGCCGGACGGGACCGAGATCGCGCAGTTGCGCGTGCTTCAGATCCTACCCAAGTCGACCCCCTCGCGGAACACGCCGCGGATCGGCTTCGCCGAGCAGACGAACGCCCGGGCCGTCTTGGGCACCGTGCCCGTGGAGAGCGACGGGAGCGCTCACTTCGAAGCCCCGCCGGGCAAGCTGGTCTACTTCCAAGCGATCGACTCGCGCGGGATGGCCGTGCAGTCGATGCGGAGCGGCACGTACGTCCATCCGGGCGAGCGGTTGACGTGTCAGGGCTGTCACGAGCCGAAGCATCGCCCGCCGAGCAGGCCAACGAGCGTCCCCCTGGCCCTGCGGCGTGCGCCCTCGAAGCTCGAGCCCGACGTGGAAGGCTCGAACCCGTTCAACTACGTCCGCCTGGTCCAGCCGGTGTTGGATCGCCATTGCGCGGCGTGCCATCGCCAGAAGAAGGCGCTCGATCTCGGCGGCGAGATCCAATTTCGCCCCTGCCCGCGGGACAAGCACAAGCAGTGCTGCTACACCCGGTCGTACAACAACCTGGCCGAGCAGTACGGTTTCTGCTTCCACGCACACAGCTACACGACCATCGCCAACGTCGACATGGTCCCCCGGGCGGCCGGCCGGACGATCCCCGGCCAGTTCGGCGCCCGGGCGGCCAGGCTGATGGAGTACCTCGACGAGCGGCACTACGGGGTGAAGCTTCCGGACGACGATTTCCGCCGCATCGTCCTCTGGCTCGACTGCAACAGCGAGTTCCTCGGCGCCTACGAGAAGGCCGAGGCCCAGGCCCACGGCGAGCTGGTGACGCCGGGGTTGAACTAACGGTCTGTCCGTCTCAGCTTTGCAAGTTGGGTGCCACTGCTGGCTTGCCCAGCAGTGCCGGAAGCACGGTTGGACAAGCCAACCGTGGCACCCGAGCGCGTGCCACGGCGGCATCGAGTCAGTATTCCACCCGATCCTCCTTCCGTGCCCAGGCCGCGAAAGCTTCTAGCGCTTCGTCGCGCAGGTGCTGTTTGGTGGGCATGGCTCGCTCGGCCGGGGCGAGGGCGATTTGGTCGTAGAGCCAGGCGTCGTCGAAGCCGGCCGCGGCGGCGTCTTCACGCCCGGCGGCGTAGTAGAGGTGGTCGATTCGGGCCCAGTAGATGGCGGCCAGGCACATCGGGCAGGGCTCGCAACTGGTGTAGAGGTCGCAGCCGGCCAGGCAGAAAGTGCCCAGGCGGGAGCAGGCGTCGCGCAGGGCGACGATCTCGGCATGGGCGGTCGGGTCGTTCGTGCTGGTGACCCGGTTCCACCCCGCGCCGACGATCTCGCCCCGGCGGACGACCACCGCGCCGAAGGGCCCGCCCTCGCCGGCCCGCATCTTGTCGAGCGAAAGCCGGATGGCCTCGCGGAGGAAGCGCTCGTCCATGACGGGTAATCCCTTCAGCGATGCTTCGGCGATGCGCGTGGGTCTCGCTGCGCTCGACCCACCCTACGCTTGGTACGCTGCGCTTGCTACTTCAGTTTTTCCACCAATCGCTGCACGGCGGCGGCGATCCGGTCTTCGATATCGGGGGCCCAGCGGTCGGCGGGTTGACCGTAAACGAAGAACGCGCTCGACTCGTAGCCCCCCTCTTCCCAAACGCGGTGCGAGGGGATGTACGACATCACGTCGTTCGTGTAGCCGGCGACCCAGGTCTGGGGGCCGTAGGTCGACTTGAAGCGGAGCGAGTAGTCGACCACGACCTCGCCGCCCAGGGTGATCCAGAGCTGGTCGTCGCCCAGCTTCCAGACCTGCACGGGATAGGGATACGAGGTGGGCAGCGACTCGCCTCGGTCCAGCTTTTCCAGCAGGCGCTTGCCCCGGCGTCCCCAGTAGCTGCCCTTCTTGACGGCGGCCTCCAGGTCCTCGCGGCTGAGCGGCTTCTCGAAGTCGAGGTCGACGAACTCCAGGGCCGTTTGCAGCTTGGGGGCGATCGGCCGCATCGCCTTCTTCTTGTCGAGCACCTGCTCGACGGCCTCGGCCAGTGCAAATCCGTACTTGCCGCATCGGGCCACGCTGCGCCGGGGGAGCGGATTCTGGTCGGCCCCGCAGCCGGCGTAGAACATGGCCAACGTGTCGGGGTTGTCTTCCTCCAAAGCGATCTGGGCGAAGCCCGCGTAGTCGCCCGACGAGCGGTAGAAGCTCAGCGTCGTGCCGTGACAGGCGTAGCCGAAGACCACCGCGCGCAACGCGTCGTCGGGCCCGCGCGCGGCCAGCACGGGGACGTCGTGATCCACGGGCCCCACAAGCGGCTCGCCCTTCTTGCGGGCCTCGATTACCTGCGCCACGGGGTTGTTGCGCCGGTTGACGGCGAAGTCGACGGTCCCCTCGCCCGCCCAGAGAGTCGCCGGCGTCGGCTCGGCCAGCGCCTTCTCGATGGTCTCGACGACCAGCTTCTCCAACTCGGCCGAGTACTCCTCGATCAGGGCCCGCTGCTCGTCGTCGAGCGGATAGATGTCGTAGAGCGCGTCGCGGAGCACCGGGGCGCTGTGCGTGTGCGACGCGTTGAGCATCACCTGCGCGGGCTCCAGGTTGCAGCGGGTCTTCAACTCCGCGCAGATCCGCTCGTGCATGTTCCGGGGGAAGCCCAACAGGTCGCTGGTGAGCACGACGGCCCGCTGGCCGTCGGCCGATTCCAGGGCGAGGACCTTGATCCAGAGATCGTGCAGCGTGCCCTCGCAGCCGTGATCGCGACTGCCGTAGCCGGCCAGCCAGATGGGCTTTCCCGGAGTGATGTTCGCCTTGGCCAGCCCCACCTTCCACGTCGCCTCCGCCGCCGAGAGCGGCGCCGCGGCGAGCAGAACCACGGTAATCGAGACGATCCCAAAGCGGATCCAGCGGTGCCGTTGCATGGGTTGATCCTCCACAAAGGTTGCCGAGCAGCAGTAAGCCTGACGCGCCCAGGATAGTCGAAATTCCCAGGCGCAGCAATCATCGCCGCCAGGGTACGCCGGATTGAGCCCGACGAGCAGGCCGACGAGCCCGCGGCGTGCGGGGGCGCCTGCTTGAACGAGGCCCTGGCTGGGCTATATTGACGGCCGGCTCGTTCAGGGTCCGTCTGCGGGGTAGGGCAATCCTCGTTGCGATCCGGCTTCCGTCCCGATGACAACACCCTCCGACGGCAGAAGGCGTTCCGCGGGGCCCGTGTTGGCGGTCCTTCTCGCGTTGGCCGTCCCGCTTGCGGTCTTCCTGCCCTTGGTGCTTGCCTTGGTCGAGCACATGCTGTTCGGGAGCCGCCACGTGGAGCAGTTCTTCCGCGAGATCGGTCTGCACGACGAGCTCGACGCGATTTACGATCCGGTTGTTGACTTCCTCAGCAGTCTTTGGCCTTGATCGGTGAACGGGCCGAGCTACTCCCCTGTCAACGCCTGGCGATGCGGCTTGACGGCCGCCTCGATCTCTTCCGCCGACTCGTACGGCACGTACATCGCCCGCATCACCATCTGGTAGCGACGGCCCACTTCGTAGTCGGGGATGAGATACTGGAAGTCCCACGCCGGGTTGCCCTCTCCGCCGCCGGAGGGTGACTGGCTCATGCGGACTTGATCCTTTGGGCGGAATGCGAACACCAGCGCCATGCCGTGGCTGACGCCGTAGTACCACGGCTCGGCATAGCGGTAGTCCGAACGGTTGAAGACCAGCGTCAGCGGGAACTTGGGGTCGTGGGCGAACGTGCGATCGTCGTCGGTCGCCACGTGGGTGGAAAGCACGCCATGGGCGGGCGTGACGCCGCGAATCCAGCGGGACGCCGGGGGCTCGTCGGCGCCGTGCCCCTTGAAGTGGACATCGAGCGACTCGGGGCTGTGGATGTAGCTCGCCCAGAAGAGGCCGACGTAGCCGTTGACGAAGCTGCGGCGTCGCGGGATGCACTCCAGCGTCATTTGGATCGTGCCGTCTTCGAGCATCCCGTACCGCAGGCAGCTTTCGAGGCCGTAGTGGGGCGTGGGGCCCTGATAGAGCTCGACCGTGTGCTCGTCGATCCGGCGCAGCTCCATGGGCCAGTTCCGCGGCTCGAAGAGCGTCTTGCGATCCTGCACGGTGCCGTCGTGGATGTGCTCGAAGTTCAGGCCGGCGTAAGAGGGAACGAAGAGGTTCTCCCGCCGCTTCGTGTGTTTGAGCGAAGCGATTCCGCTGTATGCGGCGCGATGGCCGGGCAGCACGTCGTCGTCGACGGCCCGGTTGTCGACGACGACGGCTTCCACGCCGCCCCGCTCGAGCACCACGTAGGGTTGGTCGGGCACGCGGTAGTGGATCGACGGGTCGGAGAGCGTCGTCCGCTTGGGCGGCTCGGCGGCAAACGACACGACGCCCGCCGCGACACAGATCGCGGTCGATACCCAAACCAGTGATCTCGTCATGGCGATCTCCTTCAGGCAAGTGGATTCGCATCCGAGACCGACAAAGGGCCGTCGCGGCGGCCCCGACCCTGGTCCAGGGTAGCCGGTCGACGCCGCGTCTACAATCGGCTCAGCCTGGGGAAGTCCGCCGCGCTGGGCTTCGGGCTGTACCTGGCATGGGGCCTGGCGATGTGGCTTGTTTTCCGTTAGCGTCCCTCCTACACTGGGGGGAATCTGCCGATCGTCTTCTTTGGGCCACGCACCTGGAGCGGGAGCGAGAATCGATGGAGCACACCTTCCTGTTTCAAGAGGGTCGGTGGGTCGCCAACGGCAACTACACCGACGAGAAGAACGACCGGCGCCCGGCCACCGGGAGCACGGAGATCACGCACACCGAGCGCGGCTGGATCAACGCGGGGAGCATGATGATGCTCGCCGGCACCGGGCTGGTGACGTTCGAGAACCGGTACGAGATCACGCCGTTCGAGGAAGGGAAGGACTTCACCGACTTCAAGGCCGAGAACCCGGCGTTGGGCACCCTCTCGGGCAAGCTGGTGATCGTAGGCGACTCGATCCTGGCCGTCTCTTCCTCGCCCGACGGCTCGACCGTCGCCGCCGAATACCTGCGGATGCTCGACGACAACTCTTACGAGAACCGGGGGTTCGTGCTCAAAGGGGGCCGGAAGATCGCCGCCTGGGAGCTGGAGCTCCAGAAGGAGTGACGGCGACGGCGCGGGCTATTCCTTCTCCTTCGGCTTCTCCGGGACGACGATCGGCGTCGTCTCCGAGTTACCCCACTCGTTCCAGCTCTGGTAGTAGTTGCGGACGTTCTTGGCCCCCAATAGCTCCAGGCCGAAGGCCATCACCGAGGCCCGCCCGCCCGACTGGCAGTAGGTCGCCGTCGGCCGCCCCAGATCGATGCCCGCCTCGTCGAAGAGCCGGCGCAGCTCCTGCGGGGGCTTGAATCGGCCGGTGTCGGGATCGACCAGCTTGGTCCAGTCGAGGTTTTTCGCCCCAGGCATCGCGCCGGCCCGCTTGTTGCCGAGCTTGTCGATGCCGCAGAACTCCCCTTCGGAGCGGGCATCGACGATCTGCCACTGGCTCCGGTTCACCGCGCCGAGCATCTGCTGGAGGGTCGCCAGGCGATTGGAGCGCGGCTCCGCTTGGAACTCCGCAGGCTCGGGCGCCGGGGTCGGCTGGTCGGTCGTCGCCAGGCCCGCCGCGGTCCATGCCTTCCAGCCGCCGTTGAGCAGCCGGACGTCGTCCACTCCCCAGTAGCGGAGGATCCACCACATCCGGCCGGCGTTCTTGAGCCCCAGGTCGTCGTAGACCACGACCTTCGAGCCCGCACGGATGCCCAATTCGCCGATCCGCCGGCTCCAGGCTTGGGCGTCCCGACCGTCGCCAAACGCGGCCTTCCACGCGTCGTGGTCCAGCCAGAGCGCGCCGGGGACGTGTCGCTGCTTGTAGCGCTCCTCACTCCCGGCGTCCAGGACAACGAACTGCTCGGCGACCGCCGGTTTGGCCAGCTCCGCCGGCTCCAGGAGAAGCTCGGGGTGAGCGTAGCCCGGCTCCTCGCCCGCCAGCCCCGGGGCGAGTCCCATCACCGGGAAAAGCATGGCGGAAAGCATCGGCAGCAGTGTGATTCTCATGACCTCGGTCTCGCTGTTGTCTGGACGGCGGCACGGTTCGAGTTCTCCCGCAGGTGGCGGTTTCGCCGGGTGCCAACCGCGGCCTCCCAATCATAGGACTGCGGTCCACAAAATCCAGCGAGCGGCGGGGCCTGTGTGTGGCAAGTTTTCCTGGCAGGGAACGGATGGCTCGTAGGACAGGCATCTTGCCTGTCAGTACACACAGGCTGGAAGCCTGTGCTACGCGCGGCCCGGAAAACTTGCCACACACCGGGGCCTCATGGTCTCTTCTCGGCCCACCTTCGGGTGGCACGGGGAGACGACGGGAAGTCGATGCGGGCGGGAAATCGCGTGGAGCTTGTTGGGTTTGCCCAAGGCCGAGTTACAATGGGCATCGGGGCCCGGACCGGGGCCTCGAACGGGGTGGACCGAGGGGTCGAGCAGGGTATCGTCGCCAGAGACACGAGGCCCCGCGGCAGCTCCCCGGGCCGCCGGTTTTTCGTCGTTTCGCAACGTTTGCCGCCAGGAGAATGACCCGCCATGACCAAGCTTGATCGTCGTCGGTTTCTTGCTCGCTCGGGCCAAGCGGGCCTCGGGGCCGTGGCCGGGACCTCGCTGGTCGGAGTCCCCAAGCCGGTTCGAGCCCTGGGGGCCAACGAGAAGATCGTGCTGGGGGTCGTGGGCATCCGGGGGCGCGGGCATCTGCTGGCGATGGGCTTCGCCCTGCGAGGGGATTGCGAGATCGCCTACATGTGCGACGTCGACGAGCGGAACTTCGGCACCGCGGCCTCGAAGGGCTACATGCGGTTCACCCCGCCCGAGCTGGGCGCCCTGCCGCGGATCGAAGGGGTTGAAAAGGCCCAAGGGAAGCGCCCGAAGGCCGTGACCGATTTCCGCCGCGCGCTGGAGGACAAGTCGGTCGACGCCATCGTCACCGGCACGCCCGACCACTGGCACGCCCCGGTCACCGTCTGGAGCTGCCAGGCCGGGAAGCACGTCTACGTGGAGAAGCCGGCCTCGCACAACCCGTGGGAAGGCCGCAAGATGGTCGAGGCGGCGCGGAAGTACAAGCGGGTGGTCCAGCTCGGCACGCAGAGCCGCAGCGCCCCGTACATGATCAAGGCCAAGGAGTACGTGGCCAGTGGGAAGATCGGCGACGTGCACCTCTGCCGCGTGTACAACCAGAAGATCTGGGGCAACGTGAAGCCGGTCGCCGACAGCGATCCGCCCCCGGAGCTCAACTGGGACATGTGGAACGGCCCCGCCCCGGAAGCCCGTTACAACTTCAACTACTGGGAGCACTGGAACCACTTCTGGCGCTATTCCGGCGGCGACAGCATCAACGACAGCATCCACCAGTACGACCTCGCCCGGTGGCTCTGCGACGTGAGGCATCCCAAGTCGGTCTACTCGGTGGGCGGTCGCTGGGCGGAAGAGGGGGCGTTCGACACGCCCGACACGCAACTGGCCGTCTACGAGTTCGACAAGCTCGTGATGACCTTCGAGATGACGCTCTACACGCCCTACATGATGCTGGCCGACCAGGAGCTGCGCGACAGCGACATCTTCCCCCACTGGCCGCAGAACGCCTCGCGGATCGAGCTGTTCGGCACCAAGGCCCTGATGGTCGTCGGCCGGCACGGCATGGGATGGCAGGTGTTCGGCCGCCCGCACCAGCGCCAGCCGGTGGTCATCGACCAGATGTATGGGCGCTGGTCCGACGAGGAGCACCGCACCGACTTCCTCGACGCGATCCGCAACGACCGCCGCCCCAACGCCGACATCGAACAGGGGCACCTCAGCACGCTGCTCCCCCAATACGCCAACATCAGCTACCGGCTGGGCGGCGAGAAGCTCCTGGTCGACCCCAAGACCGAGACCTTCACCAACAGCGAGGCGGGCAACGCCCTGCTGAAACGGGAGTACCGCGAGCCGTGGGTGATTCGGGAGGAGGTTTGACCGGGGGGGTTTGACCGGAGGGGTTGAGAATCGCTCGTGGTGACCCGATTGATCGTGTCTGGCTGTCGCGTCTGGTTCCCGGGCCGGACCTTGGGAACGAGCGGGAGCCGCGGAAGTCATTCTTCGGCCAATCCTTACCCACTGGGGAACGGGGTTCCGTCCTTGGCGTCGGGATGAATGGCGGTGACGCAACCCCGTTTGGGGGTTGATGGTCACACGCGACCGAGCTGCGGCGTTCTTCTGAGAACGCACGTCGGTTCGCCGGGCCGAGCTCTCCCGACGATCCGGGGAGCTGCCTCACGGCTACTTCTTGCCTTGCGCCTCCCGTTTGGCCGCCCGGCTGCGGTAGCGTTGCTCCATCGCCTTCACGTCGAGCGGCTGGTTGGTTTGCCGGTTCCACCACTCATGGGCCCGGGCGGGATCGTACTTCGGGTTGGGCGTGGGCATACGGGCGCCGACCGTCTGACGCCAGTCGGCGAGCGTCTTCTGTAGCTGGCGGGTCTTCTCGGGCATCTTCTCCGCAAGATTCGTCGTCTCGCCGAGGTCGTCTTCGAGGTTGTAGAGCTCCAACGGGGCACCGTCGAAGAACTCGATCAGCTTCCACGGGCCGACGCGGATGGCCCCGGCCGGGCGTGAATGGTGGTAATGCGGGTAGTGGAAATAGATGGCGTCTCGCGGGAGCTCTGCTTGCGGGTTTTTGAGGAGCGGCACGAGGCTCGACCCGTCGATGGGCTGGTCGGGCAGCTTGGCCCCGGCCGCCTCGCAGAAGGTGGACATCAGGTCGGCCGTGGTGGTCGGCTCGTCGCACACCGTGCCCGGCGCGACCACGCCCGGCCAGCGGACGATCATCGGCACGCGGATGCCGCCCTCGTAGATCGTCCCTTTTTCGTCCCGCAGGGGCGCGTTGGTCGAGACGACCTCGCCCACGCCGGTGTAGATCTTGCGGAGGCCGCCGTTGTCGGACGTGAACACGACGAGCGTCCGCTCCGCGAGGCCCAGCTCGTCGAGCTTGGCGAGGATCCGCCCGATGCTCCGGTCGAGGTTTTCGGTCATGGCCGCGTAGACTGGGTTGTTCACACCTGTCGCGGGCTTCGGTTTGTTCCGATATTTCTCGACCGCCTCGGGCGTGGCTTCCAGGGGGATGTGCACGGCGTGGTGCGAGAGCGTGACGAAGAACGGCCGCTGGCGGTTCTGCTCGATGAACCAGAGGGTCTGGTCGGTCAACAGGTCGATCTGCTTCGGCCCGGGCCCCTTCGAATTGCGCCACGCCTGGAACTCGCGGCCGAGGGTCCGGGCGGTGACGTCGTAGCCGCGCGTCTCGGGCCCGTGGGTCGCGTCGGGGCCGAGGTGCCACTTGCCGAAATAGCCGGTTGCGTAGCCGGCCGCTCGTAGCGCGTCGCCCGGCGTCTTGATCGGGTCGGGCAAGATGTTCTCGATCGGCGGGACGACCAGCTTCTCGAACGGGCGCCAATGGCCGGGGATGAAGTCGGTGATCCCCACCCGGGCCGCGTACTGGCCCGACTGGATCGTGCACCGCGTCGACGAGCAGACGGGCGTGGCGGCGTAGAAGTCGGTGAACTTCATCCCCTTGGCGGCGAGGCGGTCGATCACGGGCGTCTCGTGAAACGGATGCCCGTAGCAGGCCACGTCGGGCCAGCCCATGTCGTCGATCAGGAGGAAGACGATGTTGGGGCGGGCGTCTGTCGCGGATGCCGGTGCGTCGCTCGGGGCGAGGGCCAACAAGACGACGACGCAGCACGCCAGAACCCGTGTCGTGACTGCGTGGAGCGCCGCACGGGCGGCTCGATACGCGTTGATGGGACGGTTTTCAGACATGTTGGTGATCTCCCATGTCGCTTGATCCAGGCAGGAGTCGACGATTCCCGGGGCTTCCCGCGTGCTACGGCCTCTACGAAGCCGTGGCACACCGCCGGGCGTTCGGTTGCCTGGAAGTATCGGCTCTCTCGGGCCGCGCGTCAATTCTGCGGCCAGAGAGAAGCATCGTCCAGGGGTTACGCGCTTCGCAAGGAGGGGGCGGAGCGCAGCGCGTCCCCGGGGACCAAGGGAGGCCATCCGGGTGCCGGGGATTCTCGCGCCGGGGCTGAAGCCGAGAAGCCCAGGGCGATTCGGTCCGTTGGGGGGCGATCCCCGAGATCGGGATTACAGGTTTTCCCACCAGCCTTCGAGATCGAGATCGAACAAGTAGCCCGTGGCGGCGTTCACGGCGTCGCCGTCTCCCTGGGTCGTGGATTCGGCCTTGACGTAATCGAAACTGGTGACGCCGAACAGGAAGGGTATGTCTGTCCCGGACAGCGTCGCCGAATCGCCGACGACTTCGAGGAGGTCGTCGAACTTCGAGTCCCAGAGATAGGCCTGGTCGTACGTGCCGGCGCCGGCGTCGGCGAGGACTTTGTCGAAGTACAACAGCTCGTGTGAGTAGCCCAGCCCGTACATCTTGGCGTAGGGCTGAGACAACCAGTGGGCGGCGTTGCCTTCGAAGATGTCGAACCCGTCGGGTGAGCCCACGAGGTTGGCCACGTCGCCGTCGCGGGCGGTTCCGATGGCGGTGACCGTGTCGAACTGGGTGGCCCGGTTGGAGAAACCGATGCCTTCCAGCTTGGCGTAGTCGGGCGTTCCGGTGAAGGTGTCTTTGCTTCCGGGCCGGCCGCGCAGCCTGACCGTGTCGTTGGCGCCGTCGCCTTCCCACGAGACGGCCTCGACGAAGCGGAAGTTGTTGGCCTGGAGGGTACCCCCGGCTTCGAAGGTCAACTGGGCGGAGGTGGGCCCGGCCTCGAACGCGTCGGCGCCGTACGAGTCCTGGAGCGCGGCCCTGTCATCGAAGCCGACGCCGGCCGTTGCCGTGGCACTGACGTGCCCAAACCCGGCCGCATACATCCAGAAGTCCGGCCCGAACAGCTTGCCGTAGTCCGGGTTGGCGATGAAGGTGTCTTTGCTGTTGGGGGAGTCGTGCAGGTTGGCCGTGTCGATCCCGTCGCTGGTGGCGTATCCGTACAAGTACCTGAAGCCGGCGGCCCGGATGAAGTCATCCTCGCTGCCGTTGAATTTCAGCTTGCCCTCCTGGGGCGTGGCTTCGAACACGTCGGCCCCGGAAGAATCGGTCAGCCTGGCTACGTCATCGAAGCCCACGCCGGCCGTTGCCGTCGCGCTGAGCCGCTCAAACCCGGCCGCATACATCCAGAAGTCCGGCCCGAACAGCTTGCCGTAGTCCGGGTTGGCGATGAAGGTGTCTTTGCTGTTGGGAGAGTCGTGCAGGTTGGCCGTGTCGAGGCCGATGTTGGTAGCGTATCCGTACAAGTATCTGAAGCCGGTAGCCTGCGCGAAGTGGTTTTCGCTGCCGTTGAATTTCATCTTGCCTTCGTCGGGCGTGGCTTCGAACACGTCGTTCCCGGAGGAGTCGGTCAGCCTGGCCACGTCATCGAAGCCCGCGCCGGCCGTTGCCGTCGCGCTGATTTGCTCGAAGCCCTTCGCACACGTCCAGAAGTCCGGCCCGTACAGCTTGCCGTAATTCGCATCGACGGCGAAGGTGTCTTTGCTATCGGGCGAGTCGTGCAGGTTGGCCGTGTCGAGGCCGATGTTGGTAGCGTATCCGTACAAGTATCTGAAGCCGGTAGCCTGCACGAAGTGGTTTTCGCTGCCGTCGAACTTCATCTTGCCCTCGTCGGGCGTGGCCTCGAATACGTCGGCCCCGGGCGAGTCGACGAGCTTGGCTACGTCCTGGAAGCCCGTGCCGGCCGTCGCCGTGGCGCTGACTTGCTCGAAATCGACCGCGCAACGCCAGTAGGTCGAGCCGTCGTAGAGCTTGGCGTAGTCCGGCAGGCCGACGAACGTGTCCTTGCCGGCGGGCGAGTCTTGCAGGAACGCCCTGTCGAGGCCGTTGTTGGCGTAACCATACAAGCTCGCGAAGCCGGCCGCCTGGACGAAGTGGTCTTCGCTGCCGTTGAACTTGAGCTTGCCCTCGTCGGGCGTGGCCTCGAACACGTCGTCCCCGGAGGAGTCGGCCAGCTTGGCCACGTCCTGGTAGCCCATGCCGGCCGTTGCCGTCGCGCTGATTTGCTCGAAGCCGTTCGCACACGTCCAGAAGGCCGGCCCATACAGCTTGCCATAGTTGGGCAGGCCGACGAACGTGTCCTTGCTGTAGGGCGAGTCGTGCAGGAACGCCGTGTCGAGGCCGTTGTTGGCGTAACCATGCAAGCTCGCGAAGCCGGCCGCCTGGACGAAGTGGTCTTCGCTGCCGTTGAACTTGAGCTTGCCCTCGTCGGGCGTGGCTTCGAACACGTCGTCCCCGGAGGAGTCGACGAGCTTCGCCACGTCCTGGTAGCCCAGGCCGGCCGTTGCCGTCGCGCTGATCTGCTCGAAACCGACCGCGTACTCCCAGAAGGTCGCCCCGTCGTTCAGCTTGCCGTAGTTGGGCAGGCCGATGAAGGTGTCGGCGCTGAAAGGCGAGTCGTGCAGAAGGGCCGTGTCGACGCCGCCGCTATCGGCATAGGCGAACACGTCCTTGAAGTCGTCGACATGGTGGGTGAACGCGGGACCGGAGAGCGTGGCCGAGTTGGGCCATGCTTCGAAGGCGTCGGGTTGGTCGGAGTCGTGGAGCTTGGCCACGTCGCCCCCGCCGCCCCCGTGGACGGTGACCATCTCCACGCTGTCCATGGTGACGTGGTAGCCGATGCCGAAGAGCCCGCCGTGGTCGGGCCAGAGCTCGGCCGTCTCCTTCTGGCTCGTTCCGGTGAGCTCGGCCGTGTCGTCGGCTCCGCCTCCGTGGATCGCGATCGACCGAGACTCCGCGTCGGTGAAGACGTAGACGACCCCGTTGACGGTGACCGTACGGGACCCCGTGGGGACGAACTCGAAGTCGTCCGGGTCGTCGGTTCCGTAGACGTCCACCGCCGTGCCGACGTGGCTGACCAGGTTCGCAATGCGGAGGTCCACGTTGCTGGCGGTCCCCGACAGCTTGAAGTAGTACTTCTGGCCGGCGCCCGACGGGTAGTCGATCCGTGCCGCACCGGCGGTCAACGGGTTGACGCTCTCGTCGTAGAGCGTAACCGTTGCCCCGGGATCCAACACTTCGAGGGTCAGGAACCCCTGGCGGAACGTTTCCAACGAATACCACAGGTCGGCCGCGGAAGGATCGAGGCCGTTCATTTCGAGGAAGTCGACCGTGCCGAGAGTCTGTGCGATCCAGATCGTGGCCGTGTCTTGAGTCATCGCGGCCAATTCGTCGCGGACGCGAAGCGCGACGACGACGCCGCTCGGACCGCTCAGCCCGGCGGCGGAGAACGTGGGATGGATGCCTACTTCATCCCCTCGCGTTGCGGGCGGGCCGGTTTCACCGAAGAACGTGTCGCCGTCCAGGTTCCACAGGTAGGTCAGGACGTCGTCGCCCGGATCAGTCGAAGCCGACGCGTCCAGGGTGATGACACCCTCTTCCTCGACGACGTACGGTCCGCCCGCGTCGGCGGTCGGAGCCACGTTGTTGACCGTCAGGGGGAACGTGGCTGTGGTCACTCCACCCTCACCGTCATCGGCGGTGATCGTCACGATCTGGCTGTCGTCCGGCCCGTCGATGGTGTGGAACGACCAGCTCCAAGTGCCGAACTGGGTGCCCACCTGCGTCACGGTTCCGATCGGCGGGGTGACGGTGATGGTGACGTCGTCGTCGCCGACGTCCGAGAAGGTGCCCGTGTTGGTCGCCGTCTGTCCCTCGTTCACGGTGACCGAAGGTTTTTGCACCGTGAGGCCCGGAGCCACGTTGCTGACCGTCACGGTCATCGTATCCGCACCCTCGCCTCCGTCGTCGTCCTCCACGGTCAGAGTCACGGTGTAGACGCCGTCGTCGGCATACGCGTGGGTGGGGGTGAGCGTGCCGGAGGCGCCTTGCCCGTCGCCGAAGTTCCACGTGATCGTGTGGGTGTCCCCACTGCCCGGGTCGGTAAACGATCCGGAGAAACCGACGGTCGCCGCCTCGTCGGCCGACTGGTCATCGCCGGCGTTGACCGTGGGGGCGACGTTGTCCACCGTGAGGGGGAAGGTGGTCGTGCTTAGCGCCCGGTCGCTGTCGGTGGCGGTGATCGTCACCGTCTGGCTTTGCGTCGGCCCGTCCGTGGTGTCGAACCACCAGCTCCAGGTGCCGTTCTGCTCGCCCACCTGCGAGACGGTCCCGATCGACGCGCTGACAAAGACGAAGTCCACGCCGTCGTCCCAGAAGACGCCCGCGTTCGTCGCCGTCTGCCCCTCGACCACGTTGACCGAGGGATTGGCGGGCACGACCTGGGGAGCCACGTTGTGGACGATCAGGGTGAAGGCGGTCGTGCTCCACGCCCCGTCGCTGTCGGTGGCGGTGATCGTCACGATCTGATTCTCGTCCGGTCCATCGCTAGTGCCGAACCACCAGTTCCAGATGCCGGCTACGTCGTCCTGCGTGACGGTGCCGTTCGACGCGGTGATGGTGACTTCGTCATCGCCGACGTCCGAGAAAACGCCCGCGTTGGTCGCCAACTGGCCTTCGTTCACGGTGACCAAGGGACTGTCGGCCGCGACCTGGGGCGCCGCGTTGTTTACCGTCAAGGCGAAGGTAACGGTGCTCGGCGCTCCGTCGCTGTCGGTGGCGGTGATCGTGACCGTCTGGCCGTCCTCCGGCCCGTCGGTGGTGGCGAACGACCAGCTCCACGTGCCGAACTGCGTGCCCAACTGCGTCACCGTGCCGATCGACGCGCTGACGGTGACCACGTCGCCGCCGACGTCCCAGAAGGCGCCCGTGTTGGCCGCCGTCTGCCCCTCGGTCACGGTGACCGAGGGATCGTCGGCCGTCACGCCGGGAATCACGTTGTCGATCGTCAACGTGGTCGCGGCCGTGTGGACGCCGCCCTGGCCATCGTTCACCTCAAGGGCGATCGGAAGCGCCGACCCGTCCGAGGCCAGCCCCAGCCCGAACAAGGTCGCCCAGGGCACCGTGGGAGTCATTCCCACCGCGTCGTCGAACAGCCCGTCGTTGTCCAGGTCCCATGCGTACGTCAAGCCGTCCCCGCCGGGATCGCTCGAACCGCTCCCATCAAGCGGCAGGTTCTCGCCCTCATCGATCACATACGGACCGTCCGGATCCGCCGTCGGGTCAACGTTGTTGATCGTCAACGTGGTCGCGGCCGTGTGGACGCCACCCTGGCCATCGTTCACCCGGAGGGCGATCGGAAGCGACGTCCCATTCGAGGCCAACCCCAGCCCGAACAAGGTCGCCCAAGGCACCGTCGGGGTCACGCCTACCGCGTCGTCGAACTGCCCGTCGTTGTCCAGGTCCCATGCGTAGGTCAAGGTGTCCCCACCGGGATCGGTCGAACCGCTCCCGTTCAGGGGCAGGTTGTTGCCCTCATTGATCACGTACGGGCCGCCGGCATGGGCCGTCGGCGCGACGTTATGGATCGTCAACGTGCTGGCGGCCGAGTGGACGCCGCCCTGGCCATCGTTCACCTGGAGGGCGATCGGAAGCACCGTCCCGTCCGAGGCCAGCCCCAGCCCGAACAAGGTCGCCCACGGCACCGTCGGCATCGCTCCCACCGCGTCGTTGAACTGCCCGTCGTTGTCCAGGTCCCATGCGTAGGTCAAGGTGTCCCCGCCGGGATCGGTTGAACCGCTCCCATTGAGGGGCAGGTCGTCGCCCTCATTCATGACGTACGGGCCGTCCGGATTCGCCGTCGGCGTGAGGTTGTTGATCGTCAACGTGCTGGCGGCCGTGTGGACGCCGCCCTGGCCATCGTCCACCTGGAGGGCGATCGGAAGCACCGTCCCGTCCGAGGCCAGCCCCAGCCCGAACAAGGTCGCCCACGGCACCGTCGGAGTCGGCCCTGCGGCGTCGTCGAAATTCCCGTCGCCATCCAGGTCCCACCTGTAGATCAGGCTGTCCCCGCCGGGATCGGTTGAACCGGTCCCATCGAGCAGCACGTCGTCGCCCTCATCGATCACGTAAGGACCGTCCGGATCCGCGGTCGGCGTGAGGTTGTTGATCGTCAACGTGGTCGCGGCCGAGTGGACGCCGCCCTGGCCGTCGTTCACCTCGACGGCGATCGGAAGCGCCGACCCGTCCGAGGCCAACCCCAGCCCGAACAAGGTCGCCCAGGTCACCGTCGGAGTCACCCCCACCGCGTCGTTGAACTGCCCGTCGTCGTCCAGGTCCCAGGCGTAGGTCAAGCTGTCGCCGCCGGGATCGCTCGAACCGCTCGCATCGAGCAGCACGTCGTCGCCCTCATTCATCACATACGGGCCGTCCGGATCCGCCGTCGGTGTGAGGTTGTTGATCGTCAACGTGCTGGCGGCCGTGTGGACGCCGCCCTGGCCATCGTTCACCTCGACGGCGATCGGAAGCACCGTCCCGTCCGAAGCCAACCCCAGCCCGAACAAGGTCGCCCAGGTCACCGTCGGAGTCACCCCCACCGCGTCGTCATACTGGCTGTCGTTGTCCAGGTCCCACGCGTACGTCAAGCTGTCGCCGCCGGGATCGCTCGAACCGCTCGCATCGAGCAGCACGTCGTCGCCCTCAT
>Ga0307378_10001337_pt1 | contig 40308 bp, 48 predicted proteins | sample UN1MG_FD_202238 | JGI IMG/M metagenome (GOLD analysis project Ga0307378, IMG submission 202238) | Soil microbial communities from Risofladan, Vaasa, Finland - UN-1 | ecosystem: Environmental > Terrestrial > Soil > Coastal area > Acid sulfate soil | place: Finland: Risofladan, Vaasa | collected...
TTCGATTGGATGCGCAACACCCCGACGCTTGGCAATCTGTCGCCATACTCGCCGGATGGACGCGACCTGGCCACGGTATCGGCGTGGGCCGAGCCGCGTTTCAAGGGCTCCGTCACCATCTCCGATCTCGAATGGTTGCGGCGCAATTGGCCCCGGAGGCTGATCGTGAAGGGCATCCTCGACGCCGAGGACGCAAAGCTTGCCGTTGAGGCCGGCGCCGATGCTGTCGTGATCTCCAATCACGGCGGCCGGCAGCTCGACGGGGCGAGCAGCACGATCGAAATGGTCCCTCGCATTCGCGAGGCGGTTGGCGATGACGTCGAGCTGATCCTCGACAGCGGCATTCGCTCCGGCTTCGATATTTTGAAGGCGCTCGGACGCGGTGCGAACGGCTGCTTCATCGGTCGCGCCTTCGTCTACGGGCTGGCCGCGCATGGTGAGCGCGGCGTCAGCGCGGCGCTCGAGCTGCTGGCGCAGGAACTCGACGAGGCGATGACGCTGACGGGAACCGCCGACGTCAACGCCTTGTCCAAGGATCTGGTTTTTTAGCCGTCAGGTCCGCCATGGGTGCTCTGGCAACTCGCTGACGCCGAGCACTTTCACGCCCGCGGCCGCGACTTCGTGATCGTTATCGACCGAACTGCCGCTGACGCCGATGGCGCCGACGAGCACGCCGTCTTCATCGACGATGGGCAGGCCGCCCGGAAACGTGATCAACCCGTCATTGGAATGCTCGATGCCGTAGAGCGGCTTCGCCGGCTGCGAGAGCTGGCCGAGATCGCCGGTCGCCATGCCGAAGAAGCAGGCGGTGCGCGCCTTCTTGATGGCGATGTCGATGGAGCCCACCCAGGCGTCATCCATGCGGATGAAGGCTTTGAGGTTCGCACCGGAATCGACCACGGCGATGCACATCTGCGTCTTTAACGACAGGGCCTTTTTGCGGGCCGCCTCAATAGCCTTTTCGGCATTCTCCAGATTGACGTGCATGGGAACTCCTCCTCTTGGGGGTAAGTGCGTGGCTGGGGGTTAACGCGCCGGAGCGATTTTGGTGACACCGGCGTGCCGTCTTTGCATCGGGCGCAGGGCGGGCGCCTAGTAGAACAGGCTCGACACGGACTTCTCTTCGGCCGTGCGGGCGATGGCCTCGCCAAGCAGCGGCGCGATGGGAACGACCCGAATATTGTGAGCGTTCCGCACCGAGTCACTCGGCAGGATCGAGTCGGTGATGACCAGCTCTTTCAGTCGCGAGGCCATGATGCGCGCCACGGCGCCACCGGACAGGACGCCATGGGTGATATAGCTGACAACTTGGGTCGCGCCCTGTTCGAGGAGCGCTTCGGCGGCGTTGACCAGCGTGCCACCTGAATCGGCGATGTCGTCGACGAGAATGCAGCTATGGCCGGCAACGTCGCCGATGACGTTCATCACCTCGGAATCGCCAGGCCGCTCGCGGCGTTTGTCGACGATGGCGAGCGGCGCGTCGATGCGCTTGGCGAGGCCGCGAGCGCGAACCACGCCGCCGACATCCGGCGAGACCACCATGATGTTGTCCTTTGACATGACCTCTTTGATGTCCTGCACCATGACCGGCGCGGCGAAGAGATTGTCCGTGGGGATATCGAAGAAGCCTTGGATCTGGCCGGCGTGGAGATCCAGCGTCAGCACGCGATCGGCGCCGGCGCGCACGATCATGTTCGCGACCAGCTTGGCGGAGATCGGCGTGCGCGGGCCAGGCTTCCGGTCTTGCCGGGCATATCCGAAATAGGGGATAACCGCCGTAATGCGCCGCGCCGATGCCCGCTTCAAGGCGTCGATGAGGATGAGCAGCTCCATCAAATGGTCGTTGGCTGGCGCGGAGGTCGACTGAATGACGAAGACGTCCTCGCCGCGGACGTTCTCCTCGACCTCGACGAAAATCTCCATGTCGGCAAACCGGCGGACAACGCAGCGCGCGAGGGGACTATCGAGATAGGCGGCGATCGCCTCGGCGAGAGGACGGTTGCTGTTGCCTGCAACCAGTTTCATGCGACCGTTCCTTGAGACCCAGCCTTGGCGGGGAGTGCCGATTGGCGCCCGCGCCACGGCGCGCTTTTAACAAGCGCGTGGCACCAATGTAAACTTACTAAGCTCTTAGGGCGTGCCGACTGTGGATGAGGTCAGCTGGATTTGGGCAGGAGCTTGATGATGCCGTCGGCCGCGGCGCCCGCTGCCGCGTCGGCGATGGCACCCCAGGGGCCGTTGAGCGAGCCCTTGGGGATCGTGTTTTGCTGCGACACCGTGCCAAGGCGCTTGCCGCTGGGGTCAATCACCTGCCAGTCGATACGGATGTTCTCCTTGCCGCCGCTGGCACTGGAGAGCTTCACGATGCCTTTGACCGTGTAGACATTGCTCGCGGCGCCGTTCGCCAGCTTCACGCCGTCCTTATAGAGCCTCTTTTTCAGGGCCGTCACCAGAGACCGCTTGCCGTCGCCGGGTGCGCCCGACACGGAGGCCACGAGGACGCCGGAAGGCTTGGGGGCCGGTGCGGGCCGCACGGCCGCGGCCGGAGTGGCCGTCGCAGCCGGGGCGGCGGCGACTGCCGGCGAACTGGAACCGCTCCTGCCGCCCGGCAGGTTGGCGGCGAGCTGCGAGGCAGTCTGATTGGCGATATCGCGGATCTTCGCCGAGTCGACGCCGCGCCAAGGGTCGCTGCGCGTGCCCTGCGGAGCGGTCGTCTCGCCGGAAACGCGGGTCACCCGGGCGCCCTTGTCGTCGGTGACGTCCCAAATGTAGGAGATCTTGGAGCCGCGGCGCTCAGGGGCCGCCAGGAGGTAGCCGCGCAGCGTGTAGTCGGCGCCGCTCGCTCCGGGGAGGAAAGTCAGATTGCGATCTTGACCGGCGACAACCAGGGCTTGTGTCAGCTCCTTGGTGACCTTCTCCGGCGCACCGATAATGGGCGCAACGGCCACCTTAGGGGAGCCGCCGAACATGCCGGAGGCGCCACTCAGGAGGCCGCTCATGCCGGCGCCCGAGCCGCCGCCGCAACCGGCGAGGCTCGCGGCCGTGAGAGCGGCGAGTGCAACCCCGGCAATACGTCGCACAAGGCCGCGTACGTGTCGTGAGTCCGCGTCCAACAAAACACTCCCTCTGTTGGCCGCACAGCACCATTCGCGAGAAATGCCCCGCGGCGGGACTCCCAACCCTCTACCTAACAACAGCTTACCCGCCCCGGCCCAATTGCGTCCAGTTCTAGCGTCCCCGTGGGGCCGGTCGGGTCGGTCCAATCCACCTCATGGTGAACACAACTCAGGCAAGCACAATGGCGGAAATTTGACGGCCGTAATCATCCTCGCCGTGGTGCTGCGACCGGCGATAGCTGAACAGCCGCGTCTCGTCGTAATAAGTGCAGAAGCCCAGATCGATGACCTCGCCCACGCCTGCCCGGGCAAGGCGTTCGGCAACATAGCCTGGAAGGTCGAAATGCGGCTCGCCGGAGCCCTCATCGATGATGAAGAAGGCCTCGCTGTCGGGCTCGGCGGCCAGGAATTGCTCCCGATAGTCGTGACCAACCTCATAGGCGCCTTGGCTGATGGCGGGGCCGATTGCCGCACGGATGCGTTCCGGTTTGGCGCCCAGGCCCGTCATGGCCTCGACCGCGGCCTCGGCGATACCCATTTTCGCACCGCGCCAGCCGGCATGGGCCGCGCCGATGACGCGGGCTTCCGGGTCGCAAAGCAGTATGGGCGCACAATCCGCGGTGAGAATGCCGATGGCGAGCCCGGGCGTTGACGTCACGATGGCGTCTGCCTCGGGCATCTTGTCCTTGGTCCAAGGCTTCTGGGCCACGACGGCGGTGTTCGTGTGCTTCTGGTAGACGGACACCAGCCTGCCGGGTTCGGCGCCCAAGGCCCTTGCGATCCGCGCGCGGTTCTCGGTGACGTTCACCCCGTCGTCGTTGGACCCGGGCCCGCAGTTCAGCGAGGCATAGATGCCTTCGGACACGCCGCCGAGCCGCGTGAAGAAGCCGTGGGCCACGCCGTCGATCCCGGCGAGGCTGGGGGCTTTAAACATCATCTTGTCTTCGGTCACCATGGCGCGTGCTCAATGATCTGCGGGGCTTACAGCTAAATCTCTCCGAAGGGCGGCAGTGGGGCAAGCCCGGCCCGCGTCATGGCAAACGCCTTGAACAGGAGCCCCATGGCGGAAGGGTCGGTGAGCCGGTTCGCACCGGAGACGATGTCTTGCTGCTGCTCGGGCGTTGCGGTCTTGCACAAGGCCTCGCGACGGGCCTCGAGGCCGAGCTTGAGCAGGAATTCCCCTTGCGGAATCGGGCCATAGGCGGCGAGGCCGTGCGCTATCGTGCTGTCCTTCAGCGCGGCGAAGTCGACATGGGCGGTCAGGTCCACGTCACCCGGCGCCTGAAGGGGGTCGACGAATCTGTGGCGGGAGACGGTCTGGAGCGTATCGCCGCACGCGGTTTCCTCATGGCCATAGTCGAGGATCAATGCGGCGAGGGGGGCTTCGCGGGCCCGGGCCGCCAACCCGGAAATGAGCGTGTTGCCGGCCGGCCTGATCTCCAAAATAGAGCCGTCCGGCACGCTGAGCGTATGTGCCGCGTGTTTCAGATTCTCATCGGGCACGGGACGGCCCTCGCAGAATGCGAAGCCGCCACGCGGGTCGATAGACACGCAGCGCTCGCGCCACGCCCCATCGCGCCATACGAGTTGCCTGACGGGCAGGGCGTCGACGAACTCGTTGGCGATGACGATCGAAGCGCCAATCGGTACGTCCGCGAGCTGGTCGCACCACAGGATCGGCGCCTCGGCGCCATGCAGCGCCGTCTGCTGGACTTCGCGCAGCAAGGGGCTCGTCTCGACCATCGCGACCTGCACACTCTCGAGGAAACGCGGCACGCTGCGCCAGGCGCGCAAGGCATCCGCCATGAGCGTGCCACGGCCCGGCCCCAGCTCGGCGACGATGACAGGCTTCGGCTCGCCCATGGACTGCCACACGGCGACAGCCCAAAGCCCGAGGAGTTCGCCGAAGATCTGGCTGACCTCGGGCGCGGTGATGAAGTCGCCATCCGCACCGATCGGCTGGCGCGAGGGGTAATAGCCCGCGTCCTGGTCGGCGAGGCAGGCTTCCATGTAGTCGGCCACGGGGATGGGGCCCTCACGGGCAATGCGCGCTTTCAGCCGCACGGCGAGCAGCGTGCTCTTCAGGCTGTGCGGTTTTCGTGCGGCGCTCATCACGCCGCCAGGGCTGGCTTCCGCCTTGCGCGCCAGATGAGCCAGCTGCCGATCAAGATCATAGGGATGGAATAGACGAGGCCCGGGGTGAGGATGCCGATATCGAGGGGGTGGCCCGCGTGCGGCTCGCGGGCAAGCTCCTCGACGACGCTGCGGAAGAGTCCATAAAAGATGAGGAACAGGCCGAACACGGTGCCGGGCCGCGTCAGCGCCTTGTAATAATGCGTGGCGATGCGCAAAATGATGAACAGCACGACGCCTTCGAGCGCAGCCTCGTAAAGCTGGCTTGGATGGCGCGGCTGGCCGTCCGTGCCGGGAAACACCATGGCCCAGGGCACGTCGGTGGCGCGGCCGATCACCTCGGAGTTGATGAAGTTGGCGATGCGGCCGAAGAACAAGCCGAAAGGCGTTGCCGCCGAAGCCACGTCGCCTAGCGACAGCGGATTGATGTTCTTGGCCCACGAGAACACGGCAACGGCGATGACGACGCCGAGAAGGCCGCCATGGAAGGCCATGCCGCCGTTCCACACCGCGGGGATCTCCGCGGGGTTCTGCCAGAAGAAGCTCGGCTCATAGAACAACACGAAGCCGAGACGTCCGCCGACGACGATGCCGAGCGTAATCCAAAGCAGAAAGTCGTCGACCTGGCCGACGGTCATCGGCGGTTTGCCGTTCCACAGCGCGGCACGCGACACGAGATAGCGACCATACAGCCAGCCGAGCAGAATGCCGGCCATGTAGGCGAGCCCGTACCAGCGCACGGCGACAGGGCCGACCTCGATGGCGATAGGATCGATGACAGGGTAGGGGAGGACGAAGAGCTGCATCACGCCTCGGGTCACGAAATCGGGGCGACCCTTTACCGCCCGCACCGGACTGTCAAGGCGCTCAAGGCCTCAGCCGGCGCGGCTTGCTTCGGACATCGCAGCACGCAATAGTCGGCTTAAGTGACAGTTTGGCTTCACGCTTTGGCTCCTGGAGATGTTTCGCGATGACGCAGACCACCGGACGGTTCTTCGATGAGCTCGGCAAGCTCCTGACGGACGCGGCCGGCGCCGCCGATGGGGTGCGCAAGGAGGTGGAGAGCGTGGTCCGTGCACAGGCGGAGCGCGTATTGCGCGATCTCGACGTGGTCCAGCGCGAGGAGTTCGAGGCGGTGAAAGCCATGGCGCAGAAGGCGCGGGAAGAGAACGAACGTCTCAAGGCGCGCATCGCCGCGCTCGAAGCCGCCGCCGCCAAGTCCGGCGCCAAGTCCGGCGCCAAGGGCAAGTCCAAGAAAGCCGATTAGCGGACGGGCAGGAGTCGAGTCGAGTCTCCAAACAATCCACAGGTTTTTCAAACCGTCCACAGCAATTCGCGCTTACGGGACTCTGGCTGCGTTTTACTCGCAGACTCCCCGATATATAACTGATTCATCTACTGATTCGCGGCGGCTGTTTTTGGTGCGCGGACCCCTGAAGAGGCTCCAGAGGACACGCATGGCTTCTATGCAAGCGACTTACGACCATTTCGCCAACCCCGTGGACATGGTGGAGCACATCGCCACCATCCACGACTGGACGTTCGAGCGCAGCGCGCCGGATGAGTTGACCTTGTCGGTCGCCGGCACATGGTGCGACTACCATCTCTCGTTGACTTGGCGGGAGGATCTGGAGGCGCTGCATATGGCCTGCGCCTTCGATTTTCGGGTGACCAAGGAGCGGCTCACCGAGGTCCATCGCCTTCTGGCGCAAATCAACGAGCAGCTCTGGCTCGGCCATTTCGACCTGTGGCAACAGGACGGCATGCTGCTCTACCGCAACGGGCTCCTGCTCGCCGGGGCGGACACCCATCCCGGCCAGTGCGAGGGCTTGTTAAAGGCGGCGCTGGAGGCTTGTGAGCGCTATTATCAGACCTTCCAGTTCGTGATGTGGGCGGGCAAGTCGGCCGAACAGGCGCTTGCCGCCACGATGCTCGAGACGCAAGGAAACGCATGACACTCCGCCTCGCCGGTCCGTTGCTCCTGGTTGGTGCGGGCAAGATGGGCGGGGCGCTGCTCGAGGGATGGCTCAAGCAAGGCCTCGACCCGGCAACGGTCTTCATCCAGGACCCCGCGCTTTCCGACATGATGCAGGCCTTTGCCACGCGTCATGGCATCGTGGCGAACGACGCACCGGAGCTGCCGGCGGCGCCCGCCGTCATTCTGATCGCGGTGAAGCCCGACGTGGCCGAGACGTTATTGCCGGAAGTGGAGCCCATGCTCGGCGAGACCTCGGTGGTCCTATCCATCGCCGCGGGCCGGACGCTGGAGAGCCTGTCACGCTATCTGCCGGAGACCGCCGCGATTGTCCGCGCCATGCCGAACACGCCGGCCTCGGTCGGGCAGGGCATCACCGTTTGCGTCGCCAACGCCAAGGTCACGCCGCAGCAGAAGACTGAATGCGATGCCCTGCTCTCGGCGGTGGGCGCGGTGATCTGGGTGGACGACGAGGCGCTGCTCGATCCCGTCACCGCCGTGTCGGGCAGCGGTCCGGCCTATGTGTTTCTTCTGGCCGAATGTCTGGAGACCGCCGGCATCGAGGCCGGGCTGCCACACGACCTCGCCGAGCAGCTTGCGCGCGCCACGGTCGCCGGCGCGGGCGAACTGTTGCGCCGCTCGGAGCTAGAGCCCGCGGCGCTCCGCAAGAATGTGACCTCGCCCAAGGGCACCACCGCGGCTGCGCTCGAGGTGCTGATGAGCGACGATGCGCTGAAGGGCCTTGTGACCCGCGCGGTCGCCGCCGCCACCAAGCGCTCACGCGAGCTGTCGTCCTAGGTTTCTTTCGACTATTTGCCCGTCTTTAGATGGCCATCGAAAAGGCCTATCTTCTTGAGCAGAGAGTACCGCCCAAGGAGTACGCCCATGTTCGAAGAATTCTCCAAACGCAATAAAGCGGTGCGGGCTGCCCTAGATCTGGCGCAGCAGCGCGATTGGGGCGATGTCACCCTTGCCGACATCGCCAAGCACGCAGGGCTCGATCTCGCCGATCTGAGGCGGGAGTTTGCCTGCAAGAGCGACATCCTGCGCGCCTTTCAGGCCGAGGTGGACGCAGAGGTGCTGTCCAAGGTGAAGCCGGCCGGCGCGGAGACAAGCGTGCGCGACCGCGTGTTCGACATGATCATGACGCGGTTCGAGGTGATGGCGCCCTACAAGCCCGCGCTGAAACGCATTGCCTGCTATCTTCGCTGCCGGCCGGGTGAGGCCTCGCTGCTCGCCTGCTCCACGTTCGCCACGCAATATTGGATGCTGGCAGGCGCCGGCGCGAAGCTCGACGGCGCGCGTGCCGCGGTCCGGGTCGCGGGGCTGACGGCGGTCTACAGCCGGGCCTTCAAGGTTTGGCTGGAGGACCCATCGCCCTCGCTCGACAAGACCATGGCGATGCTCGACCGGGCCTTGAGCAATGGCGAGCGCGCGCTCGAGAAGATGGAGAAGACGTGCAGCATGCTGTGCGCCCTCGTGCCGCGCGGCTGGAAACGGACGTCGAGCGATCAGCCCCCGCCGGAAGCAGGCCCCGCGCCGGCTCCTGGCGTGTAAGGGCGGCGCATCAGCGTTTCGTATCGTCGAGGAGACGCCGCTCCACGGCTTCCTGGTCGGGCGGTGACGTCAGCAGTTCGTCGATGGTCCAGTCTTCGCGCTCGAGCAGATAGGCCACGAGAAGCCGGTAACGCGTGTAGAGACCGGAGCGTTCGGGATCGAGATCCGGCGCGCCCTGGCGCAGATCGCGGGCGAGCGCGCCGATTGGCACCTCACCGCCGAAGGCGATGTAATCGGCGAGACCCTCGCGCACCCACACCGGAAGGCGGAGATGAGGGATGGCGCCAATCTCCTTGGCGACGAGGCTGTGTCCAATCTCGTGAGCGCCGAAATAGGCGAGCGTGCGGGGAGATGGCACCGGCAGGCTGAAAGAATTCATGACGCGGTCGACGTCGATGTCCGATTTGCGGATAAAAACGTTGGGGAGGGGATAGTAATTCACGCCGCCGGCGCCGTGGTTCCACAGAAAGACCAGGCGATTGCGCCAGCCGGTATTGGCGACGAATATGCGATAGCGCTTGTCATCGTTGAGAGGCGACCGGGCCAGGCGCTGCTCGATCTCGGTGAGGACCGCTCGCCCCCGCGCGGGGTCGAAAGGTTTGTCAGAGTAGAGCGCTAGGCGTCCGTGGCTGATGTGATAGGCAAACAGCGGTTGCGGATAGGTCAGGAGGGCCCAGGCGGCCGCGCCCACGAAGAGCGCCGCGCCCACAAGCCCAAGCACCACGCGGCCGAAAACACGCCGAGGCCCCCGTCGCCGGGGGCCTAGGCTGATCTCGTGACGCTTTGTCCGCAAGGAACTCAGTAGGGAAGCGGGTCGTCGTCGTCGGGTCCCGATAGACTCTCTGGACCTTCGCCGGGGAGTTCATCGTCGATGGGATCGGGATCGTCAGGCAAGTCCGGATCGTCGAGCGGATCGAGCAAGGGTTCGTCCTGATCGCCGATTTCTAAAGGATTCCCGCCGGCTTCCGGCGCGGCTCCTTCTTCGGCATCGAGATCGCGCTGGCGGCCGAACTCGACCTTGCCGTCGTCATCGACGTCCAACTCGAACGCGGAGCCGGGCTGCTCGCTCTCCTGAACCTCGTCCGTTATTGAGTCCGCCAGGGCAGGGCCCGCGAAGGCCATGACCAATGAAGCGGCCAGTCCGACAACCATCTTGTGCATGTAAGCATCTCCAAAAGACTTTAGACCGGCAGTTTTAGCACGGCTTTCAATCCGCCGAGCCGGGATTTGCCAAGAGTGATGTCGCCGCCGTGTATGCGGGCAATGTCCCGGGCGATTGCCAGGCCCAATCCGGTCGAGCCGGAGTCCTGATTGCGTGCGCTGTCGACCCGATAAAAGGGCCGGAAGACATCCTCCCACTCTTCCTCGGGAATTCCAGGCCCGTCATCCTCGACCTCGATCCTGAGGGAGCCATTGCGCTTGGTGGCGCTGACATTCACATGGCCGGCAAAGCGCGCCGCGTTGTTCACAAGGTTGGCCACGGCGCGCTTGAAGGCATGGCGGCGCACGGGCACCACGAGCGGCCCATGCTCGACGGTGATATCGATGGTCTTGTCGCCGTGAGCCTGCGTCTTCACCTCGCTCAGGACATCACCGATGTCGACCCGGTCGATGGGCTCACCGGAATCCCCTTTGGCAAACGCCATGTAGTCTTCCAGCATGGCTTGCATTTCGTCGACGTCGGTGCGCATGGCGTCGAGTTCCGGAGTCTCCTCGAACATCGCAAGCTGCAGCTTGAACCGGGTCAGAATGGTCCTGAGATCGTGGCTCACGCCGGCCAGCATCACTGTGCGCTGCTCGACATGGCGCTCGATGCGGTCGCGCATCTCGATGAAAGCGTGCGCCGCCTGACGCACTTCGCGCGCGCCGCGCGGCTTGAAGTCGACCGGCATGGGCCGGCCCTTGCCGAAACTTTCGGCGGCTTGGGAGAGCCGCAGGATCGGTTTGATCTGATTGCGCAGGAAGAGAATAGCGACGGTCAGAAGCACGAACGAGGTGCCGAGCATCCACACGATGAAGATGTGCGAGTTGGAGGCGTAGGTTTGACTGCGCCGGGCGAGCACATGCATCACGGCGTCATCGAGCTTGATCCTGATTTCGACGAAGTCCGAGCGGCCGACCGTGTCGATCCAAAACGGGCGCCCGATCCGGTTTTCCAGCTCGTCGGAGAGCGTGGAGTCGAGCAGGTCGAAAAACGGCTTGGAGCGGACCTTTGGCAGGTTTTCTCCCTTCATGAACCTGAGGCGAAGTCCGAGATCGTTGTCCGCGAGCGTCGTCAACCTGCCGGCGCCTTTGGGATTCTCCTCGTAAAGGTCGATGAGCATGGCGATGTTCTGCACGGTGACCGTGGACAGCCGGTGGGTCACCATTTGCCAATGGCGTTCCAGGAACACGAAGGTCACCACCGATTGCAGCAGCACCATGGGCGCGATGATGATGATGAGCGCGCGGGCGTAGAGGCCCTTCGGCATTTTGTCGCCGAGCATGGAAAAGAAGCGACCCAGCGGCCGGCGGCGCTGCTCGGTGGCAAGGTTGGCGGCGGTTTCGGAGACGGCGGTCATCACTCGGAATACAGAATGTAGCCCTTGCCGCGCACGGTCTGGAGATAGACCGGGTTGGCCGGGTCGTTTTCGATCTTGCGCCGCAGACGATTGATCTGCACGTCGACGGCGCGCTCGCCGCCTGAATCGGCGCCCTTGGCAAGCTCGTGGCGCGAGACGGGTGTGCCGGGCCGCTGTGCGAAATAGCGGAGCAGCTCGCGCTCGCGCTCGGTGAGACGGATGGACTCGCCGTCGCGCTGCAGTTCGCCGCGCGAGACATGGAAGACGAAATCGCCCATGCGGATTTCGCCGGCCGCGGGCGCCGAGGCGCCGCGACGCAGCACGTTGCCGACACGCAGCAGAAGCTCGCGCGGGTCGAACGGTTTGGCGAGATAATCGTCGACGCCGGTCTCCAGTCCTTCGATGCGCTGTTCGGGCTCGGCGCGCGCGGTCAGCATGAGGATCGGCACCTGGCTCTCCTCCCGTAGCGCCTTGGCGAAGTCGATGCCGGATTCTTTGGGCATCATCACGTCAAGAATAAGAAGGTCAAAGGCGAGACTGCGCATGGTGGCGCGGGCCGATTCTGCATCGTCTGCGGTGGTGACCCGGAAGCCGTGATCGTGGAGATAGCGCGCCAGCAGGTCGCGGATGCGGCTGTCGTCGTCCACCACGAGAATGTGGGGCGCGTTGTCGTCGGGGCCGCTGCCGCGATGGGTTTTGATCGCCGTCGGCATGATTAAGTCTCTTCCCTGTTGCCGCCGCCGGGGTCGACCGGCGAGGCGGACATTATTGAGGAGACTTTGGGCCGATCTTCGGCATTGATCATGGCTTCGAGAAAGCGGCGCAGCGCGGCCTCGGCGCCGGGGCCGGCCGCCTCAAGCGCATTGGCCAGGCGCACGAGCTGGGGCGCGGCCAGCCGCTCGGCCAGCGCCCGGCCCCTATCGGTGGGGTAGAGCAGCCGTTCGCGCCGGTCCGAGGCGCCCGCCTGCTGCTCGATATAGCCCTGGTCGATCAGTTGCTTGAGCACGCGGCCGAGGCTCTGCTTGGTGATATTGAGAATTTCCAACAGGTCGGCGACCCGCAAGCCGGAGTGCCGGTTGACGAAATGGAGCACTCGGTGATGGGCCCGGCCAAAGCCGAAATCCTTGAGAATGGCGTCCGGATCGCCGGTGAAGTCGCGATAGGCGAAGAACAGCAGCTCGGCGAATTCCTGGAGCTTGTCCTCGGGCAAAGCGGCGCCCTTGCCGGCGGGGGGGCCGGGCATCTTGGCGTCGTCGGCCTTTCCGCCGCGCGCGACAGGGGCATTTAGGTCAGTCATGTTGACATACTTTTTGGCTTGGTTTATGTCAGCCATGTTGACTTAATTGGACCCTTGATACGCCTCGCCGCCGGCTCGCGCAATTGCCGCGGCAGATGCTATGAGGGGCTACACTGGTTTCGGGACGGGGCCGCATCTCAAGAACGGCCCGTTCTTGCGCGTGGAGGAGACACATGTCGGGCTACGATCAGCGCGAAGGCGTTATCTGGTTCAATGGCGAGCTGATCCCGTGGGACGACGCGCGGGTGCATCTCCTGACCCATGCGCTCCATTACGGCAGCGCCGTGTTCGAGGGCATGCGCGCCTATGACGGCGAGATCTTCAAGCTCACCGAGCACAATCAGCGCCTGCACACCTCCGCCGAGATTCTCGACTTCGAGGTGCCGTATTCCGTCGCCGAGCTCGACAAGGCGGCGCGGGAGGTCGTGCGCGCCAACAATCTGTCCGATGCCTATATCCGGCCGCTCGCCTGGCGCGGCAGCGAGCAGATGGGCGTCTCGGCGCAGAAGACCAAGATCAATGTCGCTATCGCCGCGTGGGATTGGGGCTCGTATTTCGATCCAGCCGCGCGCGAAAAGGGACTGAAGCTCACCTTCGCCAAATATTGCCGGCCCGATCCGCGCACCGCGCCGGTCCATAGCAAGGCGGCGGGGCTCTACATGATCTGCACCGTCGAGAAGCATCGCGCCGAGCGCGCGGGCTTCGCTGATGCGGTGATGCTCGATTGGCGCGGCCAGATCGCCGAATGCACCGGCGCCAATATCTTCTTCGTGAAGGACGGGGCGATCACCACGCCGACGCCGGACTGCTTCCTCGACGGCATCACGCGGCGCACGGTCATCGGACTGGCCAAGCAGCGCGGCTGGAAGGTGATCGAGACGAGCATCATGCCGGAGGAGCTCTCAGGGTTCACCGAGTGCTTCATCAGCGGCACCGCCGCCGAGGTCATGCCCGTCGGCTCGATCGGCGACTACACATTCGAGGTCGGCGACATCACGCGCACGCTGATGGACGATTACGCCGCGCTGGTGCGCCCCGCGCGGGCTGTCGCCGCGGCGGGGTAGGTTCCAACTTTGCCCACCTAATTGCCTCGGATGCTAGTGTTACTTCCTAGAAAGACCACTCTGGGAGGGACCCATGCAATTTGGGAGCAAGCAGAAACGCAATCTGATCAGCGGCTCCGTCCTCTCGATCGTGCCAGACACGCTGATCGCCATTGTCGCTGCATCTTGGACGGATAGTAGACTTCTAGGCTTTGTGGTCACCCTCGTCGGCCTCCAGGTTCTCTACTTACTCATCTGGGTCAAGAATGCGATTTGGGGTTGGCTCCTGTTTTGGATGCGTGGCCGCAAGCAAATGACCGCGCACTTACTCGATTATTTGCGATCCAATTCGTATCCCGAGCCGGACGAGTACCAGGATGACGCCGAGAGCTACTTTCAAAGCATTGCGAGTAATGAGCAACTGTCTGTCGATCTGCGGATGAAGGCGTCAGCCGAGTTAGGCTCATTCAACGCGCTACGACTTGCGGGCCGAATGGGTTTTCTCTTGCAGACCTTCTTGGCTTGCGAAGATGCAATCCAACAGTACAAGGCTAGTTTTCCCCCAAGGGCATTCGCCTGAAGGCACAAGAGAGTCCCGCCAACCCGTGCTAACCTCGGCTTGTCATGGAGCCGCCCAGCCAACAATTCGCGCAGCGCACCCCGCAGGAGAATGAGACGCCCAGGGCGCGAAGCGTCCCGCCGCGTTTCGGCTTCATGGCTGCGACCTAGGTGGGCTTGTAGGTTCCATCGTCGAGCGCTTCGATCATGCCGCGAGCGTCAGCTGCCTGAGGATACTCATTGCGGTCGCTGATATTTTGCAGAGCCTCTCGTGCCTCTTCCGGTGCCACCGCCAGGCTAGCGATGGCGGCCTTCGGCCGGACCTGTGGGTTGGGATGGTACAACAGAGACAATAGGGCCAGTCTCTGGTTGCCATCGTGCCGACTGAGTTCGGCCTCGACGGACTTCATCTGGTCGTAAAGTCGATTGTATTTGGCATAGCGACTGTCGAGGATCGCCTCGTGCTGTTCCAGCGCAATTGTCAAAAAGCGCTCGACCAACTGATCGACCGACATGTTGGGAGCCTCGGCCTTCATCGCTTAAGCACTCCGTGCTTGATCAGAGCGTCCGGACCAACTCTTTGACGTTCCTCCCAGCTCTTCCCGCGAAGATACGTGCGAGGCGACACGTCTCCATATCGGTCATTCTTCATCATGTACCAGCCTGTGATCATCCAGCGCTTGAGCCTCGGAATTCGGACTAGGTTTTCGGGTGCATTGACCCTGGACGGAGGATGCCCGTCTCGCAGGGCCGAAGTCTGCTCGACGATGTAATGGACATCATAGCCGGGTGCGGGCGTGTAAACATCCTGCTGCAACTCCTCCATGCTCTTGGGAGGATCGGCGAAAGTCCGAATGGTGTCGATGGCCGGATCCAACCAGCCGGCTTCGTCCAGAATCGTGAGCAAGGCCGTTACGCGCCTTCCCACCACCTCCTTCACCAGACCTCTAGCAATCCAGCCCGCAAGCTCTTTGTAGACACGCGTGCGTGCACGGGATGTTGGCGGTCTGTCCTTAGGAACTCTTGGCTGCTCGTCGTCGCTTCCAGGCGTGGAGGAGGCGAGTACGACATTGCTCGGTTGGTGGCTGGAGCCGCGATCTTCATCGCTTCCACCTGATGTTGCTCCGCGCCACTCGCATCCGTCCATTGGCCGCCGTCGGGATTGCCGGCGGGCACGCGAGGCTGGTTCGGATCGAACGCTTTGATGGCGCGGTCGAGATCGCGGAGCTTGGCGTCCAGGACGCGGCTCCAGAGGAGGGCACTGACACGACGCAGCCGAAGGCTGGTCTGCCAATCTGCCGCCGATGCCCGCACCCGAAATCGCTCCTCGCTCGTTTAAATCGGACTAGGAATATATTCCAGTTACAGGAGGCGGGGATAAGTGGGAGAATCAGGATCGTATTTGCGTACCGACAGCGCGTTTGCACGGGGATATCCATGCTAACTTCTGCGGGTCATGGAGCCGTCCCGCCAACAGTTCGCGCAGCGCGCCCCGCAGGAGAATGAGGCGCCCACGGCGCACACCCCGCCGCGCTTCGATGCGGAGACTCGCGCGCGGCTCTACGACCTTCTCAGATGGCGCCGCGACGTGCGCCGCTTCCAGCGAAGACCTTTGCCGGATGGAACGCTCGAGCGGCTGATCGGGCTTGCCTGCCTGTCGCCGTCCGTGGGTCTCTCCGAGCCGTGGCGCTTCGTGCTGGTGGACGATGCGGGGCGCCGCGCAAGCGTCCGTGCCAACTTCGAGACCTGCAACAAAGAGGCGCTTGAGATGCAGGACCCGGACAAGGCGGCACTCTATGCCCGGCTCAAGCTCGCCGGGCTCGACGAGGCGCCGGTGCAGATCGCCGTGTTCTCAGATCGGGGCACGGCGCAAGGTGCAGGGCTCGGCCGGCTCACCATGCCGGAGACGCTGGACTATTCGGTGGTCACCGCCGTGCATACGCTGTGGCTCGCCGCGCGCGCCGAAGGGATCGGGATGGGCTGGGTGTCGATCCTCGACCCCGCGCGCATCACCGAGATTCTGGAGGTCCCGCCGGACTGGGTGTTCATCGGGCTTCTGTGCCTCGGCTATCCGCAAGCGGAGGACGACACACCCGCTTTGGAACGGGCGGGCTGGGAACACCGCCATGCCCCCGATGGGGTCGTGATCCGGCGCTGAGGCGCCACGACCAGCGCGACCTTCGCCTCTCCCCTGGGGGGAGAGGCGGTGCTTGATCGCAGGCGGCCTTAAGGGCACTCTTAGCGGGCATGCGGTGGGGGCACCGCTGAAGGGGGCATTGTTTTGCGGACCACACAGACCAGTTTCGTCTTGGCGGGCCTCTTGGCGCTGTGCCTGGCCGCGTTTCTCACGCTCGAAGGGCAGGCGGGCGCCGGGTTTCCGGGCGGCTTCGAGGAGGCCGCTGCGCCAGCGCCCATCGCCACGCCGGCAAAGGTCTTCAAGGACTGCCAGGAGATCGCGCTCTGCAGCGGCTGCAAGGCCCGCTACAAATGCCGCTCCTGCAAGTACCAGAGAGCGTGTAGCCGCGGCCTCTGCGAATGGCGCGATATCTGCGTGTGGGGGCCTTACGTGAAGGTGCTGCCGCCGAACGCGCGCATCATCCGCATTCGATAGCTCTTCGGCCGCGTGCTTGCGCGGCGCCCAGCCCGCGGGCATAAGTCCAAGAATTCCATCACTTTTGGCCGTGTTGAACCCCCTTGCGACATGGGGCATCCTGCGGTCGAAGAGGAGTACATTGCGTTGGTTGAGAGTTCCGTCCGGGAGACCTATACCGCCGCGGTCGCGCGTCCGGTCGCCTTCGCCCTCGGCGCTGTCTTGGGCGCGACCGTGGTCAGCGTGGCCTGGTATGTGGTCGACCGGACCACGGAGCGGCAGTTGAGTCTCCTGAGGGATGAAAACGTCCATCAGGAGAAGCAGCTGAAAGCCGCGAGTGAGGCAAAGCAGAGCCTGGAGCGAACGGTCAGCGATCTCCAAGCCGACTTGAGCGCTGCGCAGCAAGCCAGCGCCGCCGCCGCCGCCGCCGCCGCCGAGGAGTGGGAATACAGCCCGGCGTCTGAGCCGTTGTTCACGTTGAGCCAGCAAAAACTGGACGCGGTGGATCTCAACCCAGAGCAGCAATCGATCCTGCGCTATCTCTTCGCCAAGGACGGGGCGCGCTCAGGCACGATCAGCGAGGGTGTCAGCTTGACGGTCGGGCGCGTCGACTATGAGCTGAAAGGCCTCGACTCAAAAAGCTTGATCGCCGCCGGCACATGCCACCGCAAAGGCGAGACCACGCTCTACACGTGCTGGGGCCTGACCGACTTCGGCCGGAAATACGTGGTGAAGAAGCTCGAGGACCAACCATCCACGGCGGATGACCAATCCTCGACGCCGGATGAGCAATTTCCAACCTCGATGGAGCCCGAGTAGACCGCTCGCTGCCGGGCGTGACGTCGCGTGTGGCTATTCCGCGGCGTCCTTGCGCGGCGACCATTTTGCCGCCGCGGCGTCGTCGCCCGCTTTCGCCTCGACCCATTTGCTTCCCGCAGGGCCCGTCTCGCGCTTCCAGAACGGCGCGGATGTCTTGAGGTAATCCATCAGGAACTTGGCCGCGTCGAACGCGGCGTCGCGATGCTCGGACGCGGTGATCACGAGCACGATGTTGTCGCCGGGCTTGAGCGTGCCGGTGCGATGCACGATGAGGCTCGCTTGCAACGGCCAACGCGTATGGGCCTCGGACTCGATGCGTTCGAGCTCCGTCTCGGTCATGCCGGGATAATGCTCCAGCGTCATCTCGGTGACGGTGCCGTCCGCATCGCGCACCGTGCCGATGAAACTGACAATAGCGCCGATGTCGGTGCGGCCGTCCTTCAGCGCGGCGATCTCCGCGCCGATGTCGAAGTCCTGCGTCTGGATGCGGATCACCTCAGCCTCCGGTGACCGGCGGGAAGAAGGCTATCTCGCTGGCGCCGCCGATGGTCGCGTCGTGCCGGGCGTGGGTTTGGTCGATGGCGGCGCGGATCACCTCGGACCGCTCGAAGGCATGGGCGAATTCCGGTCCGCGCGTCTTCAGCCAGGCCATCAGCTCGGCGACGGTGGAGATATCACCCGGCAGGTCCACGTCCTCGGCGGCGTGGCCGACCTTCTCCTTGACCCAAGCGAAATAGAGAAGCCGCATCACTTCCCCTCGGGCATGACGTGACGGAACGTGGCGCGCAGATAGTCGTAGCCGGTGTACAGCGTGAGGATCGCGGCCATCCATAACAGGCTCAGGCCAAACAGCGTGGTGTATGGCCAGATCTTGTCGCCGGCGGAGCCCGCCAGCAGAAAGCCGATGGCGACCATCTGCACGAGCGTCTTACATTTGGCGAGCTGGGTGACCGGTACGCTCACGGAGAGCGTGGCGAGGAATTCGCGCAAGCCGGAGACCAGGATCTCGCGACACAGGATGATGACGCCGGCCCAGAGCGACCAGCCGGCGATCGTGTCGTCGGCGGCGAGCATCAATAATGCTGCCGCGACGATCAGCTTGTCCGCGATGGGGTCGAGCATCCGGCCAATGGCGCTTTGCTGCTGCCAGGCGCGCGCCAGATAACCGTCGAGAAAATCGCTGACGCCGGCGGCGATGAATATCCACATGGCGAGCCAGCGGCCCCAATCTGCCGTCACGAAGAAACAGGCGACCAGGGCCGGGATGGCGAGGATACGCCCATAGGTGAGAATATTCGGCAGGCTGCCGAAATGGCCTCTGGGGGCGCTGCGTCTGTCTGCCAATCCTTGCTCCGCCATGTTTGGTCCGTTCAACTCTCTATCCACGCTCGTGGAAATAATCATAGATCGTCTTTGCCATTTGCGCGCTGATGCCGCCCACGCCTTCGAGGTCGGCGATGCCGGCGCGGCTCACGGCCTTGGCCGAACCGAAATGCTTCAACAGCGCCCGCTTGCGGGCGGGGCCGATGCCGGACACTTCGTCGAGCGGCGAGGCGGTGAGGCCTTTTTTCCGCCGTGCGCGATGGGCCCCGATGGCGAAGCGGTGCGCCTCGTCCCGGAGCGTCTGTATGCAATAAAGCACAGGGTCGCGGGGTTCCAAAAGCAAAGGCTGTTTTCCCTTAAGATAGACGCGCTCGCGGCCCGCGTTGCGGTCCGGGCCCTTGGCCACCGCGGCGACCCTGATATCCGACAGGCCGAGCTCGTCGAGAACCTCATGGGCCGCCGATAGCTGCCCCAAGCCGCCGTCGATCAGCACCAGGTCCGGCGCGGCCCAGCCCTCGCCCTGATCCTTGTCCCGCTCCTTGACCAGACGGTTGAAGCGCCTTGTGAGCATTTCGCGCATCATGGCGTAGTCGTCGCCCGGCGTGAGATTCTCGCCCTTCATATTGAACTTCCGATACTGCGCTTTGATGAAACCCTCGGGACCGGCCACGATCATGGCACCGACGGGATTGCTGCCGGAGATGTGGCTGTTGTCGTAGACCTCGACGCGCTCGGGCGCCTCGTCGAGATCGAGCATCTCGGCGAGGCGGGCGAAGATGGCCGCTTGCGAGGCGGATTCGGCCAAGCGCCGGGCCAGCGCCTCGCGCGCATTGACCAGCGCATGATCCACCAGCTCGTGCTTTTCGCCGCGCTGGGGCGTGGTCACGGTGATCTTGTGGCCGGCCTTCAAGGCGAGCGCCTCGGCGAGCAGACGGCGTCCGGCAATCTCGTGCGAGAGGAGAACGAGCTTGGGCGGCGGCTTGTCGTCGTAGAACTGGGCGATGAACGCTTCCAGCACCTCCTCCGCGGGCAGCGCCTTGTCGGCGCGCGGGTAATAGGCGCGATTGCCCCAATTGTTGCCGCTGCGGAAGAAGAACACCTGAATGCAGGTTTGGCCGGCGTCCTGGTGCGCGGCGAACACGTCCGCCTCCTTCACCGTATGCGGGTTGATGCCTTGGCGTGACTGGATGTGTGACAGGGCCGTCATCCGGTCGCGGAAGCTCGCCGCGCGCTCGTAATCCTGGCCCTCGCTGGCCTCGTTCATCAGCGCATGCAGGCGATGCTTCACCTCGTCGCTCTCGCCGCGCAGGAAGGCCAACGCCTCGCCCACCAGCGCGCCATAGTCCGCCATGGAGATCTCGCCGGTGCACGGCGCGCTGCAGCGCTTGATTTGGTAGAGCAGGCAGGGGCGTACGCGGGTCTCGTAATAGGCGTCCGAGCACGAGCGCAGCAGAAAAGCGCGCTGAAGCGTGTTGATGGTGCGGCCCACCGCGCCGGCGGAGGCGAACGGCCCGAAATAGTCGCCTTTGCGGTTGCGCGCACCGCGATGTTTCAGGATCTGCGGCACCGGATGGTCGCGGGCGATCAGGATGAAGGGAAAGGACTTGTCGTCCCGCAGCACCACGTTGAAGCGGGGCTTCAGCTGCTTGATGAGGTTTGCTTCGAGCAGCAGCGCCTCGATTTCGGTCTTGGTGGTGACGAACTCCATGCTCGCCGTGTCCGCGATCATGCGCGCGATTCTGTTGTTGTGTCCGGTGCCCCGCGCGTAACTTTGGACGCGCTTCTTGAGGTGCCGCGCCTTGCCCACATAGAGCACCTGGCCTTCGGCATCGAACATGCGGTAAACGCCCGGGCCCGCGGGCGCCGTCTTGGCGAAGCGGGCGATCACGGCGGCGCCGGCCTCCGGGCCAAGCAGGGCCTGTTTGGCGCGCGCAAGAAGCGTGGGTTCGCTGTCGGGGTTCTCTAGGGGCATGGGATCATGGGCTTTGGCGCGGCGCCAAGGCCGGCACGCGCGCTACCCGAAAGGTAGGGCCTAACAGATAGGGCGTTCAAGAGGCCCGCGCTCAGGCGCCGCTCCAGTTGAGGTGCTGGCCGCCATCGAGGGCGATCATCTGGCCGGTGATCGAGGGCGTCTCCAGCAGAAAACGGACCGCGGCCGTGACGTCGTCGGTCGAAACGACGCGTTTCAAGAGGGTATCGCGGCATTCTTGGTGAAACTCGGCCTCGGTCTGCCCCTGGTGCGGCAGCACGGGCCCGGGCGCGATGGCATTGACCCTGATTCTTGGCGCCAGCGCTTGCGCGAAAGTCTGGGTGGCCGTCCACAGGGCCGACTTGGCGATGGTGTAGGAGAAATAGTCCGGGTTGAGGCGCCAGACCTTCTGATCGATCAGGTTTATCACATTGCCTTGCGCGCCGTCCGGCAGGGTGCGGGCAAAGGCCTGGGTCAGAAACACAGGCGCCCGCAGATTGATATCGAGATGCTTGGCCCAGCTCGCTGCATCGCAGGTTTCGGCCGAATCCCACTCGAAACAGGCGGCGTTGTTGATGAGGCAGGTGGGGGCTCCGAGGGCCGCGCCACAGGCCTCCACCAGCGGGCCGAGATCCTCGAGCCGGCCGAGATCGGCCTGCAGGGCCGTCGCCTCGCCGCCCATGGCCAGGATCTCATCGACCAGGCTCAGCGCTTCGGCCTCGGACGCGTGGTAGTGGATGCCGATGCGCCAACCGCTTTGGGCTAGGTCCAGCGCAATGGTCCGGCCCAGCCGGCGCCCCGCGCCGGTCACCAGCGCGGTCGCGTCAGGAGTGTCTTCGGCCATGTCTGCCTTGTGGGAAGAGGGGGTCGAATCGGCGTGTCAAGCGTCTCGCGTTTGCGAGAAGGCAGTCTAGGAGACGTTGCGAACGGGAACAAGGCGCAGTGCGCGAGCGTGGATTCGCGGTCGCAGAGGCCCCGACCAAGCCCATGAAACGGCGTGGGGATTATGGCTCGCCACGACTTTGGGCAAATGCCTCTCTTCTATGCAGTTTCAATGAGTATTTGTGCAGCGCGCCAACGGGCAGTAGCCCAATGTGGCATCAGAGTCCTTGAACCATTGCAGAATAGTCACACTGGCCTAGATGTTTTCAAAAACCCCTGCTTTTTCGTTGCTTCAAGGGGGGTGCTGATTATTGTCAATGCAACGGGGGACGTTGCACCGCAGTCACGCCTGCGGGTCACTTCCTTAAAAAACCAAATCAGACTCGTCAGGGACGGCGAAAAAAAGCAGGAGACTGGAAAATGGCTCGGCGCATGGAAGCGGGGACGCTAACGGCAGCAATCTTGGGCGCAACCCTTATCGGTGGGTTGGCTCTTCCGGCACAGGCGGCCGAGCTCGAGCTCGGGGCCACAGCGACTTTTACCACGGACTACGTGTTCCGTGGTATTTCTCAGACACTAAATGATCCTGCCGTACAGGCATCCTTCGATGCCACCTACGGTATCTTCTACCTCGGCATGTGGGGGTCGAACGTCGATTTCGGCGCTGGCGATCCTGCTGACATCGAGATCGACTACTACGGTGGTATCACGCCCAGCTGGGCCGGGTTTGATTTCGACTTCGGCGCTCTGTTCTATACCTACCCCAGCACCGGTGACGGCTACGATATCGTGGAAGGCAAGGTTGGAGTGTCGCGGACCTTCATGGACGCCTTTACCGTCGGTGCGACCGCTTACTTGTCCGACAGAGATTACCAGGCGTATGAATTCGCCGGCGAGTACGGCTTCACCAACAAATGGTGGATGTTCACGCCGTCGGTCAGCGCCCTCATCGGTTTCGTCGAGACGGATGGATCCTACGTCGCCGACGACTACACCTACTGGAACGCGGGCCTGACCCTTGGCTTCTTGGACAACTGGTCGGCCGACATTCGCTATTGGGATACGGATAACGGCAACGCGTGCAATCAGTTCTGCGACTCGCGGGTTGTGGGAACGGTCAGCGCTTCGTTCTAGGGCTAACAACTTCCCCAAAAGCACTTCCCACCTAAAAAGGGCGCCTACTTGGCGCCCTTTTTTTGTTGCCCGGGCGGTGGCATAGGCTGGGCATGGTCGGGAATGTCGAACGGGGGCGCGGGGAAAAGGCAGATGGGGACGCCATTGCGCGGGCCCATGCGGTCTATACGCCCACGGCGCTGCGCTTCTACGACGTCGTGGTCCATGGGCTGTCCAACCGAATTGCTTGGCGGTGCCCGACCTCTCGGGTCGTTTCGCTGTATGAGGACAACCTCTCCGCCAATCACCTGGAGGCGGGCGTCGGTACGGGACTGTTCCTCGACCGTGCCGGCAAGGGATTCGACCGGCTGGTTCTGGCCGATATCAATGAGCACTGCCTCGATCGGTCGGCGCGGCGGCTCGCCCGGTTCCGGCCTCAGCGCGTTCACGCAAACCTCCTAGAGCCGCTCCCCTCCGATCTCGTGCCCTCCGATCTCCTGCCCTTCGATTCGGTGGGCTTGACCTATGTGCTGCACTGCCTGCCGGGCCGCATGGAGGAGAAGCTGGTGGCGGTCGATCATCTGAAGCCGCTGATGGGTGAGGGTGCCGTGCTGTTCGGGGCCACGATCCTCGGGCGCGGCATCACCCCGAATCCCGCGGCGCGGGCTCTGCTCGATCTCTACAACGCCAAGGGCGTTTTCAATAATCGCGGGGACGATTTAGAGGCCCTCAAAACCGGGTTGGAGCAGCGTTTCGCCGTCGTCGAGATCGAGCAGCGCGGTCTGGTGGCGCTGTTCCGCGCGCGCTGATCTTCCCAGCCTCCCGCCTTGTGATCGGCTTTGGGATACCGCCTTGGGATGGTCATTAACCCGCCGCTTACCCTACCCAGTTTCGCCCCGGTTCGTTGTTAACGGTCAGTAAGGGTAGGGCACTACCCTGGGACCGTGAGCGCTTGGTCAAGCACGATTCGTTGTGCTGCGCGGCGTACGGACCGAGCCTCAATCGCGAGGGGAGTCTGTTATGCGTAGGCGATTGTACCAGGCTGTGTTGGTTAGCGCCGTGTTAACGGCTGGCGCCACGGTCTCAAGCCCAGTGTTGAGTGCCGACTTGTACGCGGATCCACCCGCCTACGACATGACGCCCGTCCCGCCGCAAGACGTGTTCGAAGGCTGGTATCTCGGCGCCACGATCGGTGGCGCCTCGGTCAGCTACGATCTTGCGCCGGCACCGCCGGGCTCGGTCTCGACCAGCGGCATGCTCGGCGGCATTATCGGCGGCTATAGCTGGCAGCACGGTCCCTTCGTGATCGGCGTGGAAGGCGACTTCCTGGCGTCCGATATCAGCGGGGGCCGCAGGTTCAACGGCGGCCTTAACAAGGTCAGCCCTGGCTTCGATACGCTTGCCGATCTCCGCTTGCGGGCCGGTTACACGATCCTGCCAAACCTTCTTCTGTTCGGAACCTTCGGTGGCGCGTGGGCCGACGCGGATCTTCCCATCAGCGGGCCTGGCGGCGGCTTCGCCGAGGCGACGTTCTTCGGTTGGAGTGCGGGTGCCGGCGCCGAATATGCGTTTGATCAGAATTGGAGCGCGCGCTTCGATTATCAGTTCACCGACTTCGACGCGGAGACCATCTCGTATCCGGGCGGTAAGGAGACGTTCGATCCAGACTCGAACACGTTCAGAGGGTCGATTCTCTACCGGTTCTAGTTTTTGGGTACGTCTAGTCTTTGGGTACGTCTTGGGGCACGGTCACGGTGATCCGTGGAAGCGGGCATAGGCGCTTCTGATTGATGTTCGCGCCGCAAGCTTGCGGACGAAGCGCGTCACTGAAGCAGAGCCTCACGTCGTACAGGTTCCCGCGCCGGCACGTCACCGCAATCATGTCGGGTTCAAGCCAGTCATTGGCGGCGATGAACGCGCTCTCGACCTTCTCGGGCGACATGAAGCGTTGAGTTTTGGGGTCTTCGAAAGCGGCTGGGATGCTCACCTGGGCATAGGCTTTGCGCACCGCGTCGTAAAATGCGTCCGGCGCCAAGCCGGTGCAGGTGCCATGGGTCTTGTATTCGTGGATGATGAGTTCCTTGCTCGGCATGATATCGCGCATCTTCTCGATCACCGCTGACGGCACCCAGGGACGTTCACCGCGGTAGCAGTCCTCCGGCCACCCTTCGGCATATTGCGGCCATAGCCCATGCAGCACGAAGTCGTGTGACTGCTCGCTGTCGCATTGCATGTCGTTGCGGGCGTCACCTTCGTGCAGGCAATAGGTGGGCGACCAGCCGAGCACCAGCACGTAGGAATCGATGTTGCCGGGCTCGGCGTGCCGGAACCCGTGAGGCTTGTTGTCATCGTAGGCAAATGCGTCGGCTGTCAGAAGCAACGCCGCGAGCGCTGCGAGACCGAGTGAACGGCTAGCCTGCACCATCAATGGCTCCGAGCTTGGCGAGAATGCGGGCCCAGCTCCGTGCGCCCTTCTCGAAACTGGTGAGGTTGTATTTCTCATTCGGCGAGTGGATGCGGTCATCGTCCAGCGCGAAGCCGATCAGCAGCGCGTCCATGCCGAGCCGCGTGCGGAATGCCTCCACGATAGGAATGGAGGCGCCACAGCCGACAATCACCGGCGCCTTGCCCCATTCGTCATGGAGGGCCGAGGCTGCGGCCCGAAAGGCGGGCGCGGCGGTGTCGAAGCCGACGGCGGGCGATCCGCCTTCTCCGCCATAGGTGACGTGCGCATCTTTTGGCAGGCGTTCGGCGACGAAGCGGTGAAGTCCGTCGATGATTGACGCGGGGTCCTGGTTGGGGACCAAGCGGAAGGAGAGTTTGGCCGAGGCTTGAGACGGGATCACGGTCTTGGTGCCGGGTCCGGTATAGCCGCCGGTAATGCCGTTCACCTCGACCGTGGGGCGCGACCAAAGCTGTTCAAGCACGTTCCTGTCCGTCTCGCCGGCGGGCTCGCTCAAGCCGATCTCGCCGAGAAACTTTGCGGTGTCGAAACCGAGCGCGTCCCACGCCGCGCGTTGTTCGGGTGTGGGCTCGGCGACGTCGTCATAGAATCCCGGGATGGTGACGCGGCCTTGTTGGTCGTGCAGATCCGCGATCAAGGCGGCCAGAACCCGGATTGGGTTTCGTGCCGGCCCACCATAGATCCCTGAATGTAGGTCCCGCGAGGGGCCGGTGATGGTGATTTCCGAGAAGGCCAGCCCGCGCAGGAAGGCGGTGATGGCCGGGGTCTGCGGATCCCATTGGCTCGTATCGCAAACGAGCGCGATGTCGGCCTTCAGCCCGTCGCCATGGGCTTCGAGAAACGGCGCAAGGCTGGGGCTCCCTGATTCTTCCTCGCCTTCGAGCAGGATGGTGACGTCGACAGGCAGCGCGTCTGCGGTTTCTATCCAGGCGCGGCAGGCTTCGACGAAGGTCATGACCTGGCCCTTATCGTCGGAGGCGCCGCGGGCGACAATGACTTGCCCATGCTGTGCATCATCGGCGAGCTGTGCCTCGAAGGGTGACGCCGTCCACTCGGCCAGCGGGTCGGGGGGCTGTACGTCATAGTGGCCGTAGAACAGCACGTGAGGGCGAGCGCCGCCCGCGGGATGACGCCAATGGGCGACCACCATCGGCTTGCCGTCCGTCGGCTCGACACGCGCGGTGAAGCCGATTTCGCTGAGTGCCTCCGCGCACCAATCCGCGGCCTGAAGGCAGGCTTCATGATAGGCGGGGTCGGTCGAGATGCTCGGGATGGCGAGGAATTCGAACAAGCGCTCAAGGCTCGCTACACGCCCTTCGGCCAAACGCTCGAGCACGCCTTCGAGCGTGCGGTCTGACACGCGGTTCTCCCCAGTCATAGCTTGGTGCGACTCATAATGCAGTTCAGCGGCGGCTCAAAAAAATCCCGCTGACGATAGCAGCGTCGGACGACGCCTGCTGTCGCAGCGGGGGGTAAGTCTTAGATTGTGTGGATGGTCTATTCGCCGAGTTGCACGTTGATGGCTTGGGGGCCTTTGCCCCTGCGGTCTGGTTCGGTCTCGAATGAGACCCGAGCGCCTTCGTCCAGCGCCGGTAGACCCGACTTCTGTAATGCGGAGATGTGCAGAAACACATCCTTGCCGCCATCGTCCGGCGTGATAAAGCCGAACCCTCGAGAATGATTGAAGAATTTGACCGTGCCGGTCTGACTCATGGGAAGCTCCTTTTCCCCTCCAAATGGTCCGTGCAACGCGCACGGAAAATCAGGCAAGTAGGAAACGGGAAAGAAACCACGTCGCTTCCCAAGGAGCGTACGCGGCCAGTCTCCACCCTGGTTCACAGTCTGCCCGCAAAGCGCCTTACTCTAGGGGCGTCGGGCTGTTCTGTGCAAGACCCATCTACCTAGGCGCGAAGTCCGGCAGACGAGTCAATTCCAAGCGTTAGTTGGGATAGGGCGACCGGCTCGGCGGGCCGTTGAGCGTATAGCCGCCGGGCGTGTAGTCGTACCCGGGGTAATCCCTAGACGGCTCCGGCATTTTCGGCTCGCCCCAAACATCGCTGAGGGTCCACGAGGTCCCGCCAATAGCCGGGCCGCGATGGGGCTTCGTGTACACGCGCTCACCGGAGTCCGCGTTGCCTCGTTGCTGCTGAGCGACGGCTGTTTCGAGCGCCACGGTTGTGAACGTTGCCGTCACAAGAAGTGCAGCGAGGGGAAGGGCCTTGCGGAGGGTCAGCATATTGGATCGGAGCTCCATTGGGTGGGGCAGCTAAACCCCTGCGAAGTCTTGAGTATTATTGGTTACCAATTCGTCACCGCGCCCTGATGAGGCCTGGTCACTTAGCCGCCAATGCAAGTGACTATGCCGCTTTTCGGCCGCACTGCCTAGCGCATCTGGGCAACGGTCAAGATTGTTCTGAAGCGCTTGCCGCGCACCCCGATCAGGGGCCCGGGTGGCTGCCTGTGCTGGATGCGCAAACGCCGGGCCAAGGCCCGGCGTCACTGAGGTTCTGTTCCGGCTCGGAGGCGTTGCCGGAAAGTGCACTATTTCAACGTGTTAGGATCGATCGGGACGTGCCCTAGGCTATAACGGCCGCTACTTCATCCTGGATTTGCCCAGGGCCCGAAGAGAGCCACCGCCCGCCGGACGGATGCGCACCTTGGCGGTGCCGGAACCGATCATGCCGATCTGCGCGGCCGCGGCCTTTGACAGATCGATGACGCGGCCGCCGACAAAGGGCCCCCGATCATTGATTCGCACGACCACGGACCGGCCATTGCTGAGATTCTCCACCAGGACTTTGGTGCCGAACGGCAGAGAGCGATGCGCTGCCGTCAGCGCGCTCGGGTTCATCCGTTCCCCACTCGCCGTCTGGGACGTGAGGGCATACCACGAGGCACGTCCGACCTGGTCCGCCGTGGCGATATTCAGGGGCAACATCACAGCGGCCCCGAGCAGCCCGACCGCAATCATCTTAGCTCGCACTTTGACCATGCGTTTTTCTCCTTACTTCGATTTTGTCTGGGAGGCTTGTTGGCCGGCGACGAATCGAGCCGGCCGCACCTAATAGTGCACTGCGGTAACCTACGGAATAAAGGGGCAAAAGATCGGCTGGGCGGCGGTCTAAGGAAGGCCATTTAGGGGCGGTCGGAGCCGACTTAATTAATCTCTACAAGATGTTAATGGGGCCTTCGCCCGGGCGCTCCGCGCCGCGCCGCAGACTGCTCCGGAGATATGAGGAGGCGGAGGCGACAACGGCGCTTGCGCTGGATCAACTCCCGGTCCGTGAGCCCGGCTATGATGGCCCGGCTGCTTCCAGCGCCGCCTGATGTCTGAGCGTATGACGACGCGTGCCTAAACCTTTGCCAAATGATGCCAAATGCTTGCCCTTTTCGATCCTTACTGCAACACTCGTATCAATAAGAAATACCCAATGGGAAACACCAAGGAACGGTCCAGGACTAACTACGATGCAACAACATAAAAGGGCTCGCGAGTTTCAAGAGAGCCAGCAATTGGCGCCCGGCGAATCGCCTGGCGCAGAGCCAATGACCGGGGCGCAGGCCTCCCACCTCAAGATGTTGGCCGAAGAGGTGAAGGAACCTGGGGCTTATCAACAGGGGCTGACCAAGCGCGAGGCTTCACGTCGCATCAACGTGCTGACGGAGAAGCTTAGGATTGGCGAGCTGCCGCCGCATACCGACTAGCTGTCGTGGCCTAGTGCTCAGCGCTAGCGCCGCAACAGTCGTCTGGCTATGACGTGGCTGCGTCGAACGCTTTCCTCTTACTTGTGACATATCTCGCCGCTGTTTCCGGCTCGTCTGCACCGATGCAGGGGACGTTGCGACGACACGCGTGCTGTGATGCGGACCCGTCAAAAAGGTGACCCATACGCATGCCGGTATGACAGCGTCTTGGCTTGACGGAAGCCCTTCGACTGGGTTCAGTGGCGCGCATGGCTAGACATTCCATGACCCGTGTCATTCTGTTAACAGCACGCGCTGGCCTTTGCGCGGCGGTGCTGTTCGGTTCCGCTTCGAGCGTCCTTGCGCAGAACTGCCCTGGCCCCGCCGGCTTCAATAAATGGCTTCAGGGGTTTAAGCAGCAAGCCGTCGCCGAAGGCATCTCCCCACAAACGGTCAACGCTGCATTGAACGGGGTCAGCTATTATCCGACGGCCATCGCTCATGACCGCCGCCAGGGCGTTTTCGCCCAGGACTATCTGACGTTTATGGGCCGCATGGTGTCCAACAACCGCATGAATGTCGGTAAGTCGCTGCTCCAGAAGTACGGCTCGACCTTCAAGCGGATCGAGCAGCAATACGGCGTGCCCGGTCCCGTGCTGGTCGCCTATTGGGGGCTCGAGACGGATTTCGGCAAGGTGATGGGCAATTTGCCGAGCATCCGCTCACTCGCCACCTTGGCCTATGACTGCCGCCGGCCCGAGGAGTTTCGGGAGCAGTTGATGTACGCGCTGAAAGTCATCGACCGCGGCGATCTCAACCCGGCGGAGATGAAGGGCCCTGCGCATGGCGAGGTCGGTCAGTTCCAGTTCCAGCCGAAGACGTACTACGACTACGCCGTTGATTTCGATGGCAATGGGCGCCGCGATCTCGTGCGCAGCGCGCCGGATTCGCTGGCTTCCGCCGCCAACTACATCGCCTCGAAGGGATGGCAGGCCGGCCAGCCTTGGCTTGAGGAAGTTATCGTGCCGGACAATTTGCCTTGGGATCAGGCGGACGTCACCATTCAGCGGCCGCGCCTGTTCTGGTCGCGCTACGGTGTCACCTACCGCAACGGCAAGCCGGTCCCGGCCGACAACACGCCATCGGCGCTGCTCTTGCCGATGGGCAAAGACGGGCCGGCGTTCCTGGCCTATCCGAATTTCATCAACGTCTATCTCGATTGGAACAACTCGCTCGTCTACTCGACGACCGCGGGGTACTACGCCACGCGGCTTGCCGGCGCGCCGCCAATACGCCGAGGCAATCCCGAGCCGTTCACCGCGGCGGAGACCAAGCAATTGCAGCAGCTCCTGGCGCAGCGTGGCTACGACGTGGGTAAGATCGACGGCGTGATCGGCGCGGGCACCCGCGCAGCCATTCGCGACGTGCAGATCAAGTTTGGGCTGCCTGCGGATTCCTATCCCAGCCATGCGCTGCTGCGGCAGTTGCAGCGCCGCTAAGAAACGGCCGGTAAGAAACGGCCGGTTCTCGTCTACGTCTAGGCCCGTGCCTCAGCGCGTGGGCGCACGGTCCGCGCGCGACCAGATGAGATGGTCGAGCGAGATTGCGCCGGGGCCGCGCGCGATGATCAAGAGCAGCAACGCGAACCACAGAATGTGCTCGGGCCAGCCCTCCGGATAGACGAAGATCTGGATCACCGCGACCATGACCATAAGGGCGAGCGCCGAGAGCCGCGAGAAGAGGCCGATCACGAGACAGACCGAGAAGACGAGCTCCTGATAGGTCGCGAGATAGGCAGCCAGGTCGGGCGGTATAACCGGCACCTTGTACTCCTCGCGGAAGAGGAAGAACGTGGTGTCCTTGACGTGAAAGAAACCGTCGACCTTGGTTTGCGACGAACGCCAGAACACGCTCGCCACGGCAAGCCGCGCCACCAGCGCGACGATGCTGTAGGGAATGCGCTCGGCGAGCCGCCGGCCGGCCTCCAGCCAATCAAGCAGCGTGGACATTTCGGCTCCCTCCCGTTTTGATCGCCCATGTTTTGATCGCTTATGGCTGCACGCTACCTGACGCTGCCTTCACTTGCGGCTCATATCTGCTCACAAGGTGTTGAGGAGCGGCGACCGCGAGAGACTGAACGCGGCTTTGCCCGACAACGAAAAAGCCCGGCGCAAGGGCCGGGCTTTTCTACGCAGAACTCTCGTCTTCCAGCCTCAGCGTGGCACGGGTGCTCGCATGCCTTTGGGCATTTGAGCCGTGATGCCAATGGGGGCTGGAAGGCTTACTTGTAAGGCACCGGAGCCGGCGGCAGTTCGGTGACGTAAGTCTGCTGATTATGATGGAAACAACCGCCAAGGGCGATGGTCGCGGTGATGACCGCAAGTGCAATGATGGTGCGCATGACTGATTCCCTTTACGCTACTGAGTACTCCACTCGGTACGTCGCCCATCTCACTCTGATCCGCTTGAGAAATGGTTAATGCGCGGGCCATTTTAGGACGTCGGTGTCCGCGCTCGCACAACAAGAAGCCCGGCGAAAGGCCGGGCTTCTGTTTCGATAGGCTACCCAGCTGTCTGCAGGGTAGGGCGCGACGGAAATTCCGCGCGGCGGCCAGGATCTTCACGTTCGCCCGAATCGGATCTGGCCACTGGGACAGAGGAAGACGCGATACCGGCCAGCCTCCGATCCCGTGTTCGACACTAGAGTGGAGGGCGGAGCCGGAGTTTGCGCTGAATCAAGAAGGCTGGGTCCTTTTCCGTGAGTTTCGCGCGGGTGGCGGCAGTAGCCGTGAGCCAAAATGGGGCCGACGCGAATTCAGGCCCCGCCGCCGCGGGTCAAAGGGCCCGGCCGGTGAGCGCCGTGACGCTATGCTTGAACTCCTGGAGGCGGACGAGGTTGTGATACTCGGACAGCCTCATGGGCCAGCCATCCTCGAAGGTCCAGAAATTTCCGATCGTCGTCTCGAGGGGCGTGCCCGTCTCTCGGTGCCGGTAGTGGACGGAAATCTCGACGGCCGCCTTGTCTTTTTGGGCGATCAGACCGCTGGTGTCGAACCGCAGGAAGTCGAAATCGTCGGCGATAACGGCGAGACGCTCAATGGCGGCAGCCTTGCCGCGCGCCACTCCGCCCAAGGGATGTATCTCGGCCGGGATGTGAATGACGTGGCAAAAATCAACAGGCAGGTAGCTCGCGAGCCATTCCAGATCCTGTGCCCGCCACGCATCGTAAATCTCGCAGAGAATAGTCTCCGGCTTGGTCATCATCCCTCCCTGGATGCCATGCGCAGATTATCACGCCTTTAGGACGTATGCTGCATTTTGCAATGTGACGTGTGATAGCGCGTTTTGACCGCGCGCATTGTATGAGATGGATTTATGGTAAGCCTGCTTGAACCGAAGGGTTGCCGCGCGCAGACAAAATTTGAGCTGCGCAGACGCGCGGAGTTTCGGCCCTAACGCTGTGCCTTTTTCATGAAGTCATCGAACTGGTCGAGGTCGTAGAACTCGGTTCCACCGTCCAACCGTCCAACCGTCCAACCGTCCGGCCGGAAAGCGCCCCTTGGTGGCGCTAGTTGCGTAGCGCGCTAATGAACTCTTCGACCTCCGGAAGCTCGTAGAACTCGGAGAGCTGCACCGGCCAACCGTCTTCGAGTTGCCAGACATGCCTTTTCGTTGTGTGTAGCCACACGCCGCTGGCCCTATCTGTGCATCTCGTGGTGACATCGACGCTTGCGGTGGTAGAGCCGACAGTCAGGTTCGCCACATCGAGCTGCCGGGTATCGTAGCCCTCGAGAATTTCACGGAGGCGGTCGATCGATTTGTCCTTGCCGTGGCACAAGCCACTCAGCGCGAACTGCTCAGTCGGAATGTTCATGGAATGGGAGAAGTCGGCCGGCAGATACGACGCGAGCCAGTCGAAGTTATGGGTTTGCCAGGCATCGTAGATGTCGATCAGAGTTTCTCGGGCGCTCTTCGGCATGTTCTTGTTCCTCTATTGCCGCCGTTTTCCGGGGTAGCACGCAAGGGTTGACAGAACGTAGCCTTGACGGAGGTTTGCAACCGTTAACCGCTCTTGCCTTTGAAGGCGCGGGTGCCGGGTTTTGCCTGATTTCGAGCGCGGGCGCTCGGTCTTGAGCGGGCCCTTGGGGTCATGCCGGCAATCGGCGCCGGTCTTTTCGCTGCCAATGGCATAAGATGCCGCCATGCCGGACACCGTCTCGCACCCGCGAGTCGCCGCCGGTCGGAGGAGGATGCCGTGGCCAAAGGTCAGCAGAAGAGCAATCGCGAGAAGAAGAAGCCGAAGCAGGACAAGAAGAAAATCGCGACACCGACGGCGTCGCCAATGGCGGCGCTCGATCGGGGCGGAAAGTCCGGCAAGGGCGGCGGTCAGAAGAAGAAATAGTCGGCTCTGGCGGAATTCTCCAATTCTGCCCTGCGGTCCGGTTGACCGAGGTCAAGGCGTTTCCATGGCCGCGCGCCATAGGCTTGTTCAAGAGGAGCAAGCCCATGAGCACCGGCCTCGATACGTTCGACAAGACCGTCCAGGAGTCCAATCTCTGGCTGAAGGCCGTGATGGAACGGCTGGAGACCGACGACCGCCATCGCGCCTATTCCACCTTGCGTGCGGTGCTGCACGCACTTCGCGATCGCATCGGCCCGGAGAGCGCGGCTCATCTTGGTGCGCAACTGCCCATGCTGCTACGCGGGCTGTTCTATGAAGGCTGGGACCCGACGGACAAGCCGACCAAGGAGCGCCACAACGACGCCTTCCCCGCCCATATCGCCCGCGAGCTGCCCCGCGCCACGGAAGACGAGGTGGAGCAGGGGACGCTTGCCGTGCTCGACGTGCTCTCCAAACATGTCGACCGGGGCGCGGCGGTGAAGATCGCCGGCATGTTCCCACAAGAGCTGCGCAGGTTCTGGCCGGCCTTTATCCAAAGCGCGGCGCAGAGCGGCAAGAGCGGCGCCTAACGCTAGCGGCTCTTGCCTTTAAACGCACGGGTGCCGGGCTTGCCTGACTTTGACCGCGGGCGTCCGGTGTTGAGCGGGATCTCGCGGTTATGCGGGCCCATCTCGTCGAGGCCCGGCTTGTGCGGCCGTGACAGATCCACCGCGGCCGCCGAGCGTTCCAGCTCCGACTGGCGCGCCAGGGGGTCGTTGGCGATGGCAAGCTCCATCTGACGCAGGCGCTTGACCTCGTCGCGGAGGCGCGAGGCCTCCTCGAATTCGAGGTCGGCGGCGGCCGCGCGCATGCGCTTCTCCATGTCGGCGACGACGGTCTCGAGATTGTGCCCGACGGGCGCCTGCTCGCCTTCGCCGAAGCCGGCGCCGGTATCGACCAGGACGTGGTCGCGCTCGTAGACGGATGAGAGAATGTCGCCGATATTCTTCTTGATGCTTTCCGGGGTGATGTTGTTCGCCACGTTCCACGCGGTTTGCTTCTCGCGGCGGCGGCTGGTCTCCGCCATGGCGCGCTCCATGGAGCCGGTGATGCCATCGGCATAGAGGATGACTCGCCCGTCCACGTTGCGCGCGGCCCGGCCGATGGTCTGCACCAGCGATGTCTCCGAGCGCAGGAAGCCCTCCTTGTCGGCATCGAGAATGGCGACAAGCGCGCATTCGGGGATGTCGAGGCCTTCGCGCAGCAGGTTGATGCCGATCAGCACGTCGAAGGCGCCAAGCCGCAGATCGCGGATGATCTCGATACGCTCCAGCGTCTCCACGTCGGAATGCATATAGCGCACGCGGATGCCTTGCTCGTGCATGTACTCGGTCAGGTCCTCGGCCATGCGCTTGGTCAGCGTGGTGACCAGCACGCGATAGCCTTGCTGCACCATTTTGCGCGTCTCGTCGATGAGATCGTCGACCTGGCTCGTGGCGGGGCGCACCTCGACCGGGGGATCGACGAGGCCGGTGGGGCGGATCACTTGCTCGGCGAACACGCCGCCGGTCTGCTCCAGCTCCCAGTTCGCCGGTGTCGCCGACACATAGACGCTTTGCGGGCGCATGGCGTCCCACTCCTCGAAGCGCAAAGGCCGGTTGTCCATGCACGAGGGCAGGCGGAAGCCGTATTCGGCCAGCGTCGACTTCCGCTTGAAGTCGCCGCGGAACATGCCGCCGATTTGCGGCACGGTCACGTGGCTCTCGTCGACGAAGACCAGCGCGTTGTCGGGCAGATACTCGAACAGCGTTGGCGGTGGGTCGCCGGCGCGGCGGCCCGTGAGGTAGCGCGAATAGTTCTCGATGCCAGCGCACGAGCCGGTGGCCTCGATCATCTCGAGATCGAACGTGGTGCGCTGTTCCAGCCGCTGCGCTTCCAGCAGGCGGCCGGCCCCGTTCAGCTCGGTGAGGCGCTGCTTCAGCTCTTCCTTAATGCCGCGGATCGCCTGTTTCAGGGTCGGCTTCGGCGTCACGTAGTGTGAGTTGGCGTAGACCTTGACCACGCTGAACTCGTCGGTCTTGGTGCCGGTCAAGGGATCGAACTCGACGATGGTTTCCACCTCGTCGCCAAACAGGGAGAGGCGCCAGGCGCGGTCCTCCAAATGGGCGGGCCAAAGCTCGATGGTGTCGCCGCGCACGCGGAAGCTTCCGCGCACGAAATTCACGTCGTTGCGCCGGTATTGCAGCGCCACCAGGTCGGCCATCAATTGACGCTGCTCGATATGGTCGCCGCGTTTGATGCTGAAGGTCATGGCCGTGTAGGTCTCGACCGAGCCGATGCCGTAGATGCACGACACGCTTGCCACGATGATCACGTCATCACGCTCCATCACCGAGCGGGTCGCCGCGTGGCGCATGCGGTCGATCTGCTCGTTGATGGACGAGTCCTTCTCGATATAGGTGTCGGTGCGCGGGATATAGGCTTCCGGCTGGTAGTAGTCGTAATAGGAGACGAAATACTCCACCGCGTTGTCCGGGAAGAAGCTCTTGAACTCGCCATAGAGCTGAGCGGCGAGCGTCTTGTTCGGCGCGAGGATCAGGGCCGGGCGCTGGGTCAGCTCGATGACCTTGGCCATGGTGAAGGTCTTGCCCGAGCCGGTGACGCCGAGCAGCACCTGGTCGCGCTCATGGGCGTTGACCTGGGATACCAGCTCGGCAATGGCGGTCGGCTGATCACCCTTGGGCTCGAGTTCCGTCTGCAGATCGATGGCGATGCCGCCTTCGGACTTCTCCGGGCGCGGCGGGCGGTGGGGCGTGAACGCCGGGATCGCACCCGTTACCAGCGGGTGCTCCTGGATCAGCGGCTGCGATGCCTCGCCAAATCCCGGCGTGCGGCGGTCGGCGCCAAGCGGCAGACCGCTGGCCTCGCCGGTGACGGCGCGGGGCTCGGCGCGGGAGCCGAAGGTCTTGGGCACGTGACGGGACATGACCGGGAATATGGCGGCGGGCAGGGGCCTTGGCTAGTGGCCGGCTAGGGGCTGGGACCGAACGCCGCCGTCATGGCGATGATCGCCACCATCCACAGCATGGCGCTGACCTGGATGAAGAAGAAGGCGAATCGGATCCTGACGGTTCTGTTGGTCTCGGGGAACAGCATGTGGGTCAGGGTTTGGCAGATACGGGCGATGAGGACGGCAATCGCGAGCTGATCGAGGCGCGGCGTGTTGATCCCGGCGACCGCGGCGGTCAATGCGATGGCCGCATAGACCGGCAGGTTCTCGACGCAATTGGCGTGGGCGCGGGTGAGTCGCCGATAGACCGGCGGTGCGCCTTCAGGCACGCCGCCGGGAAAATCAACGGGCTTGGCCAGGCCGCTCAAGATGCGCCGCCACCGGTAGACGCCGACGCCGACGACCAGCACCAGGAGGGTCCACACGGTGAAAGCAAGTAGAACCCAGAGAGGGATGGTCATGGCAACTCCTCGTCAGCCTTCCAACTCCTCGCGAACCTGGGCGTAGCTGATAACGGCGAAGAGCACCGTGCCGCCGGCGACGTTGCCGAGAAGTGTGGGAATGAAGAACCCGCCCGTCATGCTCCAGAAGCTGACCTCGCCGATGAGCCACATATATATTGCCTCGACCGACCCGGCGATGATGTGGGTGAAGTCGCCCAGCGCGATGATGTAGGTGATGAGGGTGATGATGAAGATCTCGGTGCTTTCCGCCGAGGGCAGCATCCACACTAAAGCCGCGATCAGCCAGCCGGCCATGATCCCTTTGACGAACATCTCCGTCGGCGAGTTGGCCATCAGGTGGCGGCCGATCTCGGTGATCGCCGTCTGGGTTTCTTGGCTGAAGGCGCCGGAATAGGCGAGGAACGCCGCGAACAAGAAGCAGCCCACCAGATTGCCGGCGAGCACGATGCCCCACAGGCGCAAAACGTCCCAGATTCCGCTCCAGTCCTTGCGCACCATGACGGGCAGCACGGCCGTTAGCGTGTTCTCGGTGAAGAGCTGCTGGCGAGCGAGGATGACGATGAGGAAGCCGACGCAATAGCCGAGATCGGCGATGACGCTGGCCCCGGGCAGTCCATGGAGTCTCGCCTCGAGCAGGGCCTGGGAAAGCACCGAAAAGCCGATGGAGAGGCCGGCGGCGAGCGCCGACCACCACAGTGCGGTGAACTTGCGGGCAAGCTCGGCCTCACCCTCGAGCCGGATGATTTCATAGACCACGGCGGCGCGCAGCCGGCGCCGTTCCTTGGCCGACTTGGATTCCTCCCGGGTCAAGCCTTCCTGGGTCTGGGGCTCGTTTGCGCTTGCGCCTTTCTTGGTCATGGGGCTTCCTTGTCGCGAATCGGCCTGAACTGTCAGAAAGTAGCTGACCTCACGAAACGTTCCTATCGGAGCGCGTCCTCTGAAGCGAGGGGCACATGCCAGACGGTACTTCCGACTTTCCCCTGCTTGTACTGACGCACGATCTGCCCCTGTGGCTCATGGGCCTCGTCATCACGGTTATGGCGGAGATCTACGCCGTCGGGCTGATGCTCCTCAGCCGCTACATCTATGGCGTCAGCCGGTTAAGCCTGAATAACGAGGTCGCCGGCTTCAAGTTCGCGGTGGTCGGCGTGTTCTACGCCGTGACGCTGGCGTTCGTGGTCGTTGCCGTTTGGGAGGACTACCGCGATACGCAGACCGCCGTGCGCGATGAAGCCAAGGCGGCCGTCGACCTTTTCCGGGTCGCGGAGGCGTTGCCCGAAGAAGGCAGCGACATCCGCGAGGCGCTCGTGACCTACGTGAAAGATGTCCGCGACCATTCCTGGAAGACCATGGCGATTGGCCAACGGAGCGTGATCGTCGGCGAAGATCTCAGGAGACTCAGCGAAGCGGTCTTTGCCTTAAAGCCGAAGGATCAAAGAGAAACCGCACTTTTTCAGCACGCCCTCGTGTTGCTTGCCGTGATTAGCGACAATAGGAATGAGCGAATCGACAGCGCTAACGGCTCCGTGCCCCCGATCCTCTGGTTCGTGCTCATTGTGGGTGGAGCGATCACGCTCGGCTATCCCGCGTTCTTCGCGGCATCCAATGTCGGGGCGCAGGTCCTTATGACGGCGTCGTTAGCGGCTCTGGTGGCGATGTCGCTCCTGCTCGGGCTCGCCTTCGATTTCCCCTTTACGGGCGATCCCCATATCTCCGAGTCCCCTTTCGACGACGCGCTCACGCAAATGTCGCGACACCAGCCGCCCTCTTGACCGGGGACACGCATGGCGGCCGTGTTCATGACTTGGAAAGCATGTCTGAAAACCATGCCGTCTTCTGGGCCCAAAGCGGGCCCGATTCCCCTGTTCGGGTGCGGTGAGTGCGGGTAAAACACTATTTAATGAGCGAAGCTGCTTCAGTGCCGACGCCGCGCGCCGATCTCTTTGAGCGGGCGGACGCCCTCCAAGAACCTCTGGATGAGAGGCTTGAGCTCTATCTCGGGGGGTCGCGCAAGCTGTCGCCCGAGATTGAAGCCGCCTACGACGAGATGGTGGCCCGCATCCAAGCGGCCCGGGCGGGCGCACCCGTGCCGGCGGTGGGGGACACGCTGCCGGACTTCATTCTCACGGACACCGAGGCGCGCCCCGTTCATCTCTCATCGTATTTGGAGCGCGGTCCCCTCGTGATCAGCTTCAACCGCGGCTCTTGGTGCGACTATTGCGGCCTCGAGTTACGCGCTCTGGCCCGCGCCTACCCCTATGTCGTCTCGGCGGGAGGGGACGTGGTTTCCATCGTGCCGGAACTCGCGCCCTATGGGCAGGCACTGCAACAGAAGCACCGCTTGCCGTTCTCGGTTCTGAGCGATCTGGACTTGGCCTACGGCTTTTCTCTCGGTCTCGCGTTTTGGGTCGGGGAGACGGTCAAGGAGATGTACGGGGAGATCGGCATCGACCTTGAGCGGTTTCAGGGAAACGGTGCATGGCTCTTGCCCATTCCGGCGACCCTCGTTGTCGGGCGCGACGGCCAGGTCAAAGCGCGCTTCGTCGAGACTGACTTTCGGCACCGCATGAAGACCAAGGATATCTTGGCAGCCGTCAGTGAAGCCGCGTTCTAGCGCACCCGCCGAGCGTATCCTTTCCAGCGTTTCTGAACGAGATAATTTGCGGAGACGCGACGTGCGCACATGCAGCATGGCGTCGTCCTCGAACGGTTTTGGTCGCGTTTCGTCTCGCCGAGAGGCGCATCATGTCCTTAACAAAGCGAATCGCTTTGTGCGTCCGATGCACAGTTTGCGGTGCATCATGGTGCGCTTGGAAAGAATTGGTTGTTGAAGTTCTGCGGAGAGTGCTCGCTAAATTGCCATTTTCTGCTGCAATCAGCGTATACTAAAAAAAAATAATTGACTTGCCATGTGGGACGGCAAGCCTGGACCAAGTGAAGCGTGATTCGATGTACGCGTCCTGTTGAACGGGTTGATTGCGACATCCAAACAGAATCGGAGCGAAACTATGGCTACCACTGGGAAGAAGCGCACCACGAGTCGGAAGACATCTGCACGCAAGAGCACGGCGCGTCGCGCCACGAGCGCTCGCCGCTCGCCTGCGCGCAAGACTGCACGTAAGACGGCTCGTAAGAGCACCGCGCGGAAGACTGCTCGGAAGACCGTGCGGAAGACGGCTCGTAAGAGCGCCGCTCGCAAGACTGCGCGGAAGACCGCTCGGAAGACCGTAAGGAAGACTGCGCGGAAAACCGCTCGCAAGACAGCAAGACGTCCTGCGAAGAAGAAGACCGTGCGGAAAACTGCGCGGAAGACGGCTCGTAAGGGCGCCGCTCGGAAGACTGCTCGTAAGAGCACCGCGCGGAAGTCCA
>Ga0307378_10001338_pt1 | contig 40288 bp, 25 predicted proteins | sample UN1MG_FD_202238 | JGI IMG/M metagenome (GOLD analysis project Ga0307378, IMG submission 202238) | Soil microbial communities from Risofladan, Vaasa, Finland - UN-1 | ecosystem: Environmental > Terrestrial > Soil > Coastal area > Acid sulfate soil | place: Finland: Risofladan, Vaasa | collected...
GAGAGCACGAATAGCAGGATGGGCCGCCAACCAGCCGAACTTCTCGGAAACCGATGCCTATGATATAAAAGTCAAAAGCCCACAAAGAATTGATTATAACCGTTGACGGGCGGCCTCATAGCAGCCCATCCATTTATGCGTGGGGGGGAAGTTGTGTTTGGGCGGCGTGGGTGCTATAATGATTATTTTGGGATTTGAGGGCTGTCGATGAGTACGGACCATATAAGGAATTTTTCGATAATAGCGCATATCGACCACGGCAAGAGCACGCTGGCGGACCGGATACTGGACCTTACGGGTGCGGTGAGTGCGCGGGACCGGAAGGAGCAGCTTCTTGACGATATGGAGCTGGAGCGTGAGCGCGGGATTACGATAAAGGCGTCGGCGGTGACGCTCAACTACGAGCATGAGGGCAGCAGGTACATGCTGAACCTTATCGATACGCCGGGGCACGTGGATTTTCATTACGAGGTTTCGCGGGCGCTGGCGGCGTGTGAGGGTGCGCTTCTGGTGGTTGATGCGACGCAGGGGGTGGAGGCGCAGACGGTGGCGAACGCGCATCTGGCTGTTGAGAATAACGTGGAGCTTGTGGGGGTGGTGAACAAGATAGACCTTCCGGCGGCGCAGCCGGAGGCGGTTGCGGAGGAGATTGAGCACACGATAGGGATCAGGAAGAGCGAGTGTTTTGCAATCAGCGCGAAGAATGGCACGGGGGTTCCGGAGCTGCTGGAGGCAATTGTGACGCTTCTTCCGGCGCCTGCCGACCGGGGGGGCGAGCGGACGGCGGCGCTTGTTTTCGACAGCCACTGTGACGACTATCGCGGGGTGATATGCTATGTGCGGGTATTCGCGGGAAGGCTGAGGGTCAGGCAGAAGATTCGGTTTATGGGCGCGGGGAGGACGCATACCGTAACGGAGCTTGGCAAGTTTACGCCCAAGATGACGGCAGTGGATGAAATGGGCGCGGGCGAGGTGGGTTACGTGATTGCGAATATTCGGGAGCTGGCGGATGTCACGATAGGTGATACGATTACCGACGACGCCGAACCTGCCGGCAAGGCGCTTACCGGTTATAAAGCGCCCATGCAGATGGTATTTTCGGATTTTTATCCCGGCAATAATACGGACTATCCAAAGCTTCGGGCGGCGTTCGAGAAGCTGGCGCTGAATGATGCAAGTTTTTCGTTTGCCGCTCATAATTCGCCTGCGCTGGGATTTGGTTTTCGGTGCGGTTTTTTGGGGCTGCTGCACATGGAGATTATTCAGGAGCGGCTTGAGCGGGAGCACGATATAGACGTTGTGCAGACGGCGCCGACGGTGAGTTACGAGGTTCTGAGGAAAGACGGCAGGGTTATGAGGATAGATTCTCCGAGCGAGCTGCCGGATATTACGAAGGTGGCGGAGCTGCGCGAGCCTTTTGTTCGGCTGGAGATAATCACTAACAGCGACTCGATTGGCGAGATCATGAAGCTGGCTGACGGTCGGCGGTGCAGGCTGTTGAAGACGGATTACATAAGCGGGACGCGCGTCATGCTGGAATACAAGGCGCCACTGGCGGAGATAGTGTATGATTTTTACAACGTTCTGAAGGGCATAAGTCACGGGTACGCGACGATGGACTATGAGCTGATGGGTTTCGAGGAGAGCGACCTCGTTAAGATGGATATTCTTGTGAATAAGGTTGCCGTCGATGCGCTTTCTCTGATTGTGCATCGCAGCACGGCCGAGGCGCGGGGTCGGAGGCTGATAACGCGGCTTCGCAAATCAATCCCGCGTCACCAGTTCGAGATACCGCTTCAGGCGGCAATCGGCGGCAAGATTATCGCGCGGGAGACCATCAAGGCGTATCGCAAGGATGTGACGGCGAAGCTTTACGGCGGGGATGTCACGCGAAAGATGAAGGTGCTCAAGAGGCAAAGGGAAGGCAAGAAGCGGATGAAGAGCATCGGGTCGGTGCAGATACCGCAGGAGGCTTTTATGAGCATTCTGGATTCGGCAGAGTCGGGGTAACTTTCTTTTCGCCCGGAACTATCCGGCCGGTCCGGCCAAAGCCGCCTCGTGCAGCGTTTTGAATTGACCGGATCGTAATTATTGGCGGGATGGCCGCGTCCCCTGTAGCGAATCGGACTCTATAAGGACCAAGAGCCTATCCTGATAACCTATATGCAATTGTCATGTTGAGCGAAGCGAAACATCTGGCCGGCAAACGGGAAAAGAGCCCATCTGTGGGCTTGAGATTCTTCGCTGCGCTCAGAATGACAACGACTGTCTGGTTTACAGGGGTAATTCGGATAGGCTCTAAGAGCGGGACGACTACATAGCGTCGGTTATAAGCAAATGTTTTAATCGCAATAAGTATCCTGCGTTTTTTGAATAGTACGCGAGCAAAAGGCGGAAGAATAATCAGGGCAACACCTTCATATTGACAATCCAAGGCCAATTATTAAAATACGCAATATGATTAGCTCGCATTTTTGACAGGTTTTCCGGGAGGGGTGTCGAAGAATGGAAAACGGAAAAACTGAACAAAGCAAAAAAGTTCAGAAAGAAGCCGCAGAGAATCAGGGAAAGTATGAAAGAGCAGACTGAGAATCTGAGAAATGTAACAGCGAAACTTCAGACTGCAGAGCACGATTTGCAGGCAAGCGAGGAGAAATATCGCCAGCTCGTCGAGCGAGCCGATTGTATTATCATGCGTAGAAGTATTGATGGCGAAATTATCTTTTTCAATGAGTTTGCTCAGAAGTTCTTTGGATACAGCGAGCGGGAAATAATCGGCAAGAACATCGTAGGCACAATAGTACGTGAAACAGATAGCTACGGGCGGAATCTTGTAAAAATGACCAGGGACATTGGGCGACAGCCTGAGCTCTATGCCACTAACGAAAATGAGAGTATCTGCCGGAATGGCCGGCGGGTCTGGATTGCCTGGGCAAATAAGCCTATTTGTGATAAGGAGGGAAATATCACTGAAATTCTTTGTGTGGGTCATGATATTACCAAACGCAAAGGAATGGAGAATGAATTGCGTTTATTAGCTACAATCGTAAAAAACTCACCGGACCCCACGACGGTGCAGGATTTTGACGGCAATATCATTTCATGGAATCACGGTGCAGAGCATGTATATGGGTATAGCGAAGAAGAAACCCTTGGAATGAATGTCAGCAAGATTATCCCGGAGCATAAACGAGGTGAAATTGACGCACTTATTGAAAGCCTGAAAAAAGGAGACAATATCGGATTTCTTGACACGCAGCGCATTGCTAAAGATGGGCGTATGCTGGATATTTTACTTATTGTGATGATGATAAAAGATGAGGCTGGAAAGGCTTGTGCAATTGCAACGAGTGAAAGAGATATTACTGAGCACAGGCGGTTGGAAAGGGAGGTACTTTCAATAACAGAGAGAGAACGAAAGTCGATAGGTCGTGAGATGCACGACAGCATGGGGCAGGCGCTTACGGGCATTGCCGTCAAGAGCAAAGGATTGGCACTGAAGCTTGCGGACAAATCATCAGAAGATTCGAAAGAAGCATTGGCGATATCAAAGCTTGCCAATAAAGCGATAGTTCAGATGCGGGGACTTACGAGAATGCTTTATCCGGTTGATATTGAAGCCGGCGGATTAGCCTCGGCCTTAAACACTCTGGCAGCCAACACAGAAAAGGTACTGGGGGTGAAGTGCCGATTCAATTGCTCGATGCCTGTTTCGGTTGATAACCATGTTGAGTCAAGGCAACTTTTCCGCATAGCTGAAGAAGCTATTACAAACGCAATCAAACACGGCAAAGCAAAAACAATACATATAAATCTGGATTTGAAAGACGAGAGATGTATCCTGTCAGTTAAAAATGACGGCAGAGATTTCCCAAAGACGCCGCCCAGAAAAAGAAAGGGGCTGGGTTTGAAGATAATGGAATACCGGACGGGTATGATAGGAGGCTCCCTTGATATTCGCAAAGGTGACAAAGGCGGGACAATAGTAACTTGCGCATTTACGAGCAAAAAGCGTTAATCTTACAAAGCGAAGTATTATGGCAACTGGCAAAAAACATGCTAAAGAGAAGGAAAGAGAAACACATATCCTGCTGGTCGATGACCATCCAGTAGTACGAGATGGGCTTACCGCAATTATCAACCATCAACAGGATCTTAATGTATGCGGAGGCGCTGATGATGCCAACCAGGCCCTGAAGGCCATTGGTGAGTTGAAACCTGATGTTGTTGTTGTGGATATATCTCTGAAGAATTCAGATGGTATTGAACTTACCAAAAGCATTAAGGCAAAACATCCCAAATTACCTGTAGTTATACTCTCCGTTCATGATGAATTGCTGTATGCTGAACGAGCTCTTCGAGCAGGCGCCAGAGCTTATCTTATGAAGGAAGCGGTATCTGAAAATATTGTAAAAGCAATTCGTACAGTTTTAAAGGGTGAAATATACGTCAGCGACGCTATCTCAAAAAAATTCCTGCACAAAATCGCAGGTGATAAGAGAGAGACGGACAAAACATCGATGGAAGGCCTGAGCGACCGTGAATTTGAAATCTTTCGTTTGATTGGCGAAGGGCACAAGGCGTCGCAAATAGCCAAGAAGCTCCATTTAAGTGTGAAAACAGTTGAAACTTATCGCGGACGGCTCAAAGAAAAACTGAATCTCCACAGTGCTACCGAACTTTTGCAATATGCTATTAAATGGACAAAAACTGAGGATAAGAAATAGTTTCTTCTATCTACGACTATCTGTTTTCTGTTGTTGAGTTCCAAGCCTAACCAGAAATTGGTCGAGTAGGTCAGCCATTCGGCTTTCGGCCTCACAGGTCCCAGCGTGCGGCTTTCCCGCACCGGGTTCTTCCCAAGGTAGCCCAGAGCAGCAAACAGGCGCTACCGTGCATGAACGATTCGAGGCAGCGGCAGGCGGAAAAACTCCAGCAACTGACCATAACGCTGCCAGGTCAGCCTTTTTCAATGGGAAAGGCAGGCCGTTCTGCTATGGACACGTTTTCCTGACATATCTTGCAGGGGTATTTGCACTGAACGTGCCGGTGGACCACAAACGACGCAGGGACATAACCAACTGCATGATTACTTCCTGCTGGATGATTTGCTTTTGCCGGCCACAGCCAGGACAAATAAGGTTTTGTTCTAATGGATGGTGCTCTATCCTTTTGTGAGGCAAACCCGCCGGTAAAGGCTGACGGCCCTTCTGTGATTGCCATTGCGTCTCTTCGGGGCGCTTTCGGACCACTGCAGAAGGTGGTGTGGCCAATAAGCTTGGCGGTCCTCAGATGACTGCGATCTTTTGGATTGAGTTTCCATAATGCGCCTCCTGAAAAAACGCATTATGGTCATATTCTTCTATCAAGAAGAAGGTGTACATGGCCGAACGCTTAGAGGTTAACCATGACAAGTCCTCCCAAATCAGGACAAAATAACCACTGCTCACTGTTCTTTGAATGCTATCCGCTGCCGCTGGCTTGAGGACGGAAAAAGGCGTGGTTGTTTTCAACGGCGGCCGAAATCAGGGGTCATTGTTTTCGGCCTTATATTCGGGTACGAGCGCTCTAATCTTCTCAACAATCCTCGCATGGTCCTGGGTTTTGGCAACTTCAACCGCCTCGCTCATGCCGGTGCGAAGCCTGTCGCGGTCCATGGGGATATTGTTCCATACGACGATTTTGGGATGCCTTGTGGGCTGCATGTTCTCGCCGGCTATCGAGAGCTCTTCGAAGAGCTTTTCGCCGGGTCGCGGGCCGGTGAAGATCATTTCGATGTCTTCGCCTGGTCTGAAACCGCTGAGCGTAATGAGCTCACGAGCGAGATCGACGATTTTAACGGGTTCGCCCATATCCAGGACAAATATCTCGCCTCCATTGCCCATGGTTGCGGCCTGGAGAACGAGCTGCACAGCTTCGGGTATGACCATAAAGTATCGCTTCATCTCGGGATGCGTCACTGTCACGGGTCCACCCTCGGCGATCTGCTTTTTGAAGATGGGCACGACAGAGCCTTCGGAGCCGAGCACGTTGCCGAACCTGACGGTGACAAAGCGTGTCTTGCTCGTTCGGTCGAGGTCCTGGATATACATTTCGGCGATTCGTTTGGACGAGCCCATAATACTTGTTGGATTAACCGCCTTGTCGGTGCTAATCATGACGAAATTCGCGGTTCCGTACTTGTCGGCGGCATCGGCCACGATTCGTGTTCCGATGATATTGTTCCTTACGGCCTCTCCCGGGTTGAGCTCCATCAAGGGTACATGCTTGTGGGCGGCGGCGTGAATGACAACGTCCGGCCTGTGTTTTTCGAAGATTTCCTCCACGCGTGTCCTGTCAGTGATGTTGCATATCAGCGCCCTGGTGGACAGGTGTGGATAGCGTTTGCGCAATTCGCGCTCGATGTAAAACAGCGGATTTTCAGCCTGCTCAATGAGCAGAAGCAGCGTGGGCCCGAACGTACCCACCTGTCTGCACATTTCTGAACCGATGGAGCCGCCCGCACCGGTGACGAGTACAGTCTTGTTTTTGATAAAGGCTTCAATCAGGTCCAGGTCGAGCTGAACGACTTCTCGGCCCAGGAGATCATTTATGTCGACATCTCGAATCTGCGAGACGCGGAACCTTCCGGAGGCAATGTCGGTAACGGAAGGGACGGTGCGGAACCGAATCTTGGTGCCTTCGCAGACCTGGATTACGCGTCTGAGCTGGTGGTGACTTGCGGAGGGCATTGCGACCGCGATTTCGTCGATATTGCGGTCCCTGCAAATTTTGGGCAATTGTTCGACGGTGCCCAGTATGGGGATTCCGTGAATATTGGTTCGCTGTTTTGCGGGGTCGTCGTCGATAAAGCCTACTACGTCGTACCGGGCGACCGGCATGCGGTGTATTTCTCGCAGGAGGGCCTCGCCGGCATTTCCGGCGCCGACGATGAGAAATCTTTTTAGTCTCCCGCCTTCGACGGTCAAAAACTCCTCGTGATAGAGCCTCACTATCATGCGGAGTCCCGCCAGGAGCAGTACCGTGACGAAAAGGTCGGCCATAAACACGCCTTGTCCGACACGGGTTACGTTGCCCATTACCTGGCGTATTTTGCCTGGCGCAAGGACCAATGCGCTCCAGAGTAACACAATGACGAGGGTGCTGACGAGGGAAGCCCTTAGAATGCCCATGAGGTCTGATATTCCCACGTAGCGCCACCAGCCGCGATATTGCCCGAAAAGCCCAAAGACCACCACCTTGATGATGATGAAGAAGAACAGCACGAGTGGATACTGGCTTACAAGCCAGTCTCTCCTGAACTCCATATTATATGCGACGAGGAACGAAATCAGCAAAGAAGCAGCAAAGGCGAGCAGGTGGGCGAGTATGATGAGGGGCCTGCGATACCTCAGCAAGAGTGCCGGACGCGTGGAAAGCCTTGGTGAATTCTGAATCTTGTTTTTCAACCGTGTCTCCTTATCGGAATCAGGCATATTTTCCCAATAGCGTAACCGTTGGTTGGCCCCAATAATTGCTTTTGTATGATTATAACGACCCCTGCGGTTTGGTCAAGGGGCTATCATCAGCGGTCGGCAGAAGCGAGGGACACTATCAGGATATTCGCAGCTGAGCAAAACACAGCGTGCTTTTGCCCCCGCGGAGTCTTACGGTTATCAAGCTGGTGGTACGCTGAGTCGCACGGCTCAAAAAGCGTGACGCAGCGGGGGTTTTGTTGAAATGCCTTGGCGCCACGCCTGCGACGCGCCAGAGAAAGAAGAGCGTTTCACTCGTAATTATCCGGCGGCGCTTCGGACTCGCCGTGCGATAGGCGTGATTCGGCAGGAGTGGACGATTCTGTTTGTGTCTCTTCGGTGGTCTTGTAGATGTCCTCCAAAGGGGTATTGTCGACGGTTTTGCGCATTAGTGCATAAATTATGGTACTGGCGGAGAAATAGAAACTCATGATGAAAGCGACTATTAATCCGATGACCGCCAGCACAAAGAGCTTTATCAGGAGGGCGGCGAACCATTCCGTGCCGTTGGCCGGTGCCACGGTGCTCGTCTGAAGGAGGCCGAGAAAGGTGGGGCACGTCCAGATTCTTGTCAGCTTGCCGGTGCCGGCTGAGCCGCTAATGATGCCTACATCCAGCAATACATAAGCGGCAATGAGCAGCGTCCAGGCAAAGAATCGGACAAACAGATAGCAAATTGCGCCGTAGATCGCAGCCAGCGAAGTATAGAAACCCATGCGCCAGGGTTTTGCATATACGTAACTAAACGAACGGCTTACAGCATCGAAGCAATCAGAGCCGTCGTAAGCGGCGGCAGGGAACATCAGGCTGAATCCGGCAACGGCTCCTATCAGGACAATGGTGATAAGCGCTGCGGTGAGCAACACCAAAGGCATAAGGATACCAACCATTAGCTCCCCAAACCTTGGAATATTGCCTACCAGTCCCAAGAGAGCCACAAACGCACCGACGAAGGCAATTATGCCCAGCGGCACGAGAGGCGCGGCAAAAAAGCTCAGAAATCTTTTCATTGCGAAGGCGAGGGATTCGGTCATGCCTGGTTTCTCGCCCTGTGCAAGCTGCAGAGCGGCGATGCGGCAAATTGCTCCGCCGGCAACGGAGATGACGGCGAGTCCTATTACGAAGAACACGATGCAGTAGAGCAGGTGTTGCTGGAAGGCCCACGTAATAGCCCTCAAACAGTCACTGATGTTTTCCGCGACCCCTACAAGATTGAATGTGAACAGTGAATTGAGTGCATGGTGGAACCTTTCACGATTGAAGTTCCACAGAGTTACAAATACACCTGTGGCTTCACTGTTTTCCTTGTTCGTTTCCACAAAGTTCTGTATGTTGTGGGGGTTTTCGAAATAAACCTGCAGTTCTGTAGCCCCATCCGGTGCGGTAACTACGGTACGGCTGAGATCCATGACGCGGCCGGCAAGACATATAATCAGAATAGCCGCAAAAGCAATTATCATCTTGCTCGGCTGAATAGCCATACGGAAGGTTCGGAATATTCTCGGAAACAGAAGCGTTTGACTAAGACTATCAAGTGCGTCAGAGGTTTGTTTTTCGTTGTCCATTTTGTATCCTTTCCAAAGGGGCACGATTCTTAACGCATCTCGAAAGAACAGTTCCAGAAGCCACAGAATATAAACTATTATCCGCCGGTTTCAACACATTTTATCATATTTTTGGATGTCGGGTCCTACTGGTCTTCAATGAGTGTGTTTGAGGACGGATCCGGCGCTTTGGCGGGGTGAGGTGGATTTGATTTGGAGACTATCCTATATCGGCTGTCTAACCAAGCACCCAAGTCTATCAATTTGCAGCGCCGTGAGCAAAATGGGAAAAACCTCACTTGTTCAGGCTCTGTCGCCACGTATTGAACGAACTTGGCGCAAATTGGACACTTGGACTTCATGGGGGGAATTAGCCTGCCTTCTTAGCCAAACGCTTCAAACGGGTCGCCCAGAAGGGGTTCTGGAACTGAATGGGGGGCATGAGCGCTTCTGAGGGCTTTGACCAACCGGAATCACTGTGCCATTTTGGCCGTGGCAACGTTGCCGGCGAACGGAAGAAGGACTTTGGTCTCGGCCTTAATCCTCGGAATCCATTTCCTCTTGCGCCTCTGGTACCCATTGTTCTGCCTCGGCAGGACGGCCTTTCTCAAGCGTTCTTGCATATTGAACACAGTACCGCGCCCAGGGTTGAGCTTTTAATCTGGCCTTTGGTATCGGTTTTCCGGTGGCTTCACAAACGCCGTAGGTTCCCTGCTCGACGCGCTGCAGGGCATCGTCGATTTCTCGGAGCAGCTTTCTTTCGCTATCCATCAATCCGAGGGCGAATTCCTGCTCATAGTTGTCGGTGCCGAGGTCGGCCATGTGGATTGGCATACTTGAGAGGTCTCCGCTGGCGTCGAGCCTGGGCTTCTTGAGGGCCTCGTCTTCCATCTCGTTTACATCACCCACGATTTCCCTGCGTTTGAGCAACAGCATGTCTTTGAATTGCTGAAGCTCGGCGGGTGACAACCGATCTTTTTTTACGAGAGCCGCTCTCGGCCTGGCTTTGGATGTCTTCTTGCGTTTCTGAGCCACTTCCTGAATACCTTATCTTATGCTCAACGGTTCATGGTCAAATTGCTTAACCCTGTATTCTAACACATCGCCGGGAGCCTGTACAATACTTTTTTTATCCAAAACCGATAAACGGGACGCGGCAGTATAACCATCAGAGCCACATTATTCAACACGACGGTTCCCACTTTCGACCTTAACATATTTGCTGGCAAGAAGTTAGGACCGAAATAACCTTTTGGTCATTTCTCGGAGCTACCGTTGAGACTTGTGTTGATCAGGCGGACGTCTTTTGCGAATTCACCCAAAGGCAGGAAGAATTTTCGCTGTCCGACTTTGCCTGTAAAGGTTTTGACGCCAAAGACGTTTTCAATCCGTGAGGACGAAAAGACGTCCGCTGTTGTGCCGATCAGGTATGAATTATCAGGTCCGATAAGCAGGGCCTGGTCACAATACTGGGCCGCAAGGTTTATATCGTGTGTTACGGTTACGATTGTCTTGCCCTTTTCAAGCTGCATCCTCTTGAGCAAGTCGTATATAGCGACCTGATGCTTGTAGTCGAGGAAGCTTGTGGGCTCATCCAGCAGCAGAATTGGCGTGTCCTGCGCAAGGGCCCTTGCGATGAAGACTCGCTGTCGCTCTCCGCCGCTCAGCTCGCGGAGGGTGCGGGCGGCGAACCTCGCGGTGTTAGTCATTCGAAGGGCTTCGGCAACGATTGTTCTATCGTGTTCGGATTCGAAGGAGAGTATGTTCGAATACGGTGTTCTTGCCATGGCGACGACCTGGGCGACCGTAAAGTCGAATACGGGGACGAATTCCTGTCGGACCAGAGCGACCTTGCGTGCCAGGCTTTTGACCGAATAAGTATTGAGGTCGGCGGCATCGAGGGTTATCGAACCTGCGTTGGGTTTTATCAGGCCGCAGAGCAGGTTCAGCAGGGTCGTTTTGCCGGCGCCGTTTGGACCGGCAATGGCAAGAAAGGCTCCTCGCGGCACTGCAAAAGTCAGATTGCGGAGGATGGGCTCCCGGGCATAGGCGAAGCTCAGATTCTCAACTTCTATGATGTTCATTTGAGCAGAGTGACCTTCCTTGTGTATTTTGCCAGAAGTATCAAAAAGAAGGGTCCTCCGGCGATGGCGGTTATCACCCCTGCCGGGAGCTGGGCGGGGGCGACGATTACCCGGGCGATGGTATCGGCGATGACGAGGAACGCGGCGCCGACGAAGGCACTAAGGGGCAGCAACTGGCGGTGGTCGGGGCCAGCCACAAGCCTTACTGCGTGGGGGACGATAAGGCCTACGAAGCCGATAAGTCCGCTGAGGCTGACGGCGACGGCGGTTATGAAAGCGGCAAATCCGAAGCCAATCAATTTGGTCTGTACGGTGTTGACGCCGAGTGTGCGGGCCTGTTCTTCGCCGAAGGTCAGGGCGTTCAGCCCGCGGGATGCTGTGAACAGTGCGACTATTCCGCCCAGGATACAAGCGCCACTGACCCACAATACGGTGGGGTCCTTTTCGGTGATATTTCCCATAAGCCAGTGCACGGTGGTTCGTAACTGGTCGCTACGGGCGACGGATGTTAAAAACATAATCAGTGCCGAGAAGAAGGCGTTGACGACGACGCCTGCGAGGAGCAGGCTTGTAGCCTGGCCCCCTGCGGCGACGTGGCCAATGAACCAGACGAGCCAGACGGTGAACAGGGCTCCGATGAATGCAAAGGCAGAGATTGGCGAGCCCGCCCAGAATTGCCCGCTGATGCCTGATAGGACTGCGATAATGGCCCCGAGCCCTGCTCCGCTGGAGATTCCGAGGATGTAGGGGTCGGCAAGTGGATTTCGCAATATGGCCTGCAGGACGACGCCGGAGCACGCCAGGGCCGCGCCGACAATGGCAGCCAGGACCACTCGTCTGAAGCGTATGAGCAGGATTTCATAATCAATGTTCTGTCCCGGCGGCTGGTCGGTTCGGCTAAAGGCTTTTGCGATGGAGATTCTGTGTGTTCCCACCAGCGTGCAGGCCATCATTACGAGCAGCAGGAGGCCCAGGCAGATCAGGATTTTGACAATGAGCTTTTTGGGCGTCAGAAATTCCACGGTCAGGCGGTCAGACTTTCTTTCGAATGTTATCTTGTTCTACTCCGTACTTTGCTTGTTGGGATGCAGGCAGCGTCCGAGGGCCTGTATGCCCTGTGGGAGTCTTGGTCCCAATCTGAGAGTGGTGTCCGGGTCAATAACATAGATTCGTCCATTTTTCACTGCGGGCAGACCAGGCCATTTTCTCCAAAAGAGCCGTGCCGCTTGCTGCTGAGCATCAAGGTCCTTTGTTCCCATGGCGGATTGTACTATGACCTGGGGGTCGCAAGCAAGCAGCTCTTCCGCACCTATTTGCGGATATTGTTGAATGGTCGGTTTCATGGCGTTTTGTCCGCCTGCGAGTTCGAGCACTTCGCTGATGAAAGTGCCGGCGCCGGCGACACGCAAAGGCTCAGCCTGCACGGCCCATAACACTTTCACGTTGTTGGTTGAGCTGAACCGCGATTTCAGGCTTTCCATTTGACTTCTGGTACTGCTTATCAACTGGTGGGCGCGTGCCTCACAGCCGGCGGCAGCTCCGATTTCTTCAATCGCGGCGAAAAGGTCCTCGATTGTCTCAATCTTAAGAGTCAAAACGCGGTAGCCGAGACGATTCAGGGTATCTGCGACGGCTCTTTGCTGCTCGAAGTGGAGGGCAAGGACCAAATCGGGTGCGGCGGCTATGATTGCTTCGGTGTCCGGCTGCCAAAATGTGCCAATCTTCTTCTTCCTGGTCGCCTCGGCTGGATAGTCGCTGTCATTGGAGACTGCAACAACCTGTTCCGCCAATCCCAATTCGAAAAGGATCTCGGTGAGGTTCGGTGCAAGAGAGACAATCCTCGCCGGTTTCATCGCCGGGTCGGTCGGGCCGAGCCGCACGGGATATTGTTGTGCGTCCGCGTAAAGATAACTTATTACGGCTATGGCCGTTAGGGACAGCAAGGCAATTGCCAACAGAAGCCAGAGCCTGCTCATGGTCAGGTTCGCCTAAATTGTTTTTCCAGCTCTTTGATCGAGAGCTTTATGGTGGTGGGTCTTCCGTGCGGACAATGTCCGGCCGAGTCGAATATCTGCCTTTCAGCAAGCAGCTGCTCTATTTCCGCGTTGCTGAGTCTCTGGCCGGCTTTGACAGCAGCCCTGCAGGCAGCCATATTCAACAACTCATCCAGCAGCGCCTCGGCATCAGGAGCCGCCCCTCTTTCGCAGAGCAGATCGAGCATATCGCGAACGAAATCCAGCGGCGCGGCCTTGGACAGGAGCGTTGGAAAGGCTTGTATCGCCATCGTCCTCGGACCGAACGGTGCAAGCTCGATGCCCAACCTTTCGATGAGTTGTGAGTTCTCCTCTATCGCGGCCGCCTGAGCATCGGTCAGCTGGAAGCTCTCCGGAATCAAGAGTCTCTGGGATTCGAGTTTGCCGGCTGAGATACGTCGGCGGAGACTTTCGTACATTATTCGCTCGTGCAGGGCATGCTGGTCAATGATGACGCAGCCGTCGTCGGTTTGAGCGACTATGAAGGCATCGTGGATTTGCATGAACTTTTTCTGCACAGCGGTTGACTCATACTCGGCAGCCTGAGCGGCCGGCTGATAAGGTCGGCGGTCTCGGGCGGCGCTGCGTTCGAACTGATGTGGGGCCGGGCCGGGCCTGTGCTTTTTGAGGAATTCGGCCATAGCCTCTGTGATCTTCTCCTTTCGCGCCTGGGTGGACGAATCGGCTTTGGATTCGGCAGATGTGCCGGCCGGCAGAGGCAGTTTGCCCGGCGTTTCAAGATTCGTGGCCAAGAGTCTTTCCCGCAGGCAACCGAGGATTTGGGAATGGACGAGGTTGGCGTTGCAGAAACGCACTTCGATCTTTGTGGGATGCACATTCACATCCACATCTTCGCAAGGCATCCGAATGAACAGAAAGATGACAGGAAATCGGTCGGGCTCCAAAGTGCCGCGGTAGGCCTCCTTGACGGCATGGGAGATGAATTTGTCGCGGATGAATCGGCCGTTTACGAAGACATATTGAAAGTTCTTGTTGGTTCTCGCGATATCGGGCCGGCCCATCAGGGCAAAGATGTGCAAGCCCTTTTCCGAACTTTCCGTTTCTATCAGGTTTTCCGCAATTTCGCCGGATAATAGTTGTGCTATGCGCTGCCGCAGCCCCTGCCCTGCCGGCAGCCGATAAAGCTCTCTGGTGTTGTGTGTGAGCGTCAGGTCCAAATCGCTCTTTGCCAGCGCTACACGCGCAAAATGCTCCGAAATGTGTCCCATCTCGGTATTGGCGGTCTTGAGGAATTTTCGGCGGACGGGCAGCTTATAGAAAAGGTCGCGGACCTGGATCGTCGTGCCGCAATCGGCGCTGCATGGAGCGACGCCGCTTTTGTTACCGCAGTCCATCTCGATGCAGGTGCCGGCGGTCGAATCTCTTGTCCTGCTGACGGCCCTGACCTGGGCGACCGAAGCGATACTTGCCAGAGCCTCACCTCTGAACCCGAGCGTACTTATGTTGCGGAGGTCTGAGCTGGTCTTTATTTTGCTTGTGGCGTGGGGCTCAAAGGCATTTGCCAGGTCTTCGGCGTCCATCCCGCAGCCGTCGTCGGTGACGGAGATTAGCTTTCTGCCGCCATCTTCGGCAGCCACGGTTATCTTCATCGCGCCGGCATCAATACTGTTTTCCAGGAGCTCCTTGACCACGCTGGCGGGTCTTTCGATTACCTCGCCGGCGGCAATCATATTCACCATATTTTGGTCAAGGACGACTATTTGCCCCATCGTGTTTGCCCTGCTCCGCCGGGCACCCCCGGCCGATGGCTTGCTGTTCAGACGAGTCCAAATGGACAAGTATCCGCTGGTTATTGATTCTCACTTATTAAGCAGGCTTCTGCCCGTCATTTCCTCCGGCTGGGGCAGCTGCATCATTTCCAGCAAGGTAGGCGCTACGTCGGCCAGTCTTCCGTCTTGTCGCAGCGTCTTGCCTTTGTACCGCTCATCGAAGACAATAAGAGGGACGTCGCCGACGGTGTGCGCAGTATGCGGCTGGTTCTGACCAAAATCCCACATTTTCTCGAAGTTGCCGTGGTCGGCGGTGATGATGGCGCTGCCGCCCATGCTCTTGACCTTGTCCAGAATCCTGCCGACGCATCGATCCACGGTCTCTGCCGCCTTGATCGCCGCAGAGAGCACCCCCGTATGGCCCACCATATCCGGATTCGCAAAATTGACCACCATCACGTCGTACTTATTCGAATCCAGTCTTTGCAGAACGGTTTCGCAAACCTCGTAAGCGCTCATTTCGGGCTTGAGGTCGTAGGTCCGGACGCGCGGGGATGGAACAATCTGCCGGTCTTCGCCTGGGAATGGTTTTTCAGTGTAGTCGTTGAAGAAAAACGTGACGTGGGCATATTTTTCGGTCTCGGAGCAGCGGAACTGTTTGAGGCCCAGAGAGCCCCAGTAGGCGCCGAGGATATTTTTCATCTTCGGGGGCTTTGGAAATGCCACTGCTGCGGGTATGGTGGCGTCGTATTCGGTCATACATACATAGCATATATCAAGCTTGACGGGTCGCGTGAATTCCTTGAAGTCGGGTTGGACAAAGGCCCTGGTGATTTCTCGTGGCCGGTCGCCGCGGAAGTTGAAGAATATGACGCCGTCGCCGTGGCCGACCGTGCCTATGGGTTCATTATTGCCGTTGACGATGCAGGTGGGCTCGATGAACTCATCCGTAACGCTGCTTTCGTAGCTCTTTGCGACGGCTTCCGATGCGCTTGCGGCCTTGTTGCCTTTGCCCGCGGTAATGCATTCATAGGCCTTTTGCACACGGTCCCATCGGCTGTCACGATCCATGGCGTAGAATCTGCCCATTACGGACGCTATTTTCCCCGTGCCTATTTCCAGGGCCTTTTTCTCGATATCAGTAATGTATCCCGTGCCGCTGTTGGGCGGCGAATCCCGGCCGTCCATGAAGGCATGGATGCAGACGTTTTCAATGTTGTTTCTCTTTGCGAGCTCAAGCAGGCCGTACAGGTGGTCCAGCAGAGAGTGGACGCCGATATCACTGCACAGGCCCATAAGGTGGAGTTTGCCACTGCTATTCTTTACAAAGGTCACCAGATTCAGGAACTCGCGGTTCTCAAAAAAGGAACCGTCGCGAATGGCCGTGCTGATTCTTACGGACTCCTGGGGTACTATTCTGCCGGCGCCCATGTTTTGATGCCCCACTTCGCTGTTGCCCATAGTCCCGTCAGGCAGGCCGACGTCGAGGCCGCTGGTGTGAATGAGACAGTTGGGGTATTCGGCCATTAGTGCATCGTCCACCGGCGTGTGGGCACACTTGACGGCATTATATTTGTCCTCTGCCGGGTCGGGGTTGTAGCCCCAGCCGTCTCGAATGATGAGCACAAAGGGCTTGTTTTCGAGAATCACCTTTTCTTTCGCCATAAAAAACCTCTATTGTTGTCTATTATTGAGCCGTGCGTTTTCATGTCCGAAAATACCCGCAGACTCAGTCGCACAAACGATATGGTATGAGAATTTCCGAAATAAGTCAAAGCTTTAGTAGGATGTCTCCAAAGCCTCCCATCGGGGGTATTGCTAAAAGTTTTTGACAATGATGCCGATAACTGATAGAATCGGGGCTGGTTGTCAGCAAGCCAATGCACCTGGTTGGAGATTGGGGATAATGGTCCCGGCGTTGTCCCATGTGTGTAAGGCAGAGGCGTATGGCGAATAACAGACAGAGAGAAAGCAAATCGAAAGCGGCGTCGGCCGGGCGCCTGCTGTTCTACTCACTGACAGGCGTTGTCTTGTTCTTGACGGGGTGTGGTCCGAAACCGCAGGCGATGGATTTCTTCATTGACGCGGTGGTTCTCAAGGAGCTTGAGCAGAATGAAATGGCCATTGAAAAGCTCAACTCCGCGGTGGAGGCAGACAAGGGTTTCTGGCTGGCTTATTCCATGCTGGGGGAGATATACGAGGAAACAAGGGAATATGAAAAAAGTGCTGCTTCCTACGAGCGTGCTTCGGAGCTGAACCCGCGGTCGTTCAAGGACTATTTCAATCTGGGACGTGTTTACCAGCTGATGAAGAAGTTTGCGCGGGCAGTCAAGGCATACGTGAAGGCCTGCGAAATCAACCCCGGTCACTTTGAGGCTCATCTGAATGCGGCCAAGAGCTATTATGAGCTGAAGGACTACAATGGTGCGCTGTCCTATGGCCAGCGGGCCGAGCAAATCGATCCGAATGCAAGCGAGATTCAGAAGCTGCTTGGCGGCATTTATGATTTGCAGAGGGATTATGAGGCTGCGATTCGCTCGTACAAGCGGTCATTGGAGATAGACAGTAATGACACGGAGGTGATGAGTGCGCTGGCAATTGCATATTTGCAAACCGAGCGTTATGAGCCGGCGAAGGAGCTGTTGGCAGATGTGGTAAAAATTGAACCGGCCAACAGCGTGGCTTACCAGCATCTTGCGTATTGCCAGCTCCGCCTCAATGATCTTGACAGCGCCATAGACAGCTACGACCGGGCGATTGCCATAGACGGCAAGGACTGGCAGTCCATCCGGGGTCGGGGAGTTGCGTACGTGTTAAAATCAATTAGCAGCCAGGATGATACGTTGAAGGCCAAGGCGGTTGAGCAGTGGCGGCTGTCGCTGGCCATCAACCCCAACCAGCCCCGCAGCAACAAGCTGGTCGAACTTATAGAAAAGTACTCGAAATGAGAGAAGGTGGTTTTGGGGACAGCCTAAATGGGCTGAGATTTGTGTGGTCTTGACGGAGTTTGCAGTGTGGGCGAGCTGAAAAAAGATGAGCAGCAGGCCCGACCGATGTCAGGTCGGGCTTTTTTGTCCCGGGCAGGGAACGTAAGAGCGCCTGGCTGGAAGGAGCATATCGTTTTCTGGTCTATAGCCGTATCCGGGCTGGCGCTGGATTTGTGGAGCAAAAGCGCCGTGTTTAATTGGCTGGCGGGGCTGAATGACAACAGGTATTCACTCATAGATGGTTTTCTGCACCTGGAAATGGCATTGAACAGCGGCGCTGCTTTCGGCAAGTTTCAGGGTCAGTATCATCTTTTAATAGCAGTGTCAATGGTAGCTTTGGTGGTCATCTTTTGGGTATTTCTTTTCGGGGGGAGGAAGCCGCAACTGACGAACATCGCTCTGGCTCTTTTCGCCGCGGGCGTCTGCGGCAATCTCCACGACAGAGTATTCAACGACGGGCTGGTACGTGACTTCGTCGATGTTGTTTACTGGCCTGGCCGGCATTGGCCGGCGTTCAACGTCGCCGACACCATGCTTTGTGTCGCCGTAGGATTGCTGATTATCTCAAGCCTTTTTAGCCCAACGTCTTCTCAAACACATGGTCGGCAACGTAAAGGGGAGCATTTGACGCCACACCAAGGGCAATAGCGTCGGAAGGACGTGAATCAACTTCCACAATTCTGCCGTTCAAGCTCAGCGTTATCTTTGCGTAAAAAGTGTGGTGTCTCAGGTCGTTAATGACTATCTTCACTATTTTGGCGCCGAGACTTTCAATTACGCTGCCCAAAAGGTCATGTGTCATGGGGCGCGGCGGCTTAATGCCCTTCAATCGCCGGTCGATGGCGAAGACCTCAACGACGCCTATGACGATAGGGAAGCTGCGAGGCCCGTTGCGCTCTTTGAGGACAATTATCTGCTGGTCCGACGCTTCGTTGATGATTATGCGTGACAGCTCTACTTCGACATCCATCTTGGCACCGCCTGTTTCTGGCAAAGGCACAAAGGCACAAGCACGTTTTCAGGGAAAGCGGGTATCATTGCTGCAGTTCGGCAAGGCCCCGCTCCACGGTCAGCAGTTGTTCGGCCAACTGTGCCAGTTTTTCCCTGGCCTGAGCGACCACTTCCGGCCTGGCTCTTGTGACGAAGTTTTCGTTGTTTAGTTTGGCCTCTACGGCCTGTTTGGACCTTTCAATTTCCTGTTTTTGCTTCTCCAAACGCGAGCGCTCGGCTTTGGGGTCGATGACGTCGTGGACGTAAATCTGCATGTCCTCGACGATTGCCGTGGCCGCGTTCTTAGGTTTCTCAATATTCGTTCCGGCCATAAAGACCCTGATACCCGCCATTTGACAAATCAGGTGGGAGTTGTCGTTCAAGACGGTCGCAACCTGAACAGGCGCGCTTGCCGAGGTCGCTGGGGCTGCCGCAGCGGCAATATTATATTTGTTCTTGATATCCCTAACTGCGCGAATCGGACTCTGGACAAGCGAGACGTTGTCCTCGGCGTCTTTATCTATCAGGAAGGCTATATCCTGCGGCCATTGAGCGATGACAAGGGCCTCGGCGGGTTGGACCTGCACGAGGTCGTTGAGTTTTCTGACCGGGGCGACTTCGTTGAGTTTCTGGAAGATACCCTCGGTGATAAAAGGAACAAAGGGATGCAACAGGCGCAAAGTCTGGTCGAGCACAAAGGCCAGGACATTCTGGGCGATGGGCTTTTGGAGGTCGTCCTGCATTCTCGGTTTGGCCCATTCGAGGTACCAGTCGCAGAAGTCGTTCCAGAAGAATTTGTAAAGCTCGGTCAGCGGCTCGCTATACTTGAAGTCATCGAGCTGCTGTGTCACTGCAGCGATAGTCGCGGCAAGACGTGAGAGAATCCATCTGTCCGTGAGGGACATTTTGCCCTTGTCGAATTTGTCGGTCTGGAGCCCGTCGAGGTTCGTAAGCGCGAAGCGCGAGGCGTTCCAAAGCTTATTGCAGAAGTTGCGGCCGATATCGAACTTCGGGGACGTGTTTTCCACCCGGCCGTCCGGCAGGGTCATCTTCTGGACCGGCATGCGAACGTCCTGCGTCTGCGTGGTCATACTGGCTAAGGTGAATCGCATCGCATCGGCGCCGTGACTGTTGATGGCGACCAGCGGGTCGATGCCATTGCCGAGGCTCTTGGACATTTTGCGGCCCTCGCCGTCCTGTATCATTGCGTGAATGAACACATCGGTGAACGGGATGTCGCCGACGCAGTACTGGCCCATCATCACCATACGCGAGACCCACAGCGTAATAATTTCGCGGGCGGTGCAAAGCACATCGCCTGGATAAAAAGTCTTCAATTCCGGCGTATCATCGGGCCAGCCCATCGTGCTGAACGGCCACAACGCCGAACTAAACCACGTATCCAGAACATCCGGGTCTCGATCAAGGTCAAGTATCAAGCCAGATAATTTATAAGCAGTCTCTCTCGTCTCCGGAAAATCTGGTGGTTCACTTAGGGCACATTCTAATTCTTGCCCAGGTTTGACTTCTTTTAACTCCAGGCTGGCACTGAATAACTTTAACGATTGTAGCAATTGGTCAGCCTTGTTCGACAAGGTGCATATGTAGTAACTGTGGCCAGGTTCAATTCTCCTCAGTTTAAATTCATTTTCAAGATTAGCGCTTTTAGCAAAATCTCTAAAAATGGACTCAAATTGGGAGGCGATTCTTTTGTTATATTCATTAAGGCTTATTCCGTCTGAAGAGGACCAAGAGTAATCCAATTCAACCACCCATACTGGTATTCTGTGTCCCCACCAGAGTTGTCTGCTGATGGGCCAGTCGCGGAGGTTTTCGAGCCAGCTCTGATATGTTCTGGCGTAGCGTTCGGGAATGAACCGCAGTCGGCCGTCAAGCAGTGGCTTTAGCGCCAGACCGGCGAGCGAGTTGACCGGGACATCGGTACCGTCGATAAGCCCCTCGCCGAATTTGTCTTTCAAGTGCTCGATCGGCTTCTTCACCGCAATATACCATTGGTCGGAAAGATACGGCTCAATGGGAACATGGCTGCGGTAACTGTGCCCGACCTCGTGCGTGTATTCGCGGACGTCTTCCAATAGATTCTCCTGGCGGAACCACTCTACCACGGCCTCGCGGGCCTCGAAACGGTCCATCCCCAACAATGACTGAGCATCGGGGTCGGTTGCGTCCTCCCAGCCGTGTTTATCGCTGATTGTGCCGTCCGGCGCCATTACATTGACGATGGCCAAATTGTGGCGCTGCCCGATTTCCCAGTCGTCGGGGTCGTGGGCGGGCGTGACCTTCAGGAAACCCGTTGAGAATTTCGCCTTTTCATCTTCGCTACTGGCATCAGGAAGAACGACGTGCTCATCCGCAATTATGGGTATGATGCGGCCGACAATAGGAAGCTGGACCTTCCTGCCGACGAGCAATTTGGCACGGGGGTCATTCGGATTCATTGCCACGGCGGTATCGCCGAGCATTGTCTCGGGCCGGGTGGTGGCCACGGTGACGTGCTCGGTTGTTTTGCCTTCAATCTCAACCGGCTCGACCAGCGGATAACGCATATACCAGAAATGGCCTTGAACGGTCTCGTGCTCGACCTCGTCGTCGGCCAGCACCGTCTGGGTCGCGGGGTCCCAGTTGACGAGCCTCTTGCCGCGATAAATCAACCCGTCCCGGAACAGCTTGAAAAATGCCGCCCGAACGGCCTTGGCGCAGACCTCGTCCATGGTAAATCGCGTTCGCTCCCAGTCGCATGAGCAGCCCATCGCCTTTAGCTGGCTTATGATGCGGGCCTCGTACTCGTCCTTCCAGGCCTGGACGTGGGCGACGAATTCCTCGCGTTGGAAGTCGGTTCGCCGTTTGCCCTGCTCCGACAGCAGGCTTTTCTCCACGACGGTCTGGGTGGCGATGCCTGCGTGGTCGGTGCCCGGCATCCAGAGGGTGTTTCGGTTCTGCATACGCCGAAAGCGAATCAGAATGTCCTGGAGGGTGTTGTTGAGGGCATGGCCGAGGTGCAGCGGCGCTGTCACATTAGGCGGAGGGATGACTATAGTGTAGGGCCTTCGGCTCTTGCCGCCGGCACATGCTTCTGCATGAAAATACCGGTGGGAAAACCAAATTTCATTCGCCTGTTTTTCGGTTACATCAGGCTCGTAGACCTTCGAAAGATGCTGGCCCATAAATCTCTCGTCAATTACAGACAAAAAGCATCCCGGCACAAATACAATAGCCAGGGTATTATCTTAGTGTAATGAAGCGGGAATGTAAAGCGAACAATGGGGGCGCAGCGATGAGATTTCAAGCTGGTCTCCGGGGAGAATTGAGCCTCAGTTTTGTGCGCAGCTACAGCCGAAAATGGGCTTCGCGCTTAAGCCGGACCCTTAACTGCGCAGCGTTTGCAGGAACGATGGGTGTGAAGCAGCGCCCGTGTCAGACAAGCAGCTAATCGAGGTTCATTGTCATCAGGAACTCTGCATTGGTTCGGCACTTGGCCAGTCGGCTCTTGAGCAGCTCCACCGCCTCGATGGGATTGAGCTCACTGAGCACCCTTCGAAGCCGGTAGACAAGCTCAAGCTCTTTGGGGTCCAAGAGCAACTCTTCCCTCCGCGTGCCGCTTCTGCTGATATCGATGGCCGGCCAGGTTCGCCTGTCCACAAGGCGGCGGTCAAGGTGGAGCTCCATATTTCCCGTGGCCTTGAATTCCTCGAAGATCACCTCGTCCATTTTTGAGCCGGTGTCAATCAGCGCCGTTGCAAAAATTGTGAGCGACCCGCCGTGCTCGACGTTTCTCGCGGCCCCGAAGAACTTCTTGGGCATCTGCATGGCCCCGGCATCCACACCGCCGGTAAGAATCTTTCCGGAGTGCGGCATCTGGGTATTGTAGGCACGAGCAAGACGGGTTATCGAGTCCAACAGAATTACCACATCCTCGCCGTACTCGACCATTCTTTTGGCCTTTTCGATCACGACTTCCGCTACCTGACAGTGGCGTGCAGCAGCTTCATCGAAAGTGGAACTGATGACCTCGACGTCGGCGGCGGTCTTGCGTTCCATCTCCGTGACTTCTTCGGGGCGTTCGTCGATCAGCAGCACAATCAGTCTCACTTCCGGGTAATTCGTACTGATGGCGTTTGCGATTTTCTGGAGCAGAATGGTTTTGCCCGTTCGCGGAGGAGCAACAATCAGGCCTCGTTGGCCTTTGCCGACCGGTGTTACCAGGTCAATGATTCGCATGTTCAGCTCTTCCGGGTTCGTCTCCATTATGAATCGCTCCTCGGGATGCAACGGGGTCAGGTCACTGAATACGACTTTTTCCGCAAGATTGTCAGGGTTCTCAAAGTTGACAGCCTCTACGCGCAGCAAGGCAAAATACTTTTCGGAATCCTTCGGGGGCCTGATTTGGCCTGAGACGGTGTTGCCTGTGCGCAGGCCAAAACGCCTGATCTGAGACGGTGAGACGTAGATGTCATCCGGGCTGGACAGGTAGTTATAATCGGGATTCCGCAGAAACCCGTATCCGTCGGGCAGCACTTCCAAAACACCCTCTCCGTACATAAGTCCGTTCTGGCGTATTCTTTCTTTGAGAATCTTGAAGATGAGGTCCTGTTTTTTCAGCGCGCTGAACTCTTTGATGTTCTCTTTTCTCGCCACATCGTGCAGCTCGGCCACGTTAAGTTTCTGCAAGTCGGTCAAGTACAGGTCGCCCTTCTTGATGCGTTCGTACTTGGCATGGATTGATTCCTCTTCTGTTTTGGCATTTTCCTCCGTTTCCTGCCCTGTCTCGGCGGCTTGCGCGCGCTCGGTCGCAGTTACGGTCGTGCCTGCATCCTGCTGTTCGGATGTCCCGGCATCATTGGGCTCTGTATCATCCACGTCGGGGACGAACTGTTCCTGGGCAGCCATTTTTTTCTTACCGCTTCTACGTTTTTTAGCCTTGGTTTTTCCAGCGGTTTTTGCCATGTTCACTCCTTTACTAATTGCAGGAATCTTTCTGACTTCACAGAATAAACTTTAAATTGAACCTCAACAGGATTTGGGTCTTGAACGGCGGAAATAAAGTCTATTTCACAAAAAATGAGCAATACCAACTACAGGCAACCCGCACTAAACCCCATTTACTTACGACTCGCCATATAAGAAAAGATTTCAGCGACTTGCCTGGCCAATTCCGAAGGGTCAGAATTGTTATCGATAGTATTATCGGCGAGCCTGTGCTTTATGTCAAGCGGAATCTGAAAATTTTCTCTCATTTTCAACTGTGCTTCGGTAAAAATGCCCATTTTTTTGGCTCTAGCGGCCCTAAATTTGGTCTTGCAGTCGACAAAAATAATCCTGTCGCACCGTTTGTGCCAGCCGACTTCCACCAGAAGAGGCATGTCCAGCACTATGGCCTTTACGCGGGTCTGCCCGCGATAATGCTCCATCAGCCTTTCGGCTTCTGCCAAAACAAGGGGGTGGACTATATCGTTAAGTTTCGCCAGCTTGCCTGCATCGGCGAAGACAATATCGGCCAGTTTCCCGCGATCTATTCTTCCGGCGGCGTCCAAGAAAGTCTGTCCGAGGCAGCCTACTATTCTACTTCTTATATTTTCGTTGTCAAGCAGCTCGTGGGCGATTTTGTCGGCGTCAATTACCACACAGCCCAATTTGGCAAACTCTGCCGCGGCGGTGCTCTTGCCCGACGCCACGCCACCCAAGATACCCATTATAGGTTTGTAAGCGGGATTGTCCACACCAAAATATTTTAGCCCTTTGGGCCGGCCCTGTCAAGCCGAATCCGGAGGTATTCCAGCGCCCCCCCCCGGGGGCCCGCCATAGAAGGTCCGGGTTAAGCTCCAAACAGTTGTCTGGCGAATGGGCTGTACTAACCCGGACGCTTATCCAACGATGTTGGGCGGCAATCGAAGCGGCGGCGGATCATATTTAGCGCCGACAGCCTGACTTATGAAGATGGGACGCCTCTCAGCAGGGATGTGGGGGCGGGTGAAGGTAAAGCCGGTCGATGAGGATGCAGACTGCAGAATACTATCTCAAATTCTCAGCTTTTTGGTCCGGACAACCGGGCGCAGCTCAGTCAAGTTGATGAGATGCGCAAACACCTGTTATGGAAAATGCGCGGGGTGTCTGTTTAATGCGGCTGGGCAAAATTGAAGAAGCCATCTCTTTAGTTCGAGACGTTGCATTTCAGGGGTATATTTGCATGTCTTTCGATGCACCTGTGCTTTATCAGATAAACTTCGCTAGAGCGATGCTGCTTTCCGACCGTAAGGAAGGCGATTTTTCCATTTTGAACAAACTGGATGAAAAGGTGCATCCACAAATTGCAAAGCTCAAAGATGCGATTCGTCAGTCGGTTAAAAGGTTGAATTTTATTGAAAAATGCTGCTACCATATCGGCCTGTACCCGAACAAGCCGGTAACGATAGATTTTTCACCGGGTGAGTTATGATTCGCTGAATAAATCCTTCTAAGGTTAAATCTGATATTGGCAGGAGAAGTTTTCCAGCCGGCGAGGTTTACTTTTCCGGCGTCGACGTCGATAATCTGTTTCATTGCTTTTGTGCCGCCGGCAATGTTCTCAATTGCGTCCTCCATATCCTGACGAGAGAAGGCTTGCCCGCTGCAAAAGTCACTTGTCCATATCGACAGCAACCGGCGCCGCGCCCGGCAGCGAGATGCCCCGGCGCTGCAGAAGCGAGCCTTCGAGCCTGTAGAGAGCAACCAGGGCCTCCAGATAATTAGCGACAGCCTGCGTTTCGGCAATCTGGCTGCCAACGAAATCCCGCTGGGCCTGACCGACAAGCAGGGACGTAGACTTGCCCACGCGGAATTTTTCGGTCTCCGCGCGGAGTTTTTCCTCCTGGAAATTGCGGGTGGCAGCGGTCGCTGTAATCTGTTCGTGGGCGCTGGTCACCTCGATGTAAGCGGAGCGGACATCGACCTGCACAAGCTGGGAGAGATTTTCGAGGGCCTCTCGCATCTGCCGCCTGCCGGTCAGTGCGCGAGCGTAGCGGGCGCGGGCGCTTCGATTCAGGGGAGGATGCTCCAGCGACAGGCCCCAGGTGACATCGTAGCTGTTGCCCCCGATGTTATTGGCGGCCCTGCCAAAAGTATCCGCGTAACCTGTCTTGCCAAAGGCAATAAACATATCCATTTTGGGGAGGAGCCCGTTCCTGGTTCGCACGACCTCCAGGTCCCCTTGCTGTATGTGCAGCCTGGCCTGATTCAAGTCCGGGCGCATTGTGAGCGCCACCCGGACGTGCTGGTCAACATTGTCAAGGTTGACATCGGGCAGGGAAGTGTCGTATTCAAGGATTACGTCCCTGTTCCAATCGATACAGCGCGACGGGTTGAGCAGCCGGAGCAGGTCCAGGCGCTGCTTGGCGAGTGTGCTTCCGGCATTTATGAGGTTTTCCCGTCTGAGGGCAACCTCGGCCTGAGCAGCCGCCAGCTCGGTTTCGGCAAGGTCTCCTATCTTGATTCGCTCCTCGGTCTCGGCCATCTGCTTATCGGCGAGGTTGAGGGAGTTTGTATAGATTTCAATCTGCCTTTGGGCAAGGGCGTAATCCCAGAACTTTGACTCGACTTGCTCGAGAAGCATCTCTGTAAAACCTCGGAGCTCATAGTGTGATATGAGCGTATCGAGTCTGGCCTGATTAACACGCGCCAGATTGGCGCGGATGTCCAATCCCTGCAGAAGGGCCTGAGTAACAGTAAATCCGAGGCGATTGGCCGTGAATGTGTCACTGTACAATGATGAGTCGGTATAGGTGGTGCCGGCCTCCAGTCCAACAGATGTGCCGGTGGGGAATAACTTCGTCAGAGAAACCAGGCCGGTAACAGAATCCACCGTGGAGCTTTCGGTGCTGGAGCCGGCACGGGAGAGTCTGTCGGCGAGCGTCCTTCTGCTGGATACTTCAGCGCCGAGCATGGGGTCAAAAACCGAAAGCTCTTCCTGTTCGAACGTCCGGCTTATCTGAGGGTTCATTCTTTCGACAATAAGCGACTGGTTGTTCTCCATGGCCAGAATAATGGCCTCCTGGATGCCTATTTTCAGAGGCCCCTGGGGTGCGGCAACATCGTTTACGTCAGCGGGTTTTGGTAAAGCAGGCTTCTGACGGGTTTGCGGCAAATCGGCTTTAGTCTCTGGTGCGACGTAATCGGAGTATGGTTCGGGGTCGAGTGACATGCACGACGGCAGCAGGAAAGCAGTGACAATCAATATCGTGCCGCGAAGTATGCTGGGTGGTTTTTTAGATAGCATGACCACTCTCTCGATCCTTATTAATCTGCGTTATTTTCCGCATCAATTTTGCCGCCGGAAGTTGTTTCCGGCCGGAGGCGTTCAAAAACCGAATAGACCACGGGGACAAATACGAGCGTAATCAATGTCGAACTGAGCAGACCACCGATGACCGCTCTGGCCATAGGAGCCTGGGCCTCGCCGCCCTCGCCAAGGCCGAGAGCCAGCGGTATCAGGCCGATGATAGTGGTCAGGGCGGTCATAAGAATCGGCCGGAGGCGTCGTCGGCCGGCCTCTTCTATGGCCTCCCGAATCGGCATCCCCACCCTGCGGCGAAGCAGATTGGTGTGATCGACAAGGAGAATCGCATTATTGACGACGATTCCCTCCAGCATAATACATCCGATAAAGGACTGAACGTTGAAAGTGGTGCGTGTCAAGAACAGCATGAGGACAACTCCTATCGCCGCCAGGGGCACCGAAAACATAACGACAAAGGGGTCGCGCAGGGACTCGTACTGGCACGCCATGACCATATAAACCAGCACGAGCGCCAAGATACAGCTTAGCAAAAGCTCATGAAATGACTTCTGCTGCTCTTCATAATCGCCGCCGAAGGCAATGGTAAACTCCGGCGGTACCGGGATGGTTCGCAGCAACCGGCGCAGGTCTGAGAGAATGGAACCCATGTCCCTTCCGCTTATATCGGCCGAGACGCTGACAATACGTTCCTGGTCCTTTCGCTCAATCAGCACGGGGCCGCTTCGAGGGCTGACGGTTACAACGTTTCTGAGAACAACGGGCTGGCCGTCTGAATTGGTGATCGTCAGGTCGAGAATATCTCTGAGGTCCATTTTCTCGGCGTCCTTGAGCCTGACAAGAATCGCGTATTCGTCACCGGCCCGACGATAATAGCCGGCGATTGTTCCTGAAAGGATTGTCTGGAGGGCGTTTGCTATGTTTGAAACGGTCAGGTTCATATCGGCGGCCTTCTGCCGGTCTATAAGAACAAGCTCTTCGGGAGTTCCCGCTTCACGGCTGATTCGGGCGTCGGTAATCCCTTCTACCGATTCTACAAGATCCTTGACCTGCCCGGCCAGGATGTCGGCCATCTGCAAGTCGTGGCCCCTGACTTCGACCTCAATCTTGTCACCTTCCGAAGTCCCCATGCGGAGTATGAACAGGCCCTGCCCGGCACGGGTTCGTACAATCATTCCGGGTATTCCGCTCAGCCTGCGGCGCAGGTCTGCGGCAATCTGCTCACTCGACCTTGTTCGCTGGGACTGAGGCTTCAGTGAGATGCGGACCTCGCCCGTATGGCCGCCGGTCCCATGCCATCGCGAGCCACCCACGTATGTCACGGTGTTCTTGATTTCGGGCACGGATTCGTTGACGATTTGCTCAATAATCCTGAATTTCTCATCCAGCAGGTTCAGTCTGGTGCCCACCTGCATCTCGACGTCAACTCTGACCTCGCCCTCATCCGTGCTTGGCATCAGCTCGACCCCGACATAGGGAGCGAGCATCAGGCTTCCAGTCAGCAGCAGAACCGCCATAATCACGACGAAAGCACGGTTTCCCAAAGCGAAGTGCAGGAGTCTCTTGTAGCGGTTCTCCAAACCTTTGAAGAATTGCCCGCTGATTTCGAATACCCTGCCCCGAAAAGTGTGCCTGGACCTTTCATTGCTCGGCTCGGCGGGAAGGATACGCGCAGAGAGCATGGGAACAACTGTAAGGGCCACTGCAAGGGAGCACAAAAGCGAAAAACTGACCACAATCGAGAGCTGCTTAAACATGACGCCCGACATCCCCCTTACAAAAATCAGCGGCAAAAAGACCACCATAGTGGTCAGCGTGCTGGCAATAACGGCAGAGGTGACCTCCTCGGCGCCGTTGACGGCGGCATGTTCGAGCAAATCGCCTGATTCCCGCATGCGGAAGATGTTTTCGAGCACGACAATTGCATTATCAACGAGCATACCGATTCCGAGGGCCAGGCCGCCAAGTGTCATGATATTAAGGGTGAAGTTGCCGAAATACAGCAGGGCAAAAGTTGCGATGATCGAAACCGGGATGGCGGTGGCGATAACAATGGTGCTTCGCACGTTGCGCAGAAACAGAAGCAGCACGATTACAGCAAGCATTCCCCCGTAAACTGCGGAAGAGCCGACATTCGCGATCGAGCGCCGGATGTAATCGGAAGTGTCGATAATTGGTACTATTTTTATCTGTGGTATGTCGCGGTTGATGCGGTCGAGCTCGGCAAGTGCGCCGCGAGCAACATCAACGGTGTTTTTGCCGGACTGTTTGTTGACCGAAAGCCGCACTCCCGGCACGCCGTTGACCCGGACAATCCTTGTGATTTTCTGCCACGAGTCCTCCACGACGGCGATTTCCCTCAACTGAATGGGCATGCCGTGCCGGACCGCTATCACGGTATCCTGCAATTGCTTGAGGTCCGTGTATTCGCCCGGCGTCCTGACGGTAATTTCAAAATTGCCCTTTTCGATGGTGCCGGCGGGAATGTTTACGTTGCCCTCGCGGACACGCGAGATAATGGAGTCCAAAGGTATGGCCAGGGCATTTATCTTGGCCGGGTCGAGATTAACATGTATCTCCCGCTCGAGGCCCCCACGGATGTCGACGGCGGCCACGCCTGGGACGCGCTCGAGACGATATTTTACCTGGTCCTCAATAATCTGGCGGGTCTGGACGGGATCCAGGTTGCTGGAGGCGCCGAGGATTAATATGGGGAAGCTTGCGAGGTCGAATTTTCGAAGTGTGGGCCGGTCGGAATCCTCGGGCAGATGATCGATGATACGGTCCAGACGGTCACGGATATCGTTTGCGGCGGCATCGAGGTCTGTCCCCCACGCAAATGTCACTCGAACGGTGCCCTGGCCCTCCAGTGAGGTGGAGGTTACCTCTTCAACTCCGGGCACAGCGCTGACGGCCTCCTCGATTGGTCGGGTTATGAGCTCCTCGATTTCTTCCGGGCCGGCGTTTTCGTAGGTACAGGTAATGCTGAGAGTCGGGTATGAAATATCGGGCATCAGGTCGATCGGAAGCCGCAGCAGTGAGATGGTCCCCAACAGGAGCACCATCAATACCACCATGATCGTAAATATCGGGCGATGAACGGCAAGGCGTGAGATTCTCATCGGGAATCTCCTGAGTTGGCACTGACATGGGCCGCGCTGGAATCAATTGGCGTCCGCGGAGTGTTCGGCGGCTGAGGCTGCTGCTTGGGAAGCGTGATATCCGAGCCGTCCTCGAGAAGATGATTGCCAAGCGTGACCACCAGTCCTGAAATCTCCGGCTGTATGATTTCTACCAGCTCGCGGTCTATTATGCCAGTCGTCACCGGGACAAAACGGACCTTGAGTTTTTCCGGGTCGGCAATAAAAACCCCCTCTTTACCGTTTCTTCTGACCAGGGCGGGAAGCGGAATCAGCGTGGCATTTTGATGCCTGTCGAACTCAACCTGTGTTCTGACAAACATACCCGGCTTGAGCAGAAGGTCGGGATTGGGCACTTCAACTTCAACCCTTGCCTGTCGGCTGCTTTCCTTCAGCAGCGGTGCTATGCGGATAATGACGCCGGTAAAAGCCCTGTCGGGATAGGCATCAGTGGTGACGACGGCCTCCTGGCCCACCTTGACTTTGGGGTAGTCCCTTTCTATAATGTAGACGACGGCCGTGAGCGGATTGTTTTGTAAAATGGAGACAATGGACTGATTGACCTGCAGGAGAGCCCCTTCATCCACAAATCTCTCACCCACGATGCGGGTTTGATCACCTTCATCCCAGAAGGCCTGCACCTGGGTGTAGGAAAGTCGAACCTCGGCAGTTTTCAAGGCCGCTTCCTTCTGGGCCAGCTGAGCGAGCGAGACCTTGTGTCTTGTCTGCGAGGCGTTGAATGCGGCCTCGGATGTATCGAGCTCCGCAGCCGAAGCAATTTGTTTTTGGCGAAGGGCCTTTGCCCTTTCGTATTCACGCATGGCAATATCCAGGTCGGTGGCGCAGTTTTCGGCGTTCGCCTTGGCGACCTGCAATTCGGCGCGGGCCTGTTCAACGTCCTGGGCGTATTCTTCGTCGTCGAGCACTGCGATGAGCTGATTGCGGCCGACCGTATCACCGACGTCGACGAGGAGTTTTTTGAGCCAGCCCGCCACCTTTGGCGCCACGATGAACTGTGCCTTGGGCTCCAAAGAGCCTGTAAAAACCCCGATATCGCGGATGACGTCCTTGTGGATTGGTTTGATCTCAACGGCGACCGGGCCGGCGGAACGGCCCGGTTGTTTATTAGCGCCCGAGCCGATGGCGCGCTTGTATAACTGCCAGCCCGCCATTGCGACAACTGCAGCGACAAGCAACAGTAAGGAGAACTTTTTCATTCATTCTTCCCCGATAACCAGTTACGAACAATGCACCTTGATTCTTATCAAATATCATACCAAATCTTCTGACGCGGTTCAAATTGAATGTCTTCAACAGAAGTCAGGTAAATCTGCCTTCGAATTAGAGGACTTTTTTCTTCGGGTGCCGTGCTTTATGCCCTTTGACGGTCATTGGCCTCGTCAGCAGGCATGTCCAAGCCAGAATTCGGAAAAGACTCGGGACAAGAAGCCCCTGTGAGTGCCCGGCCTTAATGGGCTTAACATGATGCCAGGGGATATTCGAACGTCGGACCTTAAAGTTAGGGGCTGATTGCCGCCCAAAGCGAGAGCTTTTGTTTCAGCAATAACTCATGTAACCGAGGGAGTTGAAGATCCGCTCCGCCGCAGCATATATAGTGCGTTTTACGGTGTATGTCAACCGGCAGGGTACAAAGTGATGTACCGTTTATCGCTTTTGGCGCCAAAGTTGGTCAACGCACCTGCGGTATTGCTCTGATCCTGATATCCTTATACCATGCCTCCGTTGGCGGGCCGCTGTGTATCTGCAGGCCAATGACGCCTGCCTGTTCCAGAGACTCATCGGGCTCAGTGTAATCGACCGTTTTGTATCCGTTCATCCACAATTGCACCCGGGGCCCGACGCATCGAATAACGTATTCGTTCCAGTCATCGGGCTTGAGGACCTGACGGAGTTGTTTCGGATCGGGCCCGGCCAGGATTCGGTGACGTCTTCCCTCGTCGTACAGGCAGGCCCAGAAATGCTGTCCCATGTCTGCCTGGTATCCGATCATGTCGTTGTTGTTTGGAATGCGGCGGCTGCGAACCTGAATGCCGGCGTTCGCCGTGGCGGGGTCGCCGACGAGCTTTACCTTCAGCCTGAGCTCAAAATCCCGATAGACCTTTTCTGTGCAGAGGAATTCATTCTGTGGGAGGGCTTTTTGGAGACTGCCGCCTACGATTGCACCATCCTGTATCCGGAAGTGATCGAGATTGCCTTCCCATCCGTCGAAGGTCCTGCCGTCGAACAGCGATATGGTGCGTGCCTCGTGGGGGGTGCACCCGCCGAAGGAAAGCGCGGCAAGAACGCATATTGCAGCCGGCACGACAACATTGCTTGGAAGTCTGTTGTTCATTTTCGGCCCCTTTATCACGACAATAAGAATTCGATGTTTAGCACGCGGACTCGTGCACATGCAAGCACGGGCCGGGAGCATCATCTCGCATAATTAGCAAATCTATCCGAAAATTGCAAGTATTCTCGGCGGTGCTATGCATCTTGTGTGTTGTCTTTTTCTGCCTGATTTGATAGCATAGCCGTGCCGAATGGATACTGAACGGCGGCATCTGATTGTACGAAGCATGTTTGCAGGAGTAATAGAGGGGGCTGGAGCAGATTGACCGCGTGCGGGAAATTGAATCTGCGGTGGGGCCCACCGCGACGGAATAAGGAGATGAAAAATGGCGAAGAAAATAGCAATGATAGGTGCCGGCAGCATTGTCTTCTGCAAGACGCTGATGAGCGACATAATGGCGACGCCGGCGCTGGCGGACAGCGAGTTTGCGCTGATGAGCCTGACCGAGCCGAAGTTGCGCCGAATGGAGAGCTTCGGCAGACGTATGCTCAAGGAAAACAATCTGGCCGGTCGGGTGTGGGCGACTCTTGACCGTGTGGAGGCACTCAAGGATGCCGATTTTGTGGTAGTCATGATTCAGGTGGGCGGTCTCAATGCATTTGAGGTTGACTATAAGATCCCTCTTAAGTACGGGGTGGACCAGTGTGTCGGTGATACGCTCGGACCGGGCGGGGTGTTTCGGGGGCTTCGGACTATTCCGGTTCTGGTTGAGATTGCCCGTGATATGGAAAGGCTTGCGAAGAAGGATGCGGTTATGCTTCAGTATGCCAATCCGATGGCGACGAACTGCCTGGCGCTGGGCAGGTCCACGGGTGTTCAGTTCGTGGGCCTTTGTCACGGTGTCCAGACGACGCTTGACCTGATATCTCGTTACTGTGAGGTCCCGAAGGACGAGATAACATATCTGTGCGGCGGGACAAATCATATGGACTGGTTCCTCAGGCTCGAGCACAAGGGGCGGGACCTGTATCCGGTTTTGCGAAAGGTCTTCGAGAAGCCCGAGTACTACAAGAGCGAGAAGGTGCGGGCGGAGGTTTTTCGGCACTTCGGTTATTTCATGACGGAGACGACGGGGCATTTGAGCGAGTATGTGCCGTGGTTCCGCAAGAACAAGGAAGCGATGGCCCTGTACTGTGATGAGCCGGGGTTCGGCGGTGCGAGCGGGGCTTATTACAGCTGGTGCAAGACGGTGGGTGAAAAATATGCGGAACACGATCCGCTTGAGTTCGAATCTGCGGTGATCGAGGAGCGAAGTGTGGAGTACTGCTCATACATAATGGAGGGGATTGTAACGGGCAGGCCTTTCCGGTTCATGGGGAATGTGCGCAACGACGGCCTGATAACGAACCTGCCGGCCGGGTGCTGCGTTGAGGTGCCCACGTTTGCGGATGATACGGGGATACATCCGGTCGTGATTGGGGACTTGCCGCCGCAGTGTGCCGCAGCGTGTGCGAGCAACGTAAGTGTGCAGATACTTGCGGCCGAGGCGGCGCTAACCGGCAACCCGGAGGCGATTGTTCAGGCGGTTGCCATGGATCCGTTAACATCGGCAGTCTGTACGTTAAGACAGATCAGGGAAATGTGCAGCGAGATGCTTGAAGCACAGCGAAAGTGGCTCCCTCAGTTCGCAGGCAGTAAAATCGAGCCCAAGCCCGTTATTAATATTCCCAAAGACTGCATAGCAGTGGAGGTTCCGCTGGATCCGGCCATGGCAATCGGCAGACGTTTTATGACGCTGATTGAGCGCAAGCTCACTTAGGCGGGCGCGAATTTCAGGTCTCATACTCAGAGGTGTGGCTGCATGAAAGACTACATGAAAAGTAGGACGCACGAGAGCGGAAAGATTTCTCGGCGATGTTTTCTGGGGGGCGCTGTTGGGACAATGGGGGCGTTTACAATAGTGCCTCGTTATGTACTCGGCGGTGCAGGTCAGACTCCGCCCAGCGAGAAGCTGAATATTGCCTTTGTGGGCGCCGGCGGAAGAGCAAGAGATAACATTGACGCCCTCAAGAGCGAAAACACTGCCGCCCTGTGCGATGTTGATGACAAGCGAGCAGCGGAAACATATAGAGACTATCCGCAAGCCCGGAGATATCGCGATTTTCGCAGGATGTTGGAAAAAGAAAAGAACATCGATGCGGTTGTGGTTTCTACGCCCGACCATACACATGCTGTGGCTTCCATGATGGCAATCAAGCTCGGCAAGCACGTTTACTGTGAAAAGCCGCTCGCTCACTCGATTTACGAAGTAAGAAAACTGACCGAAGCGGCCAAGGCCGCAGGTGTGGCAACACAGATGGGGAACCAGCGTCATGCCCTTGAGGGCATCCGTCTGGTTTGCGAGTGGATATGGGCTGGTGCTATTGGCCCTGTGCGCGAGGTGCACACCTGGACCGATAGGCCCGGCGGCTGGTGGGCGCAGGGTGTGGACAGGCCCGAGGGAACACCACCGGTTCCCGATACGCTGGCCTGGGACCTTTGGCTGGGACCAGCACCAGAGCGGCCGTATCACCCGTGTTATTTGCCTGGCAAGTGGCGGGGCTGGTATGACTTCGGCACCGGTGCCCTGGGTGATATGGGCTGTCATATACTGGACTCGGCCTTCTGGGCCCTGAAGCTGGGCTCGCCCAGGAGCATCGAGGCTGCCGGCACACCAGTGAGTTCTGAGACATTCCCCGGAGCCTCCATGATAACATACGACTTCGACGCCCGCGGTGACATGCCGCCGGTGAGGCTGGTGTGGTACGACGGGGATTTAAAGCCCGCGAGGCCGGCAGAGCTCGAGCCGGGCCGCATGATGGGCAGCGTTGATGGCGGCCTTATCTTCGTGGGGGACACTGGAAAAATCCTCTGTGACGCCTACAGCGAAAGCCCGCGTCTTATACCTGAGTCCAGGATGAAAGAGTATGGTCTTCCACCCAGCACGATCCCCCGGTCGCCGGGTCACCACGCCGAGTGGGTCGCTGCCTGTAAAGGCGGGAAACCTGCCTGCAGCAACTTCGACTACTCAGGGCGCCTTACCGAGATGGTCCTTTTGGGAAATATCGCGATTCGCGACCAGCGAGAGATCCACTGGGATGCCGAGAGCATGAGAGTGACCAATATTCCTGACGCCAACAAATATGTCCGGCGTGAGTATCGTGAAGGTTGGATTCTGTAGAAGATATGGAACGACCGGCCCCGTGATTGTAAACGTCGTCATGAGCCGATAAGGCTTATGCGACAAGGCGGTGCGTTGCCACGGTTAATCGCGGGTTATCCCTTTTAGGGACAGAACCGTATACGATAAAAGGCCCGGTCGTGGAAAATAGTATGACGCTCCGTCATCACACGGTCGTCGACTGCTGAGTTCTGAGCTGGCCAGTTCAGACGAGCAGGGCATCACCAAGGCAAGGGACATCGGCAGAAAGCCTTGAAAGAGCGTGCAGCAAATCGAACGGAGGATGCACCAGCTTGTCGGGCGGAAAGAGCGTGACAATAGGGCTATGGGTAACTGAGACTCCTCTATCCACACGGTGTGCTCGGAGCCCTTCCCTTATTTGGAGGTCGGCGGCACGTGCTTTTTGGATCGGTCCTGCCAGCATATTCGGACCAGTGCGCGCGCGAAACTTGCTCCTGTGGCGCTCTTGCAGCACTCGCCTGATTCTCTGCCAGTTTCATAAATCGTTCTTACTGCTGATGTAACATCCATTACCATAATCACTTGGAAAACTCTGTGGTTGAATTATGAGAAATAATGTCGTTCGAGAGGAGTTTTTTGCGGGCGTGATAAGCTCACGTGAATTGACTTCGGCTGCCGTTGTAGTACCTTTCGATACTTCAGACGTTACAATACATATACGTAGGGTCAGACAGCCGAACTCTTGCAATGTTCCCCAAAATGCGGTAGACTCCGACGCTGACCAGGAAAAGGAAATAACCGAAGCATAAGAAGGCAACCTCTGGGTTGAAGCAAAGCGTAAATGTCGACTGAGCTGAAATGGCCAACATCATTTGCTTGGCCACGCTCTATTGCAGGAGATACGAAATATGAGAGCACCGATTTTTCTTACAGTGGCTCTGTTTGTGGCTGTTGCCGCGGCCGGAAATGCAGAAATGCCCACGAAGAAGGAGTTCGTTAATTCCATAGGAATGAAGTTTGTCCGCATCGGGCCGGGTGCTTTTGAGATGGGTCAGTCGGGGCTGCTGCCTTTTGAGATTCTGCCCTATACGGGAGGGCGAGGGGATCGGATGGATACGCTACGGCCCGGTGATTTCGATGAAAAGCCGGTGCATACGGTCGAGATCACGAAGCCCTTCTACATGGCTGTCTGTGAGGTGACCAATTTTCAGTACGAGCTGTTCGATTGTGCTCACAAACTGGTCCGAGGCAAACAAGACGGCCTTTCCAAGGATGACGACGAGGCGGTGATATTCGTCAACTGGTACGAGGCCAAGGCCTTCTGCGACTGGCTGAGTGAAAAGGAAGAACTTCCTTACCGGCTGCCGACGGAAGCCGAATGGGAGTACGCCTGCCGTGCAGGTACGACCACGAACTACTATCCGGGCGACATACTGCCTGCGGAGTATTACAAGGCATCAAGGGATGCAAATGGACGGACCGTGGTCAAGCTTAACGTCGGACGACGGCCGGCGAATGCCTGGGGCCTTTACGATATGCATGGTAACGTTGAGGAATGGTGTCAGGACTGGTACGGACCTTATAAGGCCGGCAAACAGAGTGATCCGGTTGGTTACATCGACGGTCGTATTCGCGTCACGAGGGGCGGAAGTCACAGCGCACAGGTTTATGACCTGCGTTCGGCCAACCGGCAGGGAACCGTTCCTGAAGATAAGCATTGGCTGATAGGTTTTCGTCTGGTACTGGGCGAGCTGCCAAAGACCAAGCCGCTTGCTGTTCCGCCGCCGCCGCTTCATCAGCAGAATGTAGTGGAGCGGAGTCTCGAAGAGGTATCCAAAGGCCCCGATGCCGACAAGCCTTATTTCAAGGGCCCCCGCAGGTATGTAAATATTCCGCGGCAAATGGAAGGTCCCGTGTTTGCCGAACACAATCACAGCCCGGATATAGTGGCCTGTCGCAACGGCGACCTGCTGGCGAGCTGGTATTCGTGTGTTTCGGAGCGTAATCGCGAGATGACCGTTGCGGCGGCTCGACTTCGTTATGGACAGGAGCAGTGGGACCCCGCGTCGCTGTTTTGGGACGGGCCCGACCGCAACGACGTTGCACCCGGCATGTGGATTGACGAGGATGGGACAATTTACTGGTCCACCGGTTTATCCGCAAGCGAAGGTTACGACCGCTCGGCGAAGGTCGAGATGACTTCAACCGATAGCGGCAGAACCTGGTCCAGGCCCAGAATCTGGAATGTTGAACGCAAGAGAGGAACGGTGCCGGGCCAGGTGGCCTTCAAACTCAAGGACGGTACGTGGGTCGGCGACGCCTTTACGCACCTGTTGTTTAGCCGGGATAACGGTTTGAGTTGGACTAATCCCGGCGGTGACATCCGAGGACACCACGTCTGTCCCGTGCAGTTGAATGACGGCAGGTTTTTGGCATTGACCAGAGGCGAGGAAGTCGATGGCATGATGGCCATGAGCATCTCACATGACCTCGGAAAAAGCTATACGTATAGTGCAAGCGAATTCCCTCCAATAGAAGGCGGCCAGCAGTCGGTACTGCTGCGCCTCAAAGAAGGCCCGCTCTTCTTTGCATCTTTCGCCGACTGGGGGATACCCATTACCGACGCCTCCGGGCAAGAGCGAATGGTTCGGGGGCTTTTCTCTGCGGTTTCGACGGATGAGGGCAAGACATGGCCGTACAAGAGACTTGTAACCGACGACGGCCCGGGACACCCCGTAGAAAGTACTAACGGCGGGCTCTTTACAATGAGCGCAGGAAACTCCGAATACCAGGGTTATTGCAACGGATGTCAGACCGCCGACAACCTCATACACATCATAAGCAGCCGCCAGCACTTCACATTCAACCTGAAGTGGGCGATGACCCCCGCTCCGGCGCCGCGTTATCCACTCATAAAAGTCAAACCCGTCAAAGAAACATTTACCGGTCCGAACTTCGACGCCGACGGCTGGGGTGAGTATCGAAACTATCAGGGCGGGTTCACCGGAAAAGGGACATACGAAATCGATTCAGGCGGGCGCTTGAACGGACTAAACCGCATCATTGGAAAAGGTTCTTTCGAGGCCGTTATGGCATTCGACAATCTGCGTTTCAATCCTCCCGGCGGCGCTACATACCCGGGAGTCCTGCTGCGACTGAGGGACACTCGAATACGGAATATGTTCTACTATATCGGCCCCGACCAGCTTCAGATTCTCACGCTCGACAAACAGCACGATTACGGCAACGGCACTTACGATCGTTCAACTGAAAGTATGGTCAAGCTCGATAAGGCCCCGAAATCTGCAAAGGTAAAACTCCTCTGGAGCGAACCAGAAAAGAAGCTGCGGGTCTTCTATGGTCTTGACGGGGCGGAACCTGATACAGAGATGCCCTATTCCGCTGTCAAAGAACGCCAAAAAGATGCTGCACCAGCACCTCCGACAGGAATCTTCTATGGAAGGCCGTTTAGTGAGACTACAGCAATCTACCTCATGGCCGAAAGCGGCGCCTGCGATATCGACTACTTCGAACTGCGACCACTCGAGCCGTGACGCCGTAAAGGCAAAAAAGTGCCGGCTATTAATTCTTAACACGCTGAGCAAAAAACAACGCCAATCAGTCAATGCAGCGGGCCATTGACACGGCCGATGATCTCAAACGTTAGGTGTCACTGAGATTGATTTGAGATTGATAAATGAGTGGACTATAGTTATTTTTAGCCCGTATTTCCCAGATGAAGTTGTTCACCCTGTTAGAGTTTTAGAATGTATTATGTTTATGTTTTACAGAGCGATGTTGATAATAACTTTTACACTGGTTCGACTCCGTCCCTTAAGAAGCGGTTTGCGAAACATTGCAATGGTCAAGTTAAGTCAACAAAGGCACGTAGGCCCTTGAGACTGATATACTACGAAGCTTGTTTGGAAAAAGATGATGCGATAAAACGAGAGAAATACCTGAAAACAGGGATGGGAAAAAGGTATTTGCGTAATCGCCTTATAGGTTATTTGGGAAAACTCTAACAGGGTGAAGAAAATGATATAATTTGTTTATTTCAGGGACCTTAAGTAAAATAGCCACAATTAGTCGAACAGCCAAAGGGAAAAGAACTCGGATATTCAGTTAGACCCGGAAAAATTAGGAAACAGCCAGATATTGCTTGCTTCGTTGTCCATTTTGTGTTATTATTGGACGATGCGAGTTGATTTGTGAGCCAATCTTAAGCTACGCCATCAAATGTAGTTCGACACATGTTGAATGGGATGAAAAATGGTGAAGGCCAACAGGTACAAACTTATGATACATAAGGTTCTACACCCTATCTATCTAATCATGGTTCTCTCAATTCTAGTTTGCTCGGGCGTTGCTGAGGCTTTTAGCCCGCATATTTCACAGGATTTTCAGATTTTTTGATAGACAAATGGCCTAACTGTCTGTAGTATAAGTAGTTATAACAACAATCATACTCAAACAGAAAGGCCATTTCTATGACAGACTGTAAC
>Ga0307378_10001340_pt1 | contig 40274 bp, 62 predicted proteins | sample UN1MG_FD_202238 | JGI IMG/M metagenome (GOLD analysis project Ga0307378, IMG submission 202238) | Soil microbial communities from Risofladan, Vaasa, Finland - UN-1 | ecosystem: Environmental > Terrestrial > Soil > Coastal area > Acid sulfate soil | place: Finland: Risofladan, Vaasa | collected...
TAATAGGTATATTATATTGTGCAATATCGTTGACGTGGATCCAGACATCTGCCGGCAATCCTTCCAGTTTAACCTTTTTGTAATCATTCCAAAATGACTTTATCCCTCCGGCCTTGTCAAGTTTTTCCATATCAGTCGTTTTTAAGTTTGTACCTTTTAATGTCGTCAATATGAACCCATACCCTTTTTTCACGATCTGAAAATTGAATAGACTTATAATTATCCCAAAACTTTTTATCTTGTCCGTAATCATCAAGTTTCTTTAACATCTCTTCAAAGGTGAAAACCTTAAATTTCTTATCGAAGCTGATGAAGTTTGCAATGGTAGGTGTGGGATAAGGACAGGTATCTATCACATGAGCAATAGCATCATGAAGGCGCTCATCAGTGAAATGATTAGCTTTAAGTCTGTCTGAAAGAAGTGTAAAAAAATCGACTGGTAATACAGGAAAGGCTATCTTTGCCTTTGCGAGCTCAATAACAATATTTGAGTCTGTTAAATGGCCTTTATAAATACTTATCTCATCTTCCTGTTGGAATTTTGAGATATTCTCCGAGTCCAATAACAACATCTCCGACCCCCGACCCATCGGGTGCTTTACTATTTCTTTTTGTCCCATTTTTAAGAATATTATTAATTTCATTAAACTTGCTTGCAATTAAGGGTAAACTCATATTTTGTTGCATCCATGTATCCGGAATGTCCACACATATTTCAAAATACTTTCTCATTCCCTCTAAAATCTGTTGTGAATTTGCATCTGGACATTTCTTTTTATAAATCTGTAAGATTTTTGATGCTGCAGCTCTTTCTTTGCCTCTATTTATTATTTCATATTCACCATGTATGCAAACAAAAAGAGCAATAATTTGATCTATAAAGTCAGCCGATTTATTCGGCTTTTCACTTTCACTTTCTATTTCCCTTTCTATTCCATTCAATTTAAGCAACCCATTCAAAAGGCTTATGTAATCATTCTGAATCGTTAGGTAATCCTTCCCTAATAGTTTTTCCTTTAAGTAATTAGGCAATGACTTAAAAAGTTTAACAACTCCAATCTTCATATTTTCATTTAGGCTTTGATTTTTTAGAAAATTTGGCATAATAACATAGTTGCCTATCCTTAATACCTTATTAACCTTTTCAAAGGATTTCAAAGCCTTCTCAATGCTTTCTTTTTGAATAGATGTATCGTATGAAATTCGTTTGATTGTAATTTCATAAATGCCTATCAGGTTTGCAAGGGGGTTAGTCAGTAGATATAAAAACAATAACTTTTCAATAGGGGACAATCCTTCAATAAATGGATCCTCCCAGAATCTTGTGTTTACAGATCGTAATTTATCACTCATCTCTCCTCCTCCCGACAATAGATGTGAAATTGCTCTAATAAACCGCTCTCAAGAATAAAGTAATAAGCTCTATTTTTGGCGTTTAGCTCAATAAGCAGTTTTTGGATCAGTTGATCCTTGCTCTTAAAAAGAAGTTTCTGGATTAGTTCAGGCCGGTTGACCTGGTGTATTGCCTTAATAGCATGTAATGAATTGTTCATAATGACGAAGTTTTTGATGTAGGTAACAAAATAAACGGCGTTACCTTTAACCGCATCAAGTCCTTCGTCAGGGCTTTGGATTCCTTTCGGATAATCCCGGCATGGGTAACGCCGCGTATCTTGGGGGCAAAAATAAAAATTGCCCGGATTGTCGGGCATTACTGCCCTGACTGAACTTGATACCGCAAATATAATCATTATTTTTAAAACCGCAATACTCATAATTCTTTTTTTAATGTCCAGCAATGATTTTGCTCCCCATATTCACCTTTGGCCATTGTGTTGGTCTTAACTAAGTATCCCAGGTCGGTGAGTGTTGTTATGGCTCTACGGATAGATGTGATAGGTGTATTGTTAAGGTTTAATATTCTCTGCACACCCCACGGAGTAAATAGACTTTCTGGATACTTTCGAAAGAAATTCAATATCTTCCAATTCTGTGTCCCGGCCCTGATCTTCCGTTCCTTTAGTTCTGTTTCAGTGAGATCCGTTGTCGGGAAGTAAATATCGAGCTGGCTCATTTTGGGTAATTGTTTCGCTGGAATATGATTATCTGCTTTAGCTTTTCGCCATCAACCTGCATTTTTATCTCTTTACGCTGCTCCAGTGCTTTTTCCAGGTCATCAATCCTTTGTTTCATAACGGCTATGGTCTCAGTTTCAAGGATATTGAGATGTTCGGTAAGTTCCTTAATTTGGGATTCCTTCCTTTCTATGATCTCATTGATTTGCAACTTCAATCCTTCAATCTCTGCCTTATTGATTATCAGCTTCACGTTCTTGCCCTGGGAATCATATTTAATTATTGGCTTTTCAGGCTTGCTTTCCTTTGGCTTTCTCCTGGTATATTTTCTCTTTTGTTTCGGGGTTTCTTTTAATTCTGTCTTTTTGTCGGCTTTCTCTTTCGGCTGATATACTTCTGCATCTTCCACAATCTTATATTCACTAAGTTTGCATTGGCTGTTATGCCAGAATGTAAGGCGATACCAAGCTTCTTTTGACATGCTGTCCCATAATTTCGGGTTCTTTGCCATGCTTATATCGCCGGGATTCAGTCCTAAATATTCCGCTGCCTGTCGAGTTGTTAAATCTTCCCTGTTGATAGCATCAATTAGATGCTCGCTAAGGGTTTTCATTTCTTCTGTTTTCATTTCTTCTGTGGGTTTTTAATTAGTTTTATAATGTCTTTATATGCTATCCACACCCGGCTGTGTGGCCTGCCGATATCATCTTTTCGCCATTCTACCAGTCCGTCCCGCATAGCTCTCTCAAGGCGGACCCGGCCCACGAGCTTGGATGCTTTGTTCTGCGAGATCCAGGGGCTTATATCCTTTGCCTTAATGCCGAGCTCGGTCAGTGTCCGGGTGATTGCTTGATCAACTATATCCTGTATCTCGGAGCGTTCTATGGTTATGAGGTCGCTCATGCCTGCTCTCCTGCTTCCTTTCCTATTATCTTCTCTATGCGTACATTATTGAGGTCCTTTACCACGCCCACCATTTTGATGTTTATGGTATCGAGGTTTTTGACATCTTTCAGCTCGCTGTTGATCCTCTCCAGGAGGTCCACCGCATCTTCATAAATTGTTCTTTGTGTATTTGTCATAACTTAGTTCATTGATCCTGTTAATAAATCTCTTGATACCTCTTTCTCCCTTGCATATTTAGCCCGGAGCTTCCTGGCCTCCTTAATTAGCGGATGGCTGACCAACACTTGCATGTGTAGCCTGAGTTTCAGGTTTTTGAGCTGAAGCCTCCTGAGCTCTTTCAGCAGTTCTGTGATCAACTGTTTCTGGCCCTCCATTATTTTGTCTTTTGCTTCCTGTTCTGTCATGGCAATATTATTTGAATTGCATTTCAATATTTGTCTCTGGTTCCGGAATGGTCCCCCCTAAATATTCTGAATCCCATTGTCTTATCGCATCTACATAGGTCATCATGTCCATAGTTGTCATATCCCTTTTAAGGGCAGGAATGGAAATGATCTCCCCGGTGTCACGGTTTACTATTTCCCTGTTTGCGAATCGGTCTTTACAGTAAATATCAACCTCGTCAACCGAGGTAAACTCCCATCCCGCATCGTTAAGGTGTCGCAATACCAGAGGATATACACAAGCAAACAGATAGCCGAGCTGGGGATTCGATTTATTCTTTCTCCATCTCTCAATTATAACCCGATATCTGCCTTTAGGAAGCTTCCTTAATTCTTCATTCAGGAGTTTTGAATTGATTATTCTAAAGGCTTTATCCGGTTCTTTAATGCCTATGTATTGGATTTTATTCATTGTTTAATCCTGTCTATTAAAATCTTAGCCTCTTCAATGCATATACTTAATTGTGTTTTAAGCTGTTCAAGTATTGCTTCATCCCGTTCTACCCTGATAAGTATTTGCTTTAATTGAGGGCTGCTATAGGGCATATAATCAATAAAATCCCAGCCTGTACAGAGTAACTGCCCGTGTATCTGCCAGAAATAATCTTTAGGGATTTTGCCTGTTTCGAGATATTCGTAATAAACCTGGAATGAAGGACATTTAAATTCACACCCCCCGTTCTGTCCGACTATTTTTCTGTCAGGGCTTGCCCCGATGAAATCCGAATACTCATAAAAGCCGGCATTTTCAAGGGAGTTAAATGTAAACAGTTCGTAATTTTCACAGGCAAAGGGTTCTTTTTCATGGCCCCGTTGCATCCATTTATTATTATAAGACTCTTCGCTTTCTCCGGTCACACGTTCAAAGGCGACCTTAATAATTGCCTTTTTATAACCGGCTGTTGTCTTGGCCATAAATAAATCACCAAACATGGAGGACGTAAATTTCCCCAGCCTCAGAGCATTCCATTCTTCGGTATTCTGTTCAATATCATAATGCTTCATAATACAGCCTCCTTTAAAGCTTGCTCGTTTTCCGGGGAGAGTTCGTATTTTTCTTTAATCTGGTCTATTGTGCCATTGCCCTGTAAGAACTCAATAGCTTTGCCCCATGCCTGTAATTCAGGGGTCAGTTTGGGCTTATCCATTTTAGGCTGGATTTCCCTGATACGCAAGCCTTCTGTAATATCACCAAAGGCCCGGATATCATCTTTAACATATATCTGAACTGGCACATTATTCCAGTCATCTATATATTTGCTCTTTGTAAACTTTTTGATTATTTTACAATTAGTAACATTCAGGATCATAGGCTTTAATGCAGGATCGATAAATGTTGCCACGTTCCGCTCCTGCTCCTTACCGTCCGGGTTCTTTACTGTTCGCACGGCAACCGATTTAATTACCGCCTTTAAGTCCTTTCCGTTTTCGAGATCGCACGATCCGAGATAGTCGGAATTAAACACTTTCTTCCAGTGTATTTTGCCGTTTTGTTCTTTGGTTGCAGTTTCCATGATTTTATTTATTTAAGTAAAAGAGCCTGATTTTACGGTTCTATGCTTCCATTTTATCCCGGCCTAGAAACGGTTACGATAGTAATGAGATGTCACAAATCAGGCTCCTTATGATTATAATTTTTCAGCATTTTCTTTGATGAAATTCACGGTCTTGACAAGCAGTATATTTGCTTTTGATGCTATGTCGGCAGCCTCGATGCTCTTGACTTCCGGTCGTGGCAAATCGTTTATTGCCTGGCAGAAATTCAGGAGCTTTGTTTTATCGGGAGCGAGCCGGGCAGCTTTTTCATCAGCTTTCCTTTTTCTTTCTGCATCTTGTTTTGCTTTTTTCTCAGCATCTTTTTCGGCTTGTATTTTGGCCTCAAGTTTTTCCCGTTTCTCTTTTTCTCTTTGTGCATCAGCTTTTTCCTTCGCAATCTGCCCGTCTTTTTCTTCCTGCTCTTTTTTGGCTTTTTCTTTTTCGGCTTCAAGTTCTTTTTGCTTTTTTTCATTCTCCCTTGCAAGCCGATCATTCTCTTTTCTTATTCTTTCCTGTTCGGCTTCATAATCAGCTTTCTTCTGATTAAGCGACTTAATAAGATCATTCCATTTTCCCTCAGTTAATTCACCAAGATGCAGACATGATTGAGGTGTGTCCATAAATTGCCATAATGATCTGATTGAATTAATGCGGTCAGCATGAAGTTTTTCTATTCTTTCCTTTTCAATCCTTTCTTCCTCTGCTTCCTTTTCAGCGGCCTGTTTATTCTCTTGTGCAATACGAAGTCCGGAATAGAGATCTTCAAATTGCTGTTCTGACATTTCACCTAATGGGTAAAGGTCAGCATCTTCCGTATAAGGACTTAATTTTTCCGCCCTGCTTTTACGAAGCTCCTCTTTGTGTTTTTTCTCAGCAATCTCACGGGCTTTCTCTACATTAAAAAACACTTCTTCAGTTAACTTACATGAAGCAGCGATAAGATTAAACGAAGCCTGCTCAAGATTGCCACGAAGCAGATACATTCTTTTCCTTTCGTCTTTTAATTTTTCCGCCCCCGTCCTGATCTTAACTGTTTTCAGCCTTAATTCTCTTGCGATATTCTCATCCAGGTCGCCGGGGTTCTGAAAGTTTATTTTGGAAGCCTGAGACTGGGCCTCTGAAAGTTGCATCAGGAATGGCAGATAAGATTTTTTAATCTCTTCGCCTTCCTGAATTGCAAGCCCGGAATTTTTTACAATCTCTTCGAGCTGGGTCGGTTCAATTTTAACCAGCTGTGTTTCTTTTGTTGTAAATTCAATTGTTTCCATAGTTATAGTTTTTAATCGGAGAAAGGGGAACTAGTTGACAAGATCACCAGGAACTACCGATAAAATAGTTATAATGTAACCTTTCGATCGTGGTAGTTAGACTAACTACCGACCTCCTTCCGATCCTGCGACCGTCAACAGATTGATTTCTCATTCTTCTTGCCAGCTCGTCAATTGTGTTTACTGCTCTTCTTGCTTTTATTCTATCATCATAATCGTTAATAAATTGCGGCCGCCAATCATCCAGGGCGGAAGCTATTATAAGGGCTTCATCATGCGTAACTTTATATTGACTCATACTGCTTTAAGTTTTAACTGTTTAATCATTTTTTTTGTTATTAAATTTGGTCTGCGTGGACACCAGGTATGATCTGGATTATCACAACGCCAGGGCTTTTTCTTTTCCTGTTGGAAATCAATTGTTTCCATAGTTATAGTTTTATAATTTTAAATCCATAAGGTTCCTTTAGTATCTCATCCCAGCCCTCCGGATCAACCAGGAAGCGGTGACCATTCTCACATTCATGCACCCCGTAATCTTCAATGCACTCCCGATTGATAACAGTGTAATAAACTCCGATATGATCAAAATCATTTTCGATATGCCGGATACGGTTTGAACCACACCAGGGACAGATGCTCTCTGAAGGCTTTAATGTCATCTTCATTGCCGGAACTTTGAAATGTGACATAATTTTGTTGATAGGGTAAATTGGATTCATGGTTATTTATTTTTATTGAAGTAATATTTTGAACGCTTTCTCATGTCGTTAACGCCAAATGCAGATCAAATACATTCTCGTATCTTCTGGCCCTGGCCGATCTCACGGTCCTTGTAGCCTGCCTGGCCGGTGCTGTCCTGAATACCCTCACGGCATTGTTCTGTGAGAAGATCATGGTTGTTGTCAGGGCCAGAAAGAATACTGCTATGACTTTCTTCAGTGGATTGTCCGCTATGCCGTATTCGTAGAATATCCAGTACCGGCATAGGTCTGTCTCCTTATGAATGGTCAACTTCCGATATATGTTTCTCAGATGTGTGGAAATGGTCAGGGGGGAAACGAACAACTTGTTTGCTATTTCCTTTTGCGTATATCCCCAGGCGAGGAGCTTCGCTATGGTTTTCTCCCTGGCAGAGAGGCTGGATTCAATATGTGAGCCGGAGGCTTCCATGATTATTCGCCGTTAAATTCTATCCCGTGTCTCCGGAAGATATCCTGCAGGACGGCTCTTTCAGGTTTCTTGAGCTTACGTCTTCCGGCCCGCTTACTGATAAAGGTGGTATAATGCCATCCCATCTCTTCGCAGATCTCCAGCCTTACATCAATGAGCTTATTTGCAGGCAGGCTATAAAATGCATCTGCAAATCCTGTGTTTGTGGTATTGTTTTTTGTCATAATTAGTTTTAACTTGCATTGTTTATGATACAATATTATACAAGATTATCCGATTAAACAAATTTAATTGACGAATATTCATAATTTGTAGCGATTCTAAATAAGATGACTGACTCCGAAAGAATGAATAAGCTGCTCCTGGCTCTTCGTGCTGGGCCGGGAGGTATGATCCGGTCATCAGCTCCCGTATGGGCAGGATCCCCAGCGATCTCTTTTGTGTCTGCTCCTGTTTGATCTTGAACTTCCTGAACGGGAAGAGGTCTTGTTTTATCACGTCACTGTCTATGGCATGATTGAAAATGGCCCGGATGTTATTAAGATAGATCCTCCTTGTATTCACCTTGCACCCCTGTAAAAAAAGGTAGTGTTCAAAGCCCTGCAGGAAATCTACCGTTATTTCTTTAAATAAGAGGCTCTCCCTTGAGGTGTGTCTTTTAAGGTGTGTCAGCATCACCTGATAGCTCTCCGCATAAGAGAGGCGTTTCTGTGCCTTCAGGCGGGTAATTCTTGCCCCGGCATAATCTATGAAGTCGGTCCCGGAGTCTCCATGTCCCTTTAATTTGTTGGTAAGTGTGTTAATATCTATGAATATCACTTCCGGACCCAGGTTATCAATGATAGAATTATATTGTATCAATAGCCTGTAAATAGCTCTATTAAGGGTGGTATATCCGGGATAAGAGGGCCTGATCCTGCCGTCCGCTCCCATAAATTTCGGTTCAATTGACCAGGGGGTTTTGATATAAGACACTTTCCTGCCTTGACAAATACGAATATATATCGTACATTTATGGTCAATTTTGATCTTTGACTTACGAATGACTGGTTTCAGAGATGCCATAAAGGTCGTGCAATGGTACAAACAATTAAGGCAAATATAAACAAATTATGATATATGTGATTTGTTTTTTAAAAGAGCTAATCGGCGCAATAAGGGCAGGAGAACGGCAATAATTAAGGGATATAAAAAACTCTATGCGGGTTGCATGGGGTGCAAGGGGTCGTCTGTTCGAGTCAGATCACCCCGACATAGAAAAGACGGGGGGTTGCGAGTTTCGCAGATTCCCGTTATTTATTAATGGTCGTGCAATGGTACTGCTTTCAGGGCAAAAAAAGCCCCGGTGAACCACCCCGGGGCTACCCTGATCCTAACCTAAAACTTAAACCATGAAATAAACCTATTTGGTTCGTTTTCTTTCCGGGACGATATAACGGCTATATGTTATTCGACTGTCAGGGTTGGCCGATATTATGTTTTGAAAATATTCCTTCTTTTTAGTCCATTTAAGAGGCCAGAATCCTTTCCGGTCCCAATAGACGACCTGGATCAAGCTGTCACGGGAGAATGCTCTTATATTTGCTTCCTGTCCCTGTTTTATGATGTCTATGTCAAACCAGCGGGATCGGTATTCCAGTTTTTCTATGCGCACCGTGTCTCTGATCACCGTATCCCTGAAAAAGGTATTTATGTTATTCTCGGTCTCTGTGGCGACGGTGCTGAATCCTTCCATCTTCCGCAGCCTGATATCCATGTCCTTCAGGGTTTTCATGAGCTCCCCGTCGTAATATTCCCGGAGCTCTTCTTTATCCAGTTCCAGCTGCCGGATCTTCACTCCCCGGAGCGAGTCTGCAATGATGATCTGCTCCAGCCCTATATTAAGGACCTCGTAGTTATTATGGTACCGGTCTCTTTCTGACTGGGCCCTGGTCAGCTTCATGGCAAGGATGGCGACTGTGAAGATACCCGCTGCCAGCAAAATGGCCAGTATCTTTGCCGAAGTGATCTTTCCTATAAATGTTTTAATTCCCATTAGCATCCTTCACTTTCTTTTTAAGAATATTATAAACAACCAGCCCTCCTCCGTAACCGAGGAAGAAAGCGAATAATTGCAATACAGCCCTGGCTTTAAGCCATACCGGGATCCATGTGATCTGTGAGAAATCCACGGCCGGGGTCTTATCAAGAAAAACCAGGGCCATAGCAAAGTCAACGATAAAGGCTAAAATAAGCTCCGGGTAATTATCTTTAATCCAGAATTTCAAACTAAAGCCTATCGTTTTTTTACTCCTTTTTATATACTTGTATAAAAAGTATGCAAGAGTACCGAGGAAAAATAAGAACCACGCTTTATTCATATTAATTTAAAATTAGTTTTATTTGGATTTTCTTCTCTTATTTGTGCATGAAATGTTCTATATTTCATATTAATATTTTTTGCTGCTAAACCTATAGAATCAAATATTTTATTTGTTAATATATTCATAACCTTTTTTTTATTTGCGCCAGGCATACCCAATCTACTTGGGGGTTTGTTTCCTATTCGTTTCTGAGCATCACTTATTTTCTTTTTATGTTCTTCTGATAGGGGTAATGACTTTCTCCATGATTGTCCCCTTTTCATATTATTTATTTGTTCTTTATTTCTCTTTTGTCCTATTAATTTCCGAACTCTTTTATTAATGGTTTCTGCTGATTGTTTTACTCCCAGGAAACTATTCGCTATTAACAAATTATTAAACCACGGATTCAATGAATCAATATAGAATTGTTCATAAGCAATCAGGTTTTCTTTCGAACAGCCAACTATAACAGAAAATATTAAATCATTTTTCCCATATTTGTTGTAATGATTCTGAAGTTTTTTACTCCAATGTCTATTAAGATGTAGATCAGACAAATGACGCCTCCATCTTTGATCTATATTAACACCACTCCCAATATAAATACGTTCAGGTTTAATTTTTGATTGAATTTTATATATCCCTGATATTTTCATAATTTATCAGTTTGTGAGATCAAATATATAACTATTCCTAATAATATCAAATACCACCAGTCTTTGAAAAACTGGCCGATCAATTTCAGGGCCTTTTTAATCTTAAAAAGTCTGTATGTATTTGAGAATTTCATTGCCTAATGAATATCTTCGTATGTTTTATTGAGCTCCCTGTAACCGAGTAATCCGAAATCGGCAGCCTGAACAGGATAGGCCCTTATACCTATCATATTATTCTGATTGCCCCCAAGAGTGAATACCTGCGTCTTGTCCCTGCTGAACCCGGCAAAAAGCCCTACATGCCCCTTCCATCCATCCTTCTTCTCCCGCCAGAACACTACAACATGACCTATCTTCGGCTCCGTTACCGGTAAACCAACCTTCATCCAGCTCCGTGCATCAAGCTTGCCGGTGTATTCCAATCTACAACGCTTAGCCATGATGTTTATGGTAAGCGAACACCAGGCCGTCTCATCATCCTGGATCTCCGCGTAGCCCATCTCCTTAAACCAGGCTACAATGACCGGATTATCAACGGGCCCCGGAATCTCCTTTAACCCGTGATACTTCATTAACTCTAACCAATGCAATTCACGTGTTTCCATTATTTAACTTTTACTGAATCACTTAAACCCTGATCATTATACCTGACATAACCGCCCCTCGTTACTTTTGAAATGCCTTCCATATTGTCAATGCTTTCTCTTACTATTTCAGGTGTTTTAGAGTTTTTAAATCCGAAATATGCTGTAAATGCCAATCCTATTGCTGCAATAGCGACCATAGCATAAATGAATATCCATTGGCGCTTATCTCTTTTTTTTCCTGTGGGTCCATCATATCATTATTAATTGGTGGTCGTAAATCCGGGTTTGCTGGTACTGGTTCCATTAAGCTATAGCTTGATGAGATTTTACATCCTCAAAATCTGTTATAATATATAATCGGCAAAACGAATTGTGCTGCAAATATAAAACGAATTGTGCAATAAAAATCACACGTAGTTGCGAGTAAGCACTTCTGTCCTCTGTTTCTCAACCTGTTTCATTAATCATTTTTAATCTTCAGTGCGTACCGACTCCACATTTACCAAGCTAAATCATTTGCTTCTACCAATGCCATTTCTGCCGGACTTAATACTGCGTTCCAGAATTTCATTTCATCCAAAATACCATTAAGTTCATTTACCGTTCCATTATAGTTACCCATTGATGGCATAATTTCACGATCAGTCATTTTAGTATAAATACCTGCCCCACTATATGTATCTTGTTTTTCTACAAGATTTATAAATATTTTTATTCCTGTATTAACAGCACTACCATCGTAAGTGACACATATAAAATTATAATTGGTTGTATCTGTAAATGGTGCGGTTGCATAAATAAAAATGGGATTTGTCTTGAATAACAAAACTCGCATCGTATTATTTAACATATCTACCCTCCATTCGGCACGGGTCGCATCGAGTTTGTTAATTATATATTGTGCAGTCACGGTATCATTAGATTTTAACCAGAAGGTCATTGTAAATGGAGTATCGGCAACCCCATTGGTAAAACTAAACACAGGACTATCGGGAAGTTTGACCCATCTATAAGTCGCACCGCCGGGCAGACTAATGCCATTCCCGTATTTAGCAGGTACAATAGTTGGGGTTAGAATCATAATGCCTTCGTTGACCCGCTTAACATCGTGGGTTACTTTTATTCCCGTATTTGGAATGAACCCGCCATCGCCCCACAGATAACCCTTCTTTGACCATGAGACAAATGAATCATTGACTTCACAAATCAGTAATTTTGTATTTTCATCAAAATGATCTTTAACAAATATAGGACACCAATATCTTCCATTAATTACTTTGAGTTTTTTCCTCCATGTATCTCCACCGTCCACGCTCTGCCATTTCTCTATGTTCCCCCCGATAGAAGTAGCCGTGCCACCAGTAATAAGATAAGCTGTAATTTCATTTGTTCCTGAGACTTCTATTGCAGAAGCAAAATCCTGAAAACGGTCGGTTGAAACACCCATGCTGATCACGTCCCATGAAACTCCATTATGTTTTGCTATCTTATAATTGTAAGTTGAGATTTCAGCAGCAGCAATACTTTCATTAAAATACACATAGGGTTTATTCAAAGCATCAAAAGCCACTGCCACATTAGGAACATAATTTGTACCTGTATCGTGAACTTTTATATCAGCAGCATCGGTAATATCAAGAGGAATGGTTAATGTAGTCCCTAAAATATTTTTCCAATTTGTACTATCAAAATATGCGTAATAAACGTGGTATCTGTCAAATGATGCAATAGTATTATTGCCACAAATCCCGACATGGATGAAATCGCCTTGTCCTTTTTGAAATTTACAATAAGAATAATCCTGAAATACCGATACATAAGCACCCCATGTTGCACAGTCATCGGTTGATTTTATATATCCCCAATCCTGTGGTGTTGCAATAGCTCTGAAAAAAACATAAATTGAGTTATCAGAAAATTTAACAAATTGCGGATATGTTCCTGTTGCCGGACTTGCCTGTGCCGTCCATGCTGATATATCTTCGGAATTGTTTGATTTTGAATATTGAATAGCTGAATTGTAACCGTCAAATAATACATGAATAAACCCAGCAGAATCAATTAACATGGATGGTATCCCGTGGTTATTTGTGTTTGCCAATGAATTAGTACCTACTTTTACCGGAGTTGCCCATACACCCGTAGCATGAGTATATGTAATGATATAAGGATCACAATCGTTCCCATGATAAACTATATAAGTCTTACCATTGTAATAAATCCCTGATTCTGACATTAAAGGATGCACACCATAATCGGCTAATTCATGGTTGAAAAAATTAGCATTACTTGAATCTTCTAATTTATATCCTGCTAATAGTTTTGTATTTGCATTTGTGTAATCAAAATCCACATTTGAATAAGGACTGTATTGAACTCCTTTATAAAGTCTTGCCCTCCAATAATAAAGAGTATTTACTGATAATCCAGTGACCGGATATGTGCCTGTAAGAGAAGTTCCATGTATGGAATAAATAATTCCGTCAGTTGAATATTCCCATGAAATACCGTCATAACCAGTACCGACAATCACTGCTATAATTGTTTGTGTGGTAGTACCCGTTGGGACAATGGTTAATGCTGAAATATATCGTGTCGTCCAGTAAGCCTCCCGGGAGAAGCCTGATTCCACAATATTCCCCGTCACTCCCTTTTGCGATATTGTACCATATACCTTAGCCATTATTCCGGATCTTCCTCTTGCGTTGCCTTAACAATGAACATACCTGACGAAGGTGTATAAACGTGGTCTGATGAATCCCATATCTTCGTCTCATAGTAATAAACTCCAACGGCATAAGCCTTGCTGGATTCATTGACCAGGTCGTAGGTTATCACCAGACCATCAATGGAACCGTCGATAGTGTCCAGTTCCGTCCCTTCCTCGTCATAGATATACATCTTGGCCGTGTACCCGCTGAGCGATGTTAGGTTCGTGATAGTCTCGGTGAAGGTGTCCGCATCGCCTTTTTTTATTGTTAATGTCTGTCCTGCCATGTCTGTATGTTATTTCATTCTACAATTTCTATTAAATCAATATCCCAGTGCCGGTTTTTCATGTCAAAGGTCCCCTTGTTGAAAGCGAATACCCGGTTATTGCCTCCTGTCTGGTTCAGGTCATCTTCAAAGCACCCGATCACATCGACATGAGGATCCGTATCATTAACATCAAGGTCATAAACCGGGAATCCTGCGAGCATCTGTCTTGGTCTTGCCATCTGCACTCCCTGCTCTGCCCCCGTGATCTGAAGCAAAGCCTCCCCTTCAGCATTTCCCCTGGTGTGCCATGTGGCTGTTGGCTGTTCATCCATGAATGTCGCCTCTTTTGTTACGGCGTCACAGAGGATATCGGCTGTACCGCTGGCCCCTGTCAGGGTTACCGTGTCTATCTGAGCTACTGCTACCCTGTTTGCCTGAGTGTCTTCTTTTGATCCTGTGAGGTTTCCTGAGACATTCACGATGGTTGTATTCCCTGAGAAGGGTGTTCCTGCTACCTTGGCTTCAAAGATCATGCTCATATTAAGGCCGGCGAAAAGGATCACTCCGGCAGCGTCAAAGGCTGCTGCCCAGGCAGTTTCAAAGTTCGAGCATGTAGTCGCTATGTCAAAGTCAAAGGTTGCCAGCCTTGTCACTCCGTTGCATGTTATATTTGCCGTCCCCCCGGTTCCTGTTATTGTCACGGTGTCTATCTCTGTCTGTGCGGTCACATTCGCCTGGGTGTTCGCTACCGATCCGTCAAGGTCGCCTGATTTGTCGGTTATAGTAGTGGCCCCTGTGAACGCTACGCCCGGAGTGTTTGAAGTGAATATTATATCCTCCCCGTCTGAAGTGACGACCACTCCCCCTACCAGGTAAGTGGCTGCCCAATCTGTCACAAATTTGGCAGCGACCTTCGTGCGCGTTGCAAGACTTCTGGATAGGGATCCGGCAAACTGGTTCAAGATATTATCTATCCCGGTGTCGGAGACATCTCCATTAAGGTAGTCATCGGCCTTTTCGATGCCATTCAATGCATTTGTTATAATATATTCCTTTAGCATTACCTCTACCGGCTTATAAATAAGGCCGTATAATTCATTCCACTTCACGGATTCAGCGGACTGCCTTTCCCGTCTGATAAGTTTTCCTGATGCGCTCTTCTGGTATTGCCTTGCTGCAAAGGAGCTGCAATAAAATTTCATGTATTTATAGCAGTTATAAACATCCCCGTAAATCTGGGCCATAACTTTCACTTCAATATCCCCGTTCTGGGGTATGCCGACGACTTCTCTGATATATTCAAACCATCCGGCCCATCCGTCCGGGACCGTTGCTGAGCCGAGCACGTCCACGGGCAGGATGCTTATGCTGGTAGGAGTCAGCGTCCATTCTGCAGTCGTATCGTCAACTTCAGAGAGGTAATAAGCTCCGCATGTTATCTGAACTAAAATATTAGAAGCTGTCACTCCGGATCCGGAGTCATTAAACCATCCAAATTCAAAAGATAAAACAAATTTATCTATAGTGCTGTAAATTGCCAGAGTCCTTATCTGGCTTATCCCTGCCGGATCATATGGGTCCACCGTATTAATGGCGAGCCCCTGTTTTTCGTTTACGAGCAGTTCGCTGATATGGAGCATATTCAGATCAGCAGAATTGATCTTATCCCATCCGTCCATGGTATCCGTGGCTCCATCAAAATCTTCCGGGAGAAAATCCCATTTTGAGAACCAGCTCTCCTTATGTCCATAGTCCAGGGTAAGTGTCAGCTTCTTTGCCGGTGGTATTAGCATCATAGCTCCCCCATTGTGATCTCTCAGGTCTGCCGTAGCGGATGTGGAACGGAGCAATTTGGCGACTGATGATATTGAGGATCCGCTCTTTGTGGTTGCAGCTGTGAAAGTCCTGTAATATGTTGTATCTGCCATTTCTGTGGGGCGGTAAATAAAAAACTCACCTCCCCGCTGCCTGATCAGGGCGTTCCACTTATTTAAAAGCTTCTCAAGCACTTCATAGCAATACATATCATCAAAGATGCTGACATCGATTTTCTCCTGGTCCAGGGGTGAGTCCCCGGTGTCGTCATCCATGTTATCTTCATAGATATTGATGATCTCCGTGAACTGTGTCGCTCCTATTTTGGCGAGTATGTCCAGCAGGATCTGGCTTTCATATTTCCTTCCGGTATAGGGAGTTCCGGCATTGTCATATTTGATGTTCTTTAAGGCTCCGAGTCCGCAGATGGCTGTGATTGTCACCTCGTATGGAAAGTCATTATAAGGCTCCGAGTAACTCATCGGGAGGACATAACCCCTGAAATAAAGGGTGCTCCCATAATAAATTGATACCCTGACTTCCAGGTCTTCAAGTGTATAAAAATCAACATATTGAAATGAAGATGTTGCCATTACCCTTAGCGTGGCCTTTATGCCCCGGACCGGATTTTCAAAAAGGTCATCAGCATTTGCAAGGGGCTCATAGGTAGCGGGATCACCTGATGCGGTCATGGCTGTCTCGCCACTGCCTCCGTCCCATTCAAAGTCCCACTTCCAAATAAGCCCTGCCTTGTCTGCAAATTCACAACGATATTTCGTTCCCCATGCCATCAGGTATCCTGGTTTATTTCATTTGCATATCTGCGATTGCTCCAGTAAATATCTCTTCCGACAAGCTTGCCCTCGATTATGATTTTAATATTCTGGGAAGCCATTGCAGCCGAATATCCTCCTCCTGCAGCTCCCGTGGCTACAGATTTCCCACCTCCGGAGAGGAGCCCCTTAATGGCCCCGGCTGCTACCAGCATAGCTGCTCCTGCAGCGATAGCTAAGACCGGGTTCATTGTTGCCAGTGACTTTACAAATGCCTCCATACCCAGCCCCATGGTTATCAGGAGTTTGCCAAATTGGGAGAGGAAATTTGCAAGGCCCATTAATAAGTTTTTTCCTATATCTTTCACATTGCCTCCTGCCAGGGCTTCTCCCAGGGCCTCGACGACCTGGGCACCCAGGTCCATGGCCATATCCCTGGCAGCAGTCAGGACCTCCTCCATCTTTGTCATTTCCCTTTCAAGGGCTATATTGGCTTCCCGGATTCCTGTATCTCCGAATAGTAATTCAGATCCTTTCGTCTTTCCTTTTGCGGTATATATGCTGGTAAGTTCTTCATGAGCTCCTGCAGCACTTGGTATTTTCAATTGCCCTGTGGGTACTGTGAATGGTTTTTCCCTTGTTATAATATCTCCTGCGGATCCCGGAGGGGGCTTATAGGCAAGGTGTCTGTCAATCTCCAGTATTTGCTTATCAAGATCATCCAATTCCTTGATTATACCGATTATATCCCTTCTCCTTTCTCTGGCCTCCTTATTGTATTTTGCCAATCCCTCAAGAGCATCATTCTCTGCCTGCAGTTCCTGTCCTTTCAGCTCTAATATATCCTTTTCTGTCTCGAGCCGTGTCTTCTCAGCCATGAGCTGCTCTTTGGTCATCGCTTCAAAGGGACTGGTACGCTTCTCGTTGATTTTTTCGATTGTTGTCTTTAATGTATGTAGCAGTTTCTGGAAGGTTTCATTCTGTACTATGGCCTTCCCTATGGTCTCCATCAAATCGCTCCATGCGTTCTTAAGCTGTGTGAGAGCTCCCAATCCTACCAATGCTGCAGCCTGGGCCTGGCCTCCTACCTGTTCATTCAATCCCGCGATGGCTGACTCAAGACGTTTTGAGCTCCCGACGGCTCCCTCGATTGTTATTCCATACCTGGAGAGTGCATTTGTCGATGATCCCACGGATTTGGCTACCATATCTGCAGCCGTGACAACATTGCCCTCAAATTTGGCCTGGGCCAGGTCCTGAACCAGGGGCAGAAGCCTCTTTATTGCTATTTCATCCTGACCGAGCAACATAGCCAGCCTGGCAGCTGCTTCAATCGTTGCTTCGTCACCGAAGAGAGTAATCTTCTGTAATTCCGAGGCTTGTTTGATAATTGATTTCTGTATGTCTTCTCTACCCTTCAGGGCTATCAGCAGGGATTGCTCTGCCTTTGCCTGGACGTCAAAAAGCTCGGTTACTTTCTTTGCGAATTTTATCAGTATTCCCACAGAAAAGGCTGCAGCGATGAAACCTCCTATCTTGGATGCCCAGCCTCCCACGGATGACTTCGTCTTTTTCAGCGTCCCATCCAGGTGAGTGCTGTCACCCTTGATCTTTACTATTAAATTACTTAACCATCCCATCTCTTAGTTTTTCAAATATCTTCAGATCTTTTTCAGTAACCTTCGGTATTTTCTCTTTTTCCTTTTTTACTATCTGCTCATCAATGCTCAACTTCATTATATCAGTCTTCTTTCGTGGCTTGCACTCTTCTTTGAAAAATGGAGCCCATTGTATTATGGTCCAGATTATCTCCCTGGCCATCAATGCCGAATTTCTCTCCCAGTTTCGCCAGTATCCTCTTGTCGCCTCATTAAATTCATCAACCGTTGCATGGAGGTATCTATCCCTTGACCATCCCATCTCTCCAAATGCGAAAGAACGGACCTCCTTAAAGGTCAGCCTGGTCTTTTGGCTGCCCCTTTTTTTTTAACAGAAGCTTTCGTTATCTCTCCGAAAAGAGTGGTTATCATTATAAGTAATTCTTTCTGAGAGGATTGGCTCAGATATTCCTTCCATACGGCAGCTTCCTTAATGGTATATTTTGGTTTCTTATAACGATCCTTGCAAGCCATAATATAGCCCTGGTATAAAAGCTGCAGAGTAAAGTCGTGATTATTCTTTTTGATTGCTTCCGCTATCTGCCAGAACTCTATGGAGAGGGCTCTGCATACTGATTCCAGGGTTCCCAGGTTGAGGACCATTGGCACTTCCTTCTCATAAAAGCCGAAGGCAAATATTCTCTTAAAGGCTAACTTCATACTTTGAAAATATAAATTGGTGAGGTCGTCCAGCTGGCAGCACCGGTGTTGTATAGCATAGCGACGACTGTCTCCGATGCTGTCGCTGTTAATGTAATTATATTAAGTCCCGGAGCCAATGCTTCTACGTTGGTTTTAAAGTCATCGCCTACCTTAAACAATCCGATACTGGGAACCTGATCGGAGATAAGCCTGAGAAAAGTTACCACCTTAAAGACATCGCCATCAGTGATTGCAAATGTATTGCTTCTTGCATCAGCTTCGCCGGCCAGATTTATTGCATCAGTGATAGTCGTTCCTGAATGAGAAAAAGTATCATAATCCGTACTTGTACCATCGGGGTCTGTCAGTAGATTCGCATATTTCCCTGCCGGCAGCGATGCCAATACATATAATTCTCCCTTGACTTTCAGACTTCCCGCTAATGTCATGGCTCCTTCCGCAGGGGATCCTATCTTCAGCGAGGACATATCTACCTCCCCTACCATCGGATAGTCCAGTCCCAGTATCTCTAACAGCATAGATTCCCTGTTGATAATGTAATCCATGAGATCCTTTGCTCCCATGACTGCCGGAGTGTCTGAAAGTTTTCCTGTTGAAAACAAAGCATCAAAGTCAATCCCTGCACTTAGCATTCCGTTAATATGTCTTGCCCATCCTGCTGACTCTTTATTTGTGGCATCCGGGAGGTCCTGCTCTACCGAAATAGATAAGCCCTTCTGCATTGCCACCAGTACGCCCTCAGAATAGAGCAGTAAACTTGTACCGTTTATTGCACTCATCTTTTTATTTATTAATTATTACGCTGCAAACACTGCCAGTGGTGCATTCCCCACTATTGATCCCGAGAAAGTCATCGGTCCTTCCATCGGTGCATCAATCTTTATGTTCTTGAATGTCCCCAGCCCCGACCATCCGGGAGTCGCTGTACCCATGATCGCCGGAATAAAGGCCATCGTGGTGTCTGCACTCCGGGCTATGATTGCTGCCAGTATCTCTGTAGGGGTTACTTCTGTGGCTATCGTGCCGACATCAAATGCTCCATCAAAGTCTATTGACCAGTCACGAATGCCGTCAATGTGTTTCGCCCATCCCGCTGATTCCTTTGTCGTGCAATCCGGTAAATCTACATTTACATTCAGTGATGCATTTTTACAGTGGAATAGCCTCTCTGTTGCTGCCATAGCTCCCGGAGTTGCTCCGGAGAAAGCTGCATAAAGTGTCCCATTAATTGCTGCCATTTTATTGATTTTTAAGTTATTACTCTATTATAAATTCGTATATATCGATAAGCCGTAGCTTTGTTATTCCATTATCTGCAAGTTCAGCCCCTTCGTTAGACCCTCCTGCCCTGAAAACCACCAGGGTATGATCGTCTCCGATGGAGAATGTCGCTCCTTTTGTTGCCTTTAATAATCCACGCACCACACCCCTTATTTTCCTGACCAGCTTCATGTCGGCCCTTTGCTTGCTTTCATCAACGACTTCCACCTGGACGGTCCCTTCATATATGAAGTTATCCTTTGTCCCGTTTTCAGTATGGATGACATTGTGTACATGCACATAAACCGATTCCGGGGTTTTTGGGATACTCTTATAAACCGGGTATGTAACCTCGGAATATGTCACGTTCCCGTCCAGTACTGTGAAAATTCCCGCTATCAGGTCGTCGCTTATGTCTGTATGTGCCGTGCTCATTTACTGAATTTCTTTATCACCTTATTTATTTCCTGCTGTATCCGGTCCTTCAGCTTCTCTTTTTGCTGAAGGGCAGCATATCCCAGAAATGAATCACCGCTAAAGTTTTTTGTCCCGTATTCAATACATGGGGCATATTCCACGTTGGTCCCTATCACTGCTTCATCGGCAGCGATCTTCTGCCCCAGGGATCCGTCAAAGGAGGCTCCTGATTTTGTTTTATAATTAAAGCTTTGCCCTTCCTTTGTCTCTGCATGGATGGATGAAAAAAGCCGGCCGGTAATAATATGGCCATCAGCTTTGAGCTTCTTTTTGGCACCAGTCTCAATTACCAGGGCCGTCCGGTCCACACCTCGCTTGATAGCTTTATCGATCTCCTTGTTAAAAGCTGTCAGTCCTGATGCCAGCTGAGCCCCTCCCTCTATTTTTGCACTTATCATCCTTTTGTCGCTGCAATTATTTTAACTATCGTCCTGAAACTTCTGTCTGAAGTAAATGTCGGAGGCCGGACCGGGTATAATGTCTTGCTTCCATAGGTTATCTTCAGGTTGTTTCCGAAGCTCTTATCCCAGGTCTGGATCTCATATACCTCCCGGTCCACGAGCTCTTCGCTCTTCAGGTACCTGGTTCCGTCGATCTGCCTGACCGCTGCCCTGACCGTTTCGCCTGCAGACCATGTCTCGGCGACATCACCTGCAGTTACCGAGGTGGTGCATTCCTTGATGGTTATGGTGGTATTGAGCAGTCCCGTTCTCATAGTCCTGTATTGGTGTCTAAGGTTTCGATAAGTCTCAGGGTGTCATACGGGAGCCTGGAGAGTGATATCTCTCCACCGTCCTCCCGGTTGTTGAACATCGATGAGACTATCCGTTTTATGCATTCATTGGCCGTCGCATTGCCTTCCCCGGCCTGGAATGTCACCTCCACATAGAAGGGTTCCGCTGTGGCTCCCACCCGTATGGTCCCGAAGGTTGAATCAGGTTTCACAGATACCGTCCTGAGCCCTTTTTGCTGGAAGGTCATCGATTCCCCGCATACGGTCATAGTTATTGCCGGATCCGAGAGGACCGGAGCGACTGGCAATTCATACCATCCCTCCGGGTCCCGGTCCCCTTTTTCAAAATAAGCTTTGTATGACTTCGGTACACAGGAGGTTCCTGTGCGGTTCTCCATCCACTGCCTGGCTACCCGGATCATGTTCTGGATGTCCTCATCCTGGTCCGTTTCCGTATAGCCCATGAAACGCTTGGCCTGGGCTACAGATACAGGCTCGGTTATCAAAGTTGTCACAACGGCGAGGTCCATGTCTCCTTATTTTGTATCCCTTTTATCGGCATCCTTGTCCTCTTTGGCTTCGGCAATAGTGCCGAACTTATTAGCTTCCAGGAACTTGGCAGCTCTTGCTGTCACCAGCCTGGTTGATCCTTTTTTGTCCACGGTCTTGTTGCCGTGAACGTAATCCTTTGAAAATTTAAACTTTACTCTTGCCATGATTTTCGTTTTATTGGTTAGTAAAAGAGGGAGGAGACTTTCTCCTCCCTGTTAATTGTCCTGCATTTTTACGAGTGCCCTCACTGTGTAAGTCCGATCTTAATTGCCAGCTTTGTTATTAGTGAGCATACACTCGCATCTCCTCCTGTCGCTGTAATCTTAAGGTATCGCCACATGGTTCGGGTACTTACGTTTGATAGCACTCCAGCCGGTGTCGCTGATACCAATTGAGCAGCAGGCAGCCACATAGTCGTCGGATGGAATAGAACCGTGTCAATTGTCACATAGTAACTCCCGTCGATGGATCCTGAAAGCTTTACCGTCACATGGTTCCCGGCAGCTCTGCCGATGGTCAGGACGGTATCGTATTCCAGGGCTATGGCATAATAATACGCCTGGGACTTCGCCACATCAAAAACCCAGTAAAGGGCATCGGTCCCTCCTATTGAATCCTTGAGAGTGGTTGCATCCCAATCTCCCGTATGGGTGTAATTAAATGCAGTGTAGGAAGTGATATTCGGCCTCAGTACATAGGTCGTCCCTGATGTCTGAGCCATCATAGCTGCTGTAAAAAGCAGCATAATTGCGATTGTTAAAAACTTTTTCATAATATTATTTCCTTTCTTTTAAACTGCAATTATGGCATCAACGATGTCGTTAATGGCGTCATAGACAAATGCATAAATATGGGGAGCCGGGAATTTGACGGCAGCCCTTACTGATGCGGTTATTGTCTTGAGGTCATATTCCGGGTCTGTTGAATCCTGGTCCCAGATCTTAATCTCTATTCCCCTCTTGATATAGAGGGTAACCTTTGAAAAATCGCCTACCAGCAGCGTGCCGGCAGTGATAAGGTTGCTCTGGACAATCCGTATGCCAGCTATATTGGCTCCTCCGGCTGTTGAAAATGGAGGCATGATATACTGGCCATTGTCGTCTTTTGTCATCTCCAGCTTGGCAAAGTCTGCCGGGGCCAGGAAGCATACGTTTGGAACGTAATTGTATTCCGCTATCTGGTTTGCTGCAGCCCGGATGGCATCGAAGGTATTGGCCTTCGGGATGCTGGCATCCAGCGAGGTGCTGGCATAAGCCGAGGCGGTGGTGATGATCCCGTCCAGCTGGGGTGTCGTCCCCGATCCCTGGTACACCTGATTTTCAAGAACCCGCTCCACCGAAGGGAAGAGCTCATTCTTGATCTGAGTGAGCATCTCATCCCAATCTTCCAGGGCCTCATTGGTGACCTTGATAAAGGTCCCGATCTTCTCTACCTCAGCAACTTTCATCAGGTATGTCAGGTCGCTCTGGGCATATTGACCTGCTTCTGCTACTGATGCGGTCGCATCAGTTCTGGCAGATCTCTCTACCCAGGTCACCCTGTTCGATCCGGTCCCTCCCCTGCCTACGGCATCGATCATCAGGACCTGTCTGTCAGGAAGTTTTTCCACTCCGGGAGTACGCATCGGCACGATCACAGCCGTCCCCATATCACTGTCAGACAGTTCGGTATAGGTATCTATGGTCGATGCCTTCAGGATTCTCCTGGGATCTCCTTTTAATTCAAAGGAGAAGCTCCCTCCAGGGGTCAGTTCCTTACCTGTGAGCAGGGCCTTCTGCCCCTTTTCCTTGTATGTCTTCTCAAATTCTCCAAACAGCGAGACCGGCTTCCCGAATGAACGGTCCTTCATCTCAAGCTGAATGGCATCCAATTGATCGGAGAGCTTCTTGATAGAAATCTCCCCGGCATTGGCTTTATTTACGAGCTCTTCGATCTTATCCTTTGGGGCCTTCTCTTCAATGAGTGTCCTCAACTCGGTTGTGGTGTCATTGAATTTCTTGACCTCTTCCTGGATAGAATCCGTGAGAGCCTTAATTTCTTTTGGGTCCATTTTTAACTTTTTAAGATTGTTAATATTGATTCAAGTATCTGTTTTGTGTCCGGCTCCTGGATAGCGGGAGTGACCACGGGGGCCGGCTCCGGCATGACCTTGAGTGAACCTATTATCGCCTGTATTTTTGCTATCTCTGCTTCAAATTGTTCGCATGTCTCGTCGGTATATTTGCCATTTTTCAGGCCCCTGTTTAGTGCATCCATTCTCTTATTCAGGTTGGCCATAATATCGGCCATCTCTCCCTTGGCGCTGGTCACCTCTGTCAGTGAGTTGGCCCCCCAGGTTACCGAGCTGTACTCCCATAGCTTCAGCTCCAGGAGCTTCCGGTACTCAAAGTTGCCGTCCCGGTCCACGAGCTCTTCGCTCTTGATGACGTTATATCCTATCGATAGCTCAGTAATGATCTTATCAATATGCTGCTGGAGCTTGTCCTGGGAAAAGCTGTCTTTCCCGAAGACGCTTTCAAAATAAAGCCCTTTCTCGTCCTCCTTCAGGACCTTCGGTATGGCTATCGGCTGCCAGCTATCATGCTGCCATAGATGCTTGATCCGTGGCTTGGCACTCTCCACTCCCCTCTCGGCCAGTGTCTTAGCAAAGGCCCCGGCCACGACAATCTCTTTGGCGCTGTCTATATTTCCGAATATAGAAGCATAGCCTGTCACAATGCCTGTTTTCTCATCAGCATCCTTGATCTCGTAGTTACTCTTTACCTGAAATTTCATTGTGTCATATTTTATTGTTAATCAACATCATATCCCTGTGTGCATCTGCAGTTTACTATTTCTTCCGGGCTCCCTGCAGGATCGCCTGGGTATTGTAATCCTGGGGCATATTCGTAGTCCATTTCCACGGCTCCCAGCGATTCATAATACAGATGGCTATCTCTCACTCCTGCTAGTCCCGATGTCATCCATAGTTTCCTCATGTCCAGCCCTGTCTCATTGGCTCCATCAAAGCTCCCTGTATTGCTGGCCCCTATACATTCCGTCCTTGCTATGCGCTCTGCCTGATAAATGTTTATCTCGGTCAAAGTGCTAAGGAGGTCCTGCCTCATGGTCCGTTGTATCTCCGGAATACCTATCCCTCTCTCCATTCCCTCTTCCAGCAAATGATCAATAACATTATTGACCGCTATGGCCTGCCCGTCGAGTATCTCCCCTGTGATCGCTGCTGTTCGCTCCCTGGTATATCTCCGGTAGTAATCCTCCCAGTAGTCGATATTCAGGTCCTGCTTTCCAGTTACCCGTTCAATCCGTTTTATGGTATCCACAGCAAACATGGATCCCGTCTTAATCCAGATCCCGGAGATATGCTGCTCCATCGGCTCCGGCTTCATCAATAACCGCACTCTTCTCTTCAGCTCCTCTGGCTCCAGGTCGGAGGCGATATCAATAACCGGCTGCTGTAAAATAAGGAGCACTCTTTGCCCTTTTTTCCAGTATAGTTTTCTCAAAGAACTCAGCAATGCCTTGTTTAGTCCTACCCGCATTGCTTTTAATTTTTTATCCTATAGTCAGGCACCCGCAGTGCCTTCATCACCTCTTCTGTAAGTCCCATATCCGGCATGAACCCCAGCTCCTCGAGGGGCATGGTCCCGGCTGATTCATATACCCGGTCCATATTCGGATCCTTTATCTGGTCAAAGCCTACAGCTTCCCGGATCTCATTTTTTGTGAAGCTCTTCGCCAATACCATCCATGCAATCATCGAGGCCTTGTCTGTCTGCAGGGCATCCACTCCTGAATAATCCGCAGCGAGTTTCTGTCCCTCTTCTTTGAACCGGGGGGCCAGCCAGTTGGTCAGCTTGTCGAGGTATGCATCCACCGATGGCTTTATGGCATCGTTCCATAATGCTGACTTTGCCTCTTTGTAGTTTGCATATGTCCGGTCTTCGGATCCTGCCATGAGCATCGCCGGCACATTGTAAGCATCACATATCTTCCCTCCGAAGGTGTTGAGGGCCTTAAGGATGTTCATCTCCACTACTGTCATCCCGAAGTTGGTCCATTTATGGTCCTTGTTGGTGATAACCACGGATCCATGTTTGCTGGCCCCGGAATATTCCTTTTTGAACTGGCTCTTTATAGCACTGAGCAATGGTTTGCCCGCTCCCTGTACCTTACCTTCTTCTCCGAGGATTGTCAGGATCCCCATTGCCCCGTGATGCTGAAAGGTAGCGACCAGGGAATCGTAGGCTGATCCGGACCCGGTGACGCTCTTAAGGATGGGCTTAAGCCGGGACATCCCCTGAAGGTGTCCTGCTCCCTGGTAGTCATAGTCGGGATTAAATTCTTTCCAATGCATAACCTGGGCAACATCGTAATCCATCACATTGCCTGACATCAGGAATTTGTAACCCTGGACCGGGTTAAGGTAAGTTCCCGTGATTATTTCCATCCATTGTGGGGGCAGCACATCAAGCCTGAGCGGGAGCCCGGCATTGAGCCCATTGTCTATTGTTTCATATGCATTATAGCATTCACCGAAGATGAGGTAAAAGGTCAGGGATGCTTCTATAAACTCGGTCCTGCTCATCCATGGATTTGGCTTATTCAGCAGCTGTATCATCCGTCCCTGTTTATTGATCTCCCCATCTCTGTCATACTGAAAAACCGGAAGCGTGGATGCCGGCTCCGTGATCTTGTTTATCACGGTGAAAACGTCGCCATTACCACTATATCCGGCCAGGTAGGTGTCCGAGCCTGTGCTCGGATAGATGGCAAGATTCGCTATCTGCCGTAACACATATTCATCCAGAGCATTGCCCTGAGTGATCCGCAGAGGAAAGATCCTGTTTGCTATGTTCTGAAGCAATCCCATGCCTTATCCCCTTATCGGTTTCTGCCTTAAGTACTTGTCAATCACTGCCTGGGCTGTCTCCTTGTTTCCCCAGGCCCATTCAGCGAAGGGTGTCAGGTCTTTGCGGATCTGGTCCTCCTTTTGCTTCTTGCTTAATCCTTTAGGTTTTGCCATATCTTTGAATTTTAATATTTCATTTCAATAATCTTAAATGGTCGCCTTACACCACTTGAAAAATATTCAGCTGTTTTTAATGCTTGTTCTATTTTATCAACTATCTTATCATTCGATGAAGAAAATAAAGAACCCAAAGCATAATCTTCTCCACAACCACAAGCAGTATAATCTTCCTCAAATTCAGCAACCTGAAAATCCTCTTCAACCACATATAGGTTCCCTTTATAACCTACAAGAAACGTCCCCCCTGATTTGACTTCATTTGACCTCTTTAAAAATCCCCCTTCTTCAAATAATTTCTGAATAGCAGGAATAAATGCAGAGACGATATAATCATATTCTGATTCTAATTTTTTTTGTTCTCTTATTGAAAATCTTTCATCAGACATAAGTAATTGTCCCATCCTAAATGAAGTTGTAAATCCAATTATAAAGGGCGGTCTCATAAAAACTTTCGGGTCTTTATGAGTCCTGATATTATAACTTCCAACACCAGCAGAATCACCACCCATGTAGATTTTTCTGTTCTGCTTATCAATATATCCTACTATACAAGTCATCTTTAAGTTTTAAACCACAACTCCGTCTTCAATTGCCGATCCTTCCATGAGTTCTGTCACCAGCCATACCAGGGCATCCACCCGGTCCGGGGATTTCTCCCCTTCCTTCGCACTCCAGGTTGTCATCTGGTCCTCCAGTTTGGGAAGATTCCCAACATGGTGCACCCTCTTTTGTTCATAAAGGGCGACCACCGGCTCCGCTCTTGTAACCTTTCCCCTGGATGCTATCACTTTTTTATAGCTTACATTCCTATCAATATTCCGGATTACCGTTTCTATGAGGTCCCCTCCGTTATTCGCTTCTCCTATTATCCGATCTGCTTTCAGCCTATGGTACCCGTCACATGCCAATCCTGCCCATTGGTTTGGTGTGAATATCCCGGATAGGTCCTCCAGAATATAAATCTCTCCCTGTCTGTCTATCCCTCCGGCCATTATGCCTGTTTCATCGCTGTCTGGCTCGGAGGTCACTGCCGGATCGATTGCAATTCCTATGCGCATCAGGTCCGGGGCTACCTTCACCCTGGCTTGTTCAATAAGACTAATGGTCCATAATGCTCCCTCAATATCTTCCAGCACCTCTGCATTAAGTTCCTGCCTGCCGATCCTGGTTCCTTCGTATTTCTTTATGATAGTTCTGAAAAAAGCAGGGGCCAGGTTGCTGATATTCTCGTATGTGGTTCCGGAAGTAACATGAACCGAGGAGTCCTCTATCAGTTCCCTTATCATCTTTGTCGGCCTGGGAGTCGTAGTTGCTATCACCCTCGGTTTATCTCCTAACCGGAGGCCCATCATCATATTATCCCAGGTATCTTCTCCATATCGCCAGGAGGCTATTTCGTCGCACCAGGCAGCATGACATTGTGGGCCCCTTAATCGGTCCGGTTCATCGGCTGTAAATATTATGGCATGAGCTCCATTGTTCCATGTTATCCTTCGCTTGGATGGTTCATATTTCGGCATGTCCCAGGGAGGGCTCACCCGAAGGATCCCGCTCTCCCCTTCGATCATTATATCCCTGGCATCCCCGGCTGTGGCACCTATAAAATGAATAATTGGCACACTATCCTTCCATATCCGCATGGTCTCAGCTCCGGTCCTGGTCTTGCCCCAGCCTCTTCCAGTCTTAATAAGCCAGACGGTCCAGTCTCCAATGGGGACAAGCTGGGAAGGCCTTGCATTCAAGGTCCACCGATACTTGATCGCCTGCATCAAATCAGCCAGCTCCGCTTTTGTCTCCGGCTTTAATGAGGCGAGTGACTCTGTCGATAAGTTCAGCATCAGAAAGAGTGTTAAAAGAATTGCCCGCATTGGTGTGGTCTATATGTGATTGATCCTTCCAATTATGATTGTTTATCAAAACGAATTTTGTCATGGATGCATTAAGCCTGTCTGCTGTGCCGTATTTCGCTAATTTTACTTCCTGTATTTTCTTTGCCTGCTCTAAAAGATTACAAAACGACGAGAATTTTGTCTTCAAATATGCTATGGTTCTGGGGTGCATATCCTTCTCAATTACCAGAAACTCTTCCCAAAATATATGAGACGCCTCTTCTTTCTGCCAGAGTATCAGCTCATTAGCAAGATTCAAGGCTACCTCCTCGGTCCATTTGGGATCCGGCTGGTATTCCGAGCTGAATTGCTTCCCATCTTCTGGCTTTATATTTCCATTACCACCTGGCATATTACTGTAGTATTAAACTTTTTAAGAACACATCCCCCCTATATTCCCCCCTTCTCATTAAAATCTGTCTTAAAAGAGACTATCCCATCAAAATAATTTTTATAAAACTCATAAATCTCCCGGCCTATGGTTATGCATCCATTCTCTGCCCTGGGATTGGTGTTTATATTCGCTGATGTCTCAATTCCGAAAGCAAAGCGAGGACCTATTCCGGCATAAATCTTTGTGTGGTTTCTGAATACCGCTATCCTTCCACACTGGTATTTATCATATACCTCTTTGAGTTTCTTCCATTCCATTTTGTAGCTTCGCGGGAATATCTCTCCGAGGTAGGCATCGAGCTTCTTTATTTTGCCCTTTTCGAGCCACTCTTCAAATTGCATGATGTCGTCTGCAGCCATGCACCAGGTTGAAAAAAGGCAGTAATCAAGGTCCTGTTGTCTGAGGACCACTTTCAGGTAGCTGAGGCTATCTACGTCCCCGGCTGTTATGCAATGGTAGCTGAATCCTTCCTGAAATTGAAATCCGAGGACGTCCAGGATCTGGGTTTCTGAAAATGCCCGACGATAGACTGTTTTTGTCTCCCTCATGAGGCACTCGGTGCTCCTGCGGTGAGGCTGCTGGACCAGGGGCTTGTTCTCCAGGTCTATAACCTCCTCTTTGTCGAGGCCGAAGTCCATATCAAAGTCAAAATCTCCCATTTTTCTATTAACGCCCATTTTTATTTAGACTCATTAAAAATAAGCCCGGCTGTATTTTTCTTATTACTTCATTGCCAGTTTGTTGCTTGATTTTCTTTTTTGTCAAGTCTAAAAGTAAATACAACACTATTTTTTCCGAAAAAACAAATAAAGCTCTGAACCGTTTTGGGGGCGGTTATCAACTGCCATTGTTTATAAAGGCGGGGTTATCAACAAAAAGCCCCGATATTATCGGGGCCGGGGCTGGGATGTCTTATCTGGATTTTAGTTGTTAATCTACCATTTAATTTTAAATGGCATATTGGTAATTATCTTTATTGCTAATGAATTTTGTTTTATCCTTTCAATCATTTCGTTTTTTGTAATAATCTCTTTTACCCAAAAGATTGATTTAGTTCCGCCCCTTGTATCAATACAGCTACCAGCAATACCAATAACTGTATATCCGCCTCCTTGATAAAACACAACTTCTCCCACAGGTAAATTATTTGTCAAATATTCAGGATGAAAAGGGATATTATTAAACATTGCACCTTCAACTCTACTTATCCGTTCACCATTTAATAACCAACAATAATGTCCTGCTTCTGTTAAATTCGTTCCAAAATATTCCATAGTTCTCTATTTTAGTTGAATATTAATAACATTTTCTGTTGGCTCGTAACAATGCCCGGAAAACCTGCATCTTCCATTCTTGCCATTACGTGGTTTATAATCAGGACAAAACCTACCACATCCTTCCCCAATCTCGCCTACATCCTGATTAACACTACACCAGAAATATCCCTCTCCTGTCGTTCTCTTTGCCTCGGTAATCTTCAATTCTGAGATCCCGTTTTCTTTCATGTCTGCAATAATGTCTTTTTTTAAGTAACATCTCTCGTCATCATCTTCACGGAAATAAAACTTTGCCATAGTTAGTTATTTAAGTATGATATATCGGATTATTTCATCAAATTCAATATTAAATGAAGCTTCACCAAATGTTTCTAATACCCATTTTTTGCCATTGAAATAAGCCTGCCCGATACGACCATTATCATCTTCAACAATAATAGTTTCGTCTACCGGAATTGTTTTCTGATCTGTTACATTAATCCATTCCATATCTCTCAGTTATTAGTCTTTACTCTTGCGGGGATTAATTTTTCAATTCTTTTTCTGCTGCCGGAATCAACAATTAGTTTGACTTCTATGAATACCCTTGGGGTTTGAAATTTTATCACTATTACTTTCAAGATATTTCACCGGCTTGCCTGTTTTGATAGCATAGTTAATTTCGTTTCTTGTTGATTCTCCAATATAACCGTCTTTATTAATAACAAATATTTCATCAGATAAATCTATCTTCCTATAATGAAGCTGATCTAAAATATCCTTATTCCCGGCAATCTCTCCATAATGATCGTGTCCGTTCCATTGCTGCTCTTTAACATACCATTCAGGTAAGTAATTAATCATTAAACAGATTGCCTTACCGTCACGTTCAAATTCCCATCTTTTGATTGCGTGCAAATCTGCAAATCTTGTTGAGCCACAAATACAAATTATCTTGGGTTTCTCCTCATCCCCCGGCTGTGCTTTCTGTGCTTTCAGGGATAAAGATTTGTATCGATTTAAAATACCATTCTTTGTTTCTCTAACAGTTAATCTTAATACCTCAGATAATGATTGTTTATCTTGTGCAGCCAACCATATTTCATCAGGCATAATCCCAGGCAATTCAGGTTCATCATTAATTATTTTCTCAATCATCTCATCCGTTATCGGTTGCTGGAATTGAGCCTCTTTATCGGAAAGCTCGGAAATTAATTCAATAAGCGTGTTATATATCGCTACTGTCATCCTGCCTTCTTCTACTTCTGTTTTAAGATAGAATTTTAACTTTTTAATAATTACATCTTTTTTCATAGCTCAGTTTTTATAGTTTATTTCTTCCAAATTTTCTCGTGCCAATAGTTGAAAAGACCACCATGTGTTGTATATTTTTGAGCATAGAAATAAAATCCATTTACCCAAAGTATCTTACCAAAGGATAGGCGTTCGTCCTTCCATTCATTAAATTCCTTCATCATCTCAGCAAGTTCGGAAGCACAATCGGTTTTGCCATTAATAGTACATAACATAATTGGATCATCTTTGCCTAACTTAATTTTCTCGTTTATTATTTTCAAAATTGCGTCTTTCATAATTATTCTCCTTTGGGTTTTTCAATTTGTCTTTCTTTTGCCAGTGTTTCAAGAACTTCCAGAATATCTTTCAGACAAGTATTATTCCAAACGGCATCAAACATAAAACTTGCAATAAATACATACTGCCTCCATACCGGATACCATTCAATAGTTGCAATTTCTTCAACTGCCGATCTGTTATAGATATGAATTATCTTAGTTTTCCTACCCTTTCTTTCTTCGGCAATAAATTTTAAATACTTAGTTTCTTTAATTGTTTTCATATCATAGTTTATTAGTTAGTATTATTGTCCTTTTTCGTGATAGCATCTAAAAGCATCAATATTCCGATCGAGATAATTATGCAAATGATCGCTCCGGTCCAGTTGCCGGGCAGGGTGTTCTCTACCCATTCCATGTATTTATAAGCCAGATACTCCATTATTGTAAAGGTTGATTAATCCCTGGGAGTCGTTTATCCAGTTGTATTTGTTATAAACTGCCCTAATCCCCATATCCCCTATATCCAGGAGATCCCTGTTTTCGTCTATTCGTCTGATCCAGTCTGCCAGATCTCTTGCATTTCCAGCCTCGTAAACATATCCGGCCCCGTTGTTTTTTACGATTCTCGCTACCGAGGGGCAGTCGGATGCCAGGATGGGGATCCCGGTTGCCATGTATTGGAATAGCTTGTGTGGCGAGCTGGCATCATTATTCTCGTTTCTGAGGTGTGGAATTATCCCGATGTGGTGCTCCCTCATCATCCTGAATATCGTATCAAAGGACTGCTGCCCGACAAAACGGACCATTATTGCCGGCTGCCTTGGTAATGTGGAGGCTTGCCTTTGCAGTTCTTTTTTGTAGCTTCCCTCCCCGGCAATGGTCAGCCAGGCGATTATGTCATGTTTGTTATAAAGGATCCGGATCGCTTCAATAACTGTCTGCAGGCCCCGGTGCTTATTGATGGCCCCAGCATAGAATATTTTCAGTATCCCATCCCTGAATGGTTTTTTATCTTCCATATTTGGGATTCGCAAAAGGTCTGGGGTGTTCTGAACGATCCATGCCACTTTGTTATATTCTCCCCTTATTCTGAAAGATGACTCCTTGCAAGTGACAATAATCCTGTCAGCGGTCAGGATATAGTCCCTCTCAAACCTCCTCCAGGCTTTGTCGCTGTGCAGGATCCTGCCCAGTGGTTTCTTTGTGTGCGTGGCATCCCTGAGCAGGGCTGGGTAGTTCTCATGGAGATCCAATATGAAGGGGATCTTCTTTGCCCTGGATGTCTCATATCCCAGCCTTGCCAGCGGGAGGTCATGGATGTGGATGGCATCAAATTCCTGCCCTTTTATCAATTCCCGGACTCGCTTTCTCCACCAGTTTTCGTACATAGGAAGCCAGGGATGGGCTATGAAGCTCTTCCGGATCAGCTCCGGCATTGTCTCAGTCCCTGAAATTAATCTGATCATATGCCCGGATCTTTCAAGTGCCCGGATCTCATTCTCCACCCGGAGATCTCCGGGATAATTGTTTTCAAGTAGCATTAAGATTTTCATGTCAAAAGCCTTTTAAGGTTTCTTTTCTGGTCTATAACTGTAAACTTTTTAAGTTCATCAATAAGTTCTAATATCTTTTCTTTTGAAGGTTCGGGTAAATTATTGTTCCCGGAATCAGCACCGATATTAACCTGTATTGGTTTGCACATCCAAATCATATCAACCAATGGGGCTAAATCAAAATCCATAATAGGTTCAATGGTTACATATTTTTTAAATCCCTCTATATGAAACATTGCATCAGCTCTCATTTCAGGAATGGGCGATAATCCCATTTGATGATAACGCCTATTAGATTCTATTGTCGTACATAAACGAGTCCTTCGCCCGTCTGGAAAGTAATTAATAAATTCCATAAAGCGCCGTGGATTTTTGCTCTGAAATAAATATCGGTTGCCAGTAAAAAAATCGCATTTTTTAAGAGTATCTGTAATCCAAATACTGGAAATTTCATCAGCAAATATATCACAACTCGATCCGACAAAAATAAAATTGCCAGTGCCTATATTAACTCTAAGTTCCTCCTCGTCAAAATGAACTGGCTTCTGTTTGCCCCATCGCTTCATATAACAGTAAGTACAATTATGCGGACATTCACCTTTTATTGGATTCCATGTATGTGTTATCCAACTATACATATTGCCTTTTGATTCCCTTAGCATTTCATTATTTTTTTAATTATTTCCTTCAATTTCCCGGCCTCCTCCTCCCAGCTGTGCTGTCCATATTCGTCTTCGGCAAGTGAGATGTTCACCTTATAGCCCAGATGCCTGATGTTATGATAGGAGCTGGCTCCATAGCCCCAGGGCTTTCCTGAGAAATCTTTTATAAAGCCATGCCTTAAAAGGAGCATGTATGTCTCATAATTCACTTGGGAGCTGTAATATACCGGAGGATCCATTGCCCTGGAATCCCTCCGGATCCCGTCATGGCCGTGATAGATCACTCTTTTCCCCTGGTCCACAATCCTGGCACAAACCACCACCTGGCTGATCTGTGAATATATCCTGATCCATAGTCCGGTGAGCCATTTGTGGGGCCGTCTCTCCCTTGTTATGCTGTCTCTTAGGTCCAGGAGCACTTTCCTGCCGAGCTTCTGTAATATCCAGGCCGGGATGAATAGGGCCTCCGGGGGGGCTGTGAAAATATAGAGGTCCCTCTTCATGAAAAGCGCCGGCAATGTGGCCAGTACTCCCCATATTATTGCCGGGATCCGGTACCCGAAACGGAGGACCTTCCGCTCCAGCGACGGCATAGTTTCGTCTTTTTTGTCCCGCAGAGGCCTCCAGCAAGTCAAAACATCAAAGTCCATATGCCCACCAAGGCCTAACCATCTCAGGGCTCCGGGGCTCAGGTAAGGGTGCCAGTAATATGTTATCAGGAGGGTTTTCATAGATCCCAGTGCTGTGGGTGAATTATTACTTGGTATCTTTTCCCTGCTATCCATTTTTTCGCGGTATCTTCAAATGGTTTGCACCACCTTCCTCCGTTATCTGTCAGGTAATCATCAAAGGGTATGTGGTAGGCTTCATATTCCAGTCCGAAATCCTCAAGTTTAAAGCCTCCGAATTGGAGCCCACTCCAGGGCCATCCTGGACTCCGCAGTCCCCAGATGTTATAATTCATAAACCTGAACTCCCGACATAGCCGGTCTCCATGTGCTGCCGTTCCCTTTATTATCAGACCGTGGGATCTCAATTCATCGAGGGGCCTTATTATGTGTGGTCTTATAGACACGTCCAGGGAGCGGTACCAGGATGCCAGGGCGTTGTTATGCCATCCTATCTCATGGCCGAGGTCCTGAATATACCGTAGTGCCTCAAAACACTCCTTACTTTTCCAGTATTTCGCTGTATTGAGGGCAAAATAAGTGCTTCTGCAGAGGGCGATATCGCCATGCTGAAACATGGCCCGGTTGAGGTCGTTATCTATCCCTGCCTCCAGTTCTGCCATGCGTACTGCCCGGTCAAGGTCGTCGTCTATGTCATGACGGAGCAGGATCCCGATTTCACTGTGCGGTGATCCAAGTGGGATGATCCCGAATCTTCCCTTCCAATAATGGAGGATCTCTTTGTACCTCACGGCCGTAAACTCCGGGTTCTGGTGTTTTTTAAATATCATAGATTTAATTTTAAAATCCCATTGACTGCTTCAGGATCATAATTAGTCCACAGACATTCTCTTGTAATATGTTTCCCCATATTGCTTCTTTTTGCCAAATCCATTGATTTACACATCTTTGAGAAAATCTCATCATACAATAGAGAATTATATCCTGAGATTGCAACAAAACATTTAGCTTCACTAATTTTTTCTGCTAAACGAATATGAAAATTATTGTCCTGTTCATAGCGATATCTCTTCCTTTTTGACTTTCTTAGACTTAATAAATAAGGCGGATCGAAATACACAATATTGCCCTTATGGTTTACTCTATCGAACAGATCAAATGCATTGCGATTCTCTATCTGAAATTGGCGAAGTCTGGCAACAATCTTTGCAAGTCGCTTTAATTTTAAATTCCAATTATCGACATGGTAATAATTAGTCTCGTGCAAAACCCATTCAAAGCCAGCGCCATAATGATTGTTCTGTGATCCATTGCCACCATAACCTAACTGGCATTTAACAAAGTATCTTCTGGCTCTTTCAATATCGGGCAACTGAACTCCGTTAATACTATCGGTAATTATTCTATTTAATTCCTCTCTGGAAAACGGCGTAAAATAAAGGACACGAATAAATTCATCATAATGATCCCTGAGCACATTGAACAAGTTTATAATTTCATTATTGATATCATTCACAGTAACAAGGGGATATTTGACATTAAGAGCAATATTTGCACTTCCGCACATGATATCAATAAAATGATAATTGCCTGCAGGAAATTTACTGATCAACCATTTAAGATGTGGATATTTTCCTCCAAAATATGATACGAGATTTAGATGCTTTTGCATTGCCCCTCCCTTTCCGCGTAAATCAAATAATATCTGGGTGTTATCCATCTCAGTATGGACCGGATCCCGATCTGGAATGTCGGCCCGGTATGCTTCTCCCTGGCTATGATCTTCCATCCTGCTTTCTCCAGGAGCCAGTCCATCTGCCATTGTTCAAATTCGTGAAAATGTCGGCCTGCCGGATTGTCCGGATGCCTGAAGGCCGGAGCAAACCATAATCTCAAGGGTACTGAAGCCAAAAGTTTTTTAGTTTTCAATGCCCTGAGTAATAAAAGCGGATTCATAAGGTGTTCAATGATTTCAAAGGCTGTTGTCACGTCGGCATCCATAAGTTGATATGGCATTTCCAAATCAAAGTCCTCCCCAATGGTATTAAAAACCTTGTAGCCATTTTCTTTCATAAAGATGCTAAGGCCATTAATTGTGCCGAGATCAAATACCACTTTCCCTTGCGGGATATGTCTCTTCATAAAGACCAGGGTGAACTGGTACCGTCTCCAGCTCCATCGGTCCCTGGCAAAGTCATGCCTGTGGATGGGTAGTTTGTTCATGGTTTTCTTGGTTTTATATCTCGGTGATATATGCTGGTCGTTATCAAAGATGAAGTTTATAATCGCCTGGTTAATGGCTCCCCTGCCTCCGAGTTTATGGAGGAGTTCTGGCAGGGATATGATAAAATAGTATTGTTTATATCTTCTTTGCCATCTATGAGGGAGCTCCTGCTGGTCAATAATGCAGGCCCCGGACAATCCTTCACAAAGCTTATTTTTCCCCTGTCCTTCAGGTAAAAGGAAAAAATCAAATTCCTTATATCCCGGTATTTTGATCTCTCGCGCCATCGGTTCCCAGCAATGCTGCCTCTTCAGCCCCTTTTCTCTGGCAAGGAAAAACCGGTAGCTTATCTTCTCGTAATATTCATATATGCTATTCCCCTGTTCCATAGTACTGCCTGTATTGATCGGCAACTTCTTTTGTCTCGGTTGCTTCTTTTATACCATGCATTACCGTTGCATGATCCCTACCTATCTCCATGCCTATTTTGGCAAGTGATATTTTCTTTCCAAATACATCCCTGGCTCTTCTGAAGTAAATAAAACGAGCATCCACAATCTCTCTTTTCCGGGTTTTCCGCTTCATGCTCTCTATCGGTACTTTTGTTCTGTAGCTTACATCCTGGAGGATGTCATTCAATGAGCAAAGGAATATTCCCGGCGGTTCATTATTGAATATCTTCACATAGGTCACCGGGATATCGCTTTTTATAGCTTGTTCTGCCATCTCTCTCATTTTATCACTCACCCCAAAGTCAATAAACAGATAAGCCGTCTCGCAAAGTCCGAGCATTGTTTTTGTGAATTTGTCCGGATCCACGTTCATATAACTGCCATAAACATCCTTTGAAAGCGGGAAATGTCCGGAGTTCATTACATGCTTCATACATTCTGCCAGGTATTTGTCCCTGTTAATGGTTCCGCATGTCACGGGTATTATGACGAGGGCCGGGTTCATATCATTCGTTTTTAATTAACAATAAACAACTTCTCCATTTTTAAGTTTGTCAATCAATTCTGGATTTTGGTTTAAATAATCCGCTTCAAAAATATTAATCCCATCAGAACCTGATTTTCGTATCTTTAAATCAATAATATGATTAAATTTATCAATACGCTTTCCTAATCTTTTAAGAACAAGTATTTTTTTTCCTGTTCTTTTATCAATGAAAAATCCATATGTTTGCATGTTAGTCGTTTTAAGTTTAGCGGGAATTATAAATCCGGAATCTTGACCTTAACTTCTTTTTGCCATTTATCCATATCATCAGCATGGTCATATACTAACTTAGCCATTTCACAACTACCTCCCTTAATTAATAATTGGCGAGCCCATTCCCTTAATAAATTAGGCGCTAAGACATCCTGACCTCTTAATAAAAATACAGGTTCATTATCCGGTATCTTTTCATCAGGATCTTGAATCCTGTTGTAATCTTCTCTTGCGTGTTTCATTTCTTCTAATTTTAAGTTAATACTTATTCGTTAATAGGTATATTATATTGTGCAATATCGTTGACGTGGATCCAGACATCTGCCGGCAATCCTTCCAGTTTAACCTTTTTGTAATCATTCCAAAATGACTTTATCCCTCCGGCCTTGTCAAGTTTTTCAAGCATCTGATCCCATGTAAAAGTTTTATAAGCTGGTATGCTTTCTTTATTCTTAACAATTTCTGTATTATTTGATGCCCAGGTCGCAAGGCGCTTGCTTATTTCAAAAGTTGGTTTCAGTTCCCATAGCATTTTAGTTTTGCTTCTGTTCTTTTCAGTCCAGTAATTGCAAAACTTATTAAGCATTGCTTCCGGGTATTTATCTAAAAATTCAAATACTTCACTCTTGAATTTATCTTCTCGTTTTAGTATTATTGATTCACTATTATTATTATCTTTATCTTTATTATTATCTTTATCTTTATAGCTTGGCTTTTGCTTCTGTTTTGCTTTGGGTTTGCTTAAGCTTTGCTTTCCACCCTTCCGTCCCGCTTCCTGTCTGGCTTTGCGTAATTCAGATAATTGGTCAAATTGTTCATCAAGGAAGGAAATTGTCAAAAATTCATTTCCATTTTTATACTTAATAATTTCAGCCTCAATCAATGTTTTTATCTCTGTTAAAGCATTGCTAAAGCGTTTCTCAAGCATTGCTTTAGTTATACTACAATCCTTAAACCAGTAATAAGCGCAGATGTCAGAAAATACTCCTTTTGTTTTATAGTCCTCAAGGCTAATATCACCCTCCAGCCATTCAAAAGCTGTAAATCTGAAATAGGGGAGTTCTTTACTCATAATTTTAGCCTCCATGTATGATTGTTTTCGCCATATTCTCCCTTACGCATCTCCCGGGTTTTGACCAGATATTTCAGGTCTGTCAGGGAGGTTATTGCTCTCCGTATGCTGGTATGAGGTACGGGCCGGTAGCCCCTGGCAAACCATATATTTTTTATCTCAAATGGTGTAAATGATTGGTCCGGGTGACTCTGGAATATCTTCAGGATCTCAGCGTTCTGAAATCCGGCCCGGAGCTTCCGCTGCCTCACCTCCTGCTCCGTGAGATCGGTCGTCGGGAAGTAAATGTCAAGTTGGGAGCTCATTTTGGGTAAATGTTTCGCTGAAAAATGACTATCCCAGGCTTTTGTAATTCAGGAATTTTTAATATCCCGGTTGGCTTTGCAGCTTTTTCCAGTTCATCAATTTTTATTATGATTGTTTGTATGGTTTTGAATGAAGGGATATCATCACCCATTTCCTTAATTGCTTTGCCCTGAATATCAAGCATTTTGTAAAGCTCCATAATCTGGCTTCCCCTGGCATCGTCTTTTTTCTTTAGTCCCTCGATTTGAGAATAAAACTCTTCATTATTAGATTGGTTAATTTTGACCATTTCCTTAAAATCATTTTCCATAAATCTGATTTTCTCTCTTAGTTCATCGAGTTCTGCCTGGTTGATCACCAGCTTCACGCTCTTCCCCTGCTTCTCTTTTTTCTCCGGTTTTGATGGATCTGTTTTTAGTTCTTTCCTGTCAGGTGGAAATTCCGGCGGGACGGGGGTATCTTTTTGCTCCGTCTTTTTGTCGGCTTTCTCTTTCGGCTGATATACTTCTGCATCTTCCACAATCTTATATTCACTAAGTTTGCATTGGCTGTTATGCCAGAATGTAAGG